>Ga0210019_1004314_pt1 | contig 12427 bp, 10 predicted proteins | sample CryGeyCG2114_020_2_FD_183969 | JGI IMG/M metagenome (GOLD analysis project Ga0210019, IMG submission 183969) | Groundwater microbial communities from aquifer - Crystal Geyser CG11_big_fil_rev_8/21/14_0.20 (SPAdes) (version 2) | ecosystem: Environmental > Aquatic > Deep subsurface > Groundwater ...
GAGTACTTGAAGAAAGTTTTGAAAAGGAAATAGGAAAATAAAAAATGGCCGATATCCGACATCCACCACAGCTGAATAACACTTAATGTCGGCACTTAAAAAAATAAAAAAATATGGAAACGCAAAAGCCCGGCCGATCGGATCGGCCGGGCCGTGGATGTGACGGTTGAGGTGCTAGCCCCAATTGTAATCGTCAAACGGGGCGTCGTCGTTGCGCTCTTCTTCAAAGTCCTCGTAGTCGGCCCAATAGGCGTCATCCTCCTCGATGACGTTGTCCCATTGGCCGGCGAGAACTTCGCGGGCCTGGAACCGCTCCTCATTCAGAGGGAGGAGGTTCCGGAACGCCCGGGGACTGGACTTTTGCTCCATTTTGACACCCGTCTGTTTTTGCGCCCGGACATGCTCCGGGCGCGTTAGTTAGTGTTGATAAAATGTTCTGAACCGGAAGACATGATATAATAACAATTATGAAAAGTCAAGCTTAAACCCACACCCTAACTTTGGCATTGTCCCGCTTGAGATATAAAAAATCATGAATACCGAAAATCAGGAATCACAAAATAAAGTAAAATTCGAAAAAAAAGATAGAACCAAAGCCATGTTAAATCTTAGTATGCGGGTAAAAAAATTCAATATTCCGGATTCTCCCGGAGTCTATTTCTTCAGAGCCGGCAAAATCATTCTATACATCGGGAAAGCCACATCTCTGAAAGACAGGATCAAAAGCTACTTTTCCAAAGACATCGGCATTGTCAGGAGTCTTTTAATTAAAGACATGATAAAAGAAGCTAAAAGTATCAGCTGGATTAAAACAAATTCCGTTCTGGAGGGGCTTATTCTTGAAGCAAACCTGATTAAAAAACACAAGCCCAAGTATAACACTAGAGAAAAAGACGACAAAAGTTTTAACTTTGTCGTCTTCACCAGAGAAAATTTCCCCAGAGTTTTTTCAGCGCGGGGCAGAGATCTGGAGACCCGATTTGATGTCAAAAAAGATTTCAAATATGTCTTTGGGCCGTATCCCGATGGGGGCTCCTTAAAAGAAGCTCTGAAAATCATCAGGAAAATTTTTCCTTTTTTTGGAGAGGAAGCTTCACACCTCGCTTTTTATCGACAGCTTGGCCTTTTGCCGAGAGCGAATTTGAGCAGAAAAGAGTATAACAAGACTATCAAGAACTTAAAGCTTTTCTTTGAGGGCAAAACTTCCCATGTCCTTAAAAATCTAAAAGAAGAAATGAAATTGGTCATCAAGGCTAGAGAATTTGAAAAAGCCGAAGAGATGAAAAGAAAAATTTTTGCCTTGGAGCACATTCGAGATGTGGCGCTCATAAAAGAAGATTCCCAGATGGACTCTCGCGACTTGCAACCCGCAAGAAATTTCAGAATAGAGGCCTATGACGTCGCCCATACCGGCGAGAAAAACAGAGTGGGGGCGATGGTTGTCATAGAAGACGGAGTTTTGCTGAAAAGAGATTACAGGAAGTTCAATATAAAGAAAAAGGGCGGAGGCGACATCGGCGCTCTGAAAGAAATTTTGGAAAGAAGGTTTAGTCATTCGGAATGGCCATTACCGAAACTTATCGTTGTTGACGGAGGTAAAGCCCAAAGAAATGCCGCCCGGGGCGTTCTCTCCGGCTTTGGCTATCAAATTCCGGCAGTTGCCGTGGTCAAGGGTCTCGGGCATAAAGCCAAAGATATTTTAGGCTCAAAAACACTCCGCTCTCAAAGAGAGTCGGAAATTCTTTTAGCCAACAGCGAAGCTCATCGATTTGCCCTCAAATTTCATAGAGAAAAAAGAAAGCTTAAATGAATATGATTTTCAATAAATGATATAATTTTTCTATGATTAGAGTGGGAATTTTACGCGGAGGCTTGAGCAACGAGTTTGAAGTCTCTCTGAAGACGGGAAGGTCCGTCTTGGACAACTTGCCTGCGGTTTTCTCGGCCAAGGATATCTTGATAGACAAAAAAGGAAACTGGTTTTTGGAAGGCCGTCAAATTTCCCTCAAGACTTTGGCGAGCAAGGTGGATGTTTTTTTTAATTGCCTGCACGGCGCCTACGGCGAGGATGGAAAAATTCAGCAGGTTCTTGATTCTTTGGGGCTTTCCTATACCGGCTCCGGCGCCTACGGAAGCAGTGTGGCCATGAATAAATTTTTAGCCAAAAAGACTTTTGCTCTGAATGACTTCAATGTTCCGGAGCATGAAGTCGCGGGCGTCAGCGATGATCTCAATAAAAAACTCAAAGAAATTTTCCAGACCCGTCTTCTGCCGGTCATTGTTAAGCCGGTCAAAAGCGGCTCTTCTCTCGGAGTCAGTCTGGCTTACGGTTTTGATGACCTTCAGAAAGCCTTCGCCAAGGCTTTTGAACATTTCCCCGAAATTATGGTTGAAGAATACATCAGAGGGAAGGAAGCCACCTGCGGCGTTCTGGAGGACTTTAGGGGCGAGAAATTGTATGCTTTGCCGGTAATTGAAATTGTAAAGCCGAAAAGTTCCGTTTTTTTTGATTATGAAGCGAAGTATGGGGGAAAATCGGAGGAAATAGTCCCCGGGCGGTTTAGTTCTGAAGAAAAGAAAGAAATTCAGAGACTTTCAAAGCTTTCACATCAGGTTCTCGGTTTGCGTCATTATTCAAGAAGCGATTTTATTGTCTCGCCTAAAAAAATTTATATCCTTGAAACCAACACCTTGCCCGGGCTTACGCCGGAGTCTTTGTACCCCAAGTCGCTTGAGGCCGTCGGGTCAAATCTAAGGGAATTTACCGAGCATTTGGTTAATCTTGCGCTGAAAAAGAAATAAGATAAAATATCTTTGTTTTCCCCGCGCGCGGGAAAAACAAAAATAAGAATAAGAAAGAATAGGGGAGAAGCTGTCTTTATCAATTCTTTATCAGCGATGAGAGTTTATGACCAAAGTTTTAATGGGTCCTTGGCTTAGCCTCGGCGTACCAATTGGTCGGGGAGCCGACCGAAGCGTCGGCTTTGGTAGTGTAAAATGTTAAGGAGTTCTTTGAAAAAAGTGTACGTTTTATATACGGGCCGTTAGCTTAGTTGGTAGAGCGCCTGCTTTGCAAGCAGGAGGTCGCCGGTTCGAATCCGGCACGGTCCACCAAACGAAACATTTGACTGGGGATATGGATTCGCCCTGCCTCGGCTTCTGTCCCCAGACCCCTCCTCCGCGCGGGCGAGTCCGAATTCCGCACCCCGCCACCATTCCCCCAGAAAAATGAGGCGGGGTGCGGTCAGGAGTTCCGTTCAAAAAAAGTTCGGATTTCGTCCAATAGACACCACCAAATTGATTTTCGGAAAATTGACCGGATTTTTCAGATAGCGGCACAAAGCGCCGCCCGTTGATTTTGCGAGTGGCATCTTTTTTATTTGACATCGAAAAAACCAAAGACGCCAACGAGAGAGTCTTAGTTGATAATTCATCGAGTTTGCGCGCGCTTATTTCTTATAATAGAATAAACGAAACATACGACATTTAGAACTCGATAGAAATTGAGAAATGTTTTTATCTGAATTTTAAAATTTAAAAATTAAAAACAAAATTATGTCGATGTCCGGCGTTATAAAAAATTTTCCAGGCCAGTTTTCTTACAAACCGGAAATACAAAACAAAGAAAGATTGGCAAAGCGACCTTGGCACATCGTCGTCGGCATGGGCGGTTCGCACCTGGCGGCTGATCTTTTAAAAGTATGGAATCCGCGTCTTCCGCTATTTATTCATAAAAATTACGGCTTGCCAAAAGTGCCGGATGAAATTTTAAATAATAGCTTGATTATCGCCAGCTCCTATTCGGGGAACACCGAGGAAACGCTTGACGCATATGAGGAGGCTAAAAAGAAAGACATTCCGTTGGCTGTTCTTTCAATTGGCGGAAAGCTTTTGAAGCGCGCCGAAAAAGACGGCGCTCCCTACATCCAAATGCCGGACACGGGCATTCAGCCGCGCTCCGCGCTGGGTTTTAATATCAAAGCCCTGCTTGCCTTGATGGGAGAGGAGAATGCTCTCGAAGAAATTAGTACGCTTGCCCGGACGCTTCAGCCCGACGAACTTGAACAGAACGGCAAGGAACTCGCAAAAAATCTTTACGGATTCATCCCCATCATTTATGCGTCGGAACGAAACGAATCAATCGCTTATAATTGGAAAATTAAATTTAACGAAACAAGCAAGATTCCCGCATTTTATAACGTATTTCCCGAATTAAATCATAACGAGATGACAGGATTTGACATCAAACCGAAAACAAGTAAATTATCCAAAAACTTTTTCTTTATTTTACTTTCCGACGAAGCCGACCATCCTAAGATTCAAAAAAGAATGGCCGTTCTTAAAAAATTATATCAGGCAAGGGATTTGCCGGTTGCCGAAATAAAACTTTCGGGTCGGGATGTATTTCATAAGATTTTCTCGTCGCTTATTTTGGCCGACTGGGCGACATATTATACCGCCGAAGGATATGGCGTAGAGCCGGAAGCGATACCTATGGTTGAAGAATTTAAGAGGCTTGTTGCATGAGCCCGACCTGTTTTAACTTCTAGGAACTAACATGAAACCGATTACAGAACTTAAAAAGGAACACATAAAAAAAATTAAACTGATTGTTTTTGATGTTGATGGCGTTCTTGTTCCGCGCGGCACAAAAATAAAGCAGATTGGCAACACCACCACTCTGGAAACAAAACTCATTCAGAATAAACAGCTGGAGCAGGTAAAGGAGCTTAACAAAAAGGGATTTTTTATAAACATCAGCTCCGGCAGGGGGCTTTATATGCTCCAAGAAATGTTCAGAGAAGTTTTGCCTTTTGTCAGTCTGACTTATGAAAACGGCAGCGCCACTTGGTACAAGGGGAAGATATATCAACATGTCAACAGTTTTAAATATATGAAAGGGGTCTTTCCAAAGCTAAAACAAGTCGTAAACGACAACATAAAAGGATTTGAACCAAAAGAATTTATAATAACGATACACAGTTTTAAAAAAGTCGGAGAAATTGAAAAATTAATGCGCGGGGAAAAAAATCTATACGCCATTTGGAACGGCGAAGCATATGATATTGGAGTGAAAAAAGAACAGACAAAAGCCGTCGGCTTGAAGCGAGTAATGAAAATTTTGAAAGTAAAGAAAAAAAATGTCATGGCCATGGGCGACAACTATAATGATAAGGAATTATTACGGGAATCAGGGATTGCCGTTACAGCCGACAAAAGCAGGGTGCGTGGAGATTTTTATATACCGCTAAATGGCAAGTTTCTTCCCGCGGACAGATTGATGGAACAAATTTTGTCAATAGTTTGAGGAGTAAAAAGTGATTCGCGCGAAAAATGATAATCAAAATTGACACTTAATAATATGATATATATGATTAAAAAAACACCCAAATCAAAACCCAAGCCCAAGCTAAAACCAAAGGGTGTTCCCAAAAGAAAAATCGGCAAGGCAAGCAGGGTAAAAAAAGGCCGGAAGAAATCGACTAAGAAAACCGAACTCACAAAAGCCGAACTTAACCCCATTATTTTCCCGGTGAAAGAAAACGACTGGGAATCATGGCAAACATTTAATCCCGCCGCGATTTTACTGAAAGACTCCGAAAAGCTTCGGGGTAAAGCAGACAGGATTCACTTTCTTTATCGCGCTATCGGGCCGGACGGCATTTCGCGGCTTGGGTATGCGAACTCTCTTGATGGACTAAAAATTAACGAACGTTTGTCCTACTCCGTCTATGAACATCGCCGCGGGCATTTTATTTTAAACTTTTATTCGTTTGCTTCCGGCGGCAGTTTCGGCGGAGCCGAAGACCCTCGTCTCGTGCGAGTAGGCGAAGAAAAGACTCTTTACATGACTTATACCGCTTGCGATGAAGGACTCCGCGTGGGCCTTACTTCTATAAAAGTTAAAGATTTTTTGAACAAAAATTGGAAGTGGAAGCCGGCGGTTTTAATTTCTCCGCCTGGCCAGACGCATAAAAACTGGGTTATCTTCCCGGACAAAATAAAAGGCAAATACGCCATTTTACACAGCATCAATCCCCAAGTCGGCGTGGCGTATTTTGATAATTTAGAATTTGACGGCGAAACCCACATTCAAAGTGATTATAACGGCAAATGCGAACCCCAAAGCGGATGCGCCTGGGAAAGTTATATGCGCGGCGTCGGCGCCCCCCCCATTAAGACAAAATACGGTTGGCTGGTTTTCTATCACGCCTTGGAAAAAAATGATTCCGGCAAATATAAAGCCGGCGCTATGTTGCTTGACCTCAATAATCCGACAAAAATTCTGTATCGTTCCAAGAAACCGATTTTGGAACCCGACGAAGCCTATGAAAATGAAGGATTTAAACCGGGCATCGTGTATATATCGGGGGCCGTCGTCAAAGACGGGAAACTTTTGATTTATTATGGCGGGGCGGACTCATATGTCAATTTGGCTTATGCGGACCTGGAAGAATTTTTACAAAACCTTGCGCAAAATCAAAAGCCAAAATGGAAGGGTATTAACCGTAAAATAAAAGCGCCAAAATGATTATTCTCAAACGGAGAGAAGAGAATCCGATCCTTAAACCCAATAAAGAACAAAGTTGGGAGGCGGAAGCCGTATTCAATGGCTGTCCCATACGGAAAGGCAATAAAATTTATCTTTTGTATCGCGCTCTTTCCTTGCCTCATTACCACCTGGCGGCTCAAATTCAGATGAGAGTCTCTGATATCGGCATTGCCGAGAGCCGCGACGGCGTTAATTTTTCCAATCGTCAAAAATTTATCATTCCCGAGCATAAATGGGAAAGATTCGGCTGTGAAGACCCGCGGGTTACTAAACTCGGAGAGAAATTCTATATTTTTTACACGGCCCTTTCAGCCTACCCATTCAGAGCAGACGGCATTAAAGTGGGGCTGGCCATAAGCAAAGATCTAAAAAATATTAAGGAAAAACACTTAATCACTCCTTTTAACGCCAAAGCCATGGCTCTCTTCCCGGAAAAGATAAACCCCGTTAGAAATAGCGAGGGCTCATCCCATACCAGCTCGCTACGGGACTCGCAGCACAAAATTTCTAACGGGGTAAACGGTAAAATGTGCGCCATTTTAGCCGTAAATACCGACAGACCGCCATCAAAAATCGCCCTTGCCTATTTTGATAAAGAAGAGGATATGTGGTCGGAAAAATATTGGCAGAACTGGTATGTTAACGTAGATCAACATAGCATTCCTCTCCAGCGACGAACGGAAGATCATGTTGAGATTGGCGCGCCTCCCATTAAGACAAAATACGGTTGGCTGTTAATCTATTCTTATATAAGAAATTATTTTTCTTCCCAAAGATTATTTACCATTGAAACCGCTCTTTTGGATCTGCGCGACCCTTCTAAAATCATCGCCCGTACCAACTACGCCCTTTTGGCGCCCGAGGAGGCCTACGAGCTCTATGGTATTGTTCCAAACACCATATTTCCTTCCGGCGCTCTTCTCAACAAAGATGAACTTTTTGTCTACTACGGCGCGGCTGACACCACCGTGGCTCTGGCAACCGGAAAATTGTCATCTTTGATCAAGGCGATGTTTTGCCCCGCGGAATGCGTCGGACAGCTTTCACGCGCCAAAGAAAATCCCATCATTGCCCCGCTCAAAAATCATCCGTGGGAAGCCAAAGCCGCTTTCAACCCGGGGGCGTTATATGAAGACGGCAAAGTGCATATTCTTTATCGGGCAATGTCGGAAGACAACACTTCCGTGTTTGGGTATGCGGCAAGCGCAGATGGTATCCATATTGATTATCGTCACTCCGAGCCGGTTTACGAACCAAGAGAATCTTTTGAACAAAAACTGGTTCCCGGCGGAAATTCTGGCTGTGAAGACCCTCGTCTGACTAAAATCAAAGACACGGTTTATATGCTTTACACCGCTTTTGACGGCAAACATCCTCCGCGCATCGCTCTTACCTCTATTTCACTGAAAAATTTTTTGGCGCAGGTTTGGGATTGGACAAAGCCGGTGCTTATTTCTCCTCCGGAATTTGACAATAAAGACGCCTGTGTTTTCCCGGAAAAAGTAAAAGGGAAATATCTTATCTTTCATCGTTTTGGGAATAACATTGATATTACACTCACACCAAGTCTTGACTTTGACGGCAAGACATGGCTTGAAGAACATATTTGGCTTTCTCCCCGCCGCGGAATGTGGGACAGCTTGAAGGTTGGCATAGCCGCTCCTCCAATAAAAACAAAAGAGGGTTGGGTTTTGTTTTATCACGGAGTTTCCGAAGAAGACCGCTACTATCGCGTCGGCGCCGTGTTGCTTGACCTCAATAATCCGACAAAAATTATCAGCAGGACAAACGAACCGATTCTTTCGCCCGAGACGCCTTATGAAAAAACCGGACAGATACCCAATGTGGTTTTCCCTTGCGGCGTCGCGCTGATTGGTAAAAAAGTTTTTGTCTATTACGGCGCCGGCGATTCGGTGGTCGGAGTAGCAGCCGTGGAATTGGAAAAACTTTTGTCTGAACTGCAAAAATTTGAAAAGTTCAAACTAAATAAAATAATTAAATAAAACGCAAAAATATAGGGGGCCTTTCCGAATATGCTATTTCGCTCGGCGTATTCGGAAAAATCGGCAAAGGAAACACATGGAGAGTCTAAAAGAAAAAATAAATTCAATTATAAAAGGGGAAGTTTCAAATTCTTCCGATGACCTGAAAAGCCGCTCAACCGACGCTTCTTTTTTTGAGATTGCGCCCGGCCTTGTCGTTTTTCCCAAGGACGCGGATGATCTGAAAAAATTAGTCAGACTGGTCTCAAAAAAAGAAGGAGTGAGCCTTACGATGCGTTCGGGGGCAACCGGCATGGACGGCGGAGCTTTAACCGAATCCATCGTCGTTGACTTAAACCGCCATCTGAACAAAATTTTTGATGTTAAAGATTTTTTTGACACTCATGACCCTCGAGTAAAAGGTTCCATAAAGGTTGAACCGGGCGCCTTTTATCGAGATTTTGAGAAAAAAACTTTGGCCAAGAATCTTTTAATGCCGAGTTTCCCGGCTTCCCGCGAGATATGTACCGTCGGCGGGATGGCGGCCAACAACGCCGGAGGGGAACTCTCTCTTCAATACGGAAAAACGGAGGACTACATTAAGTCATTAAAGGTTATTTTTTCCGACGGCAACGAATATGAAGTTAAACCGCTTTCTTTAAGAGAGCTTAAAATTAAAATAGCCCAGGGGGATTTTGAAGGAGATATTTACAAAAAAGTTTATGAATTGGTGATAAAAAACCAAGAACTTTTGGAAAAAGCCAAACCCGATGTTTCTAAAAATTCAACCGGATACTATCTTTGGAATATCTGGAACAAAGAGAAAGAAATCTTTGACCTGGGAAAGCTCATTATCGGTTCTCAAGGCACTCTTTGCATCATAAGCCGGATTGAGTTTAAGCTTGTTTCGCCCGGGAAGTATTCTCAGATGATGGTGCTTTTTCTTGACGACCTGAAAAACTTGGGCGAAATAACCCTGGATGTTCTGAAGTATAAGCCGACCACTTTTGAATCTTATGACGACAAGACATTAAAGCTCGCTCTGAAATTTTTTTATGAGCTTCTGAAGAAACTCGGCCTAAAAAATATTTTTACGATAATAAAAAACGGAATCCCCGAAGGCTGGTCCATTCTGACCAAAGGGTTTCCAAAACTCATCTTGCAGATTACTTTTGACGGAAGCGACAAGAAAGCTCTGCGCGAGAAAGCTCTTCTTTTGCGGAAAAAATTGGAAAGTTATTCCCCGCGCTATCTTGAGGTTTTAAAAAACCCTGAAGAAGCCAAAAGTTATTGGCTTATCAGACGAGAAAGCTTTAATCTCTTAAGACACAAAATCAAAAACAAAAAAACAGCTCCGTTTATTGACGATATCGTGGTCAGACCTGAAGTTCTGTCGAAATTTTTGCCGGAGCTTAATGGCGTTCTTCAGCCATATGAAAAAGACATGATCTATAATATCGCCGGTCATATCGGAAACGGCAACTTTCACATAATTCCTCTAATGGATTTTAATCTGGAGAGGACAAGGGAAATAATTCCGATCATCGCGGGACAAGTTTATGATTTGGTCGTTAAATATCACGGCTCCATAAGCGGCGAACATAATGACGGCCTTATTAGGACTCCGTTTCTGTCGAGACAATTCAGTTCCGAAGTGCTGGAACTTTTTCGGCAGACAAAAAAGATTTTTGACCCCGAGGGTATTTTTAATCCCGGAAAGAAAGTTCCGACAGAAGATAAACTCGGGCCGGGGACGCTCAATTATGCGATTTCCAAGATTAAAAATCACAATTAATCTTATATCATAAAACCATAACTCTAATTTTTCCATCCGCGCCTTTTACCCATCCTCTGGCTATATTTTATGCCGATGTTTGGCAATCAGCTTATATATAAATTCAGAAAGGCTTTTGAAAAATGGAACTTTTTTATACATCCACAAAGGAAAATTTCTTCCACCGTAGGAGAATATTTTGAAGACGGCTTCGGCGGACTTAAGTTTTTCCCCGTTTTCCAAAAGTAACTCAACCGATTTCAGATTTTTTCCGCTCTCTCCCCGATATTCAATTTCGCGGCCGATTGTCTTCTTCCATTTTGAGACATTATTTTGGCAAAAACGGCAGTTTTTATCGTAAGAAAGTATCGGTTTTCGGATTTTATTTTTCATAAATATCATCTTACTATATTTTCCTCTCGCCGGTTTCAACACTCTCTATTTTTTCCAAATACACAAAAACCTCTTTGCTCTAAAAAACAACTTCTTCTCTTTGGTTTATTATTAAACCTATGAGTTTTGAATCATACAAAAAAGCCCTTATTTTTATTCTGGTCGCTTATTTGGCCGTCGGAATATTTTCCGGAGTGCCGTCGCGGAGAAACAAAAAAGAGCCGTATCCGGTTTTTTCCTGCCCCAGCACCAGACATATTTATGGCTTTATATAGGCTTTTTTTTTGGTCTTTCTGCCGGATATTTGATTCTTATTATTTTCTTTTTTAACTCTCCGTTCAAAGAAAAAAGGGAAGGGGGGCATTATTTCTGGAATGACTTTTTAGAATTACCTTTGATAGAACTTTTCCGCAGAAAACGAAAGACGAAAACCTCCGCCGTCCGATAAGGCTTCGGGCTTGTTTTGCGGGGGCCTCCGAATGTTCAAATTAAATTATTGATTTTCATCAGCTATTGCCTCCGGCGCCCTTTTTTTTGTTATTTGTGATATAATTTGAAATCGTAAAATAGTCGTTGTGGCATATGACAATTTCTTAAAAAACTTGATTTTCGACAAGGCGAAGGAAAGTGTTTATTATCGGGGTTTAGCATAGCGGTAATGTGAAAAATGGTGATTGTGGTTTCTCTCGGGATGTAGTACAGCGGTAGTATGCGCGCATGGGGTGCGTGTGACCCGGGTTCAACTCCCGGCATCCCGACCAAAAAGATACTTTGTAGAGAAAATATTTTGTCATATAAAATTATCCACAGTTATCCCTTTTCATTGACTTTTAATTTTAGGGGGTATACAATGTGGGTAAGTTACTTCGCCAGGCCTTGCGCCTGGTTTTTCCGTTTTAGGGGCCTAATTTTGAGGGTTTTTAACTCGTTCTACTTCTCCTCTGATTGAATCTAAACTTATAAACCACGAGGCGGTTCTTATTTCCCAGGTACAATTATTTTCATAGGCAATAAACTTGATGTGCTTCTGTCTTTTCAAAACTTTCTCTTTTGTCCTGATAAAATCGCTATCCCCGCTGACAATATAAACGATATCTAAATCTTGGATATCCTCCATTATTTCATCGTGCATTTCTACATCAAAGTTGCATTTATTTCTATAACCGGTTGGTTTACTAGAATCTCTAAGTTTTTTTAAATCTTTTGCCGTTACTTTATAACCTATTCTCTCAAAATATTTTTCCAGAGCTTCAGAAATACTTTTAGCCGGTTCATATTTTGGTCTCCCCATATATACTCTGGCGTGAACCACGGTGTTTAAACTAGCCACCCATTTGTAGAGCTTTTTGTAATCAGTCATCCAGCCAGCCGCTTTGCCTCTTTTGTAGAGATTTGAATCGTCTATGTAAATACCTGCTTTTGGTTTTTCTGGAAGGGTCATTTTTTAAATCTGACATAAAATTAATAGTTAAAACGAACTTTCAGACCGCTCTCTTTCTTTTTTTTCATTCCGCCATCTGATTTTCTTGCGTCCCGCCTCGCGGACGCGCCCTTGACTTCAAGCACTGATTATGCTATATTTAGCGCATTACTGGGGGTCTAAATTCCACCCTGAATTAGGACACTCTCACTTTTAATACTCTTAATGATACCAGCTTCTTCCGCCGCTTCTCTGGCCGAGCGATAACCGAGGATCTTCCTCGGTTTTTCGTTGATTAATTTAAT
>Ga0210019_1004316_pt1 | contig 12424 bp, 8 predicted proteins | sample CryGeyCG2114_020_2_FD_183969 | JGI IMG/M metagenome (GOLD analysis project Ga0210019, IMG submission 183969) | Groundwater microbial communities from aquifer - Crystal Geyser CG11_big_fil_rev_8/21/14_0.20 (SPAdes) (version 2) | ecosystem: Environmental > Aquatic > Deep subsurface > Groundwater ...
TCGCTCCCGCCCGAGCGAGCCGCTCCAAACAATCCCGCTCAGCCGGGGCCAGCGCCCCCCGGGGAGAACGGATCCTCCCCTCCAGCGCCATCCCCTCCCCTTCGACCTCCCACGGGGCCTCCTCCGGAACCACGACGCGGCGGACGGTCAATTGGTTGACAGTCAGGGTCCCGGTCTTGTCGGAGGCAATGCAGGTACAGGAGCCCAGCGCCTCCACCGCCAGCAGGCGGCGGATTACGACATGGCGGCGGGCCATCCGCCGGGAGGCGATCGTGAGCGCCACCGTCAACGCCACCGGAAGCCCCTCCGGGATCGCCGAGACCGCCAGCGCCACGGCGACGAAGAAGGTCTGCCGAAGTGGGGAACCCCGGAAGAGCTCGATCCCGAAGATCAGCGCCGCGGCGATTCCGATCGAGATCCCGACGACCCAGGTGAACCGCTCCATCCGGATCAGAAGGGGGGGCTTGCCGACCCCTTCCCGGGTCAGGAGGGCCGAAGCCAGATGACCCACCTCGGTCGCCAGCCCCGTCGCCGCCACGACCCCCTCCCCCCGCCCCCGCTCCACGAGGGTGCCGGCAAAAGCCATGTTGACCCGGTCCCCGAGAGCCGCCCCGGCCGCCAACGCCGCCGAGGGGTCCTTCTCCACCGGCAGGGATTCCCCGGTCAACAGCGACTCATCCACCCGCAGCCCCTGGGCGGAGAGGAGCCGCAGGTCGGCCGGCACCTTGCTGCCGGACTCCAGCAGAACGATGTCGGCCGGAACCAGCTCCCGGGCGTCCACCTCAAATTCTTCCCCCGCCCGCAGAACCCGGGCCCGGGTCGTGACCAGCCGCCGCAGCGCCTCGGCGCTCCGCTCCGCCGAATATTCCTGGACCGTCCCGATGGCCGCATTGCCCAGCAAAACGAGAAAGATGAAACCGGCGTCGGACCATTCCCCGAGCGCCCCGGAGACGGCCCCGGCCGCCAGCAGCACATAGATCAGGGGACTCTTGAACTGGCGCAGGAAGATCAGGAACAAGCCCGGCCGCTTGGGCTGCGGCAGGGCATTGAGGCCGACGGCCTGCAGGCGCCTGGCGGCCTCGGCCTGACTCAGCCCCTCCCGGGAGGCGTTGAGCGCGACCAGCGCCTCCTCAACGGAACCCGTGTGCGGGTGCATCTATCTCTCCTGCTGCAGCTGATAGAGGAAATGCAGCACCAACCCGGTGGAGACCAGCCCGACGGCTCCCACGAATGCCGCCCCATCCACGAGAAAATTAAGCGCCGGTCTTCGCATCGCGAGTCCCTCCTGACTTACGATAAGACAGGCCCCGGCCAGGAAAACATGACGGGGATCACATGGTTTCGGAAGGGGTCGAAGGGACGCCGGGGGAGGAATCCCGGGGTGTTCAGGCTTGCGGTTTCCCGTTGCCGCCCAAAGCGCCGATCTCCTTGTCGACCAAAAGCAGGCCGCGGCCGTCGGCGCCGGAGATCTTGAGGAGGTCCAGGATGAGCTGAAGCACCCGCTCTTCTTCGTGCTGTTCGGCGACATACCACTGCAGGAAGTTAAAGGTCGAGTAGTCCTTCTCAGCCAAGCACGCGCCCACGAGCCCGTTGATCTTCCTGGTCAAATCCCGCTCGTGCTCGAGGGTCTTCTCCATGATCTGCTGGAGGGATTCAAACTTCTGCGGAGGCTTCCCGACCTCGCCGATGGCCGCGTAGCCGCCGGCCGCGTTGACATATCGAAAGAGCTTCATCATGTGCATCCGTTCCTGCTCAGAGTGGGTGTACATGAAACCGGCCGCGCCCCGATATCCCCGCGTGTCGCACCAAGACGCCATCGAAAGGTAGTAGTCCGAAGCGTAGGCCTCCTCGGTGATCTGGTCGTTCAACGCTTCCTGCATCTTCTTCGACAGCATGGACTCCTCCGTTCTGTTATCGAAAAGGCGCCAAGCGCGCTCCTTTCTCATTGTACACCAGGCGGGAGATCCCATCCGCCCCCCAGCGCCTTGACGAGGAGCGTGGTGGAAATCAAGCGTTGATTCAAGATCTGGACGACCCCCCGCTCCGCCTGAAGGCGCTGCCGCTCGGCATCCACCACCTCCAGGTAGCTGACCAACCCCTCGCGATAACGGGCGCTGGAAAGGGCGGCCGCCTGCCGGGCGCTGGCCGCCACCCGCTCCTGCGCGTCCGCCTGCTCGGCCCGCAGCCGGAGGCTCACCAGGGCGTCTTCGGCCTCTCCGACGGCGATCAAGACCTTTTGACGATACGCGGCAACCGTTTCATCGTACCGGGCTCGGGCCGCCTTCAGGTTGGCCCGGTTTCTGCCCCCCGCAAAAATCGGCAGCGAAACGCTCGGGCCGACCGACCAGACCCGGCTGTCCCACTCAAACAGGTCCTCCAGATGGGAGTTTTCATACCCGCCGGCCGCCGTCAAACGGACCACCGGGAAAAACGCGGTTTGAGCGACGCCGATCCGCGCGTTGGCGGACACCATCCGCCGCTCGGCCTCGGCGACATCCGGCCGGCGCTCCAACAACTCCGACGGGATGCTCGGAGAAAGTGCGGGGGGCTGGATCTCCAGGGAGCCCGGAGGCAGCCGGAAATTCGAGGCCGGCTGCCCGCACAGGACCGCAAGCGCGTTCTCGAATTCCGCCCGGCGGCGGGCGACATCCATCGCCTCCGCTTCGGCGCTGGAAAGCTCCGATTGAGCCCGGGCCAGATCCAAATCCCCCACAAGGCCGGCATCCAAACGGCTCCGGACAAGCTCCAACGCGTCCCTTCTCAACGCAACCATCTCCCGGAAGATAGCCTCCTCGGAATCGAGCGCCAGCAGCGCGAAATAATTCTGCGCGACATCAACGGTCAAGGTCAGCAGCATCGTGTGGTAAGCCGCCTCGCCGGCCTGGGCTTCGGCGAGGACCGATTCGAAGGAGCGCCGGACCCGCCCCCACAGGTCGAGCTCATAGCTCAGATCCAGCGGGACCCGGATCGTGCTGTTCTCGAAACCGGCATTCCCCGCCCCGATGCTGGAGAGGGAGCGGCGGAAACGCTCGTAGGAGGGATCAAGGTCGACCGTTGGAAGAAACTCCGCCTGGCTGACGCGGGCGATCGCCCGGGCCCGGGTCACCCGGGCCGCCGCCGCCCGGAGGTCCTGATTGGCCTGAACCGCCTGCATCTCCAGCCGGTTCAGCTCGGCGTCCCCGAAGATCTCCCACCAGGCCCCCCGCGGGACCTGATCGCGCGGGGCCGCCTCCTTCCACTGGACCGAGTCGGCCGCGGTCTTCCATTCCGTCGGCATCTCGACCGAGGGGCGCTGATAGTTCGGCCCCATCGCGCAGCCGGACAAGAGGACCGCGGCGCTCAACAGCAGGGACCGGTTCCGAAGCGTCATGGCGTTCCTCCGGCCGGCGCCGCGTTCCCCGGACCGGATTTCCGTCCGCCGAACCATTCGCTGAGCTTCACGTAGACAACCGGGATCACGAACAGCGTCAGAAAGGTGCTGGTCGCCATCCCCCCCACCGCCGCGACCCCCATCGGCCGGCGGCTCTCCGCCCCCGCCCCGAAACCGATCGCGATCGGGAGAATGCCGGCAATCGTCGAAATCGCCGTCATCAGGATCGGCCGGAAGCGGATCATCCCGGAGGCCAGGGCCGCCTCCCGGGCGGAGACCCCCCGCTTCATCTCCTGATTCGCGAAATCGACCAGCAGGATGGCGTTCTTGGTGACCAGCCCCAGCAGCAGAATCATCCCGATCTGGCTGAACAGGTTCAGTCCCATCGCCGGGATGCGGGGGACCGCCATCGAAAGCCAGTGACTGATCGCAGGGGGATTCGGGGCGTAATGGGCCCATCCGTAAAGGAGGATCCCCAGCTGGTTCACCTGGGACAACAGCCACAGCGATCCAAAGGCGCCGAAGGTGCCCAGGGGGATCGTCAGCATGACCGTGAAGGGATGCATCCAGCTCTCAAACTGCGCGGCCAGCACCAGGTAGATGATCGCGATGGCCAGCAGGAAGACGAACACCGTGTCCTTGCCGGCCTCCTGAAGGTCCTTCGCCTCCCCCGCCCACTCGTATCGGAAACCCTCCGGGAGCTCCTTTTTCAAAATAGACTCGACCTGGTCCATCACGGTCCCGAGCGGAACGCCGACCGGAGTCGCCTCAATCGTGGAGGAACGCAGCCGGTTGTAGTGATAGACCGCGCTCGGCCCGCCCCCCACCCGGGAGGAGACGATGCTCGCCAGCTGGATCAGCCGGCCGGTGTCGTTCCGGACGTACAGGAGATCCAGATCGGAGGGGGTCAGACGGGATTGGCGCTCCAACTGGACGATGACATCGTATTCCTTCCCCTTGAGATTGATCTTGCTGAGATCCAGCCCTCCGAAGAGGATCTGAAGCGTCCGGGCGGCGTCCTCGATCGAAACCCCGAGCGCCGCTGCCCGGTCCCGGTCGATCTGAAGGCGCAGCTCCGGTTTGTTGACCTCGAAGGTGGACCGCACATTCTGCAGGGATCCCAATCCCCGCAGCCGGTTGCTCATCTGGTCGCTGACGGCATTGAGGGTCTCCAGGTCCTGGTGTTCGAGCACCAGCTGAAAGCTCTGTCCGAACCCCCTCCCGATCGCCTTCGGAACGATCGGAATGGTGATCGCCCCCTCGATGTCGTTGAAGAACCGGCTCCCGAGCCCCCGCGGGCCGGCCACGATATCCTGGACGCTGCGATTCCGCTTTTCCTTCAGGCGGATGAAGGCCAACCCCTCCTTGTTGTTCCCCGCTCCGCCCCGGGCAAGCGCCACCGCGGAGAAATACCCCTCCACCTCGGGGATCTCCCGGATCAGCTTCTCCATGCCGAGCACCATCCGATTGGTGTAATCGCTGGTGGACCCTTCCGGCGCGATCGCGATGCAGAACAGCCGTCCCTTGTCCTCATCCGGAAGAAACTCCTTCTCCAGATGGGTGAAGAAAAACACCGACAAGGCCGCCGCGCTTAATCCCGCCAGGAGGACCCGGCCGGAATGGCGCAGCGACCAGCGCAGCATCCGCTCGTAGTGCCGGATCATCGTTTCGAGGGTCCGCTCCAGGAACGCCACAAAACGGTTCCTCGCCTCGGGCGGATGGGGCTTCAGGACCCGCGCCGCCGTCATCGGCGCCAGGGTCAGCGCGACGAACGAGGAGATCCCGACGGCGCAGGAAATGGTCACGGCGAACTCGATGAACAGCCGGCCGGTTGTGCTGCTCTGGAAGGCCATCGGAAGGAAAACGGCGATCAGGGCGATGGTTGTGGCGATAACCGCGAAGGTGATCTCCTTCATCCCCAGGAAGGCCGCCTCGAACGGCGCCATCCCCTCCTCGATGTGGCGGTGAATATTCTCCAGCACGACGATGGAGTCGTCCACCACCAGACCGATCGCGAGAATCAGGGAAAGCATCGTGATGATGTTGATCGAATAGCCGAAGGCATACAGGACCCCGAAGGTGGAAATCACCGAGACCGGGATGGTCAGACTCGGGACCAGGGTGGACCGGAGGTTGCGCAGGAACAAGAAGATGGAGAGGACGACCAGGAAGAAGGCCAGCCCGAGGGTCCCCCACACCTCCCAGATCGCCTTCTCGACATACAGCGACTCGTCGTACGGAACCGCCATGTTCACCCCGGCCGGCAGCAGCGGCTTCAGCCGCTCCAACTCCGCCTTGATGCCGTGCGCGACCTCCACCGCGTTGGCCTTGGATTGCTTGACGACCCCCAGGCCGACTGCCGGCTTCGAATTGTAGCGGGCGACCGAATGTTCGTCCTCGACCCCGACCGCGGCGAACCCGACATCCCGCAGGTAGACCGGGGCCGCCCCGTCCTGCCGGATAACCAACCGGTCGTACGCCTCCGGCGTCTTGAGCTGCCCCTGGGTTTGAATCGACAGCTCCCGCTCACGGCTTTCCACCTGCCCGCTGGGCAATTCGACATTCTGCCGGCGCAGCGCATTCTGGATGTCCAGCGCCGCGACCCCCCGGGCGGCCATCTTCTTGGGATCCAACCAGAGCCGGATCGCAAAGCGCTTCTCCCCTCCCAGCAGGATCGCGCTGACCCCCGGGATCGTCTGCAGCCGGTCCTTGAGCCGGTCCTCCGCCAGGGTGGTCAACTCCAGCGTGCTGAAGCGATCGCTGTAGAGGGCGATCCACATCGAGGGCTGGGCGTCGGCGTCCTGCTTGGCCATGATCGGCTCCTCAATGTCGTCCGGCAGCTTCCCCCGAACGCGGGCGACCCGGTCTCGGACATCCTGCGCGGCCAGGTCCACATCCCGGGACAGGTCGAATTCGATCGTGATGTTGCTGACCTGTTCCCGGCTCTCGCTGGCCAGGGTCTTGATCCCTTCCACGCTGGCCAGCGTCTCCTCCAACCGTTCGGTGATCTGCGCCTCGATGACGGCGGCGCTGGCGCCGGGATAAACCGTGGTGACATTGACAATCGGCGGGTCGACGTCGGGAAGCTCCCGAACCGGAAGCCGGGTCAGCCCGATCACCCCGAACAAGATGAGCCCGAGACTCATGACCGAGGCCAGGACCGGCCGCCGAATGCTGACTTCAGAGAGGTGCACGGACCGCCTACTTCATCGGAGAGCGACTTTGACCTTCGCCCCCGGCCAGAGTTTCTGGGTCCCCTCAATCACCACGGTCTCCCCCTCGGAGAGCCCGGAGGCGATCTCCACCCAGCCGGCCAAACGGACGCCGGTCTCGACCGGCCGAATCTCGGCGATGTCGTTCTGACCGATGACAAAGATGGAAGCGGCATCCCCCTTGAGCATCAGGGCGCCCTCGGGAACGACGATCGCCTGTTCCCGCACCCGCACGATCAGATCGAGGTTGGCGAACATGCCCCGGCGCAGCCTCCCGTCCGGGTTGGGGATCCTGGCCTTTACCAAGACCGTCCGGGTCGCCTCATCAACCTGCGGGGAAACGAAGTAGACCTGACCGGCGAAACGATCCTCCGGATAAGCGGCCACCGCGACCTCCACGGTCTGGCCGTCACGGATCTGGGCGAGATACCGCTCGGGCACATGGAACTCCGCCTTCATCGGGTCGGAATTGATCAGGGTCGTCAACGGCGTCCCCTGGGCAATAAACTGCCCGACGCTGACCGAACGGGCCCCGGTGACGCCGTCGAAGGGAGCGGCAATCACCGCGTCCTCCAGCCGGGCCTTGGCCAGATGGACCGCCGACCGGCCGACCTCAAACGCGGCGACCGCCTGGTCCACCTCCTGCTGGGAAACGGCCCGCGTCTCCGAAAGGGCTTGATAACGCTTGCGGTTTGCGTCGGCCAGCTTCAGGTTGGCCTCGGCCTCCGCCAGCATCGCCTCCAGCTTCACCCGGTCGATCCGGAGCAGCATCTGCCCCTTGGAGACCCGCTGCCCTTCCTCGAATCCGATCTCATCGATGGTCCCGTCGATCTCGGCCTTGATCTCCACCGCCTCATTGGCCTGGAGGGTGCCGACGAGCGAGATCTTGTCCTGAATCGGCTGCTGCTTGCTCTGAAAACCAACCACCTGGACGATCATGGCCGCCGGCCCTGCGCCGCCCGGCTTATTTCCGCAGCCGGCCGCCAGCCCCGCCAAGAGGAGCGCCGCAACGAAACGGACCCTCATGCGGCCCTCCCCTTCCATCCCCGCAGCCCCTGCAGGGAGAAACGGGCGATGTGGTCCGCCAGCCGGCGGATGTCGGCGTCGGCGTACTTCTTCGGGCCGCCCATCCGTTCGATGACCGGCCGGCCGTGGTGATAAAACAGGCACTGTCCCACAATGCTCCTGGCGCATCGTCCCACCTCAAGTTTGGACGCGCGAGGAACCAACCGCCGGACGATCGCTTCGAGCCGGTCCGACAACGGCCGGATCACCTCCCGGACAACCCGGTCCAGCGCCCGAGTCGGCAGAACAATCTCCCGGGCGCACAATGTGCTGTACCAGCTCCCCCGCTGGTTCTTCTTCAGGAAACGGCATAAAAAGGAATGGATGAAGGCGTTGAGTTCCGCTTCGGGCAAGGGGTTCGGCCCCAGGCCCCGATCGGGGGGAAAGGCCTCCACCGATTGCTGCGCCCCGTAGGCCACGACCTCGGCGTACAGATCTTCCTTCCCGCCGAAGTGGTAGTTGACCGAGGCGACATTGGCGTTCGCCTTGCGGCAGATCTCCCGGACCGTCGCCTTCTCAAAGCCATGCTGGGCAAATACCTGGCCGGCGGCCTCCAAAAGGCGTTTCCGGGTGGTTTCATGGGTGATCTGGGTCGATGTCATCCGTGTGCGCTCCGAATTCAATCAATAGTTTAAAACATTTGTTTGATTTGTCAAGGACCCGCCCAACGAACCGTTCGACTTATTCGTAGCGCAAGGCGTCGATCGGGTTGAGGAAGGAGGCCTGGCGGGCCGGCCACAGCCCGAAACCGATCCCGACCGCCAGGGAAAAACCGGTCGCCAACACGACCGAGAAGAGGGAGATCTTGACGGCCCAGCCGGCGAAAAAGGCGAGGGATTCGGAGATCCCGACCCCCACCCCGATCCCGATCAGTCCCCCGATCAGGGACAACAAGGTCGCCTCGGTCAGGAACTGCATCAGGATATCCCCCTGCGTCGCCCCGATCGCCTTGCGCAGGCCGATCTCCCGGGTCCGCTCCGCCACCGAGACCAGCATGATGTTCATGATCCCGATCCCCCCGACCAGCAGGGAAATCGCCGCGATCACCCCCAGCAGGACCGACATCGTCCTGGTCGTGGACTCCAGCGTCGCCTTGATGTCGGCCATGTTGCGAATGTCGAAGGCGTCGTCGGCGTTGGGCTGGTTGATCAGACGGTGCCGCCGGACCAACAGATCCAGGATCTCCTCCTGCAGAGCATCCAGCACATCGGCCGACGCCCCCTCCACATAGACCGCGTCGAGGTACTCCTTGCCCAGCAGCCGCTTCATCGCCGTCGTCACCGGCACCAGGATGATGTCGTCCTGGTCCCGGAACCCCCCAAAACTGGCCCCCTTGGCCGGCAGGACCCCGATCACCCGGAAGTTGATCAGGTTGATCTTGACCGTCTGCCCGATCGGATCGGCCCCCTCAAACAGCTCCTGGATGACCGTCTGCCCCAGCACCGCCACCTTGGCCCGGGTCCGCAGCTCCTCCTGGGTAAAGAAGCGGCCGGCAACCGGTTCGGAAGCCCGCATCGGGGCATACTCGATGTTGACCCCCTCCAGGGTGGTGTTCGCGTTGCTGCTCCGGTAGACCACCTGCACCCGCCCGTAGACCGAGGGACTGACCCGGCGGACATCGGGCAGCCGATGGATCGCGTCGATATCCCGGGGGGTCAACCGGGTCACCGTCCCCGACTCCAGGGCGACCCCCTGAACGAACGACCGCCCCGGCCGCACCCGCAGCAGGTTCGACCCCAGGGAGGAGAGCTGCTGCTCGATCGAGGCCTGCGCCCCGCTCCCCAACGCCAGCATCGCGATCACCGCCGCGACCCCGATCAGGATCCCCAGGATGGACAAAAATGAGCGCATCTTATGGGTGATCATCGCGGCGATCGCCTGATGCGTGGAATCCACCACCTTCAGGAAATCGTACGGCCGCTTGGGAGGCCGGGCCGGGCCGGCCCCCTCGGCGGCCGACGAAGGAACTCCCTCGCCCCTGCGGTCATCCGCGATGATCCGGCCGTCCCGCATCTGGATGATCCGGCCGGCATGGGCGGCCATCTCCGGCTCGTGGGTGACCATCACGATCGTCTTCCCCTCCCGGTTGAGCCGCTGCAGGATCGCCAGGATCTCCTCCTTGCTCCGGGTGTCCAGGTTCCCGGTCGGCTCATCCGCCATGATCACGAGCGGATCGTTGACCAGGGAGCGGGCGATCGCCACCCGCTGCTGCTGCCCGCCGGAGAGCTCATTGGGGCGGTGGGTCATCCGGTCCGAGAGGCCAACCGCCTCCAATTCCCGGCGGGCCTTCCCGACCATCTCCCTCTGCCCGGCATAAATTAGGGGAAGCTCGGCGTTCTCCAGGGCGGTCATGTGGGGCAGCAGATGGAACTGCTGAAAGACGAAGCCGATCAGGCGGTTGCGCAGCGCGGCCAGCTCATCATCGGACAAGCCGGAGATGGGCTGCCCCGCCAGGAGGTACCGCCCCTGGTCGGGCCGGTCCAGCAGCCCCATCAGGTGCATGAGGGTGGACTTGCCGGAGCCGGAGGCCCCCATGATCGCCACGAACTCCCCGGCCTCGATCTTCAGGGAGACCTCCCGGACCGCCTTGACCTCGATCTTTCCGATCCGGTAGGTCTTGGAGATCCCCTGAAATTCGATCATGAGCGGTTGCTGCTGCGCCGCTGCGGCGCGAAGGGATTGCGCCCGCCGGTCTCCCGGGGCGGAACATACTTCTTGGTCTTGAGAACCACCGCCGCCTTCTCATCAATCCCGGAGAGGACCTCCACCCGCCGGTCATCGGAGATCCCGAGCGTCACCGGCTTCTTCACCGGCGCTCCGGCCCCCTCCTGCACCCAGACGAAGGCGGCCCCCTTCTCCCGCTGGATCGCCTCCACCGGCAGCAGCAGGGCGTCCGGCTTCTCCTGCAGGACGAACTCCACATGGGCGTTCATCCCTGACCGGAAGAAGGAAGGGACCGTCTCCGGAGAGAGGTCCACCAGGTAGATGGTGACATTGTTGACGGTCTTCGACTCGTAATAGATGTGGTCCGCGACCGACGGAATCCGGGCGTCGGGATAGGCGTCCAGACTGACCACCGCCTCCTGCCCCTCCCGAACCTTGCCGATGTCGATCTCATCCACCTGGGCCCGGATGATCAGCCGATCGGAAAGGACCACCGCCGCATCCCCCGTGGTGACCGCCTGCCCCGGCTGAATGGTCCCCACGATCACCTCTCCGCTGATCGGAGCGATCAACGGGATCGGCTTGTAGACCTGCTTCCAGTGGTTGAGCTCCTCCTCCCCCTGCGCCCGGGCCGCGTCCAGCAAAGCCGCCCGCTCGGTGGAACTCATGATCACCAGGATCTCCCCGGCCCGAACCTGCTGCCCCTCGGTCACCCGCACCTCTTCGATCCGGCCGTTGACCGGAGGTTTGACCTCCAGCCGGTTCTTGGGCAGGACTACCCCGGTCGCCGAGACCGTCGAACGGATCTCCCCCCGCGCGGCATGGACGGTCTCCGAAGCGCCGGCCCCCTCCCGGGGCCTGGAGAACCAGCTCCAGCCCAACGAAACCGCCACCGCCAGCAGAACCAGCGGGATGATCTTCTTAATTTTCATACTCCAAGGTCTCCCCTTTGGCGTGAATCCAGTTGGCTTCGCTCAACAGCGCCTCGGCCTGCGCGTCGAGGAACGCCTTCTTGTTCCGAACCAGGTCGTCTTCGATGATCGTCCAGTTGTCGAAGGTGATCAGCCCGATCGAGTACTGCTGCTCAGCGATCTTGGCCCGCTCCTCAGCCGCCTCCAGAAAACGCGCCTCCACCTGGACATTCTCGGCGGCATCCTGCAGTTCGTTCCACCTCCGCTCCAGCTCCAGGACCGCCCCGTCCCGGACACTCCGCTCCTCCTGCTCCCGTTGCCGGTAGACGCTCTTGGAGCGGTCCAGCTGCGCCAGCCGGCTCCCCCCCTCGAACAATGGCAGGGAGACCTTCAGCCCCGCGGAGCTCTCCGTCTCCTCCGGAGGCCAGCTGCCGGAGCTTCTGCCGATCCCCCCGGTCAGCGAAACCGCCGGCCAGAACTCCCCCTTCCGGGCCTGCACATCGAAGGCGGCGGCATTGCGCTTGGCGATCACCTCCAGCAGCGCCGGATGGTCCCGAACCACCTGCTCGAAATCCGGCTTCTCCAGCGCCCGATCGCTCACCTCAAAGTCCCCCTCAACCTCGACCGGAGAAAAACGCTCCCGTCCCATCTCTCGAATCAACCGCCGCTGGGAGGTGGCCAGCCCCCGCCGGGCCTGATTGATCTCGTATTGGGCTTGAGACAAATTGGCCCGGGCGGTCAGCAGGGCCCCTTCATGCTCCGTGCCGGACTCATAACGCAGATCGATCAGGCCCAGACTCCCCTGCCGGATTCGGACGATCTCCTCGGTGAGACTCAACAGCGCCTGCGCCTTCAGCAAACCGACGAAGGCGGCCCGAAGCCGCAGCCGGACATCGGACGAGGTGAAGGCAAACCCCTCCTTGGCCGCCTGAATATTCTGGGAGGCGGCCCGAACATTGTTCAGGGTCTTCAAACCGTCGAACAACAATTGAGACCCGGAGAGGCCGTAATCGAACGACTTGCTGGAACCGGAGGAGGCGTTATCGGAAGTGGAGGCATTCAAATCGGCCGTGACATCCGGCAGGCCGTCACTGGCGGCGATCCCCTTGTTGGCGGTCTGCTGGGCGATCCCCTCCTTGACCGCGATCAGATCGGGGTGATTCCGGGCCGCCTCCCGGAGACAGTCCTGCCAGGTCAGCTCC
>Ga0210019_1004317_pt1 | contig 12423 bp, 13 predicted proteins | sample CryGeyCG2114_020_2_FD_183969 | JGI IMG/M metagenome (GOLD analysis project Ga0210019, IMG submission 183969) | Groundwater microbial communities from aquifer - Crystal Geyser CG11_big_fil_rev_8/21/14_0.20 (SPAdes) (version 2) | ecosystem: Environmental > Aquatic > Deep subsurface > Groundwater ...
GGAAAATTAGATACTACGCATACTTTTCCACATCCCAAATCTCTTTTCCTATATACTTCTCCACCCTTTCCAAATCTTTCATAAGTTGCTCTTCTTTTTGTTTTTCTTCTTGAGAAATATTTTTGTTTATATTTTATTTATCCCCAGCCCCCTTGACAATGACTGTCTATTTGTTACCATTGCGATATCCACATGAGAAGGCACTTCGTACGGGTTCCGTCCCTACGCGGTGCTTTTTCTTTTTGATAGCTTATTTTCTAAATTATCCATATAAACCATTTTATCTTTCGCTGATTTTCTTAAAAGAGACGAACATGTTTTACGGTGCGGGCTTAAAACCGCCAAAAGTTTTTTATTGTCGTATAGATAACGAGCTAATGAATAGAAGTCGCCATCGCTTGAAACAATCACCGCCCTATCGTTGTCAACCAGAAAAAATCCAACTGATCCCAATTGTCAGTATAAAAACTAATTGCGAATTTTTTTAAAACAACTTGCCCGTTAAAATTATAGCAAATTTTTGATATAGTGTTGTGTGTAATATAAATATAATATATTCAAATATGCCAAAAAGAAAAATAATTATTCCAGCATTGGTGGTGATATTCATAGTCGCGGTAGGGTATTGGTTTTTTACAAAAAACCAAAATACATCCAAGATTCCTTCCGTATCAGACGCCCCCATAGCTGTCACCGAAGAAAAGACTACCATTAATAACAATATAGATAACCAAAAAATTATGATCGCAACATTGCACACCAATATGGGGGACATTGCTATTGAGTTTAATCCAGACAATGCTCCAAATACTGTTGCCAATTTCATAAAACTCGCAAAAGAGGGTTTTTATAACGGAACAAAATTTCACAGAGTTATAAAAGGGTTTATGAATCAAGGCGGAGACCCCCTGACCAAAGACGATTCAAAGAAAAATTTGTGGGGAACGGGAGGACCCGGGTATAAATTTGACGACGAGATAGGACCGTCAAACAGTAACGAGGCCGGCACAATCGCTATGGCAAATTCCGGGCCAAATACCGCGGGTAGTCAGTTCTTTATTAATGCCGTACCCAACCCCAACCTAGACGCGAACTATACGGTTTTTGGCAGGGTGGTGTCGGGAATGGATGTTGTGGTGGCAATCAACAATACTCCTACTGACAGTTCAGACAGGCCGATAAACCCCGTGGTTTTGGAATCCGTAACGGTAAATTTCTAAAGACCCGAACATTTGGCTAATAAATCACACTCGCACTACACACAACAATCCTGTTTCTTGGTATATAATTGTAGCGTGTGATTATTAAATTAGTTTTCTAATAATATGGCCAAAGGAAATAACGCAAGAAAAAAAGAAAAGAAAAAACCAAAGAAGGCAAAGAAGTAGTTATTTGCTCGGAACAGACAGTGTATTGGGTTTAAGGTTTAAAATAAAAAATAAAATGAACATTAGCGACCACACACAACCACATAAGCTTGAGAGATTGAGTTTCTTGTGGTCAGAAGCAAGACTGGTTATAGCGGCTTTCGCGCTGTTTCTTGGTGGCGTACCTCCTCTTTTGTATATATTTGCAACGCCATCTTTGTTCTTTCTATTGGGCTCCTTACTTAAGATTTCTTGGCTAATATCGGGAATAGCTTCCGGCTATCTATTGTACAGATGGCATAAGGGCGGAAAAACTCTTTTCGGTGAAAAATCTTCTAAAGACGCTCAAGTATTTTTCGTAAGCGTTGTTTCAGGTCTTAATCTTGGAATAGCGGGTCTTTTGGGGACCAATGTTGGTATGTCAATATCTTCCAATAGAATCGTATTTATTTTTGTGGCTCTGATTTATTTGTTCTCTGGGTGGGTTCTCTGGAAGCGCTGGAAAGCGAACGGCGAGAAGGTGTTTTAAGCACGACAAACAAATAGGGAAGTGAGGTTATTGTGAGCGCCCTGTCTTTTATTTTTGCACTCTCTCTTTTATTATGGTTTTTTGCATAGTGCAATAAATATAATTATGTAGCAATACCCCGGATGTGTTATAATTTGGATCTTCATATAAACCAAACCAAGAGCGATTTGGTTATTTTTTTACTCAAATTCTACCAATACAGAAAATCAAAGACCCGCCATCTAGGCAAGAATTATATGAACAATTTATAACTAATTTTTAATTTAAATAAAATAATTATCCAATCAAAATATGAATAAAAAAATAATTTCAATTATAGGAGTGGTGGTGGTAATAATTGGAGGATTCATTCTTTTTTCCGGTGAAAAAACACAAACTCAAAACACGACGCCAGGTATAGCAATAAACGACGTTGCAGATGATAGCTCGCTTGACCCCGCTCCGGAATTTTCTCTCAAAGATTGGGACGGAAACGACGTCAATCTCTCTGATTTCAAAGGAAGGCCTGTGATAGTTAATTCGTGGGCTGTGTGGTGTCCTTTCTGCGTGGATGAGCTTCCCGAATTCGGCAAACTTCAAGAAGAATTCGGGGATGATATCGTGGTTATCGCCATAGACCGAGCGGAATCTTCCGATAGGCAAAAGATATTTACGGACAGGTTGGGGGTAACGGGTAAGATTATTTTTTTGAATGACCCGAGGGATTCTTTCTACCAATCCATCGGCGGGTTCTCAATGCCCGAGACACTCTTTGTAAACAGAGATGGAAATATTAATTTCCACAAAAGAGGTTCAATGGATTTGAATGAGATGAGGGAAAGAGCTAATTCTATAATTAATTAAAAAAATATATGGAGCCAATTAGCATCGCATTCGTCATATCTGTATTTTTCGCGGGGTTGCTGACCTTTCTCGCACCCTGCACTCTTCCTCTTGTACCGGCGTATCTGGGGTTTATAAGCGGAGTGTCAGCGGAAGATTTGAAAAATCCGGAAAAAGCAAAAGAAACAAGAAGAAAGATTTTTCTAAACGGATTATTTTTTGTCATAGGATTTTCCATAGTATTTATTGTGTTCGGAACACTCATAGGCCTTTTGGGACAAGCCCTCACACCTTTTCGTATTTGGCTTACTCGCATATCTGGTGTTCTGATTATTCTTTTCGGACTTTTTATGATGGGAGTTTTCAAACTACATTTTTTGCAAACCGATAAAAAAATGAAAATCCCGTCGTTTCTTAAGGTCGGTAAACCATCCAGCTCTCTTGTCATCGGTTCCGCGTTTGCGTTTGGTTGGACACCGTGCGTGGGCCCCATCTTGGGTTCTGTTCTTGCTTTGGCGGCGACATCCGCCACCGCTCCTCAAGCGGGAATCCTTTTGGCGGTGTTTTCCTTGGGGCTTGCCATACCGTTTCTTCTAGTGGCGCTTGGAGTTTCAAGAGCGACCAAATATATTGAAAAATTTTCAAAATACATAAAGTGGGTATCTATGGTTGGCGGAGTATTCCTTGTTATTCTCGGTATTTTACTTTTGACCAACAACTTCACACTTATAATTCAGTATGGTTTCCAATTTTTTGATTTTCTCAACTACGACGGCATATATAAGTTTCTATAATTTTCTCTATTCTATTTTTATAATAAAAAGCGCCACCTAACTGCCCGTAGTTAGGTGGCGCGCATGCATCTTTCAGCCAATGTCCAGATTATGACGACCTGTGCTTCTGTGATGTATCTCATCACCAATCTTTCCATTTTTGCTATATCTCTCTCTCTTTTGTTGGGATAAAGTGCGTGAAGCGCTTCATGAACTATTGTGGCTATCGGGTCGTAACGGAAGTCCACAAAAATCAAACGAGAGGAGGGGTCAATCAACCCGCAAATCCTGGTGCTGTTTATCTTGTATTTCTTTCTGATTTTGGTGTTGCCTTGAAGCCTCATCATACGGATTTGGTATCCGTCTTCGTTTCTGTACAAAAAATCAACGATCCTTCTTACCAGGTAGTGAGCTCTGCGAGTCCTATATGTTCTCACAATAGTACCTCCTCGCAAGAGGGTTGTTTGATAAGTTGAAAGTACTTCTTTCTCAATCCTAACAGACACTGAAAACATTACAATTCAATTATCTTGTTTACTTTTTTTATATTTATTGTATGTTGTGTGCAGGTGTTCCTTTAGTTTTCCCTTACAAGGAGGGGTCGTTATGAGAAGAAAGAGATTGTGGTTTCTTGAGCCGAGGGACAGTCACACTTGGCGGAAAATCGCCGATGTCATTGACCCGAACACCAGTTTCTGTGAAGAGATGTACCAAACCAGAGACGGAAGGCCTGTGAATGTCTTTGAGTGCTCCGAGTCGCAGAGGGACTTTATTATTGAGAGTCAAAACGACCTCAATTTCATTGTCCTGACATGTCTGGAGGGGGAGCATGTCTTGAGGTACCCCAACAAGAAGCTCCATCCGGCGGTTCAGAGAGTCCACTACCAGCTGAAGCATCTTCGGCTGATGCGTTCTTTCTAGATTTGCCATGTCCGCCACCAGCTCAATACTTGAGCTGGTGGTTTTCTTTTTGTGAGTTTTTAATACAATTAAATAAATGAATAATTTAAGCAAACGAGTGTATGAAATTGTAAAGAAAATTCCAAAAGGAGAAACTTTGTCATACAAACAAGTAGCGGAAATTGCCGGAAGAGCAAATGCTCAAAGAGCGGTAGGAACGATTCTTTCAAAAAACACAGACCCAAAAGTTCCATGCCACAGAGTGATTCGTTCCGACGGCAAACTCGGTGGATATAATTCCATCAATGGACCAAGTAAAAAAGAATTACTTCTAAAAGAAGGGTTTTTAATAAAGTAAAGACCGCGAAGCGTGGGAGCGCTTCGCGGTCGGGTTGTAGCCCTCGCTTGGGCTACGGTTGTGTGGGGAAGTCGGTCGGTCTGAAAGTCACCGCTTCCGCCAGAAGATTGTCTCGGACGAAAGAAGTAATCGTCCTGGAACGAATGTTTGTTTCCATATCCAGGGCGGAGACTGTAACCTGCGTGTTGACGCTCCCCCGATAACAAGGGCCGTTTGAATACTGGCAGTAGTCTCTGACCTGAATCTTGAACTTGATTCTGTCGCTACCGTTGGCATCCAACGGAGGGTTGTGCTCCCTTCCATCAACCGATACCAGGAGGGGATTCCCCACCTGGCTGTAGACTGCGATTTCAACGCTAACATCTACCGTCCGGTACTGCTCGCAACCGGAAAGTGACACTAGCGCGAAAATCGCTGTCACCGAAATGAAATGTACTCGCATATAGAGTGCCTCTCTGTTGGGGTTGTCTGGGTTCTTTCTACATTATACCACACCGCTAATACTTAAGCAAGTTAACCACATTTTACAGCAATTTTGTTAAGAAATTACTATATAATAAAAATATGGAAATTTCTAAAGAAAACTCTTTGCAAACCAGATTTCGTTCTCCAAAAGAAGAGTTGTATCATCTTTCAGACCGTGTAAATGAAAAGGAAAAAGAGGTTCTGGATGCGGGGGGCTTTAAGGGTAAGGAAACCCTAATCAGGGAAGCTCTTTTAGAGTACGAAAAAAAATCCACAAGTGATGTTTTACACCAAGATTTTGCTTTAAAGCCGATAGAGATAAACGGTCTGGTTTTAAATTTAACCCCAGAGGAACATGACAGAAAGATAGAGCAACTGGCTTTGATTTTAATGCAGAAAGGAATAAAGAACACCTTGTCCGTTATTGAAAAAACAGGCGACACTCATCTGGAAGATGATTTTCACAGATTTTTGGTGGAGTATGTTCATCAAGGGATGGACATCAAAGGTGCCAAAAGGAAGAGCGCATTATACAAAACTTTGTCCATGACACTCTATGAAGTTGTTATTCCTGATTCACCTAATGGTGAAAAACCCTTAAGAGAAATAATTTCCGGTATGGAGCAGTTTTATGCCGGGATGTTGTCGGTTTCGTCAGATGGTGACCCCAAAGAAAATTACCTTGTTCTGGAAATTGCCAATAGTAATGGGAGTGAAGAATTCGTTTTCTATGTATCGGTGCCAAATACAAAAAAAAGTCTTTTTGAAAAACAGATTTTATCAATTTTTCCAAAAGCCGCGGTAACGGAAAAAAATGATGATTACAATATTTTTAATGAAAGCGGGATAAGCGTCGCGTCTGTCGCGAGCCATGTGTCTAACGGCATATTTCCAATAAAAACTTATGAGAATTTTGACCACGACCCGTTTAATGTTATTTTGAACAGTTTTTCTAAAATAAATAAAGACGGTGAGGGGGCGAGTTTGCAAGTTATTTTGCAACCTACCGGTAATTTGTATTCCAAAAGGTATCAAAAATCACTTGAAAAAATCCAAAATGGCGCTTCTGTAAAAGAAGCCCTGGGCGAAGGTGGGTTTTCTAAAGAACTTTTCAATATCTTTGGCGAAGTTTTTTCACCAAAGAAAAAAGATGTATTGGAAAAAAAAGAAGAACAAAAAGTGGTAGACCAATCTATAGTGGAAAGAATTCAGAAGAAAGCATCTAGCCCGATACTACTTTCCAATATTAGATTGGTATCTTCCGCCAACACAAAAGAAAGAGCTGAAGAAATAATATCTGATCTGGAGTCAGCGTTTCAGCAATTTAATGACCCTCAAAGTAATAGTTTAAAATTCAATAGAGCAAAGGGAGGAAGATTAAAAGCTCTTCTTCGGGACTTTTCGTTTCGCACATTTTCTCCCACAAACGGCATAACTCTCAATCTAAACGAACTCACAACCATAATCCACTTTCATACGGAAGCCATATCGTCTGGAGCAAAACTCAAAGTTCTAAGAGCAATTTCAGCGCCTTCGCCCGTGGATGTTCCGCAGAATGGAACTCTCATTGGTTTTAATAATTACCAGGGGGCAAATCGTAAAATATATATTACCGACGAAGACCGTTTGCGTCATATTTACACGATAGGTCAGACTGGTACTGGTAAAACCACGCTTCTCGTAAATATGATAATTCAAGATATAATTCGCGGAAACGGTGTTTGTATGATTGACCCCCACGGTTCCGATGTCCAGAGAGTTCTGGCAAATATTCCCAAAGAAAGATTGGATGATGTTATTTATTTTGACCCAAGCTATACCGAGCGACCAATGGGCCTCAATATGCTTGAATATGACCCGCGGTTTCCAGAACAGAAAACTTTCGTGGTAAATGAACTGTTCAGTATTTTCCAAAAACTTTATGGCGCGGTGCCGGAATCAATGGGTCCTATGTTTGAACAATACTTCAGAAATGCCGCAATGCTTGTAATAGAAGACCCGCAAACCGGCTCCACCCTTCTTGATGTTTCAAGAGTTCTTTCAAACAGTGAATTTAGAAATATGAAACTTTCGCACTGCAAAAATCCCGTTGTCGTGCAGTTTTGGAAAGAGGTTGCTGAAAAAGCGGGAGGGGAGGGGGCCTTGGCAAATATCGTGCCTTACATAACCAGCAAATTTGATGTCTTTCTTTCCAATGAGATTATGAGACCGATAGTGGCTCAAGAGCATTCCTCTTTTAATTTTCGGGAGATTATGGATAATCGCAAAATACTTTTGGTCAATTTGTCCAAGGGAAGGTTGGGAGACATAAACGCCAATTTAATAGGTCTTATTTTGATTGGGAAAATTCTTATGGCGGCACTTTCAAGAGTTGATTTGCTTGGCGGTGATTTTCCTCCGTTTTATCTCTACATAGATGAATTTCAGAATATTACCACCCCCTCAATTTCAACGATTCTTTCTGAAGCCAGGAAGTACAAACTCTCTTTGTATATGGCCCACCAATTCATAGGACAACTTGAGGAAGACACCAAAAACGCCATATTTGGAAACGCGGGTACAATCATATCCTTTAGGATTGGAGCCGATGATGCGGAGTACATAGAAAATCAATTTATTCCCGTTTTTACAAAAGAACAGCTTATCAACATAGACAACTTCAATGCTTATATAAAAATGCTTATAAATGGCAGACCCGCTCAACCGTTCAATATCACCATACTGCCTCCGCTGGAAGCACTTATGCAAAATACCAACTCGGTCAAACAGTATTCGTATTTAAAATATGGAAGAAACAGGGCAGAAGTGGAAAGCGAAATTATGAAAAAATACGAAGCTCTGAAGCCGGAAATGAAAATCAGTTTATAATTTCAAAAAATTATTCCACTCCTTGTTCTTTTCCTTGTTCTTTTTTGTACAAAAAAAGATGCCATCCAACAATGGACGGCACCGAAGCACGAGGAGGGCGGTATAGCCCTTTGTTTGCGGGTAGGAGGTGGTTGGATTCCTATAACCAGTGAAGCCCGGGTTAGCGTGTTTCCGAAGATAACGCCGACTCCGCAGTGTCTGGTGGTTTTCCCGAGATTTGACCATAGGTCGCTACTCAGTACTTACAAGGTCTCACAACTCGTCCTCCTGCATACCTTTTCGGGGTATGCCTCAACATTCCGTGTGAGTTCGCCGTAGCTTACTCACTCCCTGTTGGCTATCCCTTACTCTTGCGAGAAGGAATCGTTGAGTTTCAAAATCCATTTTCGCGCGCGACGCACTGCTTGAAGCTCATCGCACGAACAGCGTGGTCTCTTGCCACTTTTGGAGGTAGAGTACCTCCTGCCGTTTGGGTTTTGGCCAACTAGCCCTCAAATGTTTCAATGTACTGCGAGGGTCTATTAACACTATAAGGGTACATAAAAATTTGTCAACAAAAATAATATACAAATCATCAACAGCTTTTCAACAGGTTTTTGAACATAAAAATGAAATACAAAAAACGGGCATACCAAGCGGTTTGCCCGTTCTAACTACTAGTTGTCGTAGTAATCACCTATCCACCCCAACCCCCTTTCTCGCTTCGGGAGTGGATTCGGGTCCTTGTCCTCCTTAGAAGATGAGCTCTGCGGATATTCACGCAGAGCTTGTGACGCAGAAGACATAAACTCCCTGAAACTCTCGGGCGGCTTCCACCCCCTGTAGAGTCTCTTACACGCTTGTGTAAAAGTTCTGCCTTCCTTCATTTCTGCCCGCATATTGTTGGCGAGCATGCGACCACTCAACATTCATTCCTCCTTTTTGAGGTGAGGTTTGATTTCCGAATGCGATTATATCACCTTAAATATTAAAAGTCAAATATTTGAATAACCCCACCCACTTTTGCACTCTGCTGGTAATTTAGTCACATAGTAATCCGAACTGGTTAATACCTCAAGCGGTGTCAGTTTGTTTTTGAAAGCCCAATGGACTCTTTTGGTATTGTAGAACAGAAGATATTCTTTCAGTTTTTCATTGAATGCGGTCGTATCATCGAACAAAAGATTGACATTGTAGTCCACAAACTCTTCCTGAATGGTTCCATTGAAGCTCTCGCAATGAGCGTTCATCTTGGGAGTTTTTGGGTAGGTGTGGTAGTGGATGATATTGTTTTGCTTTAGTAATTCAGACAGGTATTTTTTGAATTCACTACCGTTGTCGGTGAGCACGTTTTTGATCTCGTATGGGAACATCCGCATAATTAGGAAGAAGAAATGGGCAAATGTTTTTGAAGAATGTGACTTGGTGGCGATTGAAAATGTGGTGCGTGTGAATATATCAATAGCCGTGAGCAGATACATCCTGCGACCGTTTCTTTGCTTCTCGATGGTGTCTAGTGCCATGACGTGTCCTCCGTACCTTGGTATCAAATCCTTGGGCTTTCTCAATACTTTTTGACGGTTTGTATTCTTGATTTTGCCAAAGTGAGAGATTTTTTGCGGAGATGTTCGAAGACCTCCAAGATCAATGATTAATCTTTCGATTGTTGAAGACTTGGGGCATTTAGCAATACCGGAAGCATCAGTGAAATCCAAAAGTAATGGGTAGATTTTGTCTGCTCCTAAGTTTGGGTGTACAAAACGAAGTCTCTCAATTTCTTCCAGAATACGTACGTTCCATGATCTCTTTCTCTTTTGTTTCGGTGTTGTTTTCTTTGGGTTTAATGACTCCAGTTTTCCTCCACCGGCCTTGAGATTCTTTTGCCAAAGGAAAAGCGTTCTTCTTTTTGTGCCGAACGCTTCCTCTGTCGCTTCGGTTCCGTGCTTCTTCCAAAATGCTAGTACCCTTGTTCTTTGTTTTGCGGCTTCGGTAATCATATACCGATACCGTACAGCACGATTGTACACCGTGACAAACCCCTTAATCCCTCGATACCTGCTTTGTATTCTCATGTCGCGCCCATTTGATTAATGAGTGCAATATGTATGTGAGGTTAGTCAACATTAATTTGTGAATTGCAAATAGTGAACAAACATAAAAAATTTGTTTTTTAAAATATTGAATCTATAACATCCTTCACCTCACCACCATCCGCGGACCCTTTCAATTCTCGCATTACCGCCCCCATAAGTATTCCGGCTTTTGACTTATCGGCTATTCCCATCTCATTCTTTTTGGCTTCCGCGATTTTTAGAATTTCTTCTCTAGGCATCATTTTCGGCATAAATTCTGAAAGTATTTTAAGCTCCGCTTCTTCGTTCTCTACCAAATCACCGCGACCACCTTTGCTGAATTGCTCAATAGAATCCTTCCTTTGTTTTACCGCTCTTTTTATAACCTCAATCGCTTCTTCGTCCGGCAGTTCTTCCGTCGGCCTGCGCTTTTTAGCGACCAGTTCATTGGTAAAGGCGGACAAAAGACCCCGCAGAGTATTGAGGCGCAACGAATCCCTGGCAACCATCGCTTTTTTTACCTCTTCTCTTATTTTTTCTATTGTTGTCATTGTTTTAATATTATATAAGTATTTGTGAATTGTAGAAAGCTTGAAAAACATTACTCTGATATAATAGTTTCCAATGCTATCAACCAACGCACTGCTCATAATAACTTTTGTTATTCTTTTGTTAAACGCCGTTTTTCTGTGGCTTTTTTTGAAACGGGGAAAGGGGGGTGAGTCCAGTACGGATGGACTAATGCTTTTGCAAAATCAGGTCAATCAGCTAACACAAACTATTGATAATCGGTTAACGGAAAGTTCCGACCGTATTCATCAATCCCTGCAACATCAGTCCGGTGAATCAATAAAAATAATTCGCGATATTACAGAAAGATTGACCAAGCTTGATGAAACCAACAAGCAGGTCGTTTCTTTCGCCGACCAGCTTCAGTCGCTTCAAGATATTTTAAAAAATCCAAAACAAAGAGGAATACTCGGTGAATATTATTTGGAAACACTTTTAAAAAATGTTTTGCCCCCCGGAAGCTTTCAAATGCAGTATCCGTTCAAAGACGGGACAATAGTGGACGCGGTTGTTTTTGTAAAAGACAAAATCATTCCAATTGATTCTAAGTTTTCTCTGGAAAATTACAATCGCCTTGTTGAAGAAAAAGACGCTAATGAAAAAGATAAATTGGAAAAGGCTTTTCGTAATGATTTAAAAAACCGAATAGACGAAACATCAAAGTATGTCAAACCGGAAGAGGGGACAATGGATTTTGCTTTTATGTTTATACCCCATGAAGCCATTTATTATGACCTTCTTATTGCCCAAGTAGGCGCCGTTAAGGTCAATACCAGAGATCTCATAGAGTATGCATTTAAGGACAGGCATGTCATTATCGTTTCTCCAACTTCTTTTCTTGCTTATCTTCAAACCGTGCTCCAAGGACTCAAGGCGCTTGTTATAGAAGAATCCGCGAAAGAAATAAGAAAGAATGTTGAAGATTTGCAAAAGCATTTGCGCAGTTATGACGAATATCACATCAAACTTGGCAACTCTCTTTCTACAACGGTGAGCCACTTCAACTCATCCAGGAAGGAGTTTGGAAAAATTGATAAGGATGTAATGCGCATTACCGGTGTTTCCGCAGAATTGGAACCACTGATTTTAGATAAACCTTCTCAAGAGTAATCCACAGTTCTGCTATCTTTTTGGTTTATAATTATAGGCAGACTTGAACAAAAGGAGGAATCATGACCCTTAAGGCTTGACCTCCCGCCCCAAACCTCCGCAGTACGAAGTTCCCGCCAACAGAAACGAGTAGTTGGGTTTGCGGCTCACCGCAGAGTCGCGGAGAGGGGGTGATCCGTGACAGGAGCCTGCGCATACCTATGCGCAGGCTCCCTTGTCTTTTATGGGTATTTATGTAAAATAGGACGCACTATGCCAGTACAAAATAAAGCTAAAAATAAGGAAAAACCTGCTAATAAAGTGGAAAAAAAGATAACCAAAAAAGAAGAAACAAAGCCCAAAGAAGAAAAAACGGGATGGTTTGCTGTAATTGAAACAGGAGGCAAGCAATACAAGGTCAATGCCGGAAAAAGAGTAAAAATTGAAAAAATAATAGGGGAGTACAAAGAGGGGGATAAATTGGTGTTTGATAAAGTTCTCCTCTTTGATGATGGGAAAGGAAATACAAAATTTGGAACCCCTTATGTTTCAGAAAGCAGGGTGGAAGGTAGTATAAAGCAAATAGGAAAAGCAAAGAAGGTGATGGTTGTGAAATACAAAGCCAAAAGCC
>Ga0210019_1004318_pt1 | contig 12421 bp, 12 predicted proteins | sample CryGeyCG2114_020_2_FD_183969 | JGI IMG/M metagenome (GOLD analysis project Ga0210019, IMG submission 183969) | Groundwater microbial communities from aquifer - Crystal Geyser CG11_big_fil_rev_8/21/14_0.20 (SPAdes) (version 2) | ecosystem: Environmental > Aquatic > Deep subsurface > Groundwater ...
TTTTCTACGATCGTAGAAAAAGTGGTACATGGTTCTTTAACAAAACTAAAAGGGGAGGAAGTTTTGGACGACTGAATTGTCTATCAATCCTTCGACAGGCTCAGGATTAGTAAATAGTTTAGTCGTCCGAAAAGGAGGCGACAAAAATGGAAGAAATCACTATACAGGTTGCCTTAAAACCCAAGCACGGAAGAAGAGCAATAGTGAAAGGCGACAAAGCAAAAGCGATAAAAGAAGCCGTAGAACAGATATTAGATAGAGGAGAAACATTGCCAAAAGATTTCAGTCTCGCAGAGACAGCAGCAATGGCAATTGCTCAAGGATGTACAACGCCTCAGGAAATAATAGATTACATCGAAAGACATATCTAACATCCTTAACTTCCTCTCTTTTTCTTTTTAAAAAACAGCTCAAAATGGCTGTTTTAAATTTATTCGCATATAATTCGCATATAATTCGGATACTAATTCGTGTAATTTAATCCCTCTTCTTTTTACTTTCTCCCTTCCAAGGCCGATTTTATGGTTTCTTCGTCGGCGTATTCTAATTCGGCGCCAACTGGCAAACCCCGCCCTAAACGGCTAATTTTTAAACTCAAAGGTTTTAAAACTCTTTCTAAATACAAAGCCGTTGCTTCACCTTCAGTCGTTTGATTAGTGGCTAAAATGATTTCTTGAAATTTGGCATTTAAAATTCCAAATTTTTCTGGATTTTTAATTCTCTCAATTAATTCTTTAACTCTTAACTTTTCGATTTCCTCTTTTTTTAGGGTTGAGACCGTCCCACCCAAGACGAAATAAAGACCGTTGTATTTTTTTGTTTTCTCAATTGAGATTAAATCGCTTTCTTTTTCAACAACGCAAAGCAAATTTTTCTCTCGAGATGGATTTTTACAAATTTGACAAAGTTCACTCTCCCCCTCGAAGGGATTAAAACAAAAAAAGCACATTTTTACATTTTTCTTTAAAATAATAATTTCTTTTAACAAATCATCAACTTCTTCTTTTGAAAGTCCCATTAAATAAAAAACAAATCTGGCCGCCGTCCTCGGTCCAACCGTCGGAAATTTGGAAAAGAGGTTAATGAGTTTTTGGACAGATGGAGGATACAAATTAATTTCGCGCGAATTAATATGCGAATTATATACGAATTTTATACGAATGCAGTATTCGCATATCATTTGCATATAATTCGTGTCCTAATTCGTGTATTTTTATTCTTCAAAAGTTCCTTTTTCTAAGTTTCGAAAACTGACCACTCTCGCGTCGAAAAATAATTCAACTTTTCCTACCGGGCCATTTCGGTGTTTAGCAATGATGAGATCGGCAATATTCTTTCTCGGAGTGTCGGTACCATATCTGTCTTCCCGATAAATAAACAAAACAACATCGGCATCCTGTTCAATTGTTCCCGATTGCCTTAAATCGGCTAATCGAGGAATCTGAGGCGATCTTTGTTCCACCGCCCTCGATAATTGGGAAACAACCAGAACCGGGATATTTAATTCTCTTGCCAAGGCCTTTAAAGCCCGGGAATTTTCGGAAACTTGTTGAACCGGATTAGCATTAGGATTTAGGGGTTCCATTAATTGTAAATAATCAATGATTACCAAACCCAAACCTTTTTCGGCTTGCAATCTCCGGCACAGCGCTTTCATTTGCAAAACAGTTGGGAAAGCGGCATCATCAATATAAATAGGGGCGTCAGATAAGACGCCAAGGGCGTGGCGAATTCTGGTAAAATCATTTTCCTCGCCCTCATCTGAAAGTCGGCCGGTTCTCAATCTCCACAAATCCACCCCAGCAAGAGAAGAAATTAATCTATCCACCACTTGATCCCGAGACATTTCCAAAGAAAATATTCCTACTGGTATCTTTGCATTAATGGCAATGTTTGCGGCGAAATTCAAAGCCATGGCGCTTTTTCCTAAAGTTGGCCTGGCTGCTAAGATTATCAAATCCGATTTTTGGAAGCCAGCCAAGATATTATCCAAATCGGCGAAACCACTTGATAGGCCTCTCAGACCGGCCTCTCTTTTTGACAATTTATCAATTCTTTCAAATGCTTCTTCTAAGGTGTCCTTGACCGGTACGAACTCTTGGGTTAAACCTTTTTGGGCGATGCTAAAAATTCTCTTTTCTGCCTGATCTAACAAAATATCAATATCTTCCGATTCATTATATCCAAAAGAGGCAATGTCCTGAGAGGCAGAAATTAAATCCCTTAAAATTCTTTTCTTCTGGACAATTTTGGCATAATTTGCAATATGAGAAGCGGTGGGAACTGAATTTATCGATTCAGTTAAGAAACTATTTCCGCCAATTTCTTCTAATAAATTTTTATCTTTCAGGCGATCGGAAACGGAAAGAAAATCAATTGGCTCCCCCCTCTCAAAAAGTTCAACCATTACCAAGTAAATTTCCTGGTGATTCTTTTTGTAAAAGTCATCCGGTTTCAAAAAATCACAGACCTTGAAAATAGCTTCTTTATCCAACATCAAACAACCCAAAAGCGATTTTTCGGCTTCGATTGATTGAGGAGGCAGCTTCCCTGGTAATTCAAAGTTTGAAGATTGCTCGGCCATCAAGTATAATATAACAAATAGCAAGAGAGTTTGGCAAGTTTTTAATATAACCCTACGAATTACGAATACAAACGAATTACGAATTCGTAATTCGAAAAAACTCGTAATTGGTAGGAAGTTTATGAAGGTTGGTCTAATTTCTCTTCATTCCTTTTTAAAACCGGGAGGCGTCAAAAGCCATATTTTAGGTTTGAGCAAAGAATTAAAAAAGCGGGGGTTAAAGACAAAAATCATTGTTCCCCGGCAATCTTTCGAAGAAAATTATGGAAGGGAAGTAATTTTATTGGGAACATCTTTTCCGGTATCTTTTGGCGGTGGAAAATCCGATTTTGCTGTCCACTTTAATCCCACAGCCATTGAGGAAGTTTTGGAAAAAGAAAAATTTGATGTTTTACATTTTCACAATTTTGGTTTTCCTTCTTCTTTCCAGATTTTGGAAAAATCTCGAGCTTTAAATATTCTAACTTTTCATTCCGATGTTGAAAGAAGTAAATTGTTGACCGAGTTTCCCATTTTGCTTGAAATTTTAAAAATGGTTATTGAGTGGAAAATTGATGGAGTAATCGGTGTTTCCGAGGTTGCTCTGAAATTTTTAAATAGTTGTCGGGTGCCAACAACTGTTATTCCCAACGGAATAGATTTAGAAATTTTTAATCCTAAGGCGAAAAAAATAAAAAAATTTCTTGATGGAAAAGTAAACATTCTATTTGTCGGACGAATTGAAGAGAGAAAGGGATTAATTTATTTATTAAGGGCTTACCAAATTTTAGAGAAAAAATTTCAAAATTTAAGATTGATCATTATCGGGGAAGGAGAATTAAAAGAAAAATGTCAAAATTTTGTCAAAGATCAAAATCTAAAAGAAGTTTATTTTGAGGGAGAAAAAACCGGAAAAGAATTAGTTTCCTATTTTAATAACTCCAATATTTTTTGTGCCCCTTCAATTTATGGAGAGAGTTTCGGAATTGTTCTGTTAGAAGCGATGGCTTGTGGCCTACCGGTGGTGGCTTTTGCTAACGAAGGTTATAAAGAATTTTTTAGAGGAAAAAAGGGTGGAATTTTAGTAAAAAATAGGGATTATAAAGATTTAGCTAAAAAATTGAAAATTTTGATTGAAAATGAAAATTTAAGAAAGCAAATGGGAAAATGGGGTAGGGAAGAAGCAAAAAAATATTCTTGGGACAGAATTTGTGACAAAATTTTAGATTTTTATCAACTCTGCCAAAAAGAAAAAACCAAAAAAGAAAAAGAGAGTTTTTCTCCGGAAAAACTCTTTGAAAAATTAGACAAAGAAAACATCAAAGACCTCGACGACATTTTAAAATGGCTAAAATAAGCATGCGAAAAACTCCAATTCGCATGTGCCTGTTCGCATTGCCGAAGTCCGAAGGATGAAGGCAGGCTTTTCGCATACTACGAAAGGGCCCATGCGAATATTATTGTTTAAAGTTTCTTCAATTTTGGGCCTTTTTTGGTGTCTTCAATTTGCCAACCCATCTCTTTGATTTGTTTTCTGATTTCATCAGCTGATTTCCAATCTCCATTTTTTCGATATTCTTCTCTAATTTCAACCAATTTTTTGATTTCTTCAGGGATTTTCGGTTTTTTAACTTTGGCTAAATCTAATCCAAAAACTTTATCAAAATCCAATAATAACTCTTTTTTATCTTTTATTTTTAATTTTTTATTTTTAACAACATTCCACATTAAAGCCAATGCCTTGGGCATATTTAAATCATTATTGATGAACTCTAAAAACTTCTTTTGATAATATTTAGTTAGCGGAGAACCGTTCTCCGCTGGTCTTTCGGACTTTATTTCGATTATTTTTTGATAAAGACCATTCAAGGCGTTTTGGGCTGATTTTATGGCAGACCAAGAAAATTGGAGTTTTTTTCGGTAGTGAGTTGTCAAACATAAATAACGGTAGGTGAGGGGATTATAACCTTTTTCAATTAGGTTTTCTAAAGTAATGATTTTTCCTTTCGATTTCGCCATTTTTACCCCGTAGGAAGCCGAAGGCTTTCCTTCGGGGTTCTCTTTCCCAAAAACCAAAAATTCGCCATGCAACCAGAAATTTGCCAAAATTTTTCCTGAAGCTGCTTCGGCCTGGGCAATTTCATTAGTGTGGTGGATTGGAACATGATCGATACCGCCGCAATGAATATCAAAAGGAATTCCCAAATGTTTCATCGACATTACAACACATTCAGTGTGCCAGCCAGGAAAACCCCGAAGCCAAGGAGAATCCCACTCCATTTGCCTTTTGACACCAGCCGGCGTAAATTTCCATAAAGCAAAATCAGTGGGATTTTTTTTACCAGGAACCATTTCTACCCTTGCCCCTGCCTTTAATTTCATTTTTCTTGGCCAGAGCCGGCCATAAGTTTTTAATTTTGAAGTATCAAAATAAACACCATCTGAAATTTGATAAGTAAACCCCTTTTTTTCTAAAATCTTAATCAAATCAATTTGATCTTTTATGGTATCAGTAGCCTTAACCCAGATATCAGGTGTTTTGATGTTTAATCTTTTGAGGTCTTCTTTGAAAGCCTGAGTATAAAATTCGGCAATTTCCCAGGCGGTTTTTCTTTCCCTTTTTGCTCCTAATTCCATTTTATCTTCACCAGTATCGGCATCGGAGGTTAAGTGGCCAACATCGGTAATATTCATTACGTGCTTTACTTTTAAACCATTGTATTCCAAAACCCTCTTTAAGATATCTTCAAAAAGATAAGTTCTCAAATTTCCAATATGGGCATACAAATAAGCAGTAATTCCACATGTATAGAGTTTCACTTTCCTAGGTTCTATAGGTTTAAATATCTGTTTCTTTCTAGTCAGAGTGTTATATAATTTGAGTGGTATTTTTAAATCCATTTTTTATTTAATAAAATTTTCTTTAATTTTGTTTGTTTTAAAGTTAAACCAAAATTAATATCTCGGTAAAATTTTAGCACGTTCGGTTTCCCCTGAATTCTTAATTCGCTTAGGATACTAAAATTTCCATTTCTAGTTAAATTTAATACTGAATTTCGAAGCCTGTTTTTGATTCCAAAAGAATGAAGCAATACAGATTCTTCTAACAAGAGTTGGGGTTTGGTTTCTAAAAGAAAACTTCTGAGAGATGGAGCTAAGGAAATTGCTTTTTTAATTTCTATTGATTTCATGACATATCCGTCAGGGAATCTTCTTTCTTTGAAATATAGTTTTATTTTATTCAACAATCTTTCCTGAAAAGATGTTAGATAATTATTAATATGGAAAGCTCTAGATAAAGTGATGAAAAGAGAACCGTTACCTGTCCCCATTGAGCCTTCGTCATCAAAAATTGCTCGTAAATAAGTCTTTTTTAATTCATCTGAACCTTCTTTTATTAACCAAGGAACCCCAGGATTAATTTCCGATTTGTTTCCTACTGGAGCACCCACCTTATGTAAACTTTCGCCAATTATTGAAGAGCCTATTCTTAAATAAGTACTATTTCGTTGTCTTTCTTTTTGAAAATGAACCTCCCCAAAGACCTTATTTATATTATTGACAAAATTTTCAAGCTCTTCCTGTGTGCCAGCTGAATATTTAGTTCTCATTACATTCCTAGCTTTTTTATCAATATAAATACAACCATCGGAAACTATATTTCCAAGCAATACCGCTCCCTCTTTTGCAGCCAAATTAAACGGAAATTTTGGATTTCTAATTGAGATAACTTCGCCTTTTCTAATTTCTGAAATTTTATCATTAAAATATTCATATTTTATCTTGAGAAAAGAAGCTAACTTCTTCAGTTTCTTTACTGAAACTAATTCAGCCTGATCTTTTAATACATACCAAAAATCAACATAACACATTTCGAGTAATTCAGCCAATTTATACAAAGATCCAGCCTTTCTTTTTCCCAAATTTATTAATTCTTTCAATAGATTCCCTTTTAATTTTAAAAGTTCATTATCTCTCAGTTGGTACCAGTGTGTTTCCCAAGGTAGTTCATTCTTTTCTTTACAAGGTTTAAAAATCTCTTTTTTTCGAGTGAGAGTATTGAAGATTTCTAACATGATTTTCTATTATACTATTTTTAGAATTTTTTGCCAATTTGACAAAATTTTAATAAAAGTCTATGATTATTTCAGATAAATGTTCGTTTGAATGTTCGTTAAAAATTGAAAATGAGATGATACAAATGGAGGAAAGAAAAAAATTATCACCTCAATTAAGTATTGACAGATGCCCAGAATGCGGGAGTGTAAATCTTATTTCCGATTATGATACTGGCGAAGTTGCCTGTGGCGATTGCGGTTTTGTTTTACCTGACCCTGTAATAGATGAAGGACCCGAATGGCGAGCTTATACCCAAGAAGAGGAGGCAGAGAGATCACGCGTCGGCATGCCTGGAAATCTGAATGTTCATGATAAAAGTTTGTCAACGACTCTAAAACCAATTCACCGCGACGCCTTTGGGAGGGCGCTTCGACCCGGTACTTTCATTGATATGAAAAGATTAAGTAAGTGGCAGGAACGCTCAAGAGTTCACTCCTCAATTGAAAGAAATTTAGTCCGGGCAATGACCGAACTTGATCGTCTGGCAGATAAACTCAATATTCCACCAAAATCACCCATAAGAGAAATAGCAGCGGTTATTTACCGCAAAATTTTAGATAAAGGTTTAATTCGTGGACGATCGATTATTGGTATGGTTCCTGCTTGCCTTTATGCTGCCTGTCGAGAGGCTGGAATTCTGAGAACACTTCAGGAAGTTGCTGATGCAAGTTTGGTTGATAAAAAAAAGGTTGCTCGCTGTTATCGATTGGTAATCAAAGAACTTGAAAAAAAAATGCCGATTGTCAGTCCGGTTTCCTGTGTCTCAAAAATTGCTGAAAAAATCGGAATTTCTGGTAAAACTCAAGGTCGAGCCATAGAGATTTTACGTCAAGCCAAAGAGAAAAAATATAGATCTGGCAGGTGCCCGATGGGTTTAGCTGCTGCTGCCTTATATATTGCTTGTTTGGAGAATAACGAACGGAAAAAAGGACGCTTTGGATTCATAAGACCCATTACTCAAAAAGATATTGCCGAGGTTGCCGGAGTTACTGAAGTTACAGTGAGAAATAGATATAAAGAATTAGTAGAAATTCTGGACATCGAAATTCCAACAAAGAGCGAAAAAACTCGCTCTTTTTTTGCATGCGAAAAGCCTGAGCTCGCCGCGGCTCGCTCTATGCGAAAAGGCATATGCGAATATGTTGCTCTTGACAAATCTATAATTAATATGGTATAATAGAAATGTAAAAGAATAAAGATAGCTCTTTTAAAAAATAAAAGAGGGAGGAGAAAACTTTTGGCACCGAATTGCTTATCAATTTTGGTAGGTAGCTTGGTGCCAAAAATGGAAAGAACAAAAGAAAAAAGAAGGTGGATTCTAAAAATCTACTTCACAAACGCTGAAGACGTAAGAAGTTTTATGAAACAGTACGGCTACTCAATAGACATGGGACGTTTTGGCAAACGAGGGGCTTTTGGGGTCTACTCGAGGTACATCGCAGACCCAGGCAATTTTCTTGCGATCATTTCAGGGCATGTTGCTACCGATTTCATTCTACAAGAGTTAGCCAAGGAAATCAAAAGAAAATATCCAGTAAAAACAGAGGTTGCAGAGGTTGTCCTAATAAAAGATTAAGAAAGCACTCAAAAAAGAATTGTTCTTTAAATCTCCTCTTTTTTTTCGAGCCCATAAATATTTGTGGGTTGGAAAAAGGATAATGTCCTATATTTTCTACGATCGTAGAAAAAGTGGGACACGGTCTTTTAACAAAATTAAAAGGGGAAGAATGGGTAATGTTATCAGGTGACGTTACATCTAAATGTCTTTGCGCTTGACAAAATTTATAGAGGTGCTATAATTGGGGTGTGAGAATGAGATAGTTCTTTGAAAATAAAATAATTTTATAAAGAGGGGAAGGTTCTGATCACCTAAATTATTCATCAATATTCTGGTGAATAGCTCAGGTGGTCAGAATTGAGAAAAAAGAAAGTTGGAAGAGGAACACACACTGCACCCGATTTCGACGTCGATGCTACATTCTATCTTGAGGAAGACTATGGCGGATTAAATCCAAAACAAACAGTAGTAATCTTCCTGAAAGGCGGCGATGAAAGTTTAACAGGAGGCACAATGGGTGACAATATGACCCTGATTGATAGAGGAAGGGGAGAGCTTGATCATCACGGCAGGAAATTCAACGGAAAAGAAACAAGTGCATCATTAATGGCAAAAAAATTAGGAATTACAGAAGACAAGAATATTCAAGTATTGCTTGGCTTGGTACAGCGTAAAGATCTTCAGGGAATTGCATTAGCTTTCGATGCTCCAGACATTGTTTCTTGCATACAGAAAGCCAGAAACCTTAGCGACGAAGAAAAGCTAAGACTTGGTATACGTATAATCAGGTCTGCCATGGAATTCAGAAAGAAGAAGCTCCAACGAGACAATCGCTGGGGACAAAAAGTCGTTATCGATTTCATTGCCGAGAGAAAAACCGAGAAGATACCGGAGAAATTCAGCCAGTACATCGATAAACTTCAGAATGAAAGGTTCGATAGACCTTTTGACATTGTCGAGATTCTGATAGGAGAGAAGGCACAGTTCGGAGAAGAAGAAGCGGTAAAGTTCGTAAAAACTTTACTGGAAATCGTTTTCAATGACAGCATAAAGTTTTACCAAGCAAAGAAAGAGTTCCGAGAAAAGGCAGCTAAGAAAGAAATCAAAGGTATTCTAATGACTGTCCACTGCACTGACAATGAAAAATTCAATCCTGCAGCCAGATCCGAAGGAGCATCAATAATAGTTCAACGAGGTACCGACGGGCACACGCAGATTTACTTCAACACCGCAAATCCTGATATCGATGATGATCTAACTGATTCGATAGCGGCTATGATTCGTCTAGAGGAATGCTTAATTCAAGGCAAAAGGATTCCAGATAATGGCTTAGGCCAATCCGAATGGGCCGATGGTATACCTGAATGGTACTACTACAAGGCACCAAAAATTGGTGACAAGAAGCCGGGACGATTCATTATGAATGGATCTCTCACTGCTCCCGATGTACCGTGCTCACAGATTCCACTGAGTACACTATTCGAAATCGTCCAGAAAGCTGTGATTTTCCATCCAAACTTCAATTGGGTGCGATGGCAAAGCGAAAGAATCGCTTACCATACAAACCGAAAAAATAAACCCACCTAATTCCCCTCTTTTTTTATTTGGGAAAATTTGCTATTATAGATTAATATGAAAAAATTAGATCAAATTTTAGCGGCGATAATCGGGTTTTTGGACGGAGTTTTTTTCTATTTTATTTTGAAAACGGCTGAAGTAGAAATTCCCTATACTTGGAGTTTGCCTTTTGCCTTGGCTTTGCTCTGTATTGCCGGAATGTATGTTGCTTCTGCTATCGCCGCGAAAATCAGGATTATTCTGCAGGTGGCTCGCTTTTTTTTAGTCGGAACTTTGAACACCTTTATTGATTTGGGAGTTTTATATGGACTAGATTGGATAATTCCTTTACCTCTTTCTACTGTTCTCATATCATTACCTTTTGTATATCTTTTCAAGATTCCAATTATTAGACCCTTCACTATTTTTGCCGTATGTAAGGGAATTTCATTTATAACAGCAACAACAAATAGTTATTTTTGGAATAAATACTGGACATTTGCGAAAAAGGAGAAGCCAATTCCAAAAGAATTTTTAAAATTTTTAGTAATTACTTTCATTGGTTTTTTAATTAATGTTTATGTGGCCGATTTAATAGTTATTGGAATAGGTCCTCAATTTGGTTTAACCGAAAAAATCTGGACAGGCATCGGTGCTATAATCGCTGCTTTTTTTGCCTTTGTCTGGAACTTTTTGGGCTCAAAGTTTATAGTTTTTAAGAAATAAAATGTTGGATTGTTAGATGGTTTGATTGTTAGATTGTTAAAATTACATTCTAACAAAACGAAGTGGTCCAACAGTCCTACATTCTAACATGACGCTAGTCTTATATCGCAAATATCGGCCGAAAACTTTTTCTGAAGTTATTGGTCAAGAGCATGTGGTGAAAACATTAACCAATGCGATTTTATCGGGAATCATTTCCCATGCGTATTTGTTTTATGGACCGAGAGGGTCGGGAAAAACTACAATTGCCAGATTATTAGCCAAAGCCTTGAATTGCGAATCGCGTCAAGGTTTTGAACCCTGTAACAAATGTTCTACCTGTCTCGAAATAAATGATGGCAGGGCATTAGATTTAATTGAAATTGATGCTGCCTCTCACCGGGGAATTGATGAAATTAGAGAATTGAGAGATGGAATTAGATTCGTGCCGACAAAATCAAAATACAAAGTGTTTATAGTGGACGAAAGCCATCAATTGACCCGAGAAGCAGCCAATGCTCTTTTAAAAACCTTGGAAGAACCGCCAGATTATGCCATTTTCATTTTAGCCACTACCGAAATTCATAAAATGATTCCAACTATTGTTTCCAGGTGCCAAAGATTTGATTTCCGAAGATTAACGGTGCCAGAAATTATCAGAAAATTAGAATGGATTTGCCAAAATGAGAAAATTGAAATTGAAAAACCGGCCCTGGAATTGATTTCCTTAAATGCTTCTGGTTCTTTCCGGGACGCTGAAAGTTTGTTGGATCAGGCTTTGACTTTTTCTGGAACTTTAGGCAAGGAAAGAAAAATTTCTGCCGAAGATATCAAAAATTTGTTAGGGTTGGTGGAAATAAATCTCATTCAAAGTTTCGTTGATTTAATCTCTCAAAAAAACACTTCTGGGGCTATTAAGTTCCTAAATGAAAAAATTGACCAAGGATTGGATCTTCAAGAATTCGCCAAAGCCCTAATTAATTATTTAAGACAGATGCTAATTTTAAAAACAGTTGGGGTGAGTGATAATAAAAATCCGATAATTTCTGGCTTAACAAAAGAGGAGTTTCAAAAACTTCAAAGCCAAACTGAAAATTTTACTGAATCCGAAATTTTCAAAATTTTAAATCTCTTTTTGGAAGCCGAAAACAAAATGAAATATTCGCCAATTCTCCAGTTACCTTTGGAATTAGCAATAATTGAAATTTTGCAACCAGAAATAAAATTATGAACCCCGTTAGAAATTCCAGAAAAACTGGGTTTCTAACGGTAATTGAAACTATGAAGAATCCAACGAAAATTTCTAACGGGGTGAAAAAAATTTTAACTCTTTGTCTCATTTATCAACATCCAAAAATTTTATTAGGAATGAAAAAAAGAGGTTTTGGCCAAGATCGGTGGAATGGCTTTGGCGGAAAGGTTAAAGAAGGAGAAACAATTGAAGAAGCGGTAAAAAGGGAAATGGAAGAAGAAATCGGGATAATTCCCAAAACTTTTGAGAAAGTCGGAATTATTGAATTTGAATTTCAAGGAAATCCAGAAATTTTAGAAGTTCACTTTTTCAAAGTGAATGAATTTTTGGGCGAACCAAAAGAAAGCGAGGAAATGAAACCAAAATGGTTTGACATTAAAGAAATTCCTTTCCATCAAATGTGGCCGGATGACAAATTATGGTTTCCCTTATTTTTGGAAGGAAAAAAATTTAAAGGAAAATTTCTCTTCAATGGCTGGGATAAAATCTTGAAATACAACCTCAAAGAAGTTAATTTGATATAATAATTCCGGGGTCGTCTAATGGTAGGACAAGAGCCTTTGAAGCTCTATATCTACGTCCGAATCGTAGCCCCGGAACACTTTTATTTCTGCCCGAGAGCGAAGCCGTGAACTGAAACAAAGTTTCTAGTTCTGCGGTTTTTCTC
>Ga0210019_1004324_pt1 | contig 12407 bp, 23 predicted proteins | sample CryGeyCG2114_020_2_FD_183969 | JGI IMG/M metagenome (GOLD analysis project Ga0210019, IMG submission 183969) | Groundwater microbial communities from aquifer - Crystal Geyser CG11_big_fil_rev_8/21/14_0.20 (SPAdes) (version 2) | ecosystem: Environmental > Aquatic > Deep subsurface > Groundwater ...
AAAAATTACGATAATATCAAAGTGATATGCTATTCACAGGTTAAAAAAACAAATATAAAAAAAACTCCTGACTTATGTGAAATTGGACTTTCTGGGACTGCTGAAGAAAATCTTCATTTTGTTAAAGAGAATTTGAATAAAGAACTTTCTGTTTTAAATTTCTTTGAAAAAGGCCAGCTTGTTGATTTTAGAGGGCTAACTAAAGGACAAGGACTTTCAGGACCAGTAAAAAGATTTGGAATAACACTTAAAGCACATAAATCTGAAAAAGGAAGAAGAAATCCTGGAAGCATCGGGCCATGGCATCCTCCGAGAATAACTTTCAGATCTCCTATGGCTGGACAATTAGGAATGTTTACAAGAATTTCTTATAACAAAAAAATAATTGATTTAGGAAAAAGCGAAAACAAAAAAGAATTAAAAAATATAAAAAATTTCGGAGAAATCAAAGCAGATTACATCATTGTTACTGGTTCTGTTCAGGGTCCTGCAAAAAGACAATTAATCATCACCCCTCCTTTGAGAGAAACTAGAAAACAAATTAAAAAAAATTTTGAACTTATTGAGTTAAAATGAAAGCAAATTTATTATCAATTGATGGAAAAGAAAAAGGGAAAATAGACCTTCCAAAAATATTTTCCGGAGAAATCAGAGAAGATATAGTTGCAAAAGTTTTAGAAATAAAAAAGAAAAAACAGCCTTATTCACCTTCGCCAGTTGGAGGGAAACAACATTCTGCAAGCGGTAAAATTGTACATAGAAGGCATGTCTGGAAAAGCCAATATGGAAGAGGAATGTCAAGAATTCCAAGAATGGCATTATCTCGAAAAGGCTCACAATTTAACTGGGTCGGTGCTGAAGTCCCAAGTACAAGAGGTGGAAGAAGAGCTCATCCTCCAAAAGTCCTTTCAATGATTAATACTCTAAAAGTGAACAAAAAAGAAATGAAAATTGCTTTGGCTTCTGCAATAAGCGCAACAGCAGACAAAAAAACAATAATTAAAAAATATGCAAGATTAAAAAACAAAGAAATTCAAGAACTTCCATTAGTTGTAGAGTCTAAGTTTGTTTCACTAAAGACAAAGGAATTAATTTCAAGCTTAAAAAAAATTCTTACAAAAGATCTTTTTGAAGTTGCATTAAAGAAGAAAAAAATTAGAAGCGGCAAAGGAAAACTAAGAGGAAGAAAATACAAAAACAACGCGGGATTGTTAATAGTTGTTAGTAAAAATGAAAAACTAAAAATCAAAGGGTTTGATGTTGCAAAAATTGAAAACCTCAGCGTCGTTGATTTAGCTAAAGGGGGACCTGGAAGACTTACTATTTATACAGAACAGGCAATTAAACAATTAGGAGAAAAATTCAAATGATAGTTTTAGATATTGAATCAAGCGGATTAGACACAGGAAAATGCGGAATCTGGCAAATAGGCTCAATTGATTTAGAAAATCCAAAGAATTATTTTTTACAAGAAGCGAAAATCGACGAGGAAGATGAAATAGAGAAAGAGGCTTTAATAATCACTGGAAAAACTGAAAGCGAATTAAGAAATCCAGAAAAACAAACCCAAAAAAGTTTAATCTTAAATTTTTTAGGATGGGTAAAAAGTTACAGAGAAAAAATTATGTTTGGCCAAAATGTTGGGTGGGATATAACTTTTATTCAAAATAAATGTTTAAGGTATAAAATAATGGACAAGTTTAGAGAAACTATGGGTGTGAGATCAATTGATTTGCATGCACTTGCACAATTGAAACACAAAGAGATTCATAATAAATTTTTAATAAATGAAAGTGGCCGTAGCGAGATGAGCTTAAAAAGTATTTTAAATTTTTGTGGTTTAGAAGATAAAAGAAAACAGTCAATTGGGGGAGAAATTTCCGAAGGAGGCACACCTCACAACGCACTTGAGGATTGCAAATTAGAAGGGGAATGTTATTACAGAATAATGTTTGGAAAAAATCTTTTTCCTGAATATTCAAAATTTAAAATACCAGAAATTCTCAAAAAATGAAAAAAGAAAAAACAAAATATTTAACAAAAATTGAATTAAAGCCAATCGTGACAGAAAAAGCAGTAATGATGATTGAAACTCAAAATACTTTGACGTTTGAAACTCAAAAAAATTCATCAAAAGAGCGGATAAAAAAAGAAATAGAAGAAATTTTTGAAATTAAAATTGATAAGATTAGAACTTTGCTAAGAAAAAACAAGAGACACGTTTATGTTAAATTAAAAAAAGAATTTCCAGCTATTGATCTGGCTACAAAATTAGGAATGATGTAAAATGGGAAAACGAATAATATCACAGGCACGAGGGCATGGAAGTTTAACATACAGAGTTAGAAAAAAAGCATTTAAATTCAGACTTAAATATCCAAAAAACCTTTCTGGAGAAGGAGATGCAATTAAACTTTTTAATTCCTCTGCCCATACAAGTCCCTTAGTAAAAATAAAATACGACAAAGGCTTTTTTTACATGCCTGCATTTAAAGGAATGATAGAAGGGCAAAAAATAAATTTTGAAGAAAAAGAAATCAAAAACGGAAATATTGTAAAATTAGGCAATATTCCAATAAAAACTCAAATTTATAACATTGAATCACGACCAAATGATGGAGGCGTTTTCGTGAAAACTGCTGGAAGTTCTGCCATTGTGAATAAAGTTATTGGAGAACACATATTTGTTTTAATGCCCTCTAAAAAAGAAAAGAAGTTCAATAAAAATTGCAGAGCAGTTGTAGGAATCTGTGCAGGAACAGGCAGACTTGAAAAACCAATTATTAAAGCAGGGAAAAAATTTTATATTAAAAAGGCAAAAAATAAATTATGGCCAAGAACATCTGCAATAAAAGTGAATGCAATTGATCATCCTTTCGGCGGAGGCAGAGGAAAAAATCCAAAAAGCAAAATTGCTAAGAGAAATGCTCCTCCAGGAAGAAAGGTCGGGTTATTAAGACCAAGAAGAACAGGTAAAAAAAGATGAAAACAAGAACGTATTTAATCAGATAAAATGATAAAGAAAAAAGAATTTACATACAGAGGAAAAACCTTGGAAGAATTAAAGGGCTTAGATGTCAGAGAATTTGCAAAACTTTTAGCTTCAAGACCAAAACGGACTGTTCTTAGAAATTTTCAAGAAATTGAAAAGTTCATTAACCGATCAAAAGAAAAAATTTTAAAGAATAAAAGAATAAAAACACACTCTAGAAGGTTAATAATCACCCCACAAATGGTTGGGATGAAAATTGAAATTTATAAAGGAAATGGATTTACTCCTGTCGAAGTAACAGGCGAAATGCTCGGGCATGTTTTTGGGGAATTTGCCCCAACAAGAAACAGAGTCAAGCACAGTAAAGCAGGTGTGGGATCAACAAAAGGAAGTAAACACAAAACAAAAAAATAAAATGACAAAAAACGAACGAACAATGACTATTGAAAAGACAGACAAAAAAATTATCAAAGAAAAAAATAAAAGTCCTGTTAATAAAGATGGAACCTATCAAGAGATAGCTAAAAACAATAAAGAGATTAGAGAAGAAACAAAAAATTTAAGCTCCCAAAAAGATAGCGAAGCTAAAGAACAGAAAGCAGACCCAAAGAAAAAGAAAACAAAGTCAAATAAAACAGAAGCGATTGTAAGAGGGTATAATTTACCGATTTCTACAAAAGATTCTGCTGCGATTTGCAAGTTTATTCGAAATAAAAAAATTGAAAAAGCAATTGCAGATTTAGAAAATGTTGCTCTACATAAAAAAGCAATTCCAATGAAAAGAGAAATCCCCCACAGAAAAGGCAAAGGAATTTCCTCAGGAAGATACTTAGACAAATCAGTGGAATATTTTATAAAATTATTGAAAAGCCTTAATGCAAATTCAAATGCTAATGAATTGGAAGGACCAATTATCACTCAAGCAATTGCAAATATCGGAAAAAGACCTTACGGGAGATTTGGAAGGACAAGAAAAAAAAGAACTCATGTTTTAATTAAAGCTGAGAAAAAAACAAAATGGAAGAGAAAAAAATAGTAAGATTCAAAAAAGACGAGTTTGAAACGAGAGAATATATCAAAAAATCGCTTGGAAAGGGCAAAGTTAGCAAGGTTAGAATAGAGTACACACCAATTGGAGAAAAGATAATTATCTCTACAAACAAACCTGGAATGATTATTGGAAGGGGCGGTGAAAAAATCGAAGAACTTACTAATGTTTTAAAAAATAAATTTAATCTTGAAAATCCTCAAATAGAAGTAGAGGAAATAAAAGAACCAGAGTTTGATGCTCAAATAATCGCAGACGAAATAGCATTAGGTCTCGAAAGATTTGGCCCAATAAGATTTAAAGTCATAGCCTACAGAACATTACAAAAGATAATGGGTGCTAGGGCACTTGGAGCGGAAATAAGACTAAGCGGAAAACTTCCAGGTGCAAGAGCGAAAACTTGGAGATTTGCACAAGGATATTTAAAAAAAACAGGAGATGAAGCAAAGGTCGTTGATAGAGCGCAGGCTATAGCAAGAACGAAACCTGGAATTGTGGGGGTAAAAGTAAGCATCCTCTCACCTTACGCGATTTTAAAAGACAAGATTGAAGTGAATGACGAACTAATAGAAAAAATAAAGATAAATTACGCCAACAAAGAAGAAAAAGAAATCGATAAAATAAACAATAAAAGAAAATCTAAGAAAAAATGAAATACACAGAGATAAAAAAATTAAGCGAAGATGAAAAAGAAAAAAAATTAAAAGAGATAAAAACAGAATTAGTCAAATTAAAAACAAGTGCTACAAAAACAGGAAGTGCCAAATTGAAAGAAATTAAAAAAATAAGAGCAAGGATATTAACACTCAATTCATTAAAAGCAAAGGAAAAATTTGCTCAATCAGAGCAAAAACTTTGATAAAGAATTGAAAAAAAACAAATGGAAATATGCCCAAAATGTGGCTTGCCTAAACAAGCATGCGTATGTGAACAAATTGGAAAAGGCTCGCAAAAGATACAGATAACAACAATAAAAAAGCGATACGGCAAAATCGCAACTGTTGCTACAGGTTTCGACAGCTCCGTAGATATAAAAAAAATCGCGAAGTCGCTAAAAAATGAGTTGGCTTGCGGAGGAACAGATAAAGGCGGGATAATTGAACTCCAAGGAAATCACACAAAAAAAGTAAAAGAATTGCTTGTCAAATTTGGATTTGATGAAAAAGCAATAGATTAAGCATACACAAAAAAACATACGAGAAAATGAAAAAAACAGAAGTAAAAGTAACAAAAGAAAAATCAGAAATAGTTGTGCAAGGAAAAAAATGCTTTGATAGAGATTGTCCTGTTCATGGAAGTTTAAAAAGCCGTGGAAGAACTTTTGAAGGAAGAGTTATCAAAAAATTCCATAAAAGAATTACAATAGAGTTTGAGAGAATGATTTATGTAAGAAAATACGAAAGATACGCAAAATCAAGAACAAAACTTCATGCGAGGGTTCCATTCTGCATAGAAGATTCAATTAAAGTTGGAGATTTAGTAAGAATCAAAGAATGCAGGCCTTTAAGCAAAATAATTCATTTTGTGGTCATTGATAAAATTGGAGACACATCAAAATGAAAGCAAATATAAAATCACCATTCATTCAAAATAAAATAGGAGTTAATTTTAAATGAAAGCAATTTCAGCGAAAGTAACACCGGGATTAAATTTAGGGGCAAAAGTAATTGCTGCAGATAACAGCGGAGCAAAAATTGTGAGAATTGTATCTGTTAAAAGAGCAAAAGCAAAAAAAGGAAAACAGGTTTGCGCTAAAATTGCTGATTGGGTAAAAGTGAGTGTTAGAAAAGGAATTCCTGATATGAGGGGGAAAGTTTTCGACGCAGTAGTAATAAGGCAAAAAAAATTTTACAGAAGATTAAATGGAGAAAGAATTGCTTTTGAAGACAATGCAGTTGCAATATTAAAAGACGATAAAGGAAATCCAAAAGGAACACAAATTAAAGGAGCTCTTGCAAGGGAGGTAATGGAGCGATGGCCACAGGTGGCTAAAATTGCTTCATTTGTTTATTAAAAATGAAAAAGAAATTTTCAACAAAGTGGCAGGCAAGCAAGCAACCAAGAAAACAAAGAAAATATTTAGCAAATGCTCCTTTACATTTAAAAAAGAAAATTCTGAGTGTAAATTTATCTAAAGAATTAAGAAAAAAATACAAGACAAGAAATATTCCAGTAAGAAAGGGGGATGTTGTCAGGATTATGAGGGGAAGGTATAAAAAGAAACAAGGGAAAATTATTGAAGTAAAAACCAAAGTCTCTAAAGTTATTGTAGAAGGAATTCAAGTAAAAAAAAGAGACGGTTCAAAAATAAATATAAAACTTCAGCCTTCAAATTTGCAAATTATTGAATTAAATTTAGAAGATAAAAAGCGACAAGAAAAAGTAGAAAAACAAGAAAAGAAATTAAACAAAGAACAAGGAGAAAAAGATGCATCTAAAAAGACAGCAAGTTCCTAAAAGTTGGCCATCAAAAAGAAAAGGCACAAAATTTGTAGTTAGACCTAATTTCGCCCCACGAAGAGGACTGCCGATATTAATTATTTTAAAAGAACTTTTGAAAATTGTGCAGAACAGAAAAGAAGCGAAGAAAATAATTCATGAAAAAAAAGTTTTATTGAACACCAAATTCGTTCGCGATGAAAAAAACAGCGCATTGATTTTTGACACAATAACTTTAGTCCCTTTAAAAAAGTCTTATATCCTTGACTTGTCTGAAAGAGGAAAATTTAATTTAACTGAAATAAAAAATGAAGAAGCAGATAAAAAAATTTCAAAGGTTACAAATAAAAAAATTCTGCGAGGTAAAAAAACCCAGATTAATCTTAGCGATGGAAGAAACATAATCTCAGATCTGAAATGCAATACTAATGATTCTGTAATAATTAACCTAAAAGATAAAAAGATAGAGAGATGCCTGCCCTTAAAAGAAAAAGCAAAAGTTTTTGTTTTTGCAGGAAAACATTCAGGGATGAGGGGGAGTATTATCAAGTTAGATCTTGAAAAAAAGATGGCTGAATTAGAAGTTAATGAAAGAAAAATTAATGTTTTAATTAAACAATTGATGGTAATTGAAAAATGAGTGAAAATAAAATGCGAGAGATAGCAATAGAAAAAATAGTTTTAAGCATAGGTGGCACTGGAGAATCCCTTGAAAAGGGGGTTAAATTGCTAGAAATTCTTAGTGGGAGAAAACCCCAAAGAGTAAAATCAAGAAAAAGAATCCCCTCGCTGAATGTGCGCCCAGGGTTAGAAGTGGGAACGGGAGTAACTATTAGAAAAAATCCAGAGAAAATTTTAAGAAACATGCTGTCTGCAATAGATAATACTCTAAGAAAAAAACAAATAAGCAAAAATAATTTTTCATTTGGGGTAAAAGAATATCTTGAAATTCCAGGAATTGAATACCAAAGAGATATTAGAATTATGGGGTTCGACGTAACCGTAGTTTTTAAAAGAAAAGGAAGAAGAGTAAAATTAAAGAAAATTAAGACTGGCAAAATTCCACAAAGACAGTCGATTACACCCGAAGAGATAATTAAATTTATGGAAGATAATTTCCAAACAGAATTTAAGTAGGAAAACAAAAATGACAGCGAGCGATTGGAGAAAAATTTTAAAACAATTGAATAAAAAACCTGCGATCAGAGAAAAATTTTTAAAACATTGTAAACCAAAAAAAAGAAAAATAGGAATAGCTGTGCGAAAATGCGGGAGATGCGGGAGATTTGGCGCGCATATAAATTCATACGGATTAAATTTGTGCCGACAATGCTTTAGAGAGATTGCAGTAGAAATCGGTTTCAAGAAATATAGTTAAAATGTCACAAGATATAGTTGCAGATGCATTAAATATGATAAGGAATGCAAAAATGGCCAGAAAAGAAACAATAGAGATAATGAAAATTTCAAATCTTTTAATAGAAATTCTTAAAATCATGAAACAAAAAGGAGCTATAAAAAGATACAAGATTAACACAAAAGAACATTCTGTTGAGGTAAGCATAGGCGACTTAAGTGAATGCCGAGCAATAAAACCCAGGTTTACGTGTGATAGGGAACAAATTGAAAAATACAGAAGAAGATATCTCCCTGCCAGAAATATGGGCACAGTGCTTATTTCAACAAATAAAGGAATAATGACTCACGAAGAGGCTCAAGAAGAGAAAATTGGAGGATGCTTAATTGCATTTTTTTATTAAAGTGAAAAAAGAATTATCCCAAAAAATTGAAATCCCCGAAGGAGTGGAAGTAGATATAGAAGGAAGAACATTAAATGTAAGAGGTCCTGAAGGGGAAAATAAAAGAAATTTCAATTTTGGTAAATTAAATATTGAAAAAAATGACAGAACAATAACTATAGGAAATAAAAAATCTACAAAAATCGAAAAGAAAATGATGAATACAATTGTCTCCCACATAAAGAACATGATAAAAGGCGTTCAAGAAAAATTTGAATACCGATTAAAGATTTGTTTCAATCACTTCCCAATAACAGTTGAAATAAAAGATAATGAAGCAGTGATAAAAAATTTTCTGGGGGAAAAAGTCCCAAGAAAAATGAAAATTCACAAGGGAGTTGACATAAAAATAGATAGGGACATCATTATAATAAATTCAATTAATAAAGAATTAGCAGGCCAAACTGCGGCAGATTTTGAAAGCGCTACAAAAATTAGGAAAAGAGACAGGAGAATTTTCCAGGACGGAATTTATATTATAAATAAAAATAATCGGGAGATATAATGACCAACTTTTTAAGAAGAACGTGGGGCAGATATTCGAAACTTGGAAAAAAGAGAAAGAAAAAACAAGTCTGGAGAAAACCTACTGGAAGAGACAATAAAATACGTGAAAGACGAAAAAACCGATCAGCAAGAGTAGAAATCGGATACAAGAAGAACAAAAAAGAAAAACCGAGATTATTATTAACAAATATTAAAGATTTAGAAAATGCTGGTAAAAATTTAATAATAATCTTAGGAAAGGTTGGAAAAAAGAAAAAAATTGAAATTGCACAAAAAGCGAGCGAGAAAAAAATTGAAATCCAAAATTTAAATATTGAAAAATTTTTAAAAGAAATCAAAAAAGAAAAAATATTGAAAAGTGATCAAAAAATGAAGGATAAAAAAACAACATTAAAAGAAACTAAAAATGGAGAACAAAATGAATCTGAAAAAGAAAAAATTGTTAGCTAAAAAAATCCTGAAAGTTGGAAAAGGCAGGATTATTTTTGTGCCCTCAAGACTTGATGAGATAAAAGAAGCAATAACAAAAAGCGACATTAAAGATTTGCAGAAGGATGGAGCAATTATGATAAAAAAAATTAAAGGCAGAAAAAAGATTATAAAATTAAAAAGAAAAAGAGGGCCGGGCAAAATTAAGAAGAAAGTCAATAAAAGAAAAAGAGAGTATATCACTTTAACAAGAAAATTAAGGAAATATGTTTCTGAAATGAAAAAACAGGGAGTTCTTTCTAACAAAGAGGTAAAAGAAGTTAGAAAAAAAATAAGAAATAAGACATTCAAAAGTAAATCTCACTTAAAAGAAAGTCTTGGAAGCAAGAATTTCGTTCGATAAAATGAAAACAATAAAACGCCGAAGAAAAGAAAATAAAACAGATTATAACAAAAGACTTAAGTTACTGAAAGGCGAAAAGCCAAGAATCGTATTTCGAAAAACAAACAGATATATCCTTGCACAGTATGTTACTAGCAAAGAAGCGAAAGACAAAGTAATTTTAGGGATAACATCAAAAAAACTTTTGAAGTTTGGATGGCCAGAAGATTTCAAAGGAAGTTTAAAATCAATCCCAGCAGCATATCTAACCGGATACTTAATCGGTAGAGAGATTAAGAAAAAAGGGCTGGAAACCCCAATAATTGATTTTGGAATAATAAGGATAGTACATAAAACAAAAACTTTTGCTTTTTTAAAAGGACTTGCTGATTCAAACACTAAAATTAAATGTGACAAGAAAAATTTTCCTGAAGAAGAAAGAATCATTGGTAAAAACCTTAAAAAAGATTTTTCAAAAACATTTAATGAAATTAAATCAAAAATTGATAAAGCAAAATGATGCACAAAGAAGAAACAATTAAAAAAAATTTAGAAGAAAAGAAAGAGAACGCTGAAAAAAATCAAGTTGCTCCTTGGGAACCAAAAACAAAATTAGGCCAAGAGGTAAAAGACGGCAAAATAAAAAGTATAGATGAAATTTTAGAAATGCAAAAAAAAATCCTTGAAGTTGAGATTATCGATTCTTTAATGAATGTAAAATCAGAATTAATTTTAATAGGCCAATCAAAGGGAAAGTTCGGAGGGGGAAAAAGGCGAGCGTGGAGACAGACACAAAGAAAAACTAAAGAGGGAAATGTCCCAACCTTCTCCACAATGGTTGTAGTTGGGGATGAAGAAGGGCATGTTGGTGTCGGAACAGGGAGAGCCAAAGAAACTCTTCCAGCAAGAGATAAAGCAACTAGAAAAGCAAAATTAAATATTTTCAAAGTCAAAAGAGCGTGCTCGAGTTTTGATTGTACTTGTTCACAACCCCACACTGTTCCATTTAAAGCCACAGGAAAAGCAGGTAGTCTGAGAGTTACTTTAATTCCTGCACCACAAGGAACAGGATTAGTTGTTGCAAGTGAATTAAAAAAGGTTTTAAAGCTTGCGGGCATAAAAGATGTGTATAGCAAAACTTTTGGAAAACAAAGAACAACTTTTAATTTAATTAAAGCCTGCATTGATGCTCTAAAAAAAACTAGTACAAAATGATATCCATAATTAGAATCAAAGGGCGAGTCGGAGTGAGAAGAGAGATAGTTGAAACTTTAAACAGACTGAAATTAAGAAGAAAATATTCGTGCGTTATAATTGAGTCACCCACAAAGGAGCAATTAGGAATGATAAATAAAGTAAGAGATTTTGTTGCATTCGGAGAAATAGATAATGAAACCCACAAAAAACTTTTAGAAAAAAGAAAAACAAAAATCGAAAACTTCTTTAGACTGCACCCTCCAAGAGGAGGAATTGAATCTAAAAAACATTTCGGAGTAGGAAAAGGCGTTTTAGGAGATAATAAAAATAAAATTAATGAATTAATAGGAAGGATGTTGTGATGGAAAGTAAAATTAGATATTTAATTGAAAAAGGAGATATAAAATGAAAATCAAAAAACGAAGAAAATCTTCGCGGATGCATGGCAGAGGAATGGGAACCCACGGCGGCGGTGCAAGAAAAAAAAGAAAAGGATCTGGTCATAGAGGAGGAAAAGGAATGGCTGGAACTGGAAAAAGAGCTGACCAAAAAAAAACATTAATCACAAAACTCTATGGAAATAAATATTTTGGAAAACAGGGAATAACAAGTAAAAGAACAGAAAGAGACAAAAGAAAAAGAATAAATCTTGGAACAATTGAATTAAATCTTGAAAAGTACGGGGAAAAAACTGAAAACGGATTTAAAATTGATTTAAGTGATTATAAGATTCTCGGAAAAAGAAAATTAAAAAACAGATTATTTATAAAAGCAAAAGAAGCTTCAGAATCTGCAATTAAAAGGGTGAAAGAAAAGGGCGGTGAAATCGAACTTTCTCAAAAAAAACATTAAAATGGATTTTAAAAAAATCTTTAATTTTATTCCTGAAGTCAGAAAACCAGATGAAAAAAAATTAGAATTTAAAACTAAATTAAAATGGACATTAATTGTATTGGGAGCTTTTTTTATTCTTGCAAACGTACCTCTTTTTGGACTTTCAGCCAATGCTTTGTCAAGATTTGAATATTTAGCTATAATTCTTGGAACAGACTTTGGAAGTATCATTTCTTTAGGAATAGGGCCTATTGTAATGGCTTCAATTATTCTGCAATTGTTAACTGGTGCCGGAATTTTAAATATCGACACTACTACCACCGAAGGAAAAAAACTCTTCCATGGAATTCAAAAATTACTAGTTTTCTTCTTCATAATTTTTGAATCATTAATTTATGTTTTAATGCAAGGCCTTCAAGCAATGCCTGGATTCACATTGGTAGTAATAATCCAATTAGTTCTTGGGGGTTTAGCAATTTTTTATATGGATGATTTAACACAAAAATGGGGTTTTGGTTCAGGAGTCAGTTTGTTTATTGCAGCCGGGGTCAGCTGGAGACTTTTCACAAGTGCATTTCAATTCATAAATCAGCAAGGAAGAAATTGTTTACTTGATTTTAAAGAAACAGCTTGTTCTGGAAAAGTTTTTGTTCTAATACAATCAATAATAAACAGGGATCCAACAGCACTATACTCTGCACTTGCTGCAATAATCGCAACAATTGTTATTTTTCTTGTTGTTGTCTGGGCACAATCATTAAAAGTTGAAGTCCCTTTATC
>Ga0210019_1004327_pt1 | contig 12400 bp, 11 predicted proteins | sample CryGeyCG2114_020_2_FD_183969 | JGI IMG/M metagenome (GOLD analysis project Ga0210019, IMG submission 183969) | Groundwater microbial communities from aquifer - Crystal Geyser CG11_big_fil_rev_8/21/14_0.20 (SPAdes) (version 2) | ecosystem: Environmental > Aquatic > Deep subsurface > Groundwater ...
CAGTTGCTCGCCGAGGCACGCCTGAACGCGGACGAGAAAATCGAACGTTTGGCCAGGGAGGATGCCGAGCGCAAGGCGCGCGAGGCAGAGCTGGCCAAGCGGGAGAGAGAAATCCTCTCACACTTCACTTTCAGTGAAGAAAAGACCGCCGATAAGTCGAATGGCGGCTCGATGCGAGATCATCTGATCAAATCAGGTCTCATCTCACCGGCCAACGGCAACGGCCACGCCTCGCCGGAACAGGCAAAGGAGGCGCTGGCAGCCGCGACAGCCTGAGGCAACACCAAGTGCGGGATCGTCCTCCTCTTCGGGCCCGCACTTCATTAGGCGCTGACTGTCATAATCAATAAGACAGCCAGCGCCTCTCATCCTTGCTCTCAAGTTTGCGCTTGAGCGCGCGTGTATCCGAAAGGAGAAAAATTAGATGCTATAAATAGCGTCTAACTGGGGTTGATACACCTCGCAACAGAACGTATCCATGGCGCTGAGATCGAAACCAAGATCGTCAGCGTCTTTTTTTATTCGCATTGACAGGCGTGGCGCTCTAGTAGTATCATAACAACAATATGGATAAGCTTATACAACGAATCATATCTCATCTGCCATCCACATCAGGCATGGCATCTTTTGATAAGTGCAAAAAAGTCCTAGCGCATTCACCGATTGATTTTGAAGTATCTCGGCTTGAAGAAAATGGAGAAGTTTTTTATTCCGCGAAGTCAGTTAATTTTGATCGCGGAGTTATAATGACTACCGGCAAAACATTGGACGAACTGAGCCAGAACATCAAAGACGCGATTTTCACGGCATTCGGAGTGCCGGCTAAGTATTGCGATTATAAGGCAATAGCAAGCAATCTGCCTGCCCAAGAATTAAGATTGCAGTATGCAACCTGATATTCCGTCTGATTGCTCACAGAAACGATTTTTAAAAGCGTGCAAAAAAGCGGGTTTGATAATTGATTATTATGGTGGCAAAGGAAGCCATGCGAAAGCGATAGACCCGAAGACGAATCAATTCATCACAGTACAAAATAAATTGCACCGCATCATCATCAAAGAAAAAATTAAAATTTTGAATGCGTGGGGATATATTATTTCATTATGATGCAGATGCGAATAAAAACGGTGTCAGGTCCGCCGATTCGGCGGACCTGACACCGTTTTTATTTTTGCCAAATTTGTGCTAGAATATGGATAAAATGACATTCAACACCATAAAATACAAACTCACACATACCATAACCGGTGGAGCAATTATTATTGCTGGGTTTTCATTTTTGTCAAGAATACTTGGTTTATTTCGGGATCGCCTTTTATTCTCAACATTCGGCGCCGGAGATGTGTTAGATACCTATTATGCCGCATTTCGCCTTCCAGATTTAATATTCAACACCCTAGTCCTAGGCGCATTGTCCGCCGCGTTCATCCCAGTGTTCTTGGAATATTGGCATAAAGACAAAGAACAAGCATGGAAAATCGCGAACAGCGTGCTTAATATCATACTTGTGGTTTTGCTTATCCTAGGAATCGCGGGATTTTATCTTGCACCAGAAGTTGTTAGCATAATCGCGCCAGGATTTGATTTGGAAAAACGGTTGGCGACCGCGGAACTCACGAGAATTATGTTGCTTGGAATTATATTTTTGGGCTTGTCAAACATTGCCTCAAGCATACTTAACGCATTTAAAAGATTTACAGCGTTCGCCATAGCCCCAGTAATGTACAACATCGGAATTATCATTGGCATAATCATATTAGTCCCAATGTTCGGGCCAGAGGGCTTGGCCTGGGGCGTTGTGCTTGGCGCGTTTTTGCATTTTTTGGTGCAATTGCCTTCAATCGCGCGCTTAGGATTCAGATATTCTTTTTGTTTTAATTGGCGCATGCGCGGGGTCTGGAAAATCGGCGCTCTTATGCTTCCGCGCACATTTGGATTGGCAATCAATCAAATCAATCAGGTAGCAAACACAGCAATTGGATCAACTTTAGCAATTGGATCAGTTTCCATATTTAACGCGGCCACTAACTTGCAAGCAGTGCCGCTTGGAATGTTCGCGATCCCTATCGCGCTTGCGTATTTTCCGATGTTCAGCGAGGCATGGGTAAAAAAAGACATCCCGCAATTGGTTAAGGCATTCTCAACATCCATGCGCAGAATTTTATTCATCGCCATTCCTTCATCCATCTTCATAATACTTTTGCGCGCGCATATTGTGCGCTTAGTGCTTGGAAGTGGCGCGTTCAGCTGGGATGACACGATTTTAACGGCGCGCACGATTTCTTTTTTCGCTATATCATTATTCGCTCAAAGCTTGATTCCTTTAATCGCGCGCATGTTCTACGCTTTACAGGATACCAAAACACCGGTGCTGGTAAGCGTTGGCTCTTTATGCTTGAACATATTTTTGTCAATCAAATTAAGCGCGATTATTGGAGTTCCGGGGCTCGGGCTTGGGTTCTCTATCGCGTCAATCATAAATGTTCTCGTATTATGGCTTTTGTTGCGCAAGCGACTTGGGTATTTAGATGATAAGCATATATTCGGGTCAATCATGAAAATTTCACTTATTTCCATTATCGCTGGCTGGGCAGTGTATGCATGCTTGTTCGGAATTGCGCCTTTTGTTGATACGCATACTGGCTTGGGGTTGTTGATTCAAGCAGGAGTATCTGGATTTACCGGGCTTGCGGTTTATGCTGGATTAAGTAAGATAATACGGTTGGAAGAAGTGAAATTTTGATTATGAACAACATACGTAATTTTTGCATAATCGCTCACATTGACCATGGAAAATCCACTTTAGCGGATAGGTTTTTGGAATTCACGCACACTGTGTCTGCGCGAGATATGAAAGAGCAGGTTCTTGATTCAATGGATTTAGAGCGAGAACGTGGAATCACTATCAAATTACAGCCAGTTCGCATGGAGTATCATTTGGAAAATCCAAAATCCAAATGCCAAATGCCAAAGAAATGCCAAAGCTCAAATGTCAAATGTCAAAATAAGAATCAGAAATACGTACTCAACCTTATTGACACACCAGGACATGTGGATTTTACATACGAAGTATCCCGTTCCTTGCAAGCAGTTGAAGGCGCGATTCTTCTTGTTGACGCGACCCAAGGCATTGAGGCGCAGACCTTGTCAAACTTATATTTGGCAATGGAGCAGAATTTAGTAATTATTCCAGTCATCAATAAGATAGATTTACCAAACGCGGATGTTCCTAAAGTGCGGCAGGAAATTGTAAAATTGCTTGGATGCGACGAGTCTGAAATTTTATGCGCGTCCGGAAAAACCGGCGAAGGTGTGGAAGCGGTTTTGGACGCGGTGATTGAGCGAGTTGGCGCGCCTAAATCAACATCAGAAAAAACTCAAGGCTTAATTTTTGATTCAATGTATGATGACTATAGAGGAGTTGTGGTATATATCAGAGTTATGAATGGCAAGATAAAAAAGTCAGACATAGTGCATCTTATTGGATCTAAAAAAGACACGCATGCTTTGGAAGTTGGCACATTTAATCCTGAATTTGATCCAAAGCCATTTTTATCAGCAGGCGAGATTGGATATGTTGTAACTGGATTCAAGGAAGTAAGCCAAGCCAGAGTCGGAGACACGCTCACGCACGCGAAAAATAAAGCACATGCTCTTCCTGGATACAAAGAAGTAAAGCCAATGGTGTTTGCTGGAATATATCCTGAGAGCGGAGATGATTATCCAAAATTGCGCAACGCCATGGGAGAGATAAAGCTTACTGACGCGTCCCTCTCGTTTGAGCAGGAAAATTCTCCTGCCTTAGGATTCGGATATCGGTGCGGCTTTCTTGGCATGTTGCACATGGAAATTATCGCTGAAAGGATTAAAAGGGAATATAAGCTTGATTTGGTGGTGACCACTCCGTCTGTGGCGTATGAAGTCGCGCTTTTGAATGGGAAGGTGAAAATCATCCATTCTCCTCAGGAATTGCCAGAGAGTTCCACTATTGAGCAAATACGCGAGCCATGGGTTAAAGCGGAAATTGTGTCTCCAAAAGAATATTTGGGTTCGTTGATGTCGCTCATACGTCAGCGCCATGGCATTCTTGGAAATACTGAATATTTGGATGAAACTAGAATTGTTTTGCATTTTGAAATGCCTTTAGCTGGTCTTATCACTGATTTTTATGATAAAATAAAGTCAGTGTCTTCTGGGTACGCGTCCTTGAATTATGAAGTTTCTAATTTCCGTGCGGCAGACATTGTGCGTCTTGATATTCTGATTGCTGAAGAAATTGTTGAGGCGTTCAGCATGCTGGTTTCTAAGGATGACACGCATGAAATTGGCAAGCATATTGTGACTAAATTAAAAGATATTATTCCACGCCAGCAGTTTGCTGTGAAATTGCAGGCAGCTGTTGGATCTAAAATTATCGCGGCAGAGCGTTTGAGCGCTATGCGCAAGGATGTTACTGCTAAATTGTACGGCGGGGATGTGACGCGCAAGCGAAAGTTGCTTGAAAAGCAAAAAAAGGGTAAGAAAAAAATGATGGCTATGGGAAAAGTAGAGATTCCGGCCAGGGCATTTCTTGAAGTGTTAAAAAGATAATTAGTGGGTGCCGGGGTCTTGGGGTACGAAATTTTTTCGCCTCCGAAGGGTCGCTTCGCTCCATACATTCTCGGCTCAAAAATTTGTACCCCAACTCCCCCTTCTGTGAATATATAAAATAATTATGAAACGAAAAACAAAACACAGGATAATTTGGATTATTATTACTATTATTGTATCAGTGTCTTTTATTATTTTGCCATTAATGCAGTATGGCGCTTTTGGGCAATAATAATATGAATGTCCGCAGAATTATACACAATTTGGATGATGATGAGGAGGTGTTGGACGCGTATCATCAATTCTGGCTTTCGTTTTTTTGGAAATGGCTCTTTGGTGGGATTATTTTTTTATCTCCGTTTTTCTTTTTATATTTATTCATGCAATGGGGCGCGATTGGATCAGGCCTGCTCATAGGGCTGTTCCTTATTGGATCATTTTTTTTGTTTCGGACCTGGCGCATCTGGTATTTCACTTTTATCGCGGTTACGAACAAACGTTTGATTATGGTTGATCAGAATGGCATTTTGGATAGGGGCGTGTCTCAGGTTGATTTGGATAAGATTTATGATGTATCATATCGCTCTCGCGGGATTCTGCAGTCCTTGTTTCATGTTGGAAATTTAAGCATTACTCCGGGAAGTTTTGAAAAAGTGGAATTGAAGAATATGCGATATCCCGCGAATATTCAATCCCAAATTTACAAAATACAGAAAGAATATGGCTTAGAGCCGCCAGATGACAGCCGGGAACAGATACGCAAAAATCAGATTATGCAACAGGATAAGGAGCGCGCGGTAAAGGATTTTTTTGAGGAAGCAGAATAATTATATATTCAAAAGGCGCGATATAGCGCCTTTTTTGTTTGGATGATGAATTTGTGGTATAATATTTGTAATGCAAAACAAATAAATCCGTCTAATATATAATGACAAAACAAAAAAGATTTATATCAACAATTCTGCTTATTTCGTTGTTTTGCGCTCCGATTATTGCGCAAGCGCGATATTATGATCCAAACGACATTATAACAGATGCCGAGCTTTTTGATTCAAACGCGCTTTCACGCACAGCAATACAGCGATTTCTGGAATCCAAGAATAGCGTGTTAAAATCTGTTACAGCAACCGTGAACGGAGTGCCAAAATTAGTATCAGAAATGATATATGAAATAGGCAAAGCATATGGCGTGTCACAGAAATTTTTGCTGGCAAAACTTCAGCAAGAACAAGGGCTTATAGAAAAATCAGAAGCAAGCCAAACCAAGCTTGATTGGGCAACTGGTTATTCCTGCTATGGGGGCAGATGCAATGAAAAATATCGCGGCATTTATAGCCAATTGGACGCGGCCGCGGACACGCAGAGAATTTACGCTGAGCGCGGAGCATCAGAGGGATACTTTGGATTTTCAGTTGGCAAAGAATCAAAAACTACAGATGGTTATATAGTCAAACCCGAAAATCAGGCAACCACAAATTTATATATCTATACTCCATATAAAGGCGATTTCACTGGAATTGGGGGTAATTTCTTTTTCTCGCGCGTGTGGAATGAGTATTTTACAGAACGGATTTATCCAGATGACACTTTACTAAAAGACAGCTCAACTGGTGAATATTGGAAAATTGAAAAGAATAAGCGCAGAAAATTCGCATCCAATGCGGTATATCTAAAAGACCACGCGGATGTGGATGCCATAGTAGTAACTCCGGAACGACTCAGCTTTTATGATATAGCAGAGCCAATCACTATCGCGAATAATACGCTTGTAAAAACTGACGCGTCAGCAGTTTTGTATTTGATTTCAGACAATCTTAAGCATCGCTTGGTGGGGGACAGCGCGTTGGCGTCTTTGGGATTTTATCTGGCAGACGCAGAGCCAATTTCTCCAATCTTGATCAATAAAGAAGAGCTTGATGAACTAGAAGAAGGCGAGCCAATTACTGAGCAGTCAATCTATCCCAAAGGCATTTTAATAAAATCAGACAGTGCAGCTATTTATTATGTAAAGCACGGCATTAAGCATTTGTTGTTGGATGAGTCGGTCTGGCGCGAGAATTTCAATGGAGAGGAGCCTTCGTATGTTTCGCAAGCAACTTTAAATTCATATTCAATCGGAGATCCAATTGCTTTATGGGACCAAGCTTTGGTTCGGTCCGAGGATAATAAAATATATGTGTTTTCAAACGGAAAAAAGAAGCGCGTGATGAGCGAAAGCATTGCGCAGAAAGTATATGGAATTTCGTCAATATCCGCGTTGCCATTGGCAACCCAAGCAGTTTTGGATTTGACTGAAACCGGAGATCCAATTGATTATATTGATGACACAGTGCAAGATCCGGCAAACTATGTTTCCTACGCGGACAAACAGCAAGGAAAAACCATTGTAAAAAATCCATTTTACGCATTATTTGATATTTTAGACGCGCCAAAAGTTCTGCTTCCTGGAGCCAAAGCAACAGTGATAGTTCGGTGGCGCAACCGCGGGGATGTAAGCTGGCCTGCTGGACAAACATATTTGAAAATGATTGACGAAGACCATGAAACAAGCTCGTTTGTAGAGCAAAACAGAATTCCTCTTGAAAAAACCGTTACCTATAATATGCTTGCCACTTTTGAAGTGCCAATTTCAGCACCAAAAGATCCGCAAAAAATTAGGCAATGGTTTATACTTGAATATACAGATGGGAGCGGGAATATTTATGAAATGCCAGGCAGTTTGAAATATCAAGATATTAGCGTGATTGGAGAGGTCTCAGGCGAGATTGTTGAACATAATCTTCCTGTCGCGATTAAGGCGAATTCCAAGCCCCAGCATGTGGTGGTAAAGATAAAAAACACAAGCCAAAGCTCTGTGTGGACATCAAGCCGCGCTGCTTTGGAATTAGCCGGTGGAGATGATTCTGAAAGCGTATTTTATGATCCAGGGGATTGGATTGACAAACAAACAGTTGGCGTGCCAGTGAATAAAACTAGGATCGCGCCCGGCGAGATAGGAGAAATCAAGTTTACTTTGGATCCGCGCAATGTTCGGCCAGCTACATACAAATTAGTATTTTCCATGGAATTGCGGGATAAGAAAAGTATTGTGTATTTAAATGGCGATGAAAAATGGGAACTGCTGATTCGGGTGGATAAATAATGTTTTTATGAAAAACATATTTGCATCAAAACCAATGATTGCTTTGGAGATCGCGCTTATCGCGTTTTTCAGCTTTCATGTAGCGAAGCAATTTTTAGAGCGCAAAAGAGTTGAACAAGAAGTCGCTCGCATGGAACAAGAAATAGAAAAGCTTGAAAATAAAAATGATGATTTAGGCGCGCTTTTGGAATACGCGAAAACTGATACGTTTATAGAGCGCGAAGCCCGCGAAAAGCTGAATTTGGTTAAAGAAGGCGAATCTTTAGTTTTAATACCAGAAGTTGACGCTGACGCCTCTCTATCTTCTGCGGACAAAGACCAAGATAATCCGCGTAGCGCGATTTTGGGGGACTCGCACGTGAAATTATGGTGGGAATATTTTTTTGATTATGACCAGCTTTGGGTAGAGTAAAAGTCCTATGCATTATGACTTTTTCAAAAAACAAAACATGAAGATTGCGGGCGCGACAGTTGGCGTGTTGATTATTTTTATCATCCTATTTGGCATTGGCATATATAAGCTCGGATGGCAATCAAAATCAGCTCGTTTTGTTTCGCGCGTTGTTCCATACCCGGCTATTCTAGTTGATTGGGAGTTAATTGGTTTTTATACTTATGTTGATGAATTGCGCGCTTTGGAGCAATATTGGGATTTTCAGCGCGAAAATAAAAATGTTCTTCTTGGCATTCCAGAGAAAGAAGAAATTCGCGAGCGATTGGTGAATAAGCTTATTACCGAGAAAATAACTGCCCAATTCGCGCGAGCCAACGGAATCTTGATTGATGATCAGGATTTATATCTTGAATGGGATCGCTTGCGCCAAAGCTCTAGCGCGCAAAGCGAAATTAGCGACTTTTTATCAAGCGCGTATGGCTGGAGCGATAAGAAATTTATTTCCAAAGTTTTGTATCCGTTTTTGCTTGAGGAAAAAGTAAAATCATATCTTATTCAGCAAACTGGAGATTCTGATGATCAGATTTTAGAAGATGCGCGAGAAATTTATGTGTTAACAAAAGAGCAAGGAGCTGATTTTTCATCCTTAGCAAAAGAGTATAGTGAGGATGATTTTTCAGGGAAAAATGGCGGGGACTTGGGATATTTCGGCAGAGGCACTATGGATCCATATTTTGAGGAAGCTGTATTTTCCATGAATATCGGAGACATTTCAGAGCCAGTGAAATCATCCTATGGATACCACATCATCAAGCTGGAAGATCTTTTATATAATGATGATGGTGTTCCGACCCAAGCCAGAGTTCGGCATATTTTAATCAAGGGTTTTGATTTTGATGAGTGGATGTCCGGAGAGCGCGATCGGGTGAGTGTTTTTCGGCTGGTGCGTTGATGTGGATAACTTATTTGACGCGTATTTTGAATAAAGTATAATAATTATAAGTCTTGTGCGTTATCTCAGCATCAAAACAAACGTCTGAAACAAATTCAGACGCTTTTCTTTTTGTGATATATTATTGGAGCGGGATACGGGAATCGGACCCGCTTCTCTAGCTTGGGAAGCTAGCGTACTACCATTGTACTAATCCCGCCTACGCGAGTACAGAGCGAAGTCTGGAGCCGCCTCGCGGGATCGAACCGCGGACCTACACGTTACGAATGTGTCGCTCTACCAACTGAGCTAAGGCGGCGTATGGGATGAATCTGATTTCTATGATATAATATAATATGTTAAAGGTAATCAGTCAATGAATCAGAATGACAAATAATAAGATATGCTTCAATTCAAAAACGTAAGCAAAATCTATACAGGCCAGCAAACAGCGCTAAAAGACATTAACCTGCATATTGAGCCAGGGGAGTTTGTTTCAATTGTTGGGCAAAGCGGAACCGGAAAAACAACTCTTGTTAAAATGATTCTGGCGGAAGAAAGGCCTTCAAGCGGGCATATCATAATCGGCGGATGGGACATTACAAACATAAAACAGCGGGAAATTCCTACTCTGCGCAAGCAGATCGGTGTTGTGTTTCAGGATTTCAAGCTTTTACCGCGCAAGACATTATTTGAAAACGTTGCGTTCGCTTTGGAGGTTTCTGGAGAAGCCCAAGCAAAAATCAAAGAGATTGTTCCGCAGGTTCTTCGCATTGTTGGGTTAGAGGGAAAAATGAGCCGGTTTCCGAATCAGATATCAGGCGGAGAACAGCAAAGAGTGGTGGTTGCTCGGTCTTTAGCGCATAGGCCGAAAATTTTGGTTGCGGATGAGCCAACTGGAAATTTGGATTCCATCAATTCAAGAGAAATTATTGAATTATTAAAAAAGATAAATGATTTTGGAACGACCGTCATCTTAGTCACGCACAATCGCGAGATTGTGAATGATTTGAACCGCCGCGTGATTACGCTTGAGGACGGCATTGTTATCAGCGATAAGCAAAGAGGCAGGTATTTATTATAATATGATTTTTTCTTCATTACCTAGAATAGCAAAATTTTCTCTTCAGAATTTCTTTAGAAATATCTGGCTTTCTATTGTGACTATCACTATTATTGTGCTCACGCTTTTTTCCGTTACTTCTTTAATTTTCGTGAACGCGATTATGGATCAAGCAATCAAACTCGTGGAATCAAAAGTTGATGTGAGCGTGTATTTCAAGCCAGCAGCCACAGGCGAGCAGATTTTGGCGGTTCAGACCTATCTTGAGGGCCAATCCTATGTGAAAGATGTGATGTATGTTTCCAAATCAGAGGCCTTGGCAAAATTGCGTGAGCAGTATAATGATAGCCCTTTGATTTTGGAGTCGCTCAAAGAGCTGGATAATAATCCGCTTGGCGATACTTTGATTGTGAATACTTATGAAACTAAGGATTATCAAAAAGTGATTGATGTGATGGAAGCAACACCCCAGTTCGCGGCTTTGGTTGATAACCAGAGTTTTGATGATAACAGCTATATAATCGCCAAGCTTGAGGATATTTCAAAGCAGATTTTCCGGGTTGGGTGGGGCATTACTATATTTTTCGCTTTGATTTCTTTGCTGGTGATTGTGAATACTATCCGCATCGCGATTTACACGCATAGGGATGAGATCGGGATTATGAAGCTGGTTGGCGCGTCTAATCAGTTTGTGCGAGGTCCGTTCGTGATGGAGGCGTTTTTATACGCGATTATTGGTAGTGTTATTACTTTTATTTTGGCGTACCTAGTCGCGACTTTTTCTGATCCTTATGTGGTTGGGCTTTTGGGGCAGGTTGATTTTACGCTTTTAGGATATTTGACAAATAATATGCTGATGATTTTCGGAGGTGAATTGGTTGGGATTGTGCTGATTTCGGTTATCGCTACATCTCTTGCCTTGAGGCGGTATTTGAGGGTATAATGTTTTTCTGATCGGGGATCGTCTAATGGTAGGACAGCGGCCTTTGAAGCCGTCAATCGGGGTTCAAATCCCTGTCCCCGAGCCAACGGGGAAAGGCAGGGTCTAAAGCCCTGTCTTTTCTGTTAGATTGGCCAAGAATTTTAGGTTCAAACCTAGGGCCGTGAGTATGGCCAGGCGATCCAGTCCGTATTCAGCCAGCTGGTTCCACCACGAATCAATGAAACGGTCGCAGGTCGGTGGATGGGTTAGAAAAAACCTTTTTCTTTGAGAGAGCAAAACCGGCTGTCCGCGATGATGATGTAGTCCAGCACTTCTATGCCTAGGATTTCGCCGGCCTTGGCCAGGGACTCGCGCACCAGGGCGTCAAACACCCGGTGCCCTACGGGCTGCCACGTTGCCGTGGGCGGGGCGCGGTACAGATAAAACCGGTCCGCTGAAATCAGCGGGCCGGGTATGGATGGTGATGGTTTGTTTCACGCAGAAGCCGGGGCCGGTTCCATGCCAGTGTGCTGTTCAACGGCACTGATTCGGCGCTTGAGGTTCTTGAAATCTTGGATATCCTCGGTAATATCTTTGTGGTTCAAGCTATGGGCATGCTGTTCTTCGCGCATGGCCTTGACTTCGTGCATCAGCTTATCATTACTGGCAAGGATATCACTTTTAATCTTCTGCATCTCCTTCTTGGTAGGCATCTCTTCTCTTAGTTCTTGCAAATCCTCTTTGCTAGCAAAGGTTTTGAACGCCTTGCGGGTATATTCGTTAAATCCGTCTTTGGTGACGACAATCTCGCTAATGCCCTGGGCCAGTTCCTGAAAGTCGCCCACGGTCGCAGGCTGATTAAGGTCTTTATTTTTGTGTTTGAGCATAGTGGGTTTATGGTATCACAGCCGGGGTGGCATGGTCAAGGCGCGGTCAGGTGCAAGGGTTCCGGTGGCTGGCAGATTATCTTGCACCGCCTGCCAGATGCGGCACTGGGATGGCGCGGCGGAAGAAGGAAGCGCGGGCGGCCGAATCAGAGAGGGAATGAGGGGATCTGAAAATAAAAAACGCCCGCCTTGGGGTGGCGGGTGGTTTGTGGAGTGTGACGAAGTCGGGCTATCTGCGCATCAGTGATTCCGTAGGACGCGAAAATCGGTCGGTAAAGCACTTCATCAACCTTGTCAATAATCGTCTGGGACGTGACAAACACAATCTCGCGCCGGCGCCATGCGGCGATAATCCGGCCCGGCGGGCTGGAGCGGTTGATCAGAGCGCTTACCAAGACATTGATATCAGGCACAACAATAGGCATAGGTCAAACGGTCTGGTGCTGTGGCCTGGATTTAGCTTTTACCTCC
>Ga0210019_1004328_pt1 | contig 12399 bp, 13 predicted proteins | sample CryGeyCG2114_020_2_FD_183969 | JGI IMG/M metagenome (GOLD analysis project Ga0210019, IMG submission 183969) | Groundwater microbial communities from aquifer - Crystal Geyser CG11_big_fil_rev_8/21/14_0.20 (SPAdes) (version 2) | ecosystem: Environmental > Aquatic > Deep subsurface > Groundwater ...
CGTTCCACCCCGCCGATTCCCTGCAGGTCCTTGCAATGGTTGAGCAGGGCGTTGACTAAAGTTCCGCCAGAGTGCCCCGGCGCCGGGTGAACCACCATGCCGGGGGATTTATTCAAAACCAGCAGGCATTCGTCCTCATAAAGAATATCCAGCGGAATGTCTTCCGATTCCACCTTGGAGGCGACGGGCGCGGGGATGGACAACTCCACCCGGTCCCCCGCCTTGAGCTTGTAATGAGCCTTGGAGAGATGACCGTTGACCTGCACACAGCCCTGCTCGATCCATTTTTTGATTTGCGACCGGGTAAGGTCCTTTTGCACTTCAGCGAGAAATATGTCGAGACGCCTGTTCTGAAACTCGGCTTCGACCGGGTAGAGGGAGGTATTCATTCCATTTCTATTTTTCCTTGAGCCGGGGCATCAGTTCCACCAGGTTGCAGGGCTTGTGCGTGCTGTCGAGCTGGTGGACGAGAATCATGTCCCATGCGTCCTTGCAGGCGCCCGTGGAGCCGGGCAGAGCGAACAGGAACGTGCCGTTCGTCACCCCGGCGGTGGCGCGGGATTGCAGGGTGGAGGTTTTGATATTCTGGTAGCTGAGCGATCGGAACAACTCGCCGAATCCGGGGATGGATTTTTCGTACAGCGCCTCGAAGGCTTCGGGGGTGACGTCGCGTCCCGTCACGCCGGTGCCGCCGGTGGAAATCACCACATCCACGTCCGTCCGGTCGATCCACTCCTTCAGCGCCGCCTGGATCAGGGGGATCTCGTCTTTCACGATCCGTTTTTCCACCACGCGGTGCCCGGCTTTCCGGGCGCGTTCGACCAGGGTTTGGCCCGACTTGTCGTCGGCGTCCGTCCGCGTGTCCGAAACGGTCATGATGGCGATGTTTACACACTTTTTGTTTGCTACGTCGTTCATGGAGCTTTCTCCAAGCGGAAATTGAGTGGAATCAACGAGGGATTAACGCTAAATTAAGGAAACCAATCGAACGAGTATACAACCAAATCTTCGGGGGTTCAATATTGCCGACCGCAATCGTTACCGGCGGTGCGCTGAGACTGGGGCGCGCCCTGGCCCTGCACCTGGCGCGCGGGGGATGGAACATCGCTCTACATTACAACACGTCCCGGGAACCGGCGGAGGCGGTGCTCGCCGAGGTCCGGGCGTTGGGCGGCAAGGCCGAGGCCTTCGCTTGCGACTTTTCCGCCCTGGACCAGTCCGAAGGCCTGATCGAGAACGTCCTCCGCGTATTTCCGGACGTAGAACTCCTGGTCAATTCCGCCTCGGTCTTCATTCTCGAAAATGTGGAAGCCACCCGCACCGAGACGCTCGTCGACTCGTTTCAAATCAATCTGCTCACGCCGTTTTTGCTGATGCGCGAATACAAGCGCCGGGTCAACCGGGGTTTGATCGTTAACATCGTCGATGAACGGGTGCTGAGGAATATCCCCGCCTTCGCGGCTTATTCCGTGACCAAGGTGGGCTTGCACCATCTGACCCATCTGGCGGCGTTGGAGTGGGGGAGCACCATTCGGGTCAACGCCATTGCGCCGGGGCTCATTCTTCCGCCCCCCTGGGATTCCGAAGAGTATCTTGAAAAACATAAACACCAGATTCCTACCCGCACCCACGGCTCTCCAGGCGATATCGTTCGCGGCCTCCAGTACCTGATCGACAGCCCGTTCGTCAATGGCGAAACCCTGTTCATCGACGGCGGCGAATCCAAAAAGTAGGGGACCTCTGAAATCGACCGCCGGCCCGGTGGGGCCTATGAATATCCAGGGTCAACGCGTGAGCGAAGGGCAAATCCGTGGAGCAGTCAAGGCGTTCGGGAAACCCCCGGCGAGGGGTTGACAAGCCCACTCGATTGTGTGACGTTAAAGGATGGGAGGGGAAGGGTTCAAGTACGCCTCGATAAACACCGTTTAATCCTGATCCTGTGATTATCCCTTTTGGGCCGCCTTTCAGGGTGGCCATTTTTTTTGCACGAAATTCAGGAAATTGCTTTGAGTGGACAAGAGTCCGTATTCCCCAGTTGGAGAGGGGAACCCGGATTTTTGCTCGAAACCCGGACAAGGCTCCAAAATTTTTTAAAATCAGAAAGGAATCGCCATGATCGCCAAGAATAAAGTCGTCAGCCTGAGTTATTGTCTCACCAACGGGGGTGGGGAGGAACTCGACCGGGCGGACAGGGAAAATCCGTTTGATTACCTGCACGGTTCCGGCCAAATCGTTCCGGGACTGGAACGGGCGCTGGAAGGAATGGGTGTGGGAGATTCGAAAGATGTGACCCTGGCCCCGAAGGATGGTTACGGGGAGTTGAATCCCGCATTGAAATTAAAGGTGGGCCGGTCCAACTTTCCCAAGGATATGGATATCGCCCCCGGCATGCAGTTCAGCGCCGATGTGGGATCGGGAGAAACGCATGTGTTCACGGTGGACCGGGTGGAAGAAGAGGAAATCTATATCGATGGCAACCATCCTCTGGCGGGGGAAACCCTGAATTTTTCGGTCACCGTCCTGGATGTGCGCGAGGCCACTCAGGAAGAAATCTCCCACGGCCACTCGCATGGTGAAGGCGGGCATCACCATTGACCGTCAACGCGCCCGCCCGCGCCGGAACTTTTTTGCGCTTTTCGCCCTTTGCATCTTCGCGGTTTAAATCCGGTTACCGCAAAGGCGCAAAGGACGCGATGGCAGGGGCGCAGGATAAATTCTCCGAGGCTATCCGGTCCGCTGAAAAACTCTTCGAGGCGTCATTCTGAGCCGCATTGCGGCGAAGAATCTTGTTCCAACCCCTTGCCCAGCTTGAATTTACTGATCCGGCTAGATTCTTCGGTCCTTTGGACCTCAGAATGACAAGAAGCAAAAGATGTTTCGCCCCTACAATACCCCGTTCCTTGCATAGCCACCCCCATCCGCCGGGGAAAAATGTTTGGCGTTTCCTGGTGTCGTCACGCTTTTCGCCCTTTGCGTCTTCGCGGTTCGAACCCGGTTACCCGCAAAGGCGCAAAGGACGCGAAAAGGGCGGTTGGGTTTTATCGGCGTTCATCTGTGTTCATCGGTGGTTTGACTCCCGAGGTCATTCCCGCCAGAATCGGGGGGTGAACAGGATCAGCACGGTGAACAATTCCAACCGGCCCACCAGCATCCCGAAAGCCAGGAGCCATTTGGCCGCGTCCGGGAGCGAGGCGAAATTACCCGCCGGGCCGATGATCGGCCCCAGGCCCGGTCCCACGTTGGAGATGGCGGTCACCGCCCCGCTGGCGGAGGTGATGAAGTCCAGTCCCAACAGCGACAACCCCAGCGCGAGGAAACAGAAGGAAAACAGGTAAAAGGAAAAGAAGGTCAGCACCGACTGAACCGTCTCGTCGCTGATGGGTTGCTGGTTCAGCTTGGGGACCAGCACGGCGCGGGGATGGAGCAGGCGGCTCATCTGGATCCGGATCAGAGTGAACATGACCTTTAGGCGGAAAATCTTGATCCCTCCCGCTGTCGATCCCGCACACCCTCCCATAAAAGTGAAAATAAAAAATCCCATGATCGAAATGGAGCCCCACTCGTTATAGTCGGTGGTCGCGTAGCCCGTGGTGGTGACGATGGAGACGATGTTGAACGCCGAGTGCCGGATGGCCTCCCCAAAAGACACTTCATGGGCCATACACAACCACACCGCAAAGAAGATGATCGTGCAGGCCAGAAAACTCAGGAACAGGCGCACCTGTTCGTCTTTGAGCAGGAGCGCCCGCTCGCCCATCAATGCGCGAATGTAAAGGATGAAGGGCAGGGAGCCCATCACCATGAAAAACGTGCAGATCCATTCCAGGGTTGGATTGGCAAAAAAGGCGAATGATTTGTCCTTGGAAGCATATCCCCCGGTGGACAGGGTGGTCATCGAGTGAATCACCGCGTCGAACGTGGTCATCCCCGCCAGTTTATAGGCCAGGGCGCACAGGCCGGTGAGCACCAGGTACACCAGCGCGATCCAGGCCGCCATGGTCTTGAACCGCGAGAGCGGTTTTTCCGACCGGTCCGACGATTCGCTGTAAAACAGGCGCATTCCTCCGATCCCCAGGTTGGGCATGATGACGATGGTGATCACGATAATCCCCACCCCCCCGATCCATTGAAGGAGAGCCCGCCAGACCAGAATTCCCGGAGGCATCCGGTCCAGACCGGTGAGGACGGTGGAACCGGTTGTGGTCAGGCCTGAAATGGATTCGAAGAATGCGTCGGTGACGTCCAGGTTCAGGCTGGAAAAGAACAGGGGGAACGCCGAATACAGGCTGATCAGAATCCAGGTCAGGGTGGTCAGCAAAAACGAATCGCGGGTGGAGAGCGGTTTTTCAAACCCGAGGTTGTTGACATAGAGGATGAAACCCGACAGCGCCGTCGCGATACTGGACATCATGAACGTTTTCCAGTCCGGGTTGTCGTATCCCCAATCCACCGCGGCGGGGATCAGCATGCCCACGCTCAGCACGAGCAAAAGCAAACCCAGAATGTATCCAAGGAATCGGTAGTTGATCATTTAAAGGAAAGAGTTGTGGGCGAGGCGTTTGATCGTTAATTTTTTCCCTGGGTGTAGGCGGCGGGATCGTCGCATCCCGCTTCCCGGAACCCCTTGAGTCGAAGCAGGCAACTGTCGCATTGACCGCAGGCCTTCCCCTCGGGGGAGGGATCGTAACAACTGTGTGTCCGGGCATATTCTACCCCGAGTTTCATCCCTTTTTGAATAATTTCCGACTTTGTCAAATTAATCAATGGGGTATGAATCCGAAATCCACCGTTTTCTTCCACGCCGCTCCGCGTGGCGAGGTTCGCTAAATGTTGAAACGCCTCGATGAACTCCGGGCGGCAGTCGGGGTAACCGCTGTAATCGATTGCATTGACCCCGATGAACAGGTCCCGCGCGCCCACCACTTCTCCATAAGCCAGCGCGAAGGAGAGAAAGATCGTATTGCGCGCCGGGACGTAAGTGATCGGGATGCCGGTGGCGATTTCCTTCTCCGTCCGTCCATGCGGGACGGGAATGGAAGAAGTGAGTGCCGATCCCCCGAAGGCCCGCAGGTCGATATGAACGATTTTATGTTCCACGGCCCCGAGGATGCGCGCGACCTCCGCCGCGTAGTCCAGTTCAACGCGGTGCCGTTGCCCGTAATCGAAGCTCAGGGCATAGCATTGAAATCCTTCACGTTTTGCGATGGCCAGCACGGTGGTGGAGTCCACGCCGCCGCTCAATAAGACGATGGCTTTTCGTGTCATATTAGGTCCTCGATGAATCTTGACATTTCAAGGGCTTATTATATACTAAACAATTTTCGGAAGCCCTTTAAACCCAAGTCCCCCCCGTTCCTTTAACAATTCCCTTTTTTGGGGCGAAGGAAGGCACCTGACCGCTTCCTGGGGGGGCAATCTTCGCGTGAACGCAGATGTTTGAAAGTCTTTCAACCCGGCTGGACGCCATCTACAAAAAACTCCGCGGCCGAGGTGTGCTCAAGGAGCCCGACGTTGACGAGGCTCTGCGCGAAATTCGCATCGCGTTGATCGAGGCCGATGTCAGCCTCCCTGTGGTCAAGACATTTTTAGCCGCCATCCGGGAAAAGGCGGTGGGGCAGGAAGTTCTCCGAAGCCTGACTCCGGGCCACCAGATGGTCAAGATCGTTTCCGAGGAATTGACCGCTTTGCTGGGAGAGGATTTCAAGGAGATCCAGTTTGCCCCGCAACCGCCGACGATCATTCTCATGGCCGGACTGCAGGGCTCCGGGAAAACCACCACGGTCGGCAAGCTGGCCCGGCGGTTCAAACAAAAAGGCAAGACCTGTCTCCTGGTTCCCGCCGACGTGTACCGTCCCGCGGCCATCGAGCAGTTGAATATTTTAGGAAAAGACCTGGGGATCGATGTCTACCAGGCGGGTGAGGAAAAAGATCCCGTGGTCATCTGCCAGAAGGCGGTTCAGGAGGCCCGGCGCAAACTCTGCCAGGTGGTGATCCTGGACACGGCGGGGCGGCACCAGATCGACGAGGCCCTGATGACCGAATTGCGCGCCATCAAGCAGACGGTTTCTCCGCACGAGATCCTGTTCGTGGCCGACGCGATGATGGGCCAGCAGGCCGCCACGATCGCGCAGGCGTTCAACGAGGCGGTGGGGATCGACGGCGTCGTGCTCACCAAGCTCGACGGCGATGCGCGGGGCGGTGCGGCCCTGTCCATCAAGTCCGTCACCGGCAAACCGATCCGCTTCATCGGCCTTGGCGAAAAGCTGGATGCCCTGGAGCCCTTTCATCCCGATCGGCTGGTATCCAAGATCCTCGGCATGGGCGACGTGCTTACCCTCGTCGAGAAAGCCCGGCAGACCTATGAGCTGGAAGAACAGGAGGAGCTGGAAAAGAAAATCCGGAAAAACCAGTTCACCCTCGAAGATTTCCGCGACCAGCTCAAGCAGGTGCAGAAGATGGGTTCCATCCAGCAGTTGATGTCGATGATCCCCGGCATGAGCCAGGTCAAGGGATTGAAAGTGGATGAGGGCGCTTTCAGCCGCATCGAAGCGATGATCAATTCCATGACCCGCGAGGAACGCGCCAAACACCAGATTATCAACGCCAGCAGAAAACGCCGGATCGCGGAGGGAAGCGGGACCCGGGTGAACGATATCAACAAACTGCTCAAGCAGTTTGCGCAGATGCAGAAAATGATGAAGAAATTTTCCTCCGGCAAAATGCGAGGATTAAATCTTGGACAAATGTTTGGTGGGCGCGGGGGAGGATTTTCCCCCTTTTAAAGTCCTCCGGGAATCCTGTGCCGTCCATTTCGGGATTCCGCGCAGTTAAACCCTAAAATTTAAGGAGAGAAGACATTGGCAGTTGTGATTCGATTAACCCGACGCGGGGCGAAAAAGAAACCCTTTTACCGGATCGTCGCGACCGATTCCCGGTCTCCCCGGGATGGCCGGTTCCTTGAAGTGCTGGGCACTTACGATCCGCTCAAAGATAAGGATGAAGAACGGATTAAGGTGGACGTGGAGAAAGCGAGTTCCTGGCTCAAGAAAGGAGCCAAGGCGTCGCGCACCGTGGGGACCCTATTCAAAAAAGCCGGTGTGGCTCTTTGACATTATCGCCCAGGGTAGGAGGGGTTGAGCCTTGAACTGGCTCCCCGTCGGCAAAGTCACACGGACCCACGGGTTGAAAGGGGAGTTGAAATTCCGTCCCTTTGTCACCGATCCCGGGATCATTCAAAACCTGGGGAGAGTTCGGCTCGCGGGAGAAGATGCTCCCGAGGAAGGCCGGGAATGCCACGTCCAGGGAGTCCGGGGCCATTTTTCCCGGATCATTATCAAGTTCCGCGAATGCCAGTCGGTGGACGAGGCTCAAACGCTCGCGGGCCTCACCGTGTATGCCGAGGCGGGGGATTTCCCCCCATTGCCGCCCGGCGAGTATTACTGGTTTGAGGTTGAGGGGCTCGACGTCTTCGACGAAGACGGCGTGGCGTATGGGAAGGTGGAAGAGATCATGGAGACCGGGAGCAACGATGTTTACGTGGTCCGGGATGGCCGGCGCGAAATTCTCCTTCCCATGATCGAGTCGGTGGTCAAAACCGTGGACCTTGAAGCCGGCAAACTGATTTTCCGGAAGGTTGAGGGATTGCTCGATGGCGATTAGGTTTGACGTCATCACTATTTTCCCGGGGATGTTCGAATCCCCGATGAGCGAGACCCTGCTCAAGCGGGCCCGGGACGCGGGTCTGCTGGAAGTGCGGACCCACAACCTTCGGGACTATACGCTGAGCAAGCACAAGAACGTGGATGATACCCCTTACGGTGGGGGGGTCGGCATGGTGATGAACGTCGAACCCATCGTTCGCGCCATCGAGGCGGTCAAGCAGGACCGGCCCGGCGCGCGGGTCGTACTGATGTCCCCCTGCGGGAACCGGTTCGACCACGCCCACGCCCGCGAACTGGCGCGGAACGAAAACATCGTTCTCGTCTGCGGGCGGTATGAGGGAGTCGACGACCGGGTGCGGCATTTCATCGACGAGGAAATTTCTATCGGCGATTATATCCTCTCCGGGGGGGAGTTGCCGGCGATGGTGGTGATCGAAGCGGTGTCGCGGTTCGTGCCGGGGGTTCTGGGAGACCACGAGTCGCTGGCCGAAGAATCCTTCGCTTCGCATATTCTGGAGTATCCGCAATACACCCGCCCGCGGGAATTTCGCGGGTACCCGGTGCCCGAGGTGCTGGTTTCGGGCGATCACAAGAAGATCAAAGCCTGGCAAAGGCAGGAAGCTCTGAAATTAACGGCCCGGTTGCGGCCCGATCTGCTGAAACACAGCGAATTGTCGGAGCAGGACCGCAAAATTTTGAAACAGATCGACGTTGGCTGAAACTCCGAAATTCAAACTGCACCTGGCGCTGGTCCATTTCCCCGTCTACAACAAGGCCCGGGAGATCGTCGCTTCATCGGTCACCACGCTGGACGTTCATGATATCGCCCGCATCTGCAGGACCTTTGCGGTAGAGAGCTTTTACGTGGTGACCCCCCTGCGGGCCCAGCAGGAGTTGGTGAACCGGCTCGTTCAACATTGGGTGACCGGGTACGGGGCCGAATACAACCCCACCCGCAAGGAGGCGTTGTTGAGCACCCGCGTGATTGGCCGGCTGGATGAAGTCGTCGAGGACATCCGCCGGCGGTTCGGGGAAGCCCCCAAAACGGTGGTGCCCGATGCCAAACCGTTTCCTCAGAGTCTTCCGTATGAAGCCATGCGGGGGGAGATTAAAAAGGGAGGACAGTTCCTCTTCCTTTTTGGAACCGGATGGGGATTGGAGAAAAACCTCATCCACGAAGCCGATTATGTCTTGAGTCCCATCGACGGGTTGTCGGGATTCAATCATTTGCCGGTTCGCGCCGCCATTGCCATTATTCTGGACCGGCTGTTGACCGAACAGGGAAAGTAAACGACGCGTCGTAACGTCCGCCCCGCATACCGCTGGGAATGTGGATGGGCGGAACACTCCGTCAGGAAATGACCGGGAATGAAACGTTCCCGGATTGAACCGTTTTAATAAATGTCACGCTAATCAAGATTGAAATGAAGGGAGATGACTATGAACCTGATTGACCAGTTGGAAATTGAGGGAATGAAGCAGGAGGTTCCCGACGTTCGTGTCGGCGATACCGTGCGGGTGCATATGCGGATCGTCGAAGGAGAAAAGGAAAGAATCCAGGTGATCGAAGGCGTTGTGATCCGGATCCATGGGGGGGGCATCCGAAAAACCCTCACGGTGCGCAAGGTTTCCTTTGGGGTGGGTGTGGAACGCATTTTCCCCCTGCATTCCCCGAGGGTGGAAAAGGTCGAGGTCGTCAAGCACGCCAAGGTTCGCCAGGCCCGGTTGTATTACCTGAGAGAATTGAGAGGCAAAGCCGCACGATTGAAGGAATTGAAACCGGTTAAATCCGCCGAGGGCCGAAAGAAAAATCCCCGGAAAAAACAGCAGTCGGCCTGACCGGACCCGCGACCCAAAAAATCAGCCCCCGGCGCCCGAAGGCGCCGGGGGCTTTTTTATCCCTCCTGTCAGAGCCGTAACAGGAAGGATGGGAGGATCAGTGCCCGAATCGCCGGTTCATTGCTCATCCGTACCCAATTTGGCGACATCCGGTGTCACAGTGTCTTCCCGAACCCGATCCATCGTGTCCTGGCGCAGATCCCGTTTCACTTCCTTCTCCTGGTCTATCGCCGTTTGTTCCGTCGCTTCCCTGGCCTTGGTTTGACTTTCATCCTCATTGGCCATTACCCATCCGGGCGCGACGAACAGGCTTCCTGCCAGTACCATTGCCGAAACCGTTCCCAGTTTTTTGGTCAACATGGCGTTTTTCTCCTCTCGGTGATGGCGATTGTTTTCTACTCGAACAAAAGCAAGACGTGTGCCAGCCGTGGGCCTGCTTGCAAAGATTTGTTCCGGGAAAAAAGTCGGGAGACGTTCGATTTGAAAATCCGGTCATTAGCCTTATCCCGATAAAGATAGTTATTATTTCGGAGGAAAGGCCGCAAGGAGAGGAGTGTCGATTCTTTCACCCAATTTATAAATAAATATACAGACCAAGCGAAAAATTGTTACATTTAGACGATATTTTTTGAGGAAGAAAGATGCTCGTTTATTCTCCGGCGAATCTCTAAAAATTTCGGATAGCCCCTTGCGATCCCTTTATTTGAAAGGCGAGTGAGGGGCAAATTGAAAGATCATGAATAATTGGCAGGATGCTGAAAACTCTTTCGGGTGTCATTCTGAGCCGCAAGGCGGCGAAGAATCTTGCCCGAAACCCTTGGCCAGCTTGAATTTACCCATCCGGACAGATCCTTCGCGGAGTTTATCCTCAGCTTGCCGAAGGACTCGGGATGACATTTTTGTAGCTTTTCAGCACCCTCTTGGATATGCCCTGCAACGGTTCGACCATGCTTCAGTTTGAAGAGCGCGCCCGCCATCGCGGGTTTCGACATATCGCCGGTATCGATGAAGCCGGGCGGGGTCCCTTGGCCGGTCCGGTCGTTGCCGCCGCGGTCATCCTTCCCGAAGGGGCGATCCTTCCCGGTGTGGACGATTCCAAAAAACTCTCTGCGCGCCAGCGCGATTCCTGCTTTGAGGCAATTCATCAATCCGCCGCCGCCTTCGGCATCGGCATCGTTGACGTGGATGTCATCGACTCGATCAACATTCTCCAGGCGGCGCGGCTGGCGATGAGACGCGCCGTGGGACAACTCCCGCAAGCACCCGATCTGCTCCTCATTGACGGAAACCAGCGCATTGAATTTCCCGGGGAACAATGGACGATCGTGAAGGGCGACCAACTCAGTCTTTCGGTCGCCGCCGCTTCGATCCTGGCGAAAGTCACCCGCGACCGGTTAATGGACGGGTACCATCAACGCTATCCCCAGTACGGATTCGACCGGCATAAAGGGTACGGGACCCGGCTCCACCGCGATCGCATTCGGGACCATGGCCCGTGTCCCATCCACCGCCGCACCTTCCGGGGGGTGAGGGAATTTATTGGGAACCCCGCCGGAAATGTGTCAGGCTGAACCCCATAGGACCCGGTTTTCCGATTTTTTTAGCGAAGTCCCCTGATCCCATGCTTTCCTCACTTCAAAAACGATGGCGATTGGCCGACCCCCCGCAGGAGACGGTGGACCGCCTGGTCCGCGAGTTGAACGTGACCCCCACCCTGGCGCGTCTGTTGATCAACCGCAGGGTCGAGACCGCCGACGATGCGCGGTTTTTCCTGGAGAACGACCTGTCCCGTCTGCATGACCCGTTTTTGATGAAAGGCATGGATGCCGCCGCCGAGCGTGTCCTGCGCGCCATCGAGAACCGCGAAAAGATCACCGCCTTCTGCGATTACGATGTGGATGGAGTGACCTCCGCCGCGTTCCTGATCCACTTCTTCCGCGATCTCGGCGTGGAGATCGACGACTATCTCCCCGAGCGGTTGCGGGAAGGATATGGGTTGAACGCGCAGGCCATCCATGAAATTCATTCCCGGGGAACGCGGCTCATCATCACCGCCGATTGCGGCATCACCGCCGTCGAGGAGGTGCGGACCGCGCGGGCTCTGGGGGTGGACGTCATCATTTCCGACCACCACCAAGTGGGGCCGCAGGGCTTGCCCGAGGCCGTGGCGGTGCTCAACCCGCATCGTTCCGACTGCACCTATCCGTACCGTTTTTTGAGCGGCGTGGGAATCGCGTTGAAACTGGCGCAGGCCGTGCGCTCCCGCCTGCTGGCCGCCGGATGGGACCGCGAACGGCTTCCCAATTTGAAACGGCATCTCGACCTGTTTGCGCTCGGCACGATCGCCGACGTGGCTCCCCTGACCGGCGAAAACCATCTGCTCTCCGCCCTCGGCCTGGAGGTCATGACCGTTTCCGCCAAGCCCGGGTTGATCGCGCTCAAGGAAGTCGCGGGAGTGACGGGCGCGGTCACCGCCCGTTCCGTAGGATTCGGCTTGGGCCCGCGACTCAATGCCGCGGGCCGGTTGGGTAAAGCCGACGCCGGGCTCCACCTCCTGATTTCCCCCGATCTGCGCGAGGCGATGGAGCTGGCCGCCGTACTGGACCGGACGAATCAGGAACGGAAAGACGTTCAGGAGCGGGTACTTGAGGAGGCCGAGTACCTCATGGAACGCGAAGTGAATCTGGAAAAAGATCGTGTGATCGTCCTCGCTTCGGAGAATTTTCATCCCGGGGTGGTGGGGATCGCCGCGTCCCGCCTGGTGGAAAAATATTTCCGCCCCACCGTTCTGATCGCCCTGGAAGGCGAGGTGGGCAAAGGCTCGGGGCGCAGTATTCCCCGGTTCAATCTGCACAAGGCCTTTATCGAATGCGCCTCCCACCTCGTTCAGTTTGGCGGG
>Ga0210019_1004331_pt1 | contig 12395 bp, 9 predicted proteins | sample CryGeyCG2114_020_2_FD_183969 | JGI IMG/M metagenome (GOLD analysis project Ga0210019, IMG submission 183969) | Groundwater microbial communities from aquifer - Crystal Geyser CG11_big_fil_rev_8/21/14_0.20 (SPAdes) (version 2) | ecosystem: Environmental > Aquatic > Deep subsurface > Groundwater ...
AGGAGGAGCCGTTCTAAAACAGTAGCCGGGAGATCACTCCCGACTCATCCACCCACTTGAACAGGAGGCGCTACACCATTCCAGTCTGGTAGACTTATCCACAGCAACGGATCAAATCCGATGCAAAAACGCCTGGTCAAAATTCAACGCGCACAGGTGGTCAGTTTTAAACGCGCGCCAACAGGCAGCCGCACACGCTTTGCCTATATACCGAACGGCCTATATATCGGCCTATATACTTTCCGGAACGGACTATATCTGCGCGCCAGCCAGCGCCATACCGCCACTGACGCGTTCGATCCCGGACAGGTCATTTGCGGAAAATACCTTTGTAAAACCGTTCGTTAGCAATAGGGTCCGCACAGCGTCCGCCTGATCGTAGCCATGCTCCAGCAGCAGCCAGCCAGCGGTATCGAGGTGAGCGCCCGCTCCGGCGATGATGCGGCGGATGCCGTCCAATCCGTCCGCGCCGGAAGCCAAAGCAGCGCGCGGTTCGAAACGCAGATCGCCCCGCGCCAGATGTTCGTCATTGGCGGCAATGTAAGGCGGATTGGACACGATCAGGTCAAAGCGTTCAGCGGCGAGCGCAGCGAACCAGTCGCTGTGCTTGAAACAAAGATTGCCCACCCCCAGTCGCTCACCGTTCTGCCGGGCAATTTCCAGCGCCTCGGCGGAAGCATCGACCGCCATGACCTGACTATCGGCACGCGCATGCGCGATGGACAGGGCAATGGCGCCGCTGCCGGTGCCGAGATCCAGCACCCGCCCCTGCGGCGGGAGGTGCGCCAACGCCAACTCGACCAGCAGTTCCGTTTCCGGCCGCGGGATTAACGTGGCAGGCGTGACTTTAAAAGTCAGCCCGAAAAACTCGCGCTCACCCAGGATGTAGGCGATGGGCTCGCCCCCCAAACGACGTTGCAACAATTTGGCATAAGCCGCCTGCCGTTCGGCATCCGGCACCTGCTCCGGGTGCGCGAGCAACCACGCGCGGTTGACCCCCAGCGCATGCTGCAGCAGGGATTGCGCCTCGCTGCGCGCATCCTGTGCAGTCAGTGACAAGGTGTTTTGCAGTGCACTGCCATCCTGTGCCAGCACCTCGCGGATGCTTCGCATCAATTCGTTTCCGCCATCGCGGCCAGTTGTTGTGCCTGATGTTCGGCCATCAGCGCGCCGGTGAGTTCGCCGATGTCGCCGTCCATGATCTGTTCCATCTTGTACAGGGTGAGATTGATGCGGTGGTCGGTGACGCGGCCCTGCGGGAAGTTGTAGGTGCGGATGCGCTCGGAACGGTCGCCGCTGCCGACCAGCGATTTGCGTTCGGCGGCAATCTTGCTGTGCGCGGCCTGCTCTTCCCTGGCCTTGATGCGTGCCGCCAGCACACGCAGGGCCTGCGCCTTGTTCTGGTGTTGCGAGCGCCCGTCCTGGCATTCGACCACGGTGCCAGTGGGCAGGTGGGTGATGCGCACGGCGGAGTCGGTCTTGTTGATGTGCTGGCCGCCGGCACCGGAGGCGCGGAAGGTGTCAATACGCAGGTCGGCGGAATTCAGCTCGACTTCGCCCACTTCATCGGCTTCCGGCAGGATGGCGACGGTACAGGCGGAGGTGTGGATGCGGCCTTGCGTTTCGGTGGCGGGCACGCGCTGCACGCGGTGCGCGCCGGATTCGAATTTCAGCACCGAGTACGCGCCCTGTCCGATGATGCGCGCGATGACTTCCTTGTAGCCGCCCATCTCGCCCGGACTCTCGGAGATGATCTCGACCTGCCAGCGGCGGCGCTCGGCGAAGCGCAGATACATGCGGAACAGATCGCCCGCGAACAGTGCCGCCTCGTCGCCGCCGGTGCCGGCGCGCACTTCGAGGAACACATTGCGCTCGTCATTGGAATCTTTCGGCAGCAGTTGCAATTCCAGGTCACGATCAATCCGGGCCAGGCGCTGCTCGCCCTGCTCGATCTCGGCTTCGGCGAATTCCTTCATCTCCGGGTCTTGCGCCATCTCGCGCGCCGTATCCAGATCGGCCAGACAGGTCTGGTAGGCGTGATACAGGGTGACCACCGGTTCCAGTTCCGCGCGCTCGCGGTTGAGCCGGCGAAACGCGTCCATGTCGCGGGTGGCTTCTTCGCTGCTCAATAGTTGATCGACTTCGTGCAGACGTTCACCCAGTTGGGCGAGGCGGGCGGCGATGTTGGATTTCATTCTTCGCTGTTGAAGTGATACAGACGATGGATCACCTCGAGGAAGTGTTCTCGTTCTTCACCGTTAACCTGATTCAGCGCGTGGGTCGGCGCGTGCAGAAATTTATTGGTCAGGCTGTTGCTCATCATGTCCAGCACCTTTTCCGGATCTTCGCCCCTGGCCAGCAGACGGACGGCTTTCACCAGTTCATGGCGGCGGTTGCGCTCGGCCTGATCGCGCAGGGCGCGGATGGTCGGCACCACTTCGCGCGACTCCATCCAGTGCACGAAATCGGATACGCCGGATTCGATGATGACTTCAGCTTCCTTGACCGCGCCCTGACGCGCATCGAGGCCGTCCTTCACCACTTCCGCGATATCGTCCAGGGTGTAGAGGAACACGTCATCCAACTCGGCGACTTCTGCTTCCACATCGCGCGGCACGGCCAGATCGACAATGAACAAGGGCCGGTGTTTGCGCTGTTTCAAGGCGCGCTCAACCATGCCCTTGCCCAGGATGGGCAACTGGCTGGCAGTGCAGGTAACGATGATGTCGTGCCGTGCCAACTGCTCCGGCAGATCGGTCAGGGTAATGGCGTGGCCGTTGATCCGCCGCGCCAGCGTCTGCGCGCGCTCCAGCGTGCGATTGGCAACGGTGATGAGTTGGGGCGAGCGGGCCGCGAAGTGCACCGCGTTCAGCTCGATCATTTCGCCCGCGCCGATGAACAGGATTTTTTGCTCGGCAATGCTTGGAAAAATGCGTTCGGCCAGGCGGACGGCGGCGGCGGCCATCGACACCAGATTGGCGCCGATCTCGGTCTGGGTGCGCACATCCTTGGCCACCGAGAAGGTGCGCTGGAACAGTTTGTGCAGCAGGAAACCCAGCGTGCCCGCCTGTTCGGCCTGACGCACCGCCAGCTTCATCTGCCCCAGAATCTGCGGTTCGCCCAGCACCATCGAGTCCAGTCCGCTGGCGACACGGAACGCATGCTTGACCGCCTGTTCCTGCGGCAGCCGATACAGATAAGGCTCGATCTCGGTGACCGGCAGATGATGATAGGAGGCCAGCCAGCCTACCGCCTGCGCCGGCGTGCGGGTGTTGCAATAGATCTCGGTGCGATTACAGGTGGAAAGGATGGTTGCTTCTTTGGCCGCCCCGTTGTCCACCAGATCACGCAGCGCGACATCCATCGCTTCCGCGTTGAACGCGATCTGCTCGCGCACGGCGAGCGGGGCGGTCTGGTGATTGATGCCAAAGGTCAATAACTGCATGGGAATCCGCTGTCCGCGAGAATCGGGGGCGGAATTATAGGGGCTGGAGCGGCTTTCTGCCAGCCGCCCCGGCACCCTCTCTTGCTATTTGCCCGAACCAAGCTGCGCCAGTGCCGCCACCGCATCGGCACGCAGGGTGCTGTCCGGGTATTGCTTGATGAATCGCGCGAAGGCAAGCTGCGCATCCTCAGTCTTGCCCTCATCCGCCAGCGCGACGGCGGCGCCAAATGCCGCCAGTTCGGCCTCGTCGATGGTTACCGGCTTGGCTTCGCCCTTCCAATAGACATCGTCTGCATCCGCCAGCGAGCCGCGCACGCCACCGGCGGCGGTCGTTGTCGTCAATTTTTTCTTGGGTGTCAGCAACTCGATTTTCTTGCGCAGGCGCTCCCATAAGGAAAGTTCCTGGTCTGTCGCCTGCACCGGACTGGCGAGGGCAATTCCAAACGCCACCAACAACGCGATTACTCTTTTCATCATCATCTCCTTGTTAAATTCGGACCGTCCGACTCACAGCGCGTTCAAGAGTTCCTGCGCCAACGCGCGATACTGCTTTTGCACGGCGGGATCGAGTTTTTTTGCTTTCAAAAAAGCCGATTTTGCGCTCTTGTTTTGCCCCAGCCGCTTGTACGCGCGCGCCAGATTGATCTGAATCAGCGCGTCTTTCGGGCTGGCCTGGGCGGCGGCACGGTAGGCATTCACCGCTTCCTGATATTTGCTTTCAATCATCAGAAGGTTGCCGCGATTGTTCAGGGCTGCCGCATTCTTTGCGTCAAGGCCAAGCACTTTGTCGAAGTATTTCATCGCCTCGTTGCGGTCGCCGATCCTGGCCAGGATGATTCCGGCCTGCAGATTCGCGTCGATGTCGTTCGGCTTTTCCTTGAGGATATCCAGATAGTGCCGTGTCTGGATCTGCGAGCTGATCTTCAACACCGAAACACTGTCGCCCGGGTATTTCTTCTCGATCACGGCACGGGTCAGGCCGCTCGCTTTCCAGTCGGAAGACGGCAGGCTGGCGGGTTTGAAATTTTCCCACGCGCTATGGATATCCAGCACGCTCAAGCCGTTGTCCTTGTACTTGTAATAGGTTTCGCTGCCTTTTTCCCATGCCTTGATGAATGAATTGCCAACCAGCGTGGTTTCCACCGGGATCCACAGCATTCCCTCGTGAATCACGTACAGATTGTTCATGGTGTAGCCGTCGCCGTCGGCCGTGATACCGGTGTTGAACATCATCAGCATGTGCCCGGGCACTTCCAGCACACGGGTGGCGATACCCATGCTTTCCAGACCGGACGAATACACCGCCACCAGGTCGTCGCAATCGCCCGATTTGCGTTCCAGCGTCTCGCGCGGAAATTGCAGATAATCCACGGTATGCGTCTGGCCCGAGGTGATCTGGTAGGGATTGCTCGGATCCTGGATATAGGTCAGACCGAACACGCCCAGCGCATCGAACAGTGCCGCAGCCAGTTGTGCCTCGTCCTTGGTTTCCTTGTATTCGCCAACGATCGCGCGCGCCAGATTGAGCACCGGCTCGTCCTTGGGGGTGACGAAAACCGAGAACCGCTCGCGCTCGTCCCAGGTCAGACGGTGCTTGTCATACACGTTGACCGTGGCATTGCGGCTGTAAGTCTCGCGCTTGCCATTATCGAAATAGCTGGCCTCGATCAGTGCCTGCACCGCGCTATCTTCGGTCATGGTCAGGATGCTGTTGTTGAACACCGCTTTCAGCGGCAACTCCTCGCTTTCTCCGGGCAACAGGCGGGACACCTTGCCCTCGGTGGCAAAATCCATGAAATTCTTCAGCACGAAGCTGACCCGGATCTTGTCCATTCTTTTGTCGGTGTTGTTGGTCAGGCGGATCAGCCCGACGCCGTCACGCTCGTATTGCTTGTAGGAGTTGGAAAACACATCTTTCAAGCTCACCACCTCGATCTCCAGCGGCGGGCGGTTGAACACCTCGGTCTGTGTCTCGACCGCGATTTTTTCCGATTCGGTGCCATCCCGGCTCAGCACGCTGACGTAGAAGGTGTAAGCGGTCTCCGGGGTCAACCCGTCGCGGGTGAAGGCGGGTTCGCTCACCTCGCCGACCTTGACCAGGTTTTCGCCTTCTTTTTGATAGATGCGATACGCGGCAAAGTATTTCGGGTCGGCCGCCTCCCAGCTCAAACGGGCTTGCCACGGGTTGGTTTCGACTTGCACCGCCGCCAGCGCGGGCGGCACATATTTGTCCGGCACCGCGCTCACGGCATCACTGCTGGCCCCTTCAAACCCGCCATCGGACAGCGCCGCCACACGGTAAAAATAGAGGCTGCCGGGGGTCAAATCGGTATCGCTGTAGGTATTGCTTGCGCTGGTGGCAATCCGCACATAACCACCGTCCCCGCGGGCGGAACGATAAATACGGTACGACTTGACGTAGGCGGCGGGCGCTGGCGCCCATTGCAAGTCGATCGCGTGCACACTCTTTTGCGCCAAAAATTTTTGCGGTGCCTGCGGCTTGTACAGCACCGCTATTGCCTCCACCCGCCCGCCCGCATGGTCGGCCACAAACAGGGTGCTACCGCCGCCGGCCAGCGCGACCGGATCGCCAAGGCTCGCCGTACCGGTCGCCTTGGCACCAAACACACGCAGCAACTTGCCCGCGTGATCGAACGCCTTGACCCGGTTGCCGTCCAGCACCAGCACCTCATCCGCAGTCACTGCCATATCCAGCGGCTTGCCGAACTCGCCGCCTTCTTTCAACTTGCCGAACTCGTGCAGCAGCTCGCCACCGGCGGAGAACACGCTGACGCTGCCGCGCCCCGCATCCAGCACGAATAGCTTGTCCCCGGGATCCAGACCCAGTGCCACCGGATTCTCAAACCGGGTCGCCGCCCCGCCCAATTTATTCAGAAACACGCCGTCTTCGCGGAACACCTGCACCGAACGATTACCCCGATCCGCCACAAAGATCAGCCCGCTGCGCGCCACCGCGACAGCGCTCGGATTGTCAAACTGGCCCGCACCGGTGCCGCCGCTGCCGACACCGAGCAATTCATTGCCCGCAGCATCGAGTTTGAGCACCCGCTTTTTACTCTTGTCCGCGACCCAGATAGCGCCCGCCTCATCCAGCGCCAGCGCGACCGGCTGTACCGCTTTCAGCTTGAATTCGCCGACCACCTTGTTGTCCTGCAACTTCAGCAGGTGGCCGCCATCCTGGCTATCGCTGCCGATGGCATACAGCGCCCCTTTGCCGTCGCCTGCCAGACGCAGCGCATCCAGCTCAATACCGCCCAGCCACTTCACCGATGCCCGGCCGGCACCGCGCGGCAGGGGTTCGATGCGTTCTCCGGCAACGGTCTGAAATACATTGATCAGTGCTTTGCCCGCATCGCCGACGAACACCTGCTGACCGGCGGCGCTGGCCAGACCGGCGATCTTTTTGGTCTGCGACTTCCCTTCGCCACGGGAACCAAACTGGTAAACCAGCTGGCCGGCAAAATTGAATTTGAGGATGGACTGGCTACGCTCGTCCGCGACGTACACCCCGTCCTCGGCCAGCGTCAGCGCGCCCGGCCGGTCGATCCCGGCGAGCACCCGCAAATAGCGGCCGTTCGCGTCATACACCTTGACCAGATTGTCGCCGTCATCCAGCACATACAGGCGCCCCGCCGCATCCAGCGCAATATCGGCCGCCTTTTTCAGTTGGTAGGGCAATGTCTTGTCGTCTTGCGCCCGCGCCTCGGCGCTTAATTCGAGGGTATGCAAAAACACCCCGTTGACCCCGAACAGTTGAATCCGCCGGTTGCCTGTATCCGCGACATAAACCACCCCTTCGTGCACCGCGATGCCGCGCGGCGATTGCAGCTCCTGCCCGTCTCCCGCGCCAAAAAATCCCCGCGCGCCGGCGCCAAAGCGCCCCAGAAACTGGCCATCCTTCAATCCGTACAGCAGCACCTGTTCGGTTCCGCTGTCCACCACATACAGCATATCGTCCGCGCTCGCCGCAGCCTCCGGACGTTTCAGCAATTGCGTTTTGCCTTCTTTGGCGGCCAGGGTATAGGCCACTTTGCCATCCGGCTGCAGCGCTTCCACCGTGCCGCCGTCGCGGACGACAAACAGATAGCCGCCGCCCGCGCCCAGCAGCCGGTCGAGTTTGGCCACCCCGATTTCATGTTTGAAATCCGCCTTGATGAAACCGTTGCTTTTGCCGCCCGGCACGTCCGCCGCAAACGCGGCGGAGCAGATCAGACCCATCAAAAAAATAGCCAGTAACTTGCGCATCACTCTCCGTCCATCCCTGTTGGTTAAACCGTGCGGCTATTGCCGCCTCTTTTGCGGTGGCCGCCGCTTTCCCGACCTCTTATTATTTTTCCGTGCGGTTGAACACGCCATCCCAATCCGCCGCCGGCGGGTTGGCGGCAAAATAAGTGCAGCGCTCGATATACAGGCGGCACGGCATGTCGTGCGGCAACTCTGCCGCCAGACCGGCAAAGTCGCTTTGCGCGCCAAGCCAGTCGCGCTGCCGGTATTTTGCCAAAGCCGCGTGAAATGCGTCCACCTGTGCCGCGCTCAAGGCTGCCGGCCCCACTTGGGGTTCGTAGATTGTAACGGGTAACTGCTTGCCGATAACCCGGATTTTGTCCATCTCGCGGTAGCGGCAGGCTTGCGCGGCCAGATTCACGGTGCTCTCACCCGCCAGCCAGGTGATGCCATAGTATTTGGCCGTGGATTCCAGGCGCGAGGCCAAGTTCACCGTGTCGCCGATGACCGTATATTCCATTTTCTTGCCGGCAAAGCCCACATTGCCCGCCACCACTTCGCCCGAGTTGAGTCCGCCCCGGATGGAAAATCCCTCCAGTCCGGCACTGGCCCAATGGTCCTGTAACGCCGCGAGGCGGTCCGCCATCGCCGCCACGCAGCGCAGCGCCCGCTCGGCGTGGTCCGGCTGGCTGAGCGGCGCGCCCCAGTAAGCCATGATCGCATCGCCGATGAATTTGTCGATGGTGCCGTCGTGCTGCTCGATCACCTGCACCATGGCGCCCAGATATTCGTTCAGGCGCGCCACCACCACCTGCGGCGGATGCGCCTCGCTGAAGGTGGTGAATCCTTTGATGTCGGTGAACAGCACCGTCACCTCCTTGTTGTCGCCGCCGATTTTGGCCGCATCCGGATCTTTTTCCAGGCGCGCCACCAGTTTCGGCGACAGGTAACTGGAGAACATCGAACGCATCTCGCGCGCGCTGCGCTCCAGTACCAGATAGCGGAAACTGCCGCCCACCAGCAAGGCCAACACGGCGGACAGCGTCGGATAGATGATATTGAGCCAGTGCCCGCTTTCAAACATGGCGTAGGCGAACCAGATATAAAGCACAAGCAGCAAAGCCGTGGCCGGAATGGCCCCGTACAGCTTCAGGCGCGTGGTCAGAAAATAGGCCAGCGCACCGAGCAGCACGATGGAAAAGATGTCGAGCAACGCCTCTGGTCCGCCTTGGCGGATGAAGCGGTCGCTGATGATGTTGTCGGCGACCGTGGCGTGGATCTCCACCCCCGGCGTGTTGCCGTGGAACGGCGTGACGCGCATGTCGTACACGCCCAGCGCGGTCGCGCCGACGAACAATATCTTGCCTTTGAGCTGTTCCGCCGCCACCCGCCCGTGCACGACATCGGTAAAGGAATAGCGCGGATAGCCGCCGGGCGGTCCGGTGTAGTTGATCCACATCGCATACTGCTCGTCCACCGGGATGCGGCGCGCGCCCACGCTCACCTCAAACGCGCTCGCGCTGAATTCTTTCTCGCCCAACGCCAGCATCGCCGCCATCATGCCGAGCGAGGGCGTCAGCTTGCCCTCGGCCTCGACCAGCACCGGCACCCGCCGGTTGACGCCATCCTCGTCCGGAAACAGATTGATCTGTCCAGTGCCGGCGGCGGCGCGCTGCAACTCGGGCAGGGAGCGCGTCACTCCGCTGATTTGCCCGTCTTTACCATACTCGAACAGCTCGGCCAGCACCGCGTTGCCGGATTTCTTCATCGCGGCAGCGAAGGACTGATCATTGACCAAGTCTTCGCGCTCGGGGAAAAAAGCATCGAACAGCACGGCCTTGGCCTGGGCGGCTTTCAGTTTTTCCAGCAACAGCGCGTATTGGTTGCGCGGCCAGGGATAACGCCCGATTTCGGCAATGCTCTTGTCGTCGATGGCGATGATGGCGATGTTGGGTTGCAGCGGGATCGCACCGCGCATGTCGCGGAAACGCAGGTCGTAGGTGCGCGCTTCAAATGCTTCGAGAAAGGCGTTCTGCGTGTAGTACAGCGACAACACCGTCAGCACGGAGAATGCGGACAGCAGCACGGAAAAACCTTTGCTGTTGACCCGTTTGGTCAGGCGTTGCCAGAAAGAAGTGAAAGCCATGCTCGACGGTGCTCCGCTGCAGGATGGGTGGTGCGCGTCATTGTAACCGCACGGGATGTTCCGGTTACAAAAAACCCCCTCACGTTGCCGTACGGATCGCGGTCAGAATACCCTGCAGGATGGCGGTCGGCGTGGGCGGGCAACCCGGCACCGCGACATCAACCGGGATGACGTTGGCGACTTTGCCGCAGCTGGCGTAATTCTCGCCCGCGTCCGCCGCGCAGAAGATGCCGCCGTCACAGGCGCACTCGCCGATCGCCACCACCAGCTTGGGTTCCGGCACCGCGTCGTAGGTGCGCTTGAGCGCGACTTCCATATGGCGCGACACCGGGCCGGTAACCAGCAGCAGGTCGGCATGGCGCGGGCTGGCGACGAATTTGATGCCCAGACCTTCGAGGTTGTAATAGGCGTTGTTGACGGCATGGATCTCCAGTTCGCAACCGTTGCACGACCCCGCATCCACCATGCGGATCGCCAGCGCGCCGCCGAACACGTCCAGAATATCCTGCTGCAAACGCTGTTCAAGCACCCGCAGCGACTCGTCGCCCTGCGGCGGCGTCTCGCTCTTGATTCCGGTCTTCAAAATCTGTTTGAAAATCTGGTACATCTGGGCCCCTACAAGTCCTGTCCCGAATAGCTCAGGTTGAACGATTTGTTGATGAGCGGGAAATCCGGCACGATGTTGTCGATGACGGCGTGCTCCAGCACCGGCCAGTTCTGCCAGGAGGGGTCGTGCGGATGGACGCGCGCCAGATTGCCCTGTGCATCGGTATGGATCGCCACCATCACTTCGCCGCGCCAGCCTTCCACCATGCCGATACCGAAACCGTTCGGCGGCAGTTTTTCCAGCGCGGGCGTTGCTTCTTCTTCATGGATGAGATTGACCAGAATCTGGCGGATCAGGCGCAAGGACTCGAACAACTCTTCAAAACGCACGAAGACCCGCGCCGCGACATCGCCGTTGCGGTAGGTTGCCATGCGCACATCCAGTTTGTCGTACGGCGCACAGGCAAACTGTACCCGCGCATCCCACGCCTGTGCGCTGGCACGTCCGGCCATGCCGCACAGGCCCAGTTGCGCTGCCAGCTTCGGCTCGATGCGTCCGGCACCAATGTAGCGATCCTGCACGCCGGCATGCTCCTCATAAACCCCGCGCAGGGTGGCCACTTCGCGTTCCAGCATCAGACATTCCTGTTCGATCAGGTCTTTTTCTGCAGTACCAAGTTGCACGGCGACACCGCCCGGCACGACACAGTCCATCAGATAACGATGGCCGAACAAGGCGGCGTTGGTGCGCAGCACCTGCTCTTTCAATATCCAGAATTGGGCGAAACCGAACGCCAGCGCGACATCGCTGCCGAGGTAGCCCAAATCACCCAGATGGTTGGCGACACGCTCGCGTTCCAGCAACAGGGCGCGCAACCACAAGGCGCGATCCGGCGGGGTGATTCCGGCGATGCTTTCCGCCGCCATCGCGTAAGCCCAGGCGTAGGCCACGGTGCTGTCACCGCTCACCCGCCCGGCCAATTTTGCCCCCTGCTGCAAGCTCATGCGCTCGAAGCGCTTCTCGATGCCTTTGTGGGTATAGCCGAAGCGTTCTTCGAGGCGCAAGACGCGCTCGCCGATGACGGAGAAGCGAAAATGTCCGGGCTCGATGATGCCGGCATGCACCGGCCCCACGGCGATCTCATGCACGCCCTGCCCTTCCACCTGCACGAAGGGATAGTCTTCCACCTCGTCGGTGCGGCTGGCTGCCGCATCGAAATCCTTGCGCAGGGGAAAACTGCCACTGTGCCAGGCACCATGACGCAGCCACTTACGATGGTCAGCCGCTTCCTCCGCATGCATCCCGAGCAGATCATAGGTTGCGCGCTGCATGCGCGCGGCGGCGGGGAAGATGCAGGCGATGTCGGGATAATGCGGATGCGCCTCGGGCAGTGGCACATGGAGGCAGACCAGCCCAGTCTCGTTGATGAGCGTGACATGCAGCATGAAACCGCCGCGCAGTTTGCGTGCATCGCTGCCCCACAGCGCGACCAATCTGCCGCCGCCATCGCGCACCTGCTGACAGATCTCCAGCAGATTCTCCACCGCGATCTCGCCCGCCCAGGTGGGCACGGCATCGGTCAGGCGGGTGAGTTGCAAATTGGGATGTTTGATCGGCATTTTCGTCTATCCCATCAAGGCCGCCGCCTGGCGGTACCAGTCGGCCAGATAGGGCGGCATGTACAGGCCCAGCATCAGCACCAACAACAGATGGAGGAACACCGGAATCAGCGCCGGCGGATGGGGCAAGGTTTTGGCGGTGGTCTCGCCGAACACGATCGGCTGGATCTTGCCGAAGATCGCGGCAAATGCGATGCCGAGCGAAATCAGCAGGATCGGCGTGGCCCACGGGTATTCGTGCATGGCGGTGGTGATGATGAGGAACTCGCTGGCGAACACGCCGAACGGCGGCATGCCGAGGATGGCGAAGGTGCCCAGCGCCAGTCCCCAGCCCACGGTCGGGCTGACTTGCAGCAAGCCGCGGATGTGTTCCATCTGCTGCGTGCCGACCTT
>Ga0210019_1004332_pt1 | contig 12394 bp, 9 predicted proteins | sample CryGeyCG2114_020_2_FD_183969 | JGI IMG/M metagenome (GOLD analysis project Ga0210019, IMG submission 183969) | Groundwater microbial communities from aquifer - Crystal Geyser CG11_big_fil_rev_8/21/14_0.20 (SPAdes) (version 2) | ecosystem: Environmental > Aquatic > Deep subsurface > Groundwater ...
CTTTTCCGATTCCGTGCCAATAGCAGACGAGCTTTCAAATGGCACAGTTCCGTCTCCAGCAACAAATTCTATTTCATATTCAGTATCAACTAATTCTTGATTGCGTATAATAATCCTGCCAAGCGTGCCATCAATCAAATAAGGCCCAGCAGAAGCAGACAAAACATTTCCAGCAGGAGGCCAAGGCGCGCCAATAGAGCCAAGCTCAGCAATATCAGCAGCACTTACTGATTGCGCGAAAAAAATCAGCGCGACAAAAAACCCGCATACCGCGATTAGCGCGCGCTGTATGGTTACTGATTTGAATCCTCCTGAATCCATATAACCCAATTATATCGAGATTTTAAAAACCTGGCAAGAACAAAAAAGGTGAGACCTTTTCAAAAGGTCTCACCTTTAATATCCTTAAAAACTAACTATACAACCTCTGCTTAATAGACATAATATCCTGACGCATACGCTCATCAGAATCAAAATCCCGCTTGATTTTTGAATACGCGTGCATAGCAGTAGTGTGATCCCTGCCGCCAAGCTCATGCCCAATAGTAGGATAAGAAGAATCCAATTCCTCGCGCATCAAAAACATAGTAATCTGCCGAGGCACAACCAATTCCTTTCTGCGGGACTGGCCAGAAAGCTCATCCAAAGTAATATCAAAATATTCAGCAACCACCTTTATCAAATCCCGAACAGTAACCCCGCCTCGGCGCTGAGAAACAGTAATAGACGAAATAATCTCGCGCGCCAAATCAATAGTCGGATCAACCCCGCGCAACTCAACAGAAACAAACAACTTATTAAGCGCGCCCTCAAGCTCGCGCACATTGGACTGCACATTCGTGGCAATGAACCGCAAAGTTTCCTCATCCAATTCAATACCCTTTTCCTTGGACTTTGACTTTAAAATCGCCATGCGAGTTTCCAAATCCGGGCTCGCGATATCAGCGATCATGCCCCATTCAAACCGAGAAATAAGCCGCTCCTCCAAAGCAGGAATGGCCTTAGGAGGCCTATCAGAAGTAAGCACAATCTGCTTGTGCGCGTCACGCAAAGCATTAAACGCGTGGAAAAACTGCTCTTGGGTCTGCTCTTTTCCGCCAATAAACTGAATATCGTCAACCAAAAACAAATCCGGAGTTCGGTACTTATTCTTAAATTTGTTCACAGTTCCATTCTGAAGAGAAGACACATAATCATTTGTAAATTGCTCTCCAGCAATGTAAAGCACATTCAAATTCGGATTATTACGCAAAAGCTCGTTCCCAACAGCAAGCATAAGATGGGTCTTGCCTAATCCAACTCCGCCGTATAAAAACAAAGGATTATATTTTGTGCCTGGCTCCTTGGCAACGCGAACAGCCGCGGCATATGCTAATTCATTTCCCTTGCCAACCACGAAATTCGCGAAAATGTAGCGAGGATTAAGAGAACCCGGCTCAGGAGAAACCGGCATATTATTCTTTTGCGCGATAGACGCTTTCTCAGACGCCTCATCATCTGGCTGGCTTTGTTGGACTTGTTCAATAACTACAGAGGACTGCTTAACAATTTCTACGCGATATTGAATATTTGTAACCTTATTATCTGTAATGCTCTGCAGAACCTGCATGATTGCTTTATGATATTTATTTTCAAGCCAAGCCCGAGTAAAATCATTTGGCACGCCAACGATAACAGTGTCTTCTTTCCATTCAACAACAAAAGTATTTTTCAGCCAGGTCGTAAAATGAATCTTACTTACAGTAAGCTCAAGTTCTCCTAATGCGGTTTTCCAGAGTTGTTCTGCATTCATAGATTTGTGTTTTTGTAGTGATTAGTACTATATCATAATTCTACACTGTGTAAAGAAATAGAGTAAGTTTACAATATGTGCGCATGCTGGGGAAAAACTGTGTTTGATAATTCTGCTATTGCCAAAATCAAAAAAAATGCATATACTAGGCATAATAGTTTAATTAAGATAATCATATAATATGTCAGTACCAACAAAACGAAGAACATCCTCCCAAGGCAAGCGCAGAGCTTCCCATTTCGCGCTTAAAAACGTTTCTTTGTCAGATTGCGCCAAATGCGGAGCCAAAACCCAGCCGCACCGGCTTTGCCAATCATGCGGAGAATACAAAAAAAAGAAGAAAGCATCTCATTGATTTTGTGCTCAAATTAACAATGTCAAATGACAAAAATTAAAAATAGCTATTTGGCATTTGGGTTTTGGATTTTGTCATTATAATATATATATGTCAAACAGGCACTTAGCCCGCACAGTTGCCATGCAATCCTTGTATGAATGGGATTTCAAAGGCAAAAAAGAAGGCGAACTCTCTGCGATAACAGAGAAAAATCTAAAGAATTTAGCTCCAGGATTAGCTGAGAGCGAATTTGTAGTTAAGCTTGCTTTGGGCGTTGAAGAGCATCTGGCTGATATTGATAAAACCATTCAAGGATATGCTCCTGAATGGCCAATAGATCAAATTACAACAGTTGACCGAAATGTATTGCGCATTGGAATTTTTGAGCTTACTTTAGAAACCAGCATTCCGCCAAAGGTTGCTATTAATGAGGCAATTGAATTGGCAAAATCTTTCGGCGGAGCTTCTAGCGGCAAATTCGTAAACGGCGTTCTTGGCTCTATCTACAAAGATATGGTTGAGCAAGGGCATCCGAAAGTAAAGGATGATAAGCAAGTGGCGCCAAAATCCGAAAAAAATAGCATATGAAAGATATTTCAAAACTGCAAAAAAGAATAGAGACAAAATTCAAAAATGAAAAGCTTCTTCAGCAAGCATTGGTCCATCGCTCATATCTGAATGAGAATCCTAGTTTTGAGTTGGATCAAAATGAAAGATTGGAATTTTTAGGGGATGCTGTTTTGGAATTAGTTGTTACTGATTTTTTGTATCTGAATTACGAGAATCCTGAAGGCGAGCTTACTAACTGGCGCGCTTCTTTGGTGAACGCCACTAACCTCGCGACTGTTGCGCGAGAATTGAATATTGAGGAATTTTTATACCTTTCCAAGGGCGAGAGCAAGGATGACAATGTAAAAGCGCGAAACTATATTTTAGCTAATGCCATGGAAGCGATTATTGGCGCGATTTATCTTGATAAAGGATATGATGAAGCAGAAAAATTCATTTCTTCATTTATTATTTCAAAATTGCCTGATATTCTGGAGCATAAATTATATTTGGATGCCAAGACCGCTTTCCAGGAGGCATCTCAAGAAAAAATGGGAATCACTCCAACTTATCATGTTATAAGCGAAGAAGGCCCAGATCATAATAAAATATTCACCATTGAAGCGCGCCTTGAAAACGAGGCAATCGCCCAAGGAAAAGGCACTTCAAAGCAAGAAGCAGAAACCGACGCAGCTCGTGAAGCATTGAAGGAGAAGGGGTGGTAATGTCATTTCGAACACCTGTTGAATGTGTTAGTAAAAAATAATGTCCCACTTCGTACGTCTTGTTCGATGATGTGATGTTTCGGTGTGAGAAATAATATATGTATTTAGAAAAACTAGAAATTCAAGGATTCAAATCATTCGCGCAAAAAACAGTGCTGGAGTTCCCCAAGCGCCGCACTGATATAAACCCAGGCATTGCCGCGATTGTTGGACCAAATGGAACTGGCAAATCCAACACCGCAGACGCGGTGCGCTGGGTGTTGGGCGAGCAAAGCATAAAGCTTTTGCGCGGAAAAAAATCAGAAGACGTAATATTCTCCGGATCTGGCACAAAAGCGCGCCTAGGGTTCGCTGAAGTCGCGCTATTCCTGAACAATGAAGATAAAAAAACAAATATTGACTATTCCCAAGTTGTTGTAAAGCGCAGAATATACCGCAATGGCGAAGGCGAATATTACATCAACAACACCAAAGTGCGGCTTACGGATGTACAGCTTCTTTTGGCGCAGGCGAATTTCGGGCAAAGGACATATAGCGTTATCGGCCAAGGCATGGCTGACGCGATTCTCTCCTCCACTGCCAGGGAAAGGAAGAATTTTTTTGACGAAGCAACCGGAGTAAAGCAGTACCAAATCAAACGAGAGCAGGCATTGAACAAAATTGACAAAACCGAAGAAAACTTGAGCCAAATTCTTGGCGTGTTAAAGGAAATAACGCCTCGCTTAAAAGGACTGCAAAAACAGATGGAAAAACTTGAAAAGCGCGGAGCATTGGAAAAGGATTTAGCTGATTTGCAATTGCGATACTATGGAAAACAATGGCAAAAAATCAGCGCTGACTTGGGAAATCTGAAAGACCAGAAAAAAAATATATCAGAACAGCATTTAACACTCACAAAAAAAATTACTGAATTGCGCAACAAAATGGAAAAGCTGGGCCAAGAGCAGAAAAAAGCAGACATTGGGGAATATGACAAAGTTCAGCAAAAATATTTTGACGCAATGAACAAAAAAAATGAGCTCGCGAACACGCTATCCGCTCTTAAACGCGAGCTTGAAATTTTAGAAAAAACCAAAGCTCATCCAGCATCAATAAATACAAAAGAATTAATTAGCGCAACTGAAAAAGAATTAAAATTTTTTGATGAATTCCTGTCTTCAAAAACAATTGAAGAATTTTTGCCATTAAAAGATAAAGCGCACGATTTGCAAACAGAAATCAAACATATTTTAAAATCTGACAACAAAAATGGTTTAAGCGATAAAGAAAAAATCAGCGCTATTATGGAAAAAATTTCATGCTTGAAAAAGGATGTTGAACTTGCCACCAAAGACGCGGAACAAAAGCAGAATCTGCTCAATTCCTTGCGCAGAGCTGAATCAAAAGCCACTTCTTCGCTTTTTGACACGCAAAAAAGCTATCAAGGCCTTCAGCAAGAATTAAACCAAGTATCAAACCAAAAAAACCAAATTGAAGTTGAGCTCGCGCGAGTTGAAACCCGAAAAAGCGATGTTGAAGAAGAGCTTGAAAAAGAAATTAACAATGCATTGCGCGATCAAGTTAAAAATTACCGCGAAGACCAAAACGCGAATATGATTGATTATGGACAAATCGCTAAAATAAAGCATGAATTGGAAATGATAGGCGGAATTGACAAGGAAGTTGGAGAAGAATTTGAAGAAACAAAAAAGCGTCATGATTTTCTTTCAGAACAAGTGAATGATTTGCAAGACGCGCTTGAAAAAACAAAAAAAGCTCTAAAGCAATTGGATGAGATTATTGAAAAAGAATTCGGAGAATCATTCGCGAAAATTCAATCAGGATTTGAAGAATATTTTAAAATTCTGTTCAATGGCGGAAAAGCGCAATTGCGTTTGGATAAGCAGAGCGAGCTGGAAGCTTTAAGCGAAGAAATAGCAAGCGAGCTTACAAAAGCAGAGCAAGAAAAGCTTGCCAACACTTTCAAAATCGGCATTGATATTTTCGCGTGCCCTCCTGGTAAAAAAATATCCTCTATAAATATGCTCTCTGGCGGGGAGCGGGCTTTGACTTCTATTGCCTTGATTTGCGCTATTATCCGCGCAAACCCTTCGCCTTTCGTGGTTCTGGATGAAGTGGACGCGGCTTTGGACGAAGCAAATTCTCAGAGATTCGCTGAAATTCTGGCACGGCTCTCAAATCACACGCAATTTATCGCGATTACGCATAACCGTGCTACAATGGAGCAAGCAAATATACTCTATGGGGTGACTATGAATGAAGACGGAGTGAGCAAATTGCTAAGTGTTGATTTGGAAAAAGCAATGGAAACAGCGAAAAAATAATGCTGTGACACGAAAAAATAATGCTTGACATAAAACTCAAAATACTATAATATCTATCTATTCTATACATATGTTAGCAATCCGCTTACAACGCATGGGAAAAAAGAACCGGCCTTCATACCGGGTGGTTTTATCTGAAAAAAAACGGGATTTATATGGAAACCACAATGAAATTTTGGGAAATTACGATCCAGTTGCAAATCCTAAAACCGTGAATTTAAAAGCAGACCGGATTAAATATTGGATGGGGCAAGGAGCACAACCGTCTGCGACCGTACATAATCTTTTGGTAAGCCAGGGCATTATTGAGGGCAAAAAAGTAAAGGCATGGGCTCCGAAGAAGAAATCCTCCTCCGCTGAAGAGAAAAAAGATGAACCCCCAGCAGAAGATAAAAAGCCAGAGCAAGCTCCAAAAGCAGAATAATCTATTCAAACTAAAACCACCAGCACAATGCTGGTGGTTTTTGAACTATACTATCCGCAATTTATGAAATCGGCTGGATGGACAACCGAAATCCAAACACGCGAAGAATAGTACCTTGCATCAGAAACATAATCTATATATAGATTAACATACTTCTTGCGATTGACAAAACACGCGAATATGCTATAATCCCCATAAGGTTTATGCTGACAATGTACGCAAGTTTGGTCGCTTGCTAAAAGCAGCATTACCGGATGTTTAACAAGAAATTATCATAAATCAGTATGGCAGAACAAGACCAAGAGTTTCTAGATTTCGTCGTAAAGTCACTGGTAGATCATCCAGATGACACACAGGTCGAAAGAACTGTTGACGAAATGGGCGTGCTATTGACGCTCAAAACAAACCCGGAAGATATGGGCCAGATAATCGGCCGGTCCGGAAACACAGCGCGCGCTATCCGCACTTTATTGCGAGTAGTAGGCGCGAAGAACAACGCGCGAGTCAACCTTAAGATCCACGAGCCAGAAGGTTCAAGCAGAACTCCTCGTAAGGATGACAGAGGATCAGACAGGCGAGATGACAGGCGCGACGATAGGCGCGATGACCGCAGACCCAGCAGAGCTCCAGAAGAGGAAGCTGACACAAGCGCGGTTGATGACCTAAGATTATAATCTTTTATAAGATTGAAAAATCAAGAACCGCCCGCCGAATTGGCGGGCGGTTTTTCTAAACAATATTATGCGATTTGATATTATAACAATTTTTCCGAATATTTTTGATTCATATTTGAATGAGTCAATTTTAGGACGCGCTCAAAAAAATGGCCTTGTTGAAATCAAAACCCATGATCTTCGCGACTATACCACTTACAAGCACCGCACAGTTGATGATTCGCCATATGGCGGAGGAGTTGGCATGGTAATGATGGTAGAGCCGATTTACAAGGCATTGATGTCATTGCGAGGGATCAACAGCGACCGTGGCAATCCGGTGGTAGATTCTGGGATTGCCGCGTCGGCGAGTACGCCTCCTCGCAATGACACTAAAAAAATCCGCACCATCCTCCTCACTCCACGTGGAAAGCGGTTCACGCAAAAAGACGCGCAACGACTAACTAAATATGATCAATTAGTTTTTGTTGCTGGCAGATATGAAGGAGTAGATAATCGCGTCTCAGAATTAGTTGATGAAGAAATCTCAATTGGCGATTTTGTGCTCAATGGCGGAGAACTTCCTGCCCTGGCTATTATTGAATCAGTGGCGCGGCTGATTCCGGGAGTTTTAGGAAAAGACGAATCCAGCAAAGAAGAATCATTCAGTGATGAAATTTCGGTTGAATATCCGCACTATACTCGTCCTGAAATTTTTATAGATGATAACGAAAAAGAGATGAAAGTCCCTGAAATTCTGCTATCCGGAGATCATAAAAAGATAGAAAACTGGCGCAAAACACAACGCAAATAATCCACAAACCAAACTTCATTTAAGCTCTTGACGAAAATTAGGCAATACGCTATACTTCCCATATCAAAATTAAGCAATAAAGGAGATACGCCATAGGATATATCTAAAATATATCAGAAGTAACATCAAAATACTTATGTATTCTGTGGCGTGTCTCCCTCTGGGAGACATTTTTAATTCTTTAACAAATTAGCGCGCTACATTTATATGCTTCATATTAAATGTAGCCACAACCAATAGCAAAAATTTTTGAGCAATTATATAGTTGCAAAACGTCTACTTTTTTAAGAGTTTGATCCTGGCTCAGGATGAACGCTGGCGGCGCGTCTTAGGCATGCAAGTCGAATGGGTTTAGACCCATGGCAAACGGGTGCGTAACACATTGGTAACCTACCCCCAAGCGGGACATAATCAACCGAAAGGTTGGATAATTTCCCATAGTTTCCATTTATAATTTACATGGAATAAAGATTTATCACTTGGGGAGGGGCCTATGGTCTATCAGCTTGTTGGTGAGGTAATGGCTCACCAAGGCAATGACAGATAGCGGGTATTAACGTACGACCCGCCTCACCGGGACTGAAACACTGCCCGGACTCCTACGGGAGGCTGCAGTCAAGAATCTTCCGCAATGGCCGAAAGGCTGACGGAGCGACGCCGCGTGAAGGATGAAGGCCCTCGGGTCGTAAACTTCTTTTCTCAGGGAAAAATTTCTGATTGTACTTGAGGAATAAGGGACTGCTAACTTCGTGCCAGCAGCAGCGGTAATACGAAGGTCCCAAGCGTTATCCGGTGTTACTAGGCGTAAAGCGTCCGCAGGTGGTTTAGCGCATCTTTGGTCAAATCCCACGGCCCAACCGTGGAACTGCCAAAGAGATGGCTAAACTTGAGACAGGGAGAGGCATGTGGAATGGCTGGTGTAGGAGTAAAATCCGTTAATCTCAGCCAGAACACCAAATGCGAAGGCAGCATGCTGGAACTGTTCTGACACTCATGGACGAAAGCGTGGGTAGCGAATGGGATTAGATACCCCAGTAGTCCACGCCGTAAACGATGGGTACTAGTCATTGGGAGCTCGACCCTCTCAGTGGCGCTTTAAAACAAGCAAACGCGTTAAGTACCCCGCCTGGGGAGTACGGCCGCAAGGCTAAAACTCAAAGGAATTGACGGGAATCCGCACAAGCGGTGGAGCGTGTGGTTTAATTCGACAGTAAGCGAGGAACCTCACCAAGGTTTGACATCCTCGGAATCCCCTGGAAACAGGAGAGTGCCCGCAAGGGAGCCGAGTGACAGGTGCTGCATGGTTGTCGTCAGCTCGTGTCGTGAGACGTTCGGTTAAGTCCGTTAACGAGCGCAACCCTTATGCTGTGTTACTAAGTGTCACAGCAAACTGCCCTGGATAACAGGGAGGAAGGCAGGGATGACGTCAAATCAGCATGGCCCTTATACCTTGGGCTACACACGCGCTACAATGGCCAGTACAAAGGGACGCTAAGCCGCAAGGTGTAGCAAATCCCCTAAAACTGGTCCCAGTTCGGATTGGGGTCTGCAATTCGACCCCATGAAGCCGGAATCGCTAGTAACCGTATATCAGCCACGGTACGGTGAATACGTTCTCGGATTTTGTACACACCGCCCGTCAAATCAAGGGAGTCGGGGGTACCTTAAGTTCCGCATTTGCGGTTCCAAGGTAAAACCGATGACAGGGATTAAGTCGTAACAAGGCATCCGTAGCGGAAGCTGTGGATGGATTACCTCCTTTCTAGGGAGTTATATCGTTTTGATTGTAATGATCGAAACTATTGCTGGTCGATTTTGATGCCGTGCTTCGCACGCTTCAAAATACAGCACATGCGTCGCCTCTGCATGTTTCAAAAAAAGGGGAATTGTCTTTTGTCACTGTAATACGTTTAGGTGTGTCACATACAATTGGCGGACGTTTTGCAACCATATAATTGCTTATGCTATCAAAAACAGCCAGCCGTATCGGCTGGCTGTTTCTTGTTTCTATTGAAATATTCTTAAATTTTTGCTATTCTATCGGAGTATAACAAGGGCGATTAGCTCAGCTGGTTAGAGCGCGTCACTGATAATGACGAGGTCCGAGGTTCGAGTCCTCGATCGCCCACCAAGGGTTCGTAGCTCAGTTGGTTAGAGCGCGTCGTTGACATCGACGAGGTCACAGGTTCGATTCCTGTCGGACCCACCAGGAAGATTAACAATTCAAGCCGAGGTAGCTCAGCGGTAGAGCGAAGGCCTAAATCTTTGGGCCATAATCCAGCAATGGGTTATGAAAACTAGGTGAATTCGGGGAAACCCTAATAAGGGCAATCCCGAGCCAAGCCACGCATATGCGCGGAAGGTGTAGAGACTATCCCTTTTGGGAGTACTGCCACATATCATTTTGATAGATGGCGGGAAGCGCCTAGCCCCCTTTTTTAAAAGGGGTGATGATATAGTCCGATCCTTGGAGTAATCCAAGAAAATAACAGGTTCGGAAGAGCCTTGCGTCGGGTGTTCGACTCACCCTCTCGGCACCATTTTTCGGGGCATGGCCTAATTGGCTAAGGCACCACGTTTGGGACGTGGGGATTCTGGGTTCGAGTCCCAGTGCCCCGACCAGAAAGAACAGGATTTTTATCCTGTTTTTTCTATAAAAAAAGCCCGCAGTTTCCTAAACCGCGGGCGGGAAAGAGCTAGATTAGCGAGCGCAATTTCTTGATTGCCGCATCTCGACCTCCAGAAAATCTATCTAACATATTGCACTTATCAATTTTAGGCGATGAAATATTGGCACATAACTCAAATCACGAGGGTCACGGGGATTAATGACTTTATGCGGCTTAATACTCCATTCGCCCTCACAAAGATATAGTGAAAACTCAACATCACTGCCACCCATCTTAACACGCAATGAACTTCTCCCTTCTGTGAATGATCCATCAATAATCCTATTTTTCCTGACTTCTATTGATTCATTCATCATCCATTCCGGCAGATGAAACGGCACAGTAGCCAAACTGCCGTCGCACACAAATACACCTTTTGTTACTTGTATATCAAACAGCGCAACCAATTGCCGTCTTGATCTAACATCGCTGATATGCCCGAAAAAACTTGAGAAGCCGGAGCCAAGCACAGAGCGATTTGCATCAGGGTGAAATTCAAAACCCTCTACACAGCAAACAATGGGAAAATCCGCGAGAAGCTTGGCTTCTTCTGCCAATGTGTCAGACAGGTTCCGAATTGCCTCTGTCACGACATGAAGATGTGGCAAAGCGCTCTGCAGAAACAAAGCATCCTGCCATGAATCAATAGAAATTTTGTATTCTGTTGCAATCAAATACTTGCTGATTTCATATTCCGCTAAACCGCTATCATCAATGCGCGCAAAGGCAATACCGGCTGATTCAACAGTATTGCGCAACTCCCTCTCGGAAAAATCCGTGACATCGTCGCATCCGCCTACAAGCGCGACATGGCGTATCTTTTTGTGACGCGCCCACTGTATCATCACGACTGCGGCTGTTTTTGCTCCTTGCGGATCATGCACGCATATTGCCTTGAACAAGAGAAAAGGGACCTCTTGTTCATTAAAAACAGCAGCCAGCTCAATTATTCCCGGCGCAATAACCACATTATTCCGTCCTTCGTTCTCCATAATAACACTCTCCTTTGCTTTGGCTAAATTGTTAAAAAACAAGCGAAAACCACTATAACCGCATATAATACATCATTCACAGAATCTGTCATAAACTATGTCAAGATATGTTTTATTTCACTACTAAAAACGCATATTTACTTGCAAATATGGTATTTTATGCTATAATAATTTTGTTGACATTATTGATGACAAAATATATATGTTATATGAAAAACTTACAAAAGCAGGGCTTTCAGAATCCGAAGCAAAAGTGTATTTGGCATCTTTGGAATTGGGCGAAACAAATATCAGCAGAATCGCCCAAAAATCAGGCATAAAAAGAACTACTGCTTATTTGGTGGTGGGTATCCTAAAAGAAAAGGGGCTAATTCATGAAATCAAAAAACAACGCAAAACATACTTTTACGCTGAAGATCCAAGGCATATTGCTGAAAACATGGAACAAAACTTGCAAGATATAAAAGGCGCTATTCCTGAACTGCTCGCAATCTCTAACTTTACAGATAAAAAACCAAGTATTCGTTTTTACGAAGGCAAAGAAGGAATCAAAAACCTATACAAAGACATACTTAAGCATCCGAAAAGCGAAATACTTGAATGGTATTCAGAATCTTACGCAACTGAATTTAATGAATCATTTTTTGTTGATTACTTTATGCCTCGCCGCGTTAAAAACAAAATATGGGTACGAGCCATTCTGCCTGACAATGCAATTATACGCAAGATGGTCAAAAATAATGAAAAGGAATTGCGCAAGACAAAACTACTTAATCCAGAAAAATATAACATCAAGATAAACATCAACCTATACGGAAAAAATAAGATAAATATAATTTCATTCAAAGAAGAGATCGGCCTCATTATTGAAAGCGAAAAAATACATGATAGTTTAAAGAATATTTTTGAGATTATGTGGAAAGCGGATATTTAATAATTGTTGTATCTGAAAAAGTGTTGTTTTTGGATTTTCCATAAATTCCACCCACTTCAAAGTTCTAAAGTCATCCAATAGTGCCAAAAATTTATTTTAACAACTAACGCTGATATCACTAGTGTTGCGTTAAGCAACGCTGAAAATTGATAACAACCCGATTTTTATTGACTAAACTGTT
>Ga0210019_1004335_pt1 | contig 12387 bp, 19 predicted proteins | sample CryGeyCG2114_020_2_FD_183969 | JGI IMG/M metagenome (GOLD analysis project Ga0210019, IMG submission 183969) | Groundwater microbial communities from aquifer - Crystal Geyser CG11_big_fil_rev_8/21/14_0.20 (SPAdes) (version 2) | ecosystem: Environmental > Aquatic > Deep subsurface > Groundwater ...
GGAAGCGCCTGCAGGGTCCGACCCTGAAGATTCTCATTACCGGCTGTTTTGACGTATTACACATCGAGCACAAAAAGTTTTTGCGGGCGGCTAAAGCTTTGGGCGGTCGGTTATTGGTTGGGGTGGAGACTGACGCCCGGGTGCGTCAGCTTAAAGGTCCGGGTCGGCCGGTTAATCAGCTAGCCGTTCGCCTGCGGGCCTTGCGGCGGCTGGGAATTGTTGATGAAGTTTTTACCTTGCCCAACCAGTTCAATGATTTAAATCATTTTACTAACCTGATTAAAAAGTTGCGCCCGGATATTTTAGCGGTGTCATCGAGTACCCCAAATTTATCGGTCAAGCGTCAAATCATGAAACGTTTTAGCGGCCGGGTCGTCGTCGTCTTGCCCCACAATCCCAAAATCTCGACCACGGCTATGTTAAAATCGTAATATGGCCGTAAAAATTCGCACCACCAATAAAAACGACTGGAAAGCAATTCAAAAACTTAATCATGAAGTTTATTTGGCGTCGGTCGAATTTGACCCGTATCTTAAATTAAACAATCCATTTATTTCTGAATCTGTTAAGTATTATAAAAGCGTTGTTACTGATCCAAAATTTTGTTGCTTGGTTGCCGGAGAAGCGGGGAAAGCGATTGGATATTTAACCGGAACAGAAAATAATTATAGTTACCGCAGTAATCGGGTTGGAGAAATAACAGACATGGGTGTGTCTCAAGAATACCGTTCAAAAGGGGTCGGTTCAATGCTCGTGGATAAGTTTAAGCAATGGTGCCGTCAACACGAACTGACTCACATTAAGGCAAATGCTTATTATTTCAATCACAAAGCAATCAAATTTTATGAAAAACAGGGGATGAAGCCGATTGATATAACTTTAGAAGGCGACGTTTAATCAACATGACCCGCAATATCTCCTTGGCCTATTTTCTGGCGGCAATGAAACATTCCTGGTTCTTTCTGGGAATTTGGGTTTTTTACTATTTGCAATTTACCGACTATGCCGGTATCGGCTTACTGGAAACCGTCATGATCGGCACGACCACTTTGGGAGAAATTCCTACCGGAGCGATTGCCGACCTTTTCGGTAAAAAGAAGACCTTAATTCTATCTTTTTTTCTGGAAACGGTGGGGGCATTTATTATCGCTTCGGCTCAAAATTTTAACCACATGGTAATTTCACTTTTTATTATGTGTGTCGGCGGGGCAATGTATTCCGGCACTCTTGATGCCCTAGTATTTGATTCCTTAAAACAGGAAAATAAAGAGTCATTTTATGGAAAAATAATTGCCAATATCTCCAGTATTACTTTAGCCGTGATTGCCCTTTTTAGCATCATCGGTGGCTTTATGTATGGAATTAATCCGCGCCTGCCGTTTATTGCCAACGCCATTGCTTATTGTTTTGGTTTAATCGCTTGTTTTTTCTTAATTGAGCCGACCATTGATTCGGTTAAATTTTCTTTAAAAAACTATTTTACTCAAACAAAACAGGGGTTTAGTCAACTCTTTTCCAAAATTAACTACCGCCGGACGGTTAATCTATTATTACTTGGCGGGTTTGTGGTGATTCTGGATGAAATGATGGAAGCGTTTTTGTTAGTGGAGTTTGGTTTTAAACCGCAAGGACTGGGAATTATTTATTCAATTATTTTCATTTTGTCTGCCTTTAGTGTTCAACTGACGCCTTGGTTTAAACAAAAATTCGGTTTGCGCTCCGGCCTGGTAATTTTGGGACTGGTTTTGGCGACTTCTTTAATGGTTTCTCCGGTTGTTGGTTTGACCTTAGGCGGTTTAACGGTTTTATTGAGATATAACGTGGCCCCGATTTTTAATAATTTAGCTTCGATTATGATTAACCAGCGCACTGAATCTAAGTACCGGGCGACTACAATTTCTACTTTTAATATGATTAAAAATTTGCCTTACGTTTTATCCGCCGTTTTTATCGGCCAACTCATGGATATTATGTCTGCCCGTATTTTTGCTCTGTATTTTGGTTTGGCATTACTGGCGGCAACTTTAGGAGTAAAATTAATTCATGGTAGTCATGACAGAAATCGAAATTTATAAGGCTTTGTTTGCCTACCTAAAAATTAAAAAAGCCGTCGGCCGGTCACCGATGCTGAAAATCGGCCACGAAACCTAAAACCGCCGCTAAAATTTTGGAAAAACTTGGCTATCATTTTGCCGAAGACGATACTTGGCTATTTTTGCCAAAAAATAAACAACTGGCAGTTTTTAACCAGCTTCGAGCCGAGAGGGTGACTAATAAAAAACTGGCGCAAATTTATGTTGAGCAAGTGCATGACCCGGTTTTTGCCGAATGGGGAACTAGTGATTTATCTGGCTGGATTGACTCTTATTTTCAAGGTCCAAACGAGCATGAATATACATATCTCTATTATTTTAAAGATTAACTGGCGGCAATGGGTGGTTTGCAGCGTTGGCAAAAATACGCTTTGCTGTATGACATTTCCGTTTTGCCGCAGTTTCGGAAAATGGGGTTCGGTGCCGAAATCTTGAGCTTTTTAATTAACCAAGCCAGACAATTTAATAGCCCGATAATTTTTTACGATACAGAAGCCGGGAATGCGGCCGAAAAACTTGGTTTGAAATTAGGTTTTAAACCAGAATTTAAAAGACAGTTATATACTAAATAAGTTATGGTTAACCAAAAAATAGAGATAAGTTTTGGTGAAACGTATATCCACACTAAACAAAAGGCTAAATTCCAGACTGACAAAAATAAAGAAATCAGAAAAATTCTTAACTCGTTGAAGAAAAGATACGGCAAGTTGTATAAAAAGTTGGCCGAAAATTAGCCTACAAGGTTCAACCTTGTAGGTAACCTTTTAGGTATATAATTTAAATATTATGAAAATGATTTATGTAACTTTGGGTAATAACGACGAGGCCCGGAAAATCGGCCGGGAATTGTTGGATAAAAAACTAGCCAACTGCGTTAACTTTTTTCCGATCACCTGCATTTATAACTACAAAAACGAAATTACCGAAGAGCCGGAAACGGTTTTAATAATCAAAACCAAAGATGGTTATTACGACAAAGTTAAATCAGTAATTAAATCCCATATTGATTACGATAACTTTATCGGCCAGTTAAGCGTGGATAAACTCAACGACGATTTTTCCAGTTGGCTCAACGCCGTGGTGAAGTAGCCAATTTACAAACTGGCGTACTGGTGCAGGATGCTGCCGGCGAGAGTTTGGTAGGGCAAACCCAGCTTGGCAGCCTTTTTTTTAAGTCCGAAGTAAGTATTAAAACTCACCCGCAGATTAATATTTTTCTTTTTAGCCAATGTATTTTTAGCGGCTTCGGCCAACATTTTTTTTAAAGATTCCGAGGCCGGCTTGAATTTAATCCTGCCGGAATTTAAGGCATTCTCGATTTCCTGTTCATATTTATCAAGCACCAAATCTTTAAATGGATCAAATTTAGTGTTTTTGGTCATTTTTCTCCTTTAATAGTTTTTTAGTAAACTTGCGGCTGGCAAAAATGGTTTTAAGAAAACTTTTATTGTTGTTTTTGACATAGGGTATGACATAAATATAATTTTTGAATTTAACTAAATAGATTAGGATTTTATCTTTCGCTTCATCCCATTCAAACTCTAAAGTCATGATTAAATATTATGACATTATCTATTATTTGTCAACAATTTATTTCCCCATTGATTTTTGCAGAGAGAGTAGTATTTGGGTTGATGATAGAGAGAATGAGTTTAATTGTTGCAGGTTCTGCTAATCCGACTGGTGCGTTGGCTGAAACGATGGATTTTTGGGAGGGCCAAATAGCCGGGGTTGAGGCTGGAGCAGTGGTGGTTTTACGGGAACCTGGGCCTGGTGGTTGGTTGAGAATTAAGCCACAGGCGGACGTGGCAGATTTATTGGTAAAAGGCTTTACAGTAGTTGAAGTGTAAAAAACCACCCCTTGACAAAATTTCACTTCTTTTCTAAACTAGCACTTGTTAGCTTGGAGTGATAAATTAAAATTAGCCCGCCGACGGCGAGGCAATGGAGGAAAATTATGAAAGTTCAACCAGTCGCTGGTTATATTTTAGTCGAACCGGTCGCGGTCCAAAAGAAAACCGCCGCCGGTATTTATTTACCCGATTCCCATGACGAAAAACCCCAACAGGCCAAAGTGGTCGCCGTCGGTCCTGACGAAACCACCGACTCCGGCGCTAAGCGCCAGGCCCCCTGCAAAGTCGGCGACACGATTATCTACAAAAAATGGGGCGGCAACGAAGTCAAATTAGGCCTCACCGACAAAGACGAAATCTTATTTATAGAATTTAAAGACGTCCTCGCGATCGTCAAATAAAAGGAGTTATTTATGGCAAAACAACTGATTTTTTCTGAAGAAGCCCGGCAAAAATTGCTCCGGGGAATTAACCTTTTAGCTAAAGCAGTGGTCACCACCCTCGGTCCTAAAGGCCGGAACGTCGCCATCGACAAAAAATGGGGCGCGCCGAACATTGTTCATGACGGCGTCACCGTGGCCAAAGAAATTGAACTGGAAGATCCGTTTGAGAATATGGGGGCTCAACTGATTAAAGAAGCGGCCAGTAAAACCAATGATGTCGCCGGCGACGGCACCACCACCTCGACTTTGCTCGCCCAGGCGATTGTCTCCCGCGGTTTGAAAAACATTACCGCCGGGGCCAACCCGATGCTGGTTAAAAAAGGCATTGATAAAGGCGTGGACGCGGTCGTGGCTGAAATTAAAAAAATGAGCAAGCCGTTAAAAACAGACGAAGAAATTGCCCAAGTGGCGACGATTTCCGCGGGGGATCAGGCCATCGGCGCCAAGATTTCCGAGGCGTTGAAACGGGTCGGCCGCGACGGCGTCGTCGAAGTCGAGGAATCCAAGGGCTTTGAGATGTCCATTGACCACAAAGAAGGGATGGAATTCGACAACGGCTTTGTTTCCGCCTACTTTGTTACCAACCCGGACAAGATGGAATCGGAGATCGAGAATCCGGTAATTTTGATTACCGAGCAGAAAATCTCGGCCATTGCCGACCTTTTGCCCTTTTTAGAGGGGGCGGTCAAAGTCACCAAAAACATCGTTATTATTGCCGACGAAATCGACGGCGAAGCCTTGGCGACTTTGGTGGTCAATAAACTGCGCGGCGCGTTCAACTTGCTCGCGGTTAAAGCCCCGGGCTTTGGCGATCGGCGGAAAGCCATGCTCCAGGATATTGCCATTTTAACCGGCGGTACGTTGATTTCCGAAGACACTGGTCGAAAATTGGACTCGGTCACCGTTGAAGACTGCGGCCGGGCGGAAAAAGTCTGGGCTAACAAGGATAACTGCCGGATCATCGGCGGGAAGGGCGTAAAATCTGCCATCCAAGCCCGGATTGCCTCGATTAAAAAAGAGATGGATACGACCGACTCCGAGTTTGACAAAGAAAAACTCGCCGAGCGGTTGGCCAAATTGTCCGGCGGAGTGGCGGTCATCAACGTCGGCGCGGCCACGGAGATCGAGCTCAAGGAAACCAAGGAGCGCGTCAAAGACGCGGTCGAGGCGACCAAAGCGGCTGTCGAAGAAGGCATTGTTCCCGGCGGCGGCGTGACCCTGTTGCGGGCAGTCAAAGCCTTGGATAGTGTTAAAACTATCAATGAGGATGAAGCCGTCGGCCTGGATATCCTCCGGTTTGCTTTAAAACAGCCGGTAAGATTACTGGCTGAAAATTCCGGCGCCGAAGCCGGTTGGGTGATTAAAAAAGTCGAGGAAGGCAAAGCCGACTTTGGCTTTAACACCTACACTATGGAGTTCGGCTCGATGCTGGCCCAGGGAATTCTGGATCCGGCTAAAGTCACCCGGACGGCCCTGCAAAATGCCGCTTCGGTAGCGGGCATGATTTTAACGACCGAATGTCTTATCACAGACATAATTGAAAAAGATAAAGATAAGACTCCGGCCATGGGTGGCGGTATGGGTGATATGGGCGGCATGGGAATGTGAAGCGAAGCGACACCCCGAGCGTAGTCGAGGGGTAATATAATTTTAAGGGCCCCGCTTTCGCGGGGCTCTTTTTTACTTGACAAACCATGAAGTGTAAAGCGTCGCTCGACACTTCATGGTTTATAATCGGGATAATGCGACAAATTTTATCCAAAAATCCTCTGTTTTTTGCCTGGTTGCTGCCGGCGCTGACGGACGGGATCGTCACCTTGGCCGGTCAGGATAAAGGTTACTGGTTAAACCATCGTTTAGTCAACGAAGCCAGCCCGGCATATTATTTTTTAGTTGCTTCATCGTGGTTGTTTGTTTTGGGGTCGGTGTTTTGGTTTTGTTTTTGGTATTGGCTATTTTTGCGCTTAAAAGAGCCGGTTAACTCTTTTGGTATCGCGGTCATCGGCGGGAATTTACGAATGGATGAAGCAGGAGCTAAAGAAGTAACCGAACAACTTGACAATTAATAAGAAAATTTGTTATTATTTCTTAATATGAGCACGTTTACCATTTCTTTACCAGAGCAAATTGCCGTTAAGGTTGATCAGGCGACTTTACTTGAAGGTTTTGCCACCCGGTCGGAATTTATCCGCAATTTAATCCGGCGCTATTTATTTCCGGAAACTAAATTTGAGGTGTTTAAGCCGCGGCCACTTACAGAGATTAAAGCCGGTTTTAAGGCGACCGGTAAATATAACCAGAAGTTTATTAACAGTGTGATTAAGGGGCTGGAAAAATCTTCTTTTTATGGAGATAAAGCCATTAAGGTCTGATTTATTGCGGTATTTGAAAAAACACAACCTGGTCAAGAAATTTGTTAAACAGGCCGGATTGTTTTGTCAGAATCCCTGCTATCCATCTTTAAATACCGAAATTCTTGAACCGAGACAGCTGAAAATTTATTCGTTCCGGATTGACAGCAAATACCGGGCAGTCTTTGTTTTTTTTGATAAAAATACGGTCGAAATTGTCGATATTAACCTGCATTACCAATAAATAGGGTAAAATAAACCTATGTTAAAAGTTAAAACCTATCAGCAATACATTTTGGGGATTTTGGCCGCGATTGCCTTATTTTTGATCGGCCTGGCGGTGTTAGGCATTTCCCTCTGGGGAGCTAATCAGGAAGCTGTTGGGATAAAGGTGTTTTTCTAAAAATTTATTTTTCTTGGGCGATCCGGTAATCAGCCGAGGTAAAAGCCGGCAGGATAGCGGCGGGATCAATGGCGCGGCCGTTCTGGTAGACCTCTAGGTGTAAATGTGGTCCGGTGGTCCAGCCGGTCATCCCGACCGTACCTAAGGTTTGATCTTTGTTGATCTGGTCGTTCTCGATCATCCGGACTTCGTTCATGTGGGCATAGCGGGAGGCCAGACCGTTGCCGTGGTCAACGACGACGGTGTTGCCCCAGCCCAGGCGGCCCAAACTGACTTCGGTGACGACCCCGTCGGCAATCGGTTCAATCGGGGTGCCGACCGGATCAAGAATATCAATCCCCCGGTGAAAACCGTGAAAACCTTGAGCCAGGCGGCCGTCCAGGGGTTTCTCGAGGGTGGTTTGGGTAATTAACCGGTTTTCCGGCTGGCTTATCAGGGCTACCTCGGTTGCTTGGGTGGTTCTGGCCATAAGATTGCTCATCTGGCCTAAACCCATGACTAACAGAGTCAGGGCGGCACTAATCGCCTTGCGGGTCCGTTTGTGTTCAAAGGTCCGACGGAAAAACTTGGAAATTGGATGGCTGCCCGGACGGCCCGGACGAGGCGCCGGAACGATCAGGCGGTAAAGCTGATAAGGGATCATAACCAATTCCAGTAACAGTCTTTTAACCATAAAAAAATCCTCCTGCTTATTCTGCGCGGAGGACAACCTATAATGTATCACAAACCCAGCTAAAGTCAAGTCATGGCTGTCAAAATCGGCTTTATCGGCAATTCTTCTACCGGTATTTTTAGCTGGTAACGCCAATTGGGGTCGTTACTTTCCGTTTCGGTTCCCGGGACATTGATCCGGCCGGTTGTCAGCAGCCAGTCTTGGACTGGAATCAGACTGATAAAAGCCGGTGAATCAATAATTGCCTGACGAATTCTTTGGGCAAAAACTTGCCGGTCGGGACCAACCTCTGTTTTTACCTGTAAAGCTAATTGTTGGCACTGCTTCATTGTTAATTTATTCAGATAGCCCATTAGGGTTTCCGTGTCGTGGGTGGTTGAGGTGGCCAGACAGTTTTTGGGGTACTTGGCTACCCTGGCATAACGGGGATGGATTCCCGGTTGTTTTATGGTCATCAGCGAGTATCTAAAAATACGAATTCCGGGAATTTTATATTCAGTCAGCGTTTTTCTTAAGCCTTTTAGTTTGTCTCCGCTGTCTTCAGCAAAAATTTTAAGAGAAATTTTCCGGCAATGGTCCAGGATTGGCTTCAGAGCTTTAGACCCTGGTCCGATTTTAACCTTGTCTTTAGCGGGATCAGTTAGGTTCATTGCCCCGTAAAAATAGAAACCCTTGGCGTGGTCCAGCCTGACCCAGTCAAATAATCCGGCTAGGTAAGTTAACCTTAATTTAAACAACTCAATAATTTGTTTTTGCCGTTCAGTTTTTTGCCAAAGATATAAGGGGTGACCCCAAATTTGCCGACCAAAATGGGCCCTTGGTCCATTAGGTAACCCAGAAACCTCAGTTAAATTGAAAAGGTGCTGGTTAACCCATACCAGGGGGCTATTGACCGGTAGGTAGAAAGCTAGATCTCCGACCAAAAGAATTTCCCGCTGCCTGGCCCGGTTTCGGATGAGCGAGTATTGATAATGTAGCCGTCCTTGTTCTTGCCGGTGTTTTTCTACCTGATGAGCCAGTTTTTTTTGCCATTTTATCAGTGTTTCTTTATCCCTGGTTCTTAAGGGTGTTTCCCATTCGGTCCAATTATCCGCCCCAAAAAAATCACGCAAAGCGCAGAAAAGCGCATAGTCATTGAGCCAGTCTTGTTGGGAATTATAGAATTGGTTCAAGTCAGTCTGATTCGGTTTCGACAGCGTTTCGGATATAAACCGGGGATCAAGACCGATGCCGTAGCTCTTATATGGAGAGCTGACATGCTGGGTAGCCGAGTTGGGCTCTAATTGAGTTTCATGCAGCGGCAATAATTGCCAGGCTTTTTGGTGAGTTTTCTCCAGCCAATCAATCAGAGTTAAACCGGCGGAAAAACTGCCGGGCCTTTGCGGCTCCGTCTTTGTGGTTAAAGCTGAAAGCGGAACCGAAGTCCCGACAATTTTAGAGATATAATTCTTTTTCATACTGATACAACATTTGCGCCGTACTATAATTTTTTCTGATTAATGCCGAGGAGCGGATCATGTAATCGATCCAGTCTATTGGTAAACCTAGTTGGCTACGTTGATAATACATTTTTGCCGCTCCACCTTCAAGAAAGCGATAGATATCTTCGGAGACCCGGTCGGAATCCAAGGTCCAACCCAATTTAGCCCATTCGACACTGTTGGTCCAGCCGTCTTTAGTGGTCATCTGTAAGACCCCGTTAAGACAGGCTTTCATGCCACTGGTCCCACAGGCTTCCAATCCCCTTTGGGGAGTATTCAGCCATATATCTGAACCACCGGTTAACGCTTGGGCGACGGCAATATTATAGTTAGGGATAAACTGAAATCGCTGCCGATATTTTGTCTCCCGGCAAAACCGGTTAAGATCTTTAATAAACCGTTTTCCTCTTTGGTCGTTGGGGTGGACCTTTCCCGCCATGAGTAGTTGTACCGGTCGATCCGGATTATTTAAAATTAACTCTAAGTGTCCGATGTCTTTTAAGATTGCTCCGGGACGTTTGTAATCGGTTAACCGCCTAGCCCAGGTAACGGTCAAAATCTTTTCCTGCATTTGGATGCCCGTCCGTTGTTTTACCATCTTGAGCATGATTCGCTTCTGCTGGAGGTGGGCTTGCCATAATTTTTCCTTAGAGCAGGGATTGTTTTGGGTTAGCGGCCAAACCTTGGCCATCGGTTTACCTAACCATCTCGGTAGAAAAATACCATTGGTAATTGGAATAAAACTAAATTCCGGCCAGATTCCTTTGGCAATTCGGCTATGCAACTGGCTGACTGCATTGATCCGAACCGAACATGACAAAACCAATTGATTTAAAGAAAATACCCTGGGGTCTTTGGTTTTACCTAAGCGCAAGAGGTCATCAATCGTTATTTTTAACGCCTGGGCATATGGTTTTAAGTAAACCGCGGCTAAGTCTTTACTGATGGTATTATAACCATCGGTGATAACCGTGTGATTGGTTAATAGCGACTTTTTTTTGGTTTGTTCTAAAGCCTCCGGAAATGACAACCGAGAATTTGTTTCCCTGGTTTGGATTACGGCTTGAATTATCGCCAGGGCACAATGAGCCTCGTTTAGGTGAAAGTAAGCCGGTGAAATTTTCAAGACTTCCAATAGTTTCACCCCACCAACCCCCGTCACCACTTCCTGTTTAAATCGATGTTCTTTGTTTCCGGTGTATAATTGATTACAAATATTGTAGTCATCGATCGAATTACCCTTTACCTGGGTGTCGAGTAAGTATAAGGGAGTTTGACCTACTAATTTTTTCCAGGCTCTGACTCGAATTATTCTTTTTCCCAAAGGCACAAGAATAATAATCGGTTTACCTGCCTGATTAGTGACTGGTTGAAGATGACTTTGATCTACCTCGATTTTATATCGTCCTTCTACTTGTTCGCCTGACTCGGTAATAAACTGTTGGAGATAAGCCTGATGATAAAATAGACCAATTCCGATAAAGGGTTTTTGTTGCTGACTTGCCTCCAAGAGCATATCTCCTGCCAGAATTCCCAGGCCGCCGGCAAAAATCGGCAGAGAGTCATCGATTCCAAATTCCAAACTAAAATAAGCGATCGGGTTTAAGGGCATAAGCTGTATAATATTATATATGAGGATTTTAATGGTTGCTTCTGAAGTTGCCCCCTATTCAACAGTCGGCGGTTTATCTCAAGTCGTCTATTTTTTAGCCAACTCTTTGATTAAGCTGGGCCACGATGTCCGAATTTTTTCCGCTAAATATGGCGTAATTCAACCCAAAAAACCATTTAAAAGAGTGCTTTGGCACATCAAGATTCCCACTGGTTATCAGGGTAAATCTTACCCTCAAGAATTAATCTGCAACGTGTTGATTAATCAAATCGGACCCTTAAAGGTTTATTTTTTGGAAAATCGGGAATACTTTGAACTGCGCAGTAATGTTTATGAATACATCGATGATAATATTCGTTTTTTTCTGCTTTCCCGGGGTTGCCTGGAATGGCTTAAGTCTCAACATTCGAAAAAGCTTTGGCTGCCGCAGGTAATTCATATTCACGATTGGCACACCGGTTATTTAAGCGAGGATTTACACACCAACCAGCGTTACCTGAGGGAATTTTATCGTCTCCCTACGCTTTTTACCGTTCATAACTTTCATCTGCAGGGGAGAATGAATTTCCAGTTGTTGCCTAAAAAACAGCAGGATACCGGCCAGGGAAATTTAAAACACTTTTTTCATGACAAATTAATTCAGCAAAACTCTCTCCTTCGGGGAATAATCTATGCTGATTGGGTAAATACCGTTTCCGAGACCTACGCCCGGGAAATTTTAACTCAAGCTCATGGTGAAGGCCTGGAAAAAACCCTGAATCGTTACCGGGGGAAAATATCGGGAATTTTAAACGGCATCGACACCAGGGAATTTAACCCCTTAACCGATCCTTTAATCAAGCAAAATTATTCCCGAAGCAGTCTTTATTTAAGAAAGGAAAATAAAGCCGAGCTGCAATTGAAGTTTAGCTTGCCGGTTAATGAACACATTCCCATTTTGGCATATTCCGGCCGACTTTCCAAACAAAAAGGCATCGATCTTTTGCTGGAATGTTTACCCAAATTGGCTTCAGAGTTTAGTTTTCAATGCATTATCCTGGGTCAGGAAAATCAGACCTATGGACAGGAACTGCAAAAATTAAGAGATAAATACCCCGATAAAATATCGTTACATTTATATTCTGATTTTAAGCTGCCGCGGAAAATTTTCGCCGGCGCCGACATAATCCTTCTCCCCAGTCTATTTGAGCCCTGCGGGATTGTGGCAATTGAAGCCCTGCGTTATGGGGCCATTCCCATTGTTCGGAAAACCGGGGGTTTAAGCGACATTGTGACCGATTTTTCTCCGGAAACAATGATCGGTAACGGTCTGGTATTTAAAAAACCTAATGCCTGGGCTCTCTTTGCCGCGGTTGTCAGAGGCGTTCAGCTTTATCATGTGCCTCATGTTTGGAGGAAACTGATTGAAAATGCAATGGGGGGTAATTTTTCTTGGGATAAAGCCGCGACTGAATACGGGAATCTTTATCAGCGAATTT
>Ga0210019_1004339_pt1 | contig 12381 bp, 7 predicted proteins | sample CryGeyCG2114_020_2_FD_183969 | JGI IMG/M metagenome (GOLD analysis project Ga0210019, IMG submission 183969) | Groundwater microbial communities from aquifer - Crystal Geyser CG11_big_fil_rev_8/21/14_0.20 (SPAdes) (version 2) | ecosystem: Environmental > Aquatic > Deep subsurface > Groundwater ...
ACCACCGGCCCGCCTCGGCCTCCCGGGCCGGCGGGACCGGCACCGTCAAGATCCGCTCCCGCCGGGTCACCCCCAACCGGGCCAGCAGATCGAGGTTGTATTCCAGCTCATGCCGTAGGCCGAACCGTTTCACATAAGGGATCGGATCGGTCAGCAGCCGCCCCAGCCGCCGAGCGTAGCCGATCCGGCGGGGAATCCCGGCCAGCCAGGTCGCCAAGACGGTCCGGTTGGTCGAGTGGAGGATCACCGCCGCGTCGAACCGATCCCGCTTGAGCCGCTGCGCGAAACGAACAGTCCCGATCCAGCTCTTCTCCGAACCGGATTTGTCGTACGGGATCACGGCATTCAGATCGGGATTCCCATCCACCAGCTCCCGATGCTCCGGCCGGATCATCGCCGCCAGATACGCTCCGGGGAATTGCGCCCGCAGCGTCCGGAAGACCGGCGTCGACAGAATCAGATCCCCGATCCGGTCGGTCCGGACGATCAACAGGCGGGGGGCAACCGGAAGGATCACAGCCGGGCGGCGGCCTCGGCCAGCACCTGATCGACGGTGATCTGCTCCATGCAAAAATTCCGGGGACAGCGGCGCTGAAAACAGGGGACCGGACAACCGATCGATCCGAACAGGACGGTCGCGGCAATCGCCTGTGTCGGCCCGGAAACAGCCCCGCCGGCCGGACCGAGCGCCGGCGCCATGATCCGATCGACGAAGATCTCCGGGACCACCGGGCGCTGCAGCGCCGGCTGGTCCCACAACTCCAAGCGGTCCTGCCACACCTTGGCGCGGGGATGCCGGATCCGCTTGAGCGTTCCTCCGAGCGGCCCGGTCAGAAGGGGTTCGGTCGGCCCGAAGAGGGCGATCACCGGCGTCCCGACGGCGAGGGCCAAATGCAGGGGGCCGGAGTCGTTGGAGATGAAGCAGGCAACCCGGGTCAGCAGCGCCCCGGTCTGTGTGAAACTCAGCCGGCCGGCGGCGATCAGCGGCCCGGAACGGGTCTGCGCGGCGATCCCCTCCAACAGCGGACGGTCCCCCGCCCCGCCGGTGAAGAGGACCCGGACGCCGAACCGCTCGCTCAATCCATCGGCCAGCGCCGCGAAGCGTTCCGCCGGCCACCGCTTCGCAGACCAGTTGCCGCCGGCATGCGCCGCGACCAGCCGCTCCTGCGGCCGAATCCCGTTTTCCGCCAGGAATCGGTCGGCCGCGGCCCGATCCGCTTCCGACGGTTTCAGATCGTACGCCGTGCCGTCGGCCGGAATCCCGGCCCCGACGACCAGTTGAAGGAACCCGATCGCCTTGTGGGTCGTCTGCGCCGTCGGCAGCGGGACCGGCCGGTTCAGGAGAAGACGCCGCTTCCAGGTGGAGAAACCGATCCGCTCCGGAATGCCGGCGGCCCAAACCGCCAGCGCCCGGGAAAAGGAACGGTGGAACAAAAAGGCGGTGTCGAACCGGCCGGCCTTCAGCTTCCAGATCAACGCCGGCAGCCGGATCCAGCCCCCGAGCCCGCGGCTCTCCGGGAAGGAGAGGATTTCATTCAGATGGGGATTCCCCCGCAGGACCGCCTCTCCCCGGGGAGGGACCAGGACCGACAACCGAGCCTCGGGATGGGCCTTCCGGATCGCCCGGATCGCCGGGGTCATGAAGAGGAGGTCCCCCAGCCAGTTGACGCCGACGATCAAAATCCGTTCAGGCGACGACTTCTTCATAGACCTTGATCACCTGATCGGTCACCCGGTTGAAGTCGTACAGCTTCGCCGCCCGGACCCGGCCGGCCCGGGCAAACTCCCCCCGGCGGGCGTCGTCCCCGAGCAGCTTCCGGATTCCCTCAGCCAATGCGACCGGATCGCCGGGAGACACAAGCAGACCGCACCGTCCCCACTCCACGATCTCCGCCGGGCCGCCGGCGTCGGTCACGACGACCGGCAGACCGGCCGCCATCGCCTCCACAATCGAAAGACCGAACCCCTCCTGGAGCGCGGCGGAAACAAACAGATCCATTGCCGCCATCGGAACCCGGGTGTCCTCCACCGGACGGCCGATCACCACCCGATCGGCCATCCCGAGCGTGTAGGCCAGTTTCACGAGCCCCTCCCGGGCGCTCCCCTCCCCGACGAGAAGCACCTTCAAATCGGGAAAATCGGGGAGCAGCGCGGCGGCCGCCTTCAGCAGGAGGTCCAATCCCTTGACCGGACTGAGCCGAGAAATCGAACCGATCACCGGACCGCCGGCCAACCCCAACGCCTCCCGATACCGCTCAACCGCCTCGACCGGAGCGGGCGTTCCAAACCAGTCGGTCTCAACCCCGTTGGGAACCAACACCACCTGATGCGGCGGCGCCAGCCGGTACTGCAGAACCAGCCGCTCCAGGGTCGCGTCGGAGATCGCGATCACCCGGCTGCCCCAGCAGCGGAAAAACCGGCGGCCGATCCGGAACTTGTAGAGGCCATGACAGGTCGTCATGAACGGCAGGCGGGTCACGATGTGGAGCGCCCAGCCGAGCACCTGAGCAATCCGGGTGTGGGCGTGCAGGAGGACCGGACGCTCCCGGCGGACCAGCCGCAGCAGCGCGGGAAAGGCCCTGAACCACAGGACCGGATTCAATTCACTCGAGGTCCTGAAAAGGAGCCGATAGTGGGGAATCCCTTCCCGGGTCAATCGTTCCTCCAACCGCCCGCCGGCCGAGACAACGATCGGGAAGAATCCCCGCTGTTTGAGCCCCCGAGCCAGGGAGACGACATAAACCGGGATCCCCCCAATCTCCAAGTGGGTCGTCAGCAGCAAAACCTTCACCCCACCCCTCCTTTCAGAAACGCCTTGACCGCTCCCAGCACCTCCTCCACCTCGATCCGGTTCATGCACTCCATGTGTCCCTTGCCCCGCCGGCGGCAGACCGGACTATAGCAGGGACTGCAGGGAAGCTTCTTCCTGAAAACCCGGGCGCGGGCCGCCGGCGGCATGTGCCGGGCCGGATCGGTCGAACCGAACAGGGCGACGATCGGCAGATTCATCGCCGCGGCGACATGCAGGGGGGCGGTGTCTCCGCTGACGAAGACCCGGCAGCGGGCCAGCAGGGCGGCCAATTCGTTCATCGAGGTTTTCCCCGCCGCGACGATCGGCTTGACGTGGGCCGCCTGATAGATTTTCTCGGCCAGCGCCCGGTCGTCGGCCGAGCCGGTCAGCACGACCCGGACGCCGGACTCCCGGCCGAGCCGGTCGATCAACTCCACAAAACGGTCGGTCCCCCACCGTTTGGAACTCCAGCGGGGGTGGCCCGAGGGATGCACCGCGACCAGCCCCTGCCCGTCGGCGATCCAGGCCCCCCGCAGCAGTCCCTCCGCCTTGCCGTGATCGGCCGGCCCGGGCCACAACTCCAGCCGCTCGTCCGCCCCCCGAACTCCCAGAAGCTCCAGCAGGCGGAACTGATGCTGGACCGGCGGCAGCGGCGAATCGGGATCGAACACCCGATGGGTCAGCAGAAAGCTGAAGCGGCGGCCCGAGTAACCGTACCGCAGCGGCGCCAGGCTGAAGAAACCGACCCAATGGCTGATCCGGTTGTTCTGCAGATCCACGACCGCGTCCACCTGAGCCGCCCGCAGCCGGGCCGCCAAACGGAACCCTTCCATGCCCAGCCGGTCCTTCTTCCGGTCGTACACCAGCAGGTCGTTGAAGTGGGGACAACGGTGCAGCAGGTCCATCGCCGCCCGGCCGGTCAGGACCGTGATGTGGGCGTCGGGAAAGCGTTCCCGCAGGGCCCTCAGCGACGGCCCGCACAGGACGACATCCCCAAGGGCGGTCATCTTGACCACCAGCAGGCGGAGCCGCCGATGAGCCTCCCGGTAAACTTCCAGCGTCTCCTCCACCATCCGGCTCATCGGGAAATGGCTCTCCACCCGTTTGCGGGCGGCCCGGGCGAGCGCTGCCGCCTGCGCCCGATCGTTCAGCAGCATCGTGATCGCGCTGGCCAGGGTCATCGGCTCCAGCGGATCGGCCGGCACCAAAAGGCCGGTCTTTTTGTCCTCCACCACTTCGGAGATGCCGCCGATCCGGGTGGCCACGACCGGCACGCCGGCCGCCCCCGCTTCGATCAGGATCCGACCAAACGCCTCCCGCCCCGTCGAGGGGAGGACGCAGAGGTCCACCCCCTGCAGAAACTTCGCCACATCCGGTTCCGGCCCGGTGAAGGTGACCTGCTCCTCCAACCCGAGCTTCACGACCAGCTCCCGCAGCGCGTTGAAATACTTTTGGTGCTTCGGCTCCACCCCGCCGACGATCGAGAGGCGCGAGGACGGATAGGTTTTGGCGACGATCTGATAGGCGGCCAGCAGTTCCCGATGTCCCTTCAGCGGAGTGATCCGCCCGACCGCGGCGATGTGCCACTTCCCGGCGGGATCCGACAAACGGGGCTCCTTCCAGGCGAACCGGTTCAGGTCCACTCCCCGCGGGATCACCCGGATCCGCTGGGGCGGCACGCCGAAAGTGTCGATCATGTGCCGGGCCACCGCCTCCGAATTGGCGATCACGACCCGACCCCATCCCATGACCCGGCTGAACCAATGGGGCGCGTAGATCCCGTGGGCGGTCGTGATGAACGACGGGACCGTCCGCCGGTCCCGCAGCCCCGGCCCCCGCCCGACGATCCGACGCCAGGCCAGGAAGCCGACGAAAGCCGGCACCCGGGAGCGGGCATGGATCACATCCACCTGATGGGATTCGATGACTTCGGCGACCCGGCGGCTGACCCGGAAGACGGCGATCGGCGATTTCAGATGGACCGGCAGGGTGTAGTGCAGGACCCCGGCCGCCTTGAGCTGCTCGACCATCGGCCCGCCGGAGGAGATCACGATCGCCCGGTGGCCCCGCTCCACGAGGGCCCGGGCCATATCGATCGTGCCGGTCTCCACCCCGCCCCCCTTGAGGGCCGGCAGAATCTGCAGCACCGTCATCGAGTCATTCTCTGTTCTCATCCCCGCTCCGGCCCAAACCGCCTCTTGGCGGAGCCTCCATTGAGCCGGCGTTTAGAGCCATCGGCGCAGAAACTCCTCGACCCGGTTATCCGACTCCGCTCGTCCGCCGGAGACCGCCATCGCTTCGGAAACCATCCGCGTCAAGCTCTCCGGGTCGGCCAGCCGGAGACGGCCGTCGGCCGCCAGCCGGGTCAGGAACCGCTCATGTTTCCCCCGGCCGGAGACCGCCGCCGGCAGAAAAGCGACGACCGGCTTGCCGGTGCCGAGCGCCTCGGAAACCATTGAGATCGAGTCGCCGCTGACGACCAGAACCGAAGCGAGGGAAAAGATGCAGCGCAGCGCCTCAGATGGAATGGCGAACCCCGGATGATGCTTCCGGTTGACCAACGCCAGCACCCGGCAACCGTCCCGGCCGTCCCATTGTTCGGCCAGAACCCGCTCCACCCCGGCCGGCGTCCTCCGGGAAGAGGTGACCAACAGTTCCCGTCCCCCTTCCCGGCAGAGCCCCGCCAACCCGGCCAGCACCTTCTCCCATCCGGCCTGATCGAAACGGACCCCGGGAGTCTGACCGCCCAGCAGCAACCCGACCGGCCGGTCCGAATGAATCTTAAACCGTTCCCGCCAGCCGGCCTGCTCCGTCTCTTCCGCCAGCACCCGGGGAGTCAGGGCCCCGGTCACCCGCAGCACCTTCCCTCCTTCCCCTCCCCTGAGGTGATCATGTTCCGGAATCACCGCCAGATCGAAGCGCCGCCAGGAGGGCCAATCGGTCCGAGTGATGTGGATCGTCCGGGCGGCGATCCCTTCGGAGAAGAGGAGGTTGACCGGGGCGGTGCCGGCCCCGCAGGAGATCACGATATCGGCATAGGCGGACCGCAGGGCCAGATAGCAGTCATGGGCCAGGAGCCGCCGCATCCAGAAGTCTCCGCCGGAGCGGCTCAGAAACGGCACGGAGGCGACCGCCGCCGCCAGCCACCGGGCGGCCCGGCTCCGATAAGTCACCCGGACGACCCGGGTTTGAACGAGCGGATGATGCTCCCAACCGGCCAGCCGCCGGTCTTCCTGCTTCTTCTCCCGCCAGACCCCCTCCAATCGCTCGGCGAAGGCCCGGGACTGATTCAAATGACCCGGCTTCTCATCGCTCAGAATCAGGAGTCTCCGTTCCGGACAGGTTTTCCATCTCCGGTGCAGCCAGAGCCACTGCTCCGGGTGCTCGGCGACCCGGTTCTGAAGCCGGCTGAGATAATCGGTGATCCCCGCCTGGATCCGCTCGGCCTCCGTCCCGGCCTCCGGGATCACGATCGGTTCCTCGACCACGACCCGGTGGACCGCCCCCCTCTGTCTGAGAATGAAACAAGGGAGAATCGGCGCGCCGGTGCTCAGCCCCAGGGAGATGGCTCCCGGAGCGGTTGACGCCAGCCGGCCGAAGTAGGGGGCGAGCACCCCGCGCGGCCCGCCGTCCTGATCCGACAGGATTCCCACCAGCCGGCCGGCCCGCAGCCCCTCGATCAGCCGGCGGGTCGGAAATCCCTTCGAGATCACGGTGCAGCCCCGCGATTCCCGAAAATCGTTGAGCAGCCGGTTGAGCCGAGGCAATCCCTGCGCCCGGACCAGCACGAGGGTCGGATAGCCCCGAATGGCGGCGAAGAGGCTCATCAACTCCCAATTCCCCAGATGTCCGGCCAGGATGATCCCTCCCCGCCCCTTGGCCAGCGCCGTCTTGAGCCGTTCCTCCGCTTCCGGCTCCGGCTCTATCCACCGGTCCACATAGGCCCGGTCGATCGCCGGGATCCGGGCGATCTCCATGATCGTCCGGCCGAAATTGGCGAACATCCGGTCGACGATCCGGCGCAGCTCCTCCGGACTCTTTTGGTCCTCGAAGGCGGCCCGCAGGTGCTTCAGGGCGGCCCGCCGGCGGCGGGGCAGCAGCGCGCCGACCCAACGGCCGACCGCCGCGCCGAGCAGGACATTCCACTCGGCCGGAAGCGCGCAGGCCAGCCGGCTAACGCCCCGCGCCAGCCAGTAGAGAATCGACTCGGTGTAGAAAGAGGCTTTCATCCGGAACAAACTCCATTTCAATTTCCAGAACCAGAATCTCCAATCCCTTCATCCCGGGACCGACGGCGTCCACCAGGGCCGGCGGCAGCCGGACCGCGTCCTTCGCGGTCGTGACCAGCGTCCCGATCTGCCGGCGCCGGCAGCTTTCCATCAGCCGGGCCAATTCCCCAACGGTGTAGACATGGTGGTCCCGCACCCACATCCGGACCGGGACGCTCGCTCCCAATCCCTTCAGAGTCTCCTTGAACTGGTCCGGCCCGGCGATCCCGGCGAAGGCGGCGACCACCCGTCCCTGCAAGCGGGTGAGCGGCGCCGATTCCCCGCCCGGCCACCGCCGGAGGGCGACCGGCAGGACCTTCGAGAAGAAGATCGGGGCGTTGGGATTGAACCGGCGCAGCTCCGCCTCGACCGCAGCCGGCCCGGCCGGGTTCCGATCGGAGCGGGAGACCACGATCAGGTCCGCCCGACCGGCCTCCCGCTTCGGCTCCCGGAGGTTCCCCCGCGGCATCATCCGGCCGCTGCCGAACGGGGCCGCCCCATCCACCATCAACAGGTTCAGATCCTTGTGCAGCCGCCACTGCTGATAACCGTCGTCCAGGATCAACAGGTCGGCCCGGTGATCCTCGACCGCCAGACGCCCCGAGCGGAACCGGTCCGCTCCCTCGAGCACCGGCACCTCCGGCAACATCCGCCGCATCAACTCCACCTCATCCCGGCCGTAGCCCCGGGTCAGCACCGCGACCCGCCGCCCCTGCCGCTGAAAGTGGCGGGCCAGCCGGATCACCATCGGCGTCTTGCCGGTCCCCCCCCAGGTCAGGTTCCCGACGGAAAGGACCGGCACCGGTAGCCGGCGCACCTTCAGCCACTTCCGCCGCAATCCCCACTGGATCCCTTCCCAACCGGCCCGGACCCCCCAGGCGCAGACGGTCAGGACCACCGCGGCGCACCCCCGGCCGACCGCCTGGACCGCCGGACGGCGCAGCAACCGGTCGGCAGCCGGTCGAACCCGCCGGCTCCAGACCGAGTCGGCGGCCGCTCGGACTCCGGCGGCCCACGCGCTGATCCGAAGCGGAATGCTCATCCCGCCGCCGGATACCGGCCGGCAATCCAGCCGACCGTCCGATCCAACGCCCCGCGATGCGCCTCGATCACCCGGAAGGCCTGCTCCCCGAGCCGGCTCCGAAGGGCCGGGTCCCGAAGGAAACGAGCCGTCATCGAACTCAACTCCGTCGCGTTCGGGACGACCGCGATCGCCTGCGCCTGAATCAGCGCCTCCGAGATCGCCTGAAAGTTCTGCAGGTGGGGTCCGGTGAGGATCGCCCGGCGCCGGGCGGCCGGCTCCACCAGATTGTGCCCCCCCCAGGGAACCAGGGAGCCGCCGACGAAAACCAGGTCGCTGGCGGCGTAAACGGCGTTGAGCTCCCCGAGGGTGTCCAACAGCAGGATCGAGTCCCCGCCGGCGGCCGCTCCGTTCGTGGTCCGGGACCGCCGCTGGACCGAAAAACCCATCCGCTGAGCCAACCCTTCAATCCGGTCGCTCCGCTCTGGATGCCGGGGGGCGATCAGCAACCGGAGCATCGGGAAGCTTCGCTTCAACTCCCCGTAGGTCCGCAGCAGCATCGGCTCCTCCCCGGGATGCGTCGAGCCGGCGGTCCAGAGGAGCTGATCGGGCGCCACCCCCAGCTCGGTCCGGACCACCCGCCCCGAAGGGGCCCCTTGCCCTTCGAAGGTCTCCAGGTCCCACTTGAGGTTCCCGGTCACGACGATCCGGTCCTTGGCCGCGCCGATCGAAGCGTAACGCCGGGCGTCCTGCGGCGACTGCGCCATCACGACCGCCACCCGGCTCAGCAGCCGCTGCATGAAGGGGCGGACCCAAAGATAACGGCGCAGCGCCCGGGGGGAAACCCGACCGTTGACGATCACGATCGGAACCCCCCGACGGTTAAGCATGGTGAAGAGGACCGGCCACAGCTCGGTCTCCAGGCAGAGGAAAAGGGCCGGCCGGATCCAGCCGATCACCCGGCGGACGACCGGTCCCAAATCCCACGGCAGATACAGGAGCAGGTCCTTCCCTTCCCGAACCATCTTCCGAGCCATCTTCTGTCCGGTCGGAGTCACCGTCGTGAAGACCCAGGAGCGCTCGGGGAACCGGGCCCGCAGCGCCTCGATCAGGGGACGGGCGGCGATCACCTCCCCGACCGAGACCATGTGCAGCCAGATCGGCCGCTCCATTTGAGCAAGCCGTTCCCGAACCGGGGCAGAGTACCAACCGAGCCGGGAGCGGATCGCGACGACCGGGCGGCGGGTAAGCAGGCGGGCCCCCAGGATCACCAACCCGGACGCCAACCATCCCGCCTGATAGAAAAACAGCAGGACCCCCCAGAGGAGCCGGCCGGCGAAGCCCGATTCAGGCGCGGGGGTGGGCGGAGTCATAGACCTTTTTGAGCCGTTCGGCGGTGACATGGGTGTAGACCTGGGTCGTCGTCAGACTGCTGTGCCCGAGGAGCTCCTGGACGGACCTTAAGTCCGCCCCCCGATCCAGCAGATGGGTCGCGAAGGAATGCCGCAGCGCGTGCGGCGAAACCTGCCGCTCGGCGCTTAAGACATGCAGGTACTTGTTGAGGACCCGCCGGACCGAGCGGTCGGTCAGCCGGCCGAGGCGGTTGTTCCGAAAAACGGGAGCGGCGGGGATACTTCCGGACCGCCTGGATGCCGTAGGAGCCGACCGGCACGAGCCGCTCCTTGCGGCCCTTGCCGATGACCCGCAGGGTCCCGCTGATCAGGTCCACATCCCGGATCCGGAGGGAGACCAGTTCGCTGACCCGAAGACCGGTCGAATAGAGGGTCTCCAGCAGCGCCCGGTCCCGCAGGGGGGTCAGCCCCTCCCCCGCCGGCGCTTCCACCAGGCGCTGCGCCTCCTCCACGCTGAGAAAAGCCGGCAGCTTCTTGTCCTGTTTGGGCCGGACGAGTCCCAGCGCCGGGTTGCCGTTCAGGTAGCCGTCCCGGTTGAGGAACTTGAAGAAGGAGCGGGTCGCGGCGACCCGGCGGGCCACCGTCACCTTGGAGAGCCCCCCCTCCCGCTGATCGGCGACGAAGCGGCGCAGCTGGATCAGGGAGACCGATTCCCAGGCGGCCCCCTTCAGGGCGGCCCGGAGCGTCTCCAGATCCTTGCGGTAGTTGCGCAGGGTGTGGTCGGAGGCGTTCTTCTCAATCCGGAGGTAATCCAGGAATTTCCCGATGTAGCGGTCGGTGGCCCGTGGCTCCGGGGCGGCTTCAGTCGGAGGCGCCGGGTGCCTCAGCCTGCCCATCAGCGCGCTCCGGTAGCTTGTTCGAGATATGCCGGCACTTCGGGAACCGGGAGCAGCCGTAGAAGATCCCCCGGCGGGAGCGGCGCTGGACCAGCTCCCCGTCGCAGCCGTTTTCCGGACAAGGAACGCCGGTCGTCAGCGGCTTGGCGAAACGGCAGTCCGGGAAGCCGGAACAGCTGATGAACCGGCCCTTGCGGCCCCACTTGATGACGAGCGGCTTGCCGCAGTCGGGGCAGACCTCGCCGGTCGGGACCGGCTCCTGCTTGACCGATTCCAATTCTTCCTTGGCGGCGGCCAGCCGGTCGGCGAACGGCTCGTAGAAATGCTGGACGCAGTCGTTCCAGGCCAGCTCCCCCTCCTCCACCTTGTCCAGCTCCGCTTCCATCCGGGCGGTGAACTGGACATCCAGCATCTTCTCGAAATGCTGGGCCAAGAGGCCGATCACGATCCCGCCCAGCTCCGCCGGGATCAGCGCCCGCCCTTCCCGGTTCACATACCCCCGGGTGATCAGGGTCTGCACCGTCGGCGCGTAGGTCGAAGGCCGCCCGATCCCCAGTTCCTCCATCGTCCGGATCAGGGAGGCCTCGGTGAAGCGGGCCGGCGGTTTGGTGAAATGCTGGCTCGGGTCGATCGAGAGGGTCCGGAGACTCTCGGTCTCCTCCAGCTTCGGAAGGAACTGCGGCTCCTTCTCCTTCCCCTTCTTGTCCTTCGGCGTTTCCGGATCGGTCTCCTCCTGCGGCTTGAGCACCTTGAGGAACCCGGGGAAGAGGATCCGGGAGCCGCTGGCCCGGAAACCGCATCGGCCCGCCTGGATGTCGGCTGAGGTCTGTTCCACCTTCGCGGGGGCCATCTGGGAAGCGAGGAAACGACTCCAGATCAGCCGGTAAAGCTTCAGCTGCTCCGGGGTCAGATACGATTTCATCTGGTCGGGGGTCCGCTCGACCCCGGTCGGCCGGATCGCCTCGTGGGCCTCCTGCGCCCGCCCCCGGGACTTGTAAATCGGCGGCTTCTCCGGGAGGTATTCCTTGCCGTAGGCCGATTCGATGTAGGCCCGGGCCTGTCCCCGGGCGCCGGCGGCGATCTGCACCGAGTCGGTTCGCATGTAGGTGATCAGACCGACCGGCCCCGCCTCCCCCAGATCGATCCCTTCGTACAGCTGCTGGGCGATCCGCATCGTGCGGGCCGCTCCGAAGCCGAGGCGGTTGAAGGCATCCTGCTGCAGGGTGCTGGTCGTAAAGGGAGCGGAGGGATGGCGCCGCTGTTCCCGGCGGGTCACCTTCTGGACGACGAACGGGGCCTCCTTCAGCCCCTCGACCAGCTGCTCGGCATCCTGCTGATTCTTGAGGTCCGCCTTCTTGCCATCCACCTGCACGAGAGAGGCGGTGAATTCCGCCGGCTCCTTGGGCCCAGGCTTGAGCTTCGCCAGCTGCGCGGTCACCTCCCAATACTCGACCGGACGGAAGGCTTGGACCTCCGCCTCCCGGTCGACGATCAGCTTGAGAGCGACCGACTGCACCCGGCCGGCCGAAAGCCCCCGCCCCACTTTTTTCCAAAGCAGCGGCGAGAGGGAGTAGCCGAGGATCCGGTCCAGGATCCGGCGGGCCTGCTGGGCCTCCACCTTCCGGCGGTCCACCTCGATCGGATGATCGAACGCCGCCTTGATCGCCTCGGGCGTGATCTCATGGAAGACGGCCCGATGGACCTCCTTCCCCTCCCCGAGCACGGTCGCCAGATGGGCGGAGATCGCCTCTCCCTCCCGGTCGGGATCGGTCGCGACATACAGCGTCTTGTGGCGGGCCGCCTCCAGCTTGAGCTCCTTGACGATCCGGCGCTTCCTAAAGATCACGATGTATTTCGGCGCGAAGCCGTTCTCCACATCCACGCCGAACTGGCTGGCCGGCAGGTCCATGACATGCCCCTGGGAGGCGATCACCTTGTAGCGGCCGGCCAGATACCGCTCCAGCGTCCGGGCCTTGGTCGGCGACTCGACGACGACCAGCGGCTTGCTGGACATCCGGACCATCTTCTTGGATTTGGACCGCTTCTTCGGCTT
>Ga0210019_1004340_pt1 | contig 12374 bp, 13 predicted proteins | sample CryGeyCG2114_020_2_FD_183969 | JGI IMG/M metagenome (GOLD analysis project Ga0210019, IMG submission 183969) | Groundwater microbial communities from aquifer - Crystal Geyser CG11_big_fil_rev_8/21/14_0.20 (SPAdes) (version 2) | ecosystem: Environmental > Aquatic > Deep subsurface > Groundwater ...
AAGCTTTTTGGATTTTTTATGGGACAGTCCCAAAAGGAACTCAAAGGTAAAGGAAACCCTCAAACTCTTAAAAAGATTTTGGAAGATAAGCTGAAGACATAGATATTAAGGAGCTTTATAGCTTGTCATATGCCCGATTGTTAGGCCTAGAATACACTCACCGAGGAGGTGCTGATGAGCGAACGTAAACCTTATGGCTCTAATTTTGGAAAACAAACGTGGTGGAACGGGAAGTTGATCCCCACGGAAGATGCCACGCTTCATGTGACCGCACACAGCCTTCACTACGGGCTTGGCGCCTTTGAGGGCATTCGAGCTTATAAGCTTCAAGACTGCAGCGTTGGAATCTATCGATGTTTTGACCATATGACTCGATTCAACCAGTCACTGCATATTTCGGGCCTTCCAATCCGCTATAGCGTCGAGGAATTGGTGACGGCCTGTCGGGATACAGCCCGTGCCTCAGGGATGGGAGCTTGTTACCTTCGTCCCATCGCTTTTTTGGATGCCGGCCCATTGGGAGTTGCCTTCAATGCTGAAACCCACCCCTTTACGGTGGCCATTATCACCGCCGATTGGGGTAAATACTTAGGGCATACGGCAGCCGAACAAGGTGCAAAAATAAAAATTTCATCTTTCTCTCGCCACCATCCCAATGTCGCCATGACCAAGGCCAAATTGACTGGAAATTATATCAATAGCGTTTTTGCAAAAGTGGAAGCCAAAAAACTTGGTTTTGATGAAGCACTTCTATTGGATACAGAAGGTTTTGTAGCTGAAGGTTCAGGAGAAAATATTTTTGTCGTCAAGAGAGGCAAAGCATTTACACCGTCAGTTGAGACAGTTTTGGAAGGCATCACCAGAGATACGGTCGTCAATATTCTGGCCGATATGGGTGTCTCGCTTACTGAGAGACGAATGACCCGAGATGAACTCTATGCTGCAGATGAAATTTTCTTCTGTGGAACCGCCGCCGAAGTTACGCCCATCTCAGAAATCGATAGCCGCAAAATTGGATCCGGAGAACCTGGCTCGATTACTCAAGAGATTCAGAAACAATATTTTGATATCGTAAGCGACAACAACAAAAAATATTCTCATTGGATTACGCGTATATGAGTGGACGCCATTTTGTGTGGCTCGGGCTGTCGAGCCTATTCTTGTTAAGCTGCTCCGGCGTCGGAAAAAATAGTCAGGAATTTGCGAAAGATCAGCCCAAAACCTATATGCAGTCCACCTTGGCTCCTGTGGATTTACTTAATCGCACGATACAGTATCTTGAATACTATCGAGCTTACAATCTGAGTGTTCGTGACGGTACGCGAGGCTTGATCGTAACAGATTGGGTTGAGGACTCGCTGGCTGAACGGCATCGCGTCACGATTCGCGTCAATGAAGATATTCAAGGTTCGATTTTGACCGCACATTTTGAGCGTCAATCCTCTTTGGACGGCAACACTTGGAAGGAAGAGGTTTCGGGAAGTCGGGCCGAAAGCAATTTAATTGCCGAGCTCGAAACCTATCTAAAGAGCAGCGCCCCACAGCCCCAAAATTAAATTCATTTAATTGCACCTCCAGACCCGTAGCAGCCATTTTGAAGTACAATGGTTTCATTGGAGAGAAGGTGCGTTTTTGACTGATCGACCCCTATCGAGATCTGGCCCTGGGGAAGCCCCAGAAAAGTTTGGCCGCTATGATCTCCTTGAACATTTGGCTTCAGGGGGAATGGCCAAGATTTATCGCGCGTCCACCAACGGCAACCGCAGTCTTATCATCAAAAAAATTCTCCCTGATTACTCTGCGAATGAAGATTTCATTAAGATGTTTTTGGAAGAGGCGAAAATTTCTTTGGCTCTTAAGCATAACAACATCGTTCGAGTCATTGATTTTGGAGCCAATGAAGGCTCCTACTATCTTGCGATGGAATATGTTTTTGGGCAAGATCTTGGAAGCCTGCTCAAACGTAGTGTCGAACAAAAAGTACATATCCCCATCGATGCGGCATGTCTGATCATTATGCAATGTTGTCGTGGGCTGGATTACGCCCACCACTTTAACGATGGATTTGGAAATCAAGTTAGTATTGTCCACCGAGATATTTCGCCTCCTAATATCTTGATCAGTTACAATGGCGAAGCAAAGGTTTTGGATTTTGGCATTGCTAAAGCCGTCACTGCGGTCAGCAACACGAACACTCGATCGGGAATTCTTAAAGGAAAATTTTGCTATATGTCCCCCGAGCAAGCTCAAGGTAGGGAGCTGAATCGCCAAAGTGATGTCTTTAGTCTTGGCATTGTGTTCCATGAACTGCTCTGTTCTAAGAGTCTATTCTATACCAAAGATGAAATCGAAACGCTCGAACGAGTCCGAAAAGCAAAGGTCAATCCTCCCAGTAAAATCAGAAAAGGCATGCCCAAGGAGTTGGATCGAATTGTTTTAAAAGCGCTTAAACTTAAAAAAAGTGCTCGCTATGCAAGCTGCGGGGAATTGGCTGATGATATTCAAGCTTTTTTAAAGAAGCACTACCCTCGCTCCGATGCTCGAGCTGTCGCCAAAGTAATCCGACTGATGTTTCGAGAGGATTTCAACCGAAGAGTACCTGATATCCGTAAAGAATCCTGGAAAGATGTCTTTGTATCGGGCGGCGCCGACACGGATTTGCTCTTAGACCGATTTGTCAACGTCCCGTCCTCGCCCGGCCTTCGTCATGCCGCCAGTCGCAACTCGGAGATTGGATTTTTGAGACGCCTCCTTTATGACCCCAAAGTGAATAAAAAATTTGTACGCACCAGCCTCGGCCTCGGAAGCGTTTCTATTGTTCTGGCAATTGCCTTCTATCTTTGGACAACGCCTTATGGGTCAAAGCTCTATGAACTCGGCACCGACTATTGGAAGTATTTGATAAATCAACCCGGCTTGGCTGAAGTAGCTGAAAGTTCTTCTGACTCTATGAATGAAGCGCGCCCCGCCAAGCCCGAAATGGGAAGTCTTTTGTATTGGACCAACAAAGGTGCGGAAGCCGAAAAGAAAAAGGATTGGCCGACAGCGCTTAAAGCTTATGATCGGGCCCTCAATATCAATTCGCTCGAAAGCTCTATTGAAGTGAAACGTCAATTTGTTCTGATCCGAATGGGGAGATTTGAAAAGCCATGCGCTTGGTTCAAATCCCATACTGAACTTGAATTGGCTGATCGAAGCTTGGCCGAAGCACTCTGTTATCAAGCCACAGACGATATCACGAAGGCCGTATACGCCTTTGGTGATTTTTTACGTAAATTTCCTCAGGATCCACGTGCAGCTGGAGTAAAATCAGAATTTGATGCCGTACTTAGAACCGTTAAATAGAATGAAGATCCAATCAAAATTCGTAATATCGCTATTGGCGCTTGGACTTCTAATGGGCTGTGGTGATGGCCATGTCAACATAGATAATGACTTCGGGAAAATAAGCGAATTGCCACTTGGCGATATCCAGCGGGACGAACAAGAAGTGGCGATAAAAGCCTTTTTTGTAGAAAATCTATTTCCAATTATGGCGCTTGATTCCTTTCCGCAAGGCGGCTGTGCCATTTCAGGTTGCCATCTGTCTGGCGACGCTTCTTCAAATGAGCAAACTTTTTTTCAGGTGGACCCAGATAGTAGTGACAACTCTTGGCAGTGGGCGCGCTATCGACGAAGCGTTTCTGAAGTCAGCAGTTTTACAACCAATGGAAGTGATACTCTCAAAAATCGGAAGGATAACGGTCACAATTCATTTGCTGCCTGGTCCACCGAGCAAAAAGCCTTTATCGACACTTGGGCCGCCATGGAATAATTCAAATCCGGTACCGGGAGACGTTTTGTCAACCTAGGTTGACAAAACGTCTCCCGGTACCGGTGACTTATCGACTGAAAATATTGGAATTGGTCCGGTAGAAAAGGCCCTGGGCAAACTCCGGATTGATCGAAACGCCGGATTGCTTGGGATCCGAAGACTTGGGATAAGTCGAATCAACAGGTCTTATCGAACGAGCTACTTTAGCCTGATAAATCTCGCTCGGATCGATCAAATTTGTAGCTGCTTTGGGCAGCCAGTACACAGACTTCGCGTCTCCTATATGAGCGGCCTCAGGGGGATCCCAATGCATTTGCATCTGAATCATGATTCCTTCGTGGATATGTTTAATCCTCAATTTACGATCCGATGGATCTTCCTTCACTTTCATCAAGACATAAACCGAAGGAAATCTTCCCGTGACAAGAGGAACACCATGACCCATTCCAGCTTCATCAACTAAAGCACTAACGGACTCAGGACTTAAAATGAATTCTATCGGAGGTAAATCTTTCGACTTCCGAGCTTCATTCATTTCTGTCTCCATTGTTCCAAGCTGATCAAACAATGGAGCCGAAACCAATTCTTTTAAATCTTCAATGACTTTCAATTCCCCAACAGCTTGCTTCCAGATCTCAGGATCAAAATTTTCGATTTTATATGAGTCGGGATCGCTGGGTTTAAACTCACCCTCGTTAATTTCGGGCGTGGGCTTCAACAAATCGGAAGTGACGAGCAGGCCATCTGTCAAAGTATCGGACCAGGCCGCCCATAAAAGCGCATCGCTGGCGGATTTCAACATTCTCTCCAGAAACGACTGCCGAATCATATGCATATAAAGTGATCCATTACCCACTTCATCGAGCTTCACACTTGAGGGAACGGCTTCAAGGCTCGGATTCATTGAAGAGATTGGTCCGGGTCCAATTTGTCCGACAGCACTACGTGCTCGTCGATAGCGACTAAAAGGTAGGCCACCACCAGTTGCTCGTGTCATAAAATTTTGAGGTAAATTCTCTGCGGCAAATGCTTTCGCCTTAGCTCTTGGGCTTGAAAGAGAATCATTAAATCCGCGTCGCATCAAATCTTCACGATTTAAGTTGCCAGCCTGTCTCAAACTCATCCCATCTTTAGCAATGGCGGCAAAGGAAGGCCCGCAAAGCTTCGCCATTTCGTCATGAAGTTTAACATTACCAGCCAGGATATTCTTACTCACCCAAGTATCAAATTTTGCAACTTCCGATGGGCCATAAGTTTTAGCAATCTTCATCCTAGCATTTTTAATACTTTGTTGGGTATTCCACTCTTGCCAAAAATTGACATAAAATTCGGGACGAGCGTTCGGTACAGCTACACCAAGTGCTTTTTTTAGTTCCGCTTTGTCCGTAATTTTTAAAAGATCTAACAATTTTTGCTCACTCAACCCATCTGGCCAAAAATTTCGCATGGCTGCCTGATAGCGAGCTGACGGCAAAGACATTGCTTGAGGTAATCGCGATCCCCTAGTGACCTTTCGCATCAAAAAATGTGCTCCCCAAAAAGCTAGTGGCCTCGTAACCGATCCATCACCTTTCGTAACATCTGTGTCCAAGGGTAAATATCGAGTTAGGTCTTCGCGATCTTCCCTGTACAAGCGATCATACTCCGCTCGAGCGTAAGGAAAAGTATTCTCATAAATCGCTTCCTGCGAATTCGGATCCAAAACTCCGAATCTCCGATTTGGAACTCCAACAAAGGCTTCATTCAAAATTTTGTAGTCTACTTCGCCCCAACTATAACCACCCTGACCCGTCTGAAGCGAGGAAAGAGAAATCAAAAAGGCCATTCGATGCGGATTTAGTTCCGATTGAAAAAGATTTTTATCCAATTCATTTTTCGCCTGCCAAGCTTGAAACCATTTCCACTCAGCACCAAAGTCCGAAAATTTCTCTAGATTATTTCTAAAAATTCGACCCAGTTCAGTGGAACTCTTCGCGGCCTGAGACTGACTCATAAAAGCCGTGACTCTCTCTAGAGAGGACCAAAAATAGGTCGAGTCGGTTTGCAAGCTCTGAATAATTCGAGATGGGCTAGATTCCAGAGACTCCTGAAACTTCTGTTGTTGAGTAATTGCCTCAGCATCCATTCGATCCCGAAGTTCTGCCAATTGCAACATACTCGCCGCGTGAATAATGAGAGTTTTTTCAACGACACTAAAAGCTTCTGGATCCTTCCCCGAGAACTTCGCTTCGAATTTCTCCCATATAAAATTATCAATCGCTTGGGATTTGAAAAACTGTGTGCGGTAAGCATCATCCCAGAAACCCACAACGTCTCGAATATCGCTAAAATTAATATTCTTTTTCGCCTCTTCAAGATAGCTATCCAAACGCTTGGCTACAAACTCAAGCTCTCGAGGATCTCGCAAAGCGGCCGCCGTTTGAGCTGGGTCAGTTAAGATCTGCGAAATTTCTAAGCCTGCCGCAATACCTGAAGAAGTTTGCGCCAAACAAGGCCTGAAGCCCAAGCACAGTAACAAAACCAACAGATAAGCCTTCGTTCGCACGCCTTAGGAGAATTAGCATTTTCCATGCCTTCCGGGTACGTTAATCAATCCAATAATTTCAGGGGTTTATCTTAGACTCTCAGCCTAGGCTGCGACATTTTGCGCCTTTTTCCCAATTCTGTTGGTCATTTGAACATATGCGAGATTCTACTCTTTTTTAGTTGGTTTCCTGATTTCCGAGGCAGCCGCATCTTTGGAGGATTTTGAGAATAAAATAATCCATGTCGCGATAGCCAAAGGCTTGCCACTTTAACCCCTTTGAGACCCTTGATCCCGCGATTAATTCCTTCTGCGACAGTTCTGCTAAGTTTATGGGTAAAGAAATTCCTGAATCCGGCTTGTAAATAAGTCTGACAGTCAAAGAGCTCGGTAGAGCTTCCATTTTTTATTTTAAGGTCCACATCTCCACTTTTTCTGTCCAGTCTTTGGGGTCCACCTCAAAGAACCAGTTGGCGCTTGGGCTGATGTTTTTAGTCCCGGGGAGAGTAAATGTGTCATAAAGTCAGAAAAGACTCTCCCTGGGGAGAGTGATTGTGACTTTTAAGTTTCAGCCGCGCAGCCAAGCGCGCTCGAGCCTGCGAGAGCTACGAGCGCGCGACTTAATTTTTTTAATTATTTATTTGACTGAGTTTTTGAGCCTTTCTTTATTCCGTGGCGTGAGCTTCTTAGGAAGCCGAGAATTCCCAAGCCTGGAGGCTTTGGTGGATGTCTATTTAAAAACAAAGGATCCGATCGAGAAAGCCAAGCGAGTCCAACAAAAATCAGCCGCCGCCCCCGGCTTCTACAGGCCGGGCGGCTCTGATAGAACTACTGTCAGGGGACTCCCGACTGGGGGACAGACGACTGGGGCGAAGCCACCAGTCCTCGTCCTAAGCAATGTCCTCGTCCTAACCAATGCCCCCATCTTAACAAATGTATGTGTCCTAAAGTCAGAAAAGACTCGATAATCTATTAAGCCTTTGCCATCCCCATCATGATTACTTCCATCGGAAGGATAGAAAATACCGACCTAGCAAGCTGGCATCGATCCCATCTTCGCCGCCACTAGCTTTGCCTTCTTCAGTTGGCGCGCCAGCGGTTCCGCTAGCCTCTCGGAGAGACTAATGAAGCTCGATACTCTATTTTAATTTAACTTTAATTTAACTTTAATTTAACGCCCTGCATCCCCACTTTTTCTGGAAAGAACCTCTGAAGCTTCCCGAATTCTCAGTCTTGAGGGCAGTACTTATCATGCGATTTGTCATGGACCAGCGTAATCGGTAGTGAGGTCGGCTTCTTAAGACGAATCTCCATGCCCGGAATCATTCCAGTGACTTTGTTGGATTCAAGAAAAACTGGAGAATCTAAATCCCCATTAAGATAGATTTTAGCATCACGCCCCTCAACCAACGGCTTTGCATTTTCAAACACTCTAGTTGTCAGTCCCTCGCCAACAAACTTTAAATTAAAATTTTTGCCTGGTGTGTTATCTGAATGAATTTTAATCGTTGGCTCAATGCCATCATCGGTCGCGATGGCTGAGATGGAGCTCAGATCCGAACTCCAGACACGATGATATTCGTCCTCATGAGAAATATTGGTAATCATGAAGTGACTGCTGATCACTAATAACATCAAACCCATGAAATCAATCTCAGTCCACCCCTGAGGTTAGCCAGGCTTCAGCTTTCAGGCTTCATCAAACTAAAAAAGAAAGATGCCTGATGATGCGCGGAGACATCTTTGACATTTCTTTGATCGCTTTGTTGAGGCAGATTCAACGAGATGACCGAGCCCGCCCATAGCCTAGATTATTTGATCGAAGATTTGATGGAGCTTGATTCCTATCTGGCCAAGAGAATGTTTGGCTGCAAAGCCGTCTATTTGCACGGCCTGATGATCCTTGTGATGGCAGATTCCGAAGCGCCTTGGCGCGGCCTTTTGTTTCCTGTCGATTTTGCAGATCACGAAAGTCTGCTCACGGAGTTTGATTGCCTCCAGAAGCATCCTATCCTTAAAAAATGGCTGCACCTTAGTTGCGACTCTGAGAATTTTGAAGTGAATGCTCAACAACTAATCCGTGCCATCAAACGCGCCGACCCCAGATTCGGCATCACGCCAAAAGAGCGAGCAAAAACGAAAAATAAAAAAAAGAAATCAAAGTAGAACATTCCTTAGGAATGTGATTTTGACTTATACTCCACCGGTACCGGGAGACGTTTTGTAAACCTAAGGCGGCAGCCGTTCGGCCAAAGGCCGACCTAAAGGTCGGACGAACCGGGGACCGGTTCGAATCCGGCGATGCGGATTTCGTGACGTAATTGTGATTAAGGCGGCAGCCGGATTCGAACCGGCGATGAGGATTTTGCAGACCCTTGCCTTACCACTTGGCCATGCCGCCCTCAAATAAGAACTCCGCCCAAGTAACACGAATTTTGCTAGGAAAAGAACAAAAAAATGGCCCGAGCCTTACTCGGTCGTAACGTATTGAATGATCTTTTCGCGATCGGCCTCACTAAGATCCAAAAACTGTACCCCAAAGCCAGAAGGCAATGAGCCATAGGTATTTTCGAGAGAGTGCCTGACTTCGCCCGTCACTTTTACTTGACCCACACCTGGAAGATCAAATTCTAGCTCCAATCTCGTGCCCAATGTCGGCGGCAAAAGACTATGAACATAAAGTCCACCCTCACCCAGGGTTGTGGTCAAACAGGAACGCTGCTCACCCTCCCACTCGAAGCGAACCGGCACGACAATATCCTTTCGTAGATAGCGGCGCTTGATACTTGGAGTATCCATCATTTCAAAGTTTAGACGAGTTTTTATAAATCTGTCATGATAGAAGATAGTGATTCAGCTTTTAATCGATGGTTACAATCTGATGCATGCCCTACAAAATAGAGGCCTTCTAAAGGCCAAATTCACGAGTCTACAGGACCAACGAGAAAGACTCCTCTCTCAGCTCCACAGTTATCAAAGCGTACGCTCGGTAGCTATAAAGATTATATTTGATGCTTCGGACCCTAACAGTTCCCTTCTCTACGAGAATCGAAGCCGCTTTGGAGAAGTCGAAAGCATTTTTAGTTCTCATTCGGAATCCGCCGATGAATATATCGGCCAAGCTTGCGCCAAAAATCCAGGGTCTTACGTCGTTATCTCGAATGACAAGCAAGTCCTTCGCTATGCGGCCCTCAATGATTGCAAAAGCATGAAAGTCGATGAGTTTATTCCCAAGCTGATGCGAGCCCTTGAAGAATCCGCGTCCGATCCCTATACGGAAGACAAGGATGACGATGCGCCCTTGTTCCCAAAAGTATCGACTAGAAAAAAGGGCAGGGCCAAAAAACTCCCCAAATCTGAGCGTCGTAAACGACACCAGTTGAAAAATCTTTGAGGGCTCAATTCGTCCTATGTTCAATGAAGTGAAAAACCAGCTATCTGAATCCATGATCGATAAGAACCTTTGGGGTCGATCCCTTCTTCTCCTTTGGAGTGCATGGATTTTTATCCATCTATGGAGGAGCGAACAGATCAGCCTCGTGCAAAATCCATTCTATTTTTTTGATCATGACATTCACGAGATTGGCCACTGGATCACACGAATATTTGGAATGTGGATCAGTGTTGCTTCTGGAACTATTTTTCAACTGATCTTTCCATGGATCCCCCTTCTCGCTTTTGTCAAAGAAAGGGATTTCCATGCGGCCTTCTTTATTTTTACTTGGATGAGCTCATGTCTCTATCAAATTTCCTGGTACTCAGGAAGTGCCGCCTATTCGGACCTTCAACTTCTTACGCCTCATTATATTACCTTGTATCACGACTGGGTCTGGATGCTGAGTCGCCTCAACGCCATTGATTGGGCTGGTCGGATTGAAAATTTCTTTCTGAGTCTAGCCTGGCTTTCGTTAGCGGTCTCTGTGGCCGGACAAATGTATTGTCTTTATTTGGGTTTCACAAATAGCCAAACTAATCGCAATTAACCTTTGTCACTTAATTCTCTAAACTGATAGCGAAGAGGATTCTCTGGCTCTCCATTTTTTCGAATTTCAAAATGCAAATGAGAACCCGTAGCATGGCCCGTTGAACCCAGAGTCGCGACAACTTTTCCGCGCTCCACAAGCTGCCCCTTCCTTACAAGATTTTCGCGATTATGCGCATACACACTGCTCAATCCTGCACCGTGATAAACGACAATGGTTTGGCCATAACCATTAATGACACCACTAAAAACAACACGTCCGCTACCAATGCTTCGAATTTTCTCGCCACTCTTCCCACGCAAGTCCAAACCCTCATGAAACTTTCCATCTCGCACACCAAAGCCCGATGAGATCTGTGGATTTTCAATCGGCCAGTAAAAAAAGCTATCGTAACCTGCGGTCCATCCTTTCTGATAGTCCTCCCAAGGAAGTTCTTTGATTTCCTGAGTTGGTTCAATGGCTGAAGATTCTCTTTGTATGAGGGGCTGCTCCACAGGGGCACTTGACGAATCATCTTTGGCTCGAAAGAGATTCAATCCTTTAAAAAAACTCTCCCGCCTTTCTTTGCGATCCGAATCACGCCCATCGGATCGCCAGGGAGAGCGGCGCGAATTCGAATTTTGCCACGGAGCAATTGCCGTTATGAGCAACCATGAAAAGGTAATAAGAATAACTCTAGATTGTGAACTCCGCAAAAATAACAAAACGAGATGCCTCCCCTTTTGTTATTTTAGAAGCTTCCTTTCGTACAGTCGACCGCCGTTTCAAGCTGCTGCCACTCTGAGTCAGAGAGCCTTAGGAATTTGACGCCTACTTCAAAGGCTTTATCACGCTTGATACAGCGCACCACTTGAGCATCGACTTCTAACCCCAAATGTCGGCCATGCCCCACATAAGGTAACAAAAATTCCACTTGCATAACTTCGCCAGCTTCAATCGATCGATCCATCCACAACTTCAAACCACCCGCACTGATGTCCTCAAAGGTCGCATACTCCACGCCTCTTTGGCTGAGGATTTTAACGGCTTCTCGGCCTGTCTTTCTTGTATATTTTCGTTTTGCTTGAAACGCCATGAAGAGCCTTTTAGTCGAGAACACCACGCTCCACAAGCCCCCCAAAAACACTAAGAAAAACCTAAAAATAGGGCTTTGGGGCCAGATTCCGAAATTGAAACCTCCGTGCTATAATTGAGCCTTATTATCGAATTTTTCTTGGGGGAGTCCATTATTGAGCAGCAGCGGTCGAAAACCTGGAGATGATGACGAGATTTTGGATTCGCTCAAGCTATCCGATGACCAGACCGTTATCAGCCCGATTGCAACCATTGATCCTTTTGAAGTCGAGAGAACGCCCTCACTTTTGATGATTTCGGGACCCCAGATTGGACGTTCTTTTCCTATGCTGAATGACGAAGAATTTATGATTGGCCGGGCCAGCAATTGCGATCTTCCCGTTGAGGATGATTTGGTGTCGCGCCATCATTGTAAGATTGTTCTCGGTGCCGAGGCTGCCGAATTGATTGACCTTGCGAGCACCAATGGAACTCTTCTAAATGGACGCCGCGTTGATCGTGCTGAACTAAAAGAAGGCGATCAAATCCAAGTTGGTTCCGTCGCAATTTTAAAGTTTCACTTCCAGGAAGACATTGAAGCCAAGTTTCTAGGTCAACTCTACGAAGCCGCGACGAGGGACTTTTTGACCAGCACTTATAATAAGAAATATTTTATTGAGCGTCTTCAAGATGAATTTGCCTATACCCAGCGACACAATGGTGAGTTGGCCATTCTTGTCTTGGATATCGATCATTTTAAAAAAGTAAACGATACCTACGGCCACTTGGCAGGCGACCTGGCCATTAAGAAAGTGGCTCATCATCTCCTGAGTCATACGCGTAAAGACGATATTGTGGCTCGCTTCGGAGGCGAAGAATTTGTCATTCTCATGCGAGACATTGAGAGAGAAAAAGCCAAACACCTCAGAGAATCTTTGCGTCGAGGTGTTTCTGAACTGAAGATCAAATTTGATAAGCATGAGTTTCAACTAACGATTTC
>Ga0210019_1004341_pt1 | contig 12373 bp, 10 predicted proteins | sample CryGeyCG2114_020_2_FD_183969 | JGI IMG/M metagenome (GOLD analysis project Ga0210019, IMG submission 183969) | Groundwater microbial communities from aquifer - Crystal Geyser CG11_big_fil_rev_8/21/14_0.20 (SPAdes) (version 2) | ecosystem: Environmental > Aquatic > Deep subsurface > Groundwater ...
TTTGGCGATTTGACGACCGGAGCGTCCAATGACATATCGGTAGCTACAAATTTGGCGCGCAATATGGTGATGCGATTCGGAATGTCGCGCGAAGTTGGACCAGTCGCCTTTGATGATAGAGGTGGCACTTTTCACGGTCCTGATTACTCGCAAGAAGTTGCCGCGAAGCTGGATTCGGAAACGACTCGCCTCTTGAAAGAGGGACACAAAAAAGCCCTGGAAGTGTTGATCAAACACAAACCCGCATTGCACGCAATGTCCAAATACCTCACAGAAGTAGAGACGATGGAGCAGGAAGAATTTGAAAAACTACTTCTCATGAATGGCATCACCCCCAAACAGAGAAAAAATTCCGCAGAAAAAGACAAAAATAACGCGGAAAGACAAATCCCCGAAGCCCCAAAAGAGGGCATAGAGATAGTTCCCCACGACTAGAGGGAAAAGTTGGATGACGAGCTTGTAGGAGTTAGCTGGTAGCTTGTAGGGGACGAGGTGAAAGGGTGGGACGGTGTGATTGGTGGAGTACAAATAATAAGAGCCCTGAATCGTGATGTCCAGAGCTCGCGTGCTCTTCCTAATTTCTTTACTACTTGTCAATGCTGGTCAGGTTTGCTACCCGATTGAACTGATGAAACCAGATAATAGAAGTAGAAGGAGAAGCGAATATGGTATCATCGCCACGATTGAGATTGGGAATAAACGCCTCTTGCTTAGCGCATCATTCCTCAGTATCTTTATATGCGCGAAAGCAATAAGTGTCGCCAAGATAAACCAGACTGCAAAGATTAAGAGCGCCAAAGCCGCAACCATCAGTAGCTCAAAACCGCCACTCGTTGAGAAGCTAAACACATATGGTAGAGTCAGCAGATAGATAAGGGTTGATATTGCTGATGATTTGGACGCTAGACTAACTATCTTTTAGGGTAATCATTCTCTTTTTGAAGAACCGCAAGTGGAGACAAAAAGTATAAAAATAGCAAGAAGTAAAAAATGTTTAAAAGCATATTTAGTGTTTTTTTATAAACGCAATTTGCTACTGGAAACACGGTCAGTCCGTCCTCCTGGACTCGAACCAGGGACCGCGGAGATATAAGCTCCGTGCTCTAACCAACTGAGCTAAGGACGGGTTTGTCATAATTTATAGCATATTTTGTGAAAGATTTCCACACCTAGCGTGAAATGGTGTGTTTTTTTGGGGTACAATGATGGGGTGTGTGGGGAATTAAGAATTAGGAATTAGGGAAAATTATGTAGTGTATATATGGAAAGAATAAAGAAGAAGAGAAGAGGAAACAAGAACAAGAAGGTGGGTGGATTGAACTCGTCGTTTTTTGTGGCGGTGGTGATCTTGTTTGTGCTGTTTTTATACTCGCTTGGGATGTCTGGCGTTAGTTACAATTTGCGACAGTTGGCAGGGCTATTTTACGCGGAGACGATTACTCCTGAAGGATTGAAGGAGAGCTACAAAGAAAGGCCGTTGCGCGTGGTGATTGTGCCGGGGCATGACAATGTTAGTAAGGGTTCGCATTTTCGTGGACTGAACGAGAGCGATCTAAACATAGAGCTTGCCTACAAACTTCTTGAGATATTATCTCTTGATCCAAAATTTCACGTCTGGGTAAGTCGCGAGCAAGATGGAGAGTATGCGGATTGGTTTCGCAAGTACAAGGAAGAAAATCAAGATGACATAAACACGTTTATAAAAGAGAGGAGGTCTGTCTGGAATGACGCGGCGAACTTAGGGTTTGTAGATAGGCATGTGGCGGTGGAGAGATCTGACGCGCCGTCGCGTGTTGCCTTTGATTTGTATGCAATGAACAAGTACGCGGCAGAGAATGAAATAGATGTGCTTCTCCATATCCACTGGAATGACTATGCTGGGAGAAAAGGCAATACCAGCGGAAAGTATTCCGGATTTTCAATATATGTACCTGAGTACCAGATGCCAAACTCAAGAGCCAGCATCGCTCTTGCCGAAGCGCTTCGCGACCGCCTTTCGCAATTTTTCGCGAAAAGCAATATGCCACTTGAGGAGGGGACCATCATAGAAGATCAGGAGCTTATTGCCGTGGGTTCCAATGCGTCCCAAAAGAAGGCTTCCATATTGATTGAGTATGGTTATATTTACGAGAGTCAATTTCTAGATAAGGAGTTGCGATCGCTTATACTTTCTGAACTGGCACATCAGACTTATTTCGGAATTCTGGATTTCTTTGAAGAGGGAAGGAAGCCGGACGGACGACTGGGAGCACTCCTGCCTTATGAGTGGAAGGGTTCTATCCCGCAGAATGCGAGAGATTCCAAGGACGTACTTTCAATGCAGGTGGCGATGGCAAAAGAAGGGGTATACCCGCCTTCGGGAAAAACACTCACAGACTGTCCGATTTCCGGCAACTTCGGTCCCTGTACAAAAACTGCACTTGCGAAATTTCAGGAAAAGCATGGAAGTAAGATACTCTCACCGCTCAATCTGGTAAATGGTACTGGCGTGGTGGGGGATATGACAATTTTGGTATTGAATGAGTTGTACGGGAGGTGAGCTTGTAGGACTTAGCTTGCCTGCCCCGACGGCAAGGCGGGTAGCTTGTAGCTTTTGTTGACGAGGTGAAATTATGAAAAAGAGGATTAAGACGAAGATGAAGAAAGTGAAGGTCAGTCCGCGTAGGTGTGTTTTGTATTGGTGCTTATTGATCGTGGCTATTATTGTTTATGTACCGGTGCTCAGGGAGGCGGCAATGGAACAGTTTTCTATTCGTCCACACGGATCGGTGTCGCAGATCAGAAGTATATTCGGGATAGCTAGCACTAGCGAGAAGAATGTCATGGGATCCACGGCGACGCGACCTGCTTGCGAAGGCTTGACTAAAGATATGAAAAGTGGGTCTACCGATCTCCAAACTGATGGAAATGTGAGTAAGCTTCAAGAGTATCTGAAGACTAATTCTGCAATATACCCCGAAGGTTTAATTACTGGTTATGTGGGACCGGGCACGCTTCGGGCAATAAAAAGATATCAGATTAGAGAGGGGCTCGCCAATGTCGGAGATGCCCATTTTGGTATAGTGGGCGGAGATACAAAAAGCTCAATCTCGCGCGAGATTTGTGCGTATCTATATGGTGATTTTATGCCAGTCCGGGCGGTAGGGTTGGGTACACAGGGCACTAGACTAGGGTCGACATCCGGATTGTCGGGAATGAGAGGTGGAAGTACACAGAGTGGACTGACATCAGGACTTTCGGGCACTAGCACGAGGAGTTCGGGATTGTCCCGCGCAAGGGAGATTGAGCGAATTGCGAAGCCCCTCGATCCGCCAAAGATAATTGAGATAGAAGGACCACGTCGTGTGAAGTTGGGAGAAGTTGTGTCGTGGACGATCAAGGCGACATCAAATGATGGAACACCACTTTTGTACGGCTTGTATTATGGCGCGGCCCGGGATGCGGTAGCCAGAGGTCGTACTACTAACTATTCAGAAGACAAGAACAACACTTACTCCACCGTGTTTGAGAAGGAGGGTGCGTTTGAGCTTGTGTTTACCGCTAGGAACGACGGGGGAAGGGAATACAAGAATATGTTCGTAACAGTAGGTAACGCGCCCTTTCGTGGTAGTACTATCACTTTTGATTTGAGAGATGGTGGGATTACTTGCCCCGTGCGATTACCGCTTTGCGACAGAGTTTCAGAAGGTGAGGGCGCCTTGGATAGACTTTTTGGCGCAACAGGAAGAATGTTTGTAGGGATATCCAAGATTCGCGACGGTCTTCTCACATGGCAGAGTTTACCAGACGGCGAGTACGAGGCAAGCATAAAAGTGCCAGGTTCCACTTTACGCACAGAGAGGTTTACGGTAGCTCGCGGGAGTCTTATAACAAAGAAGGTTGTTCTTGATCGGGTGGGAAGTAGAGCACCGGTTCTGTTAAGACTAAACCCGCCCGCCTCATTCTATAATGGCTTTATAACGACGACAGGACAAAATCTTGGCACATCTGTGCGCGTGTATCTAGACAAAAAATATCTCGGAAATTTGGAGCACAGAGACGGGGCTTTTGGTTTTGTGGTACCAAGAGAAATTGCTTCTGAAGACACGTGCTCCAATGATATCCTAATCTCACAATGCAGAAGCTCCCGTGCATACACAGTACGACCGGGCGAACATACTATTTTGTTACAAAATGAAGCTGGCACATCAAGCGTCGCCTCAATATTGGTATTTGAAGATAGCAACGCAAAGCCCTTTACTCCCGCCACGGCAGAAGAACTTATACGTAATGCTGGTACACAGATCCGCCGTCTCCTCGGACAATAGACTTCTTCCAAAACTGGCGCATGGGTTGAGCTTTTAGGAGCTAGCTTCTAGCTTGCCTGCCCGACGGCAAGGCGGGTAGCTTCACTGGTGACGTTGACGATCGCACCACTCATCAAAAGCTTCAAGCTACAAGCTAACTCCTACAAGCTCGTCTCTATTCCATGTGAACTAGTTTTCGTTTTGTTTTTTCGGATTTTGAGGATGGAAGTTGTTTTACATATTCAATAGCTTCTTTGCGCGCTGCTTCCACGAGGCGAAGGTTTTTGATGGCATCCATGGCTATGTCTGACACGCCCCACTGTTTGCCGCCTGCTAATTCTCCTGCTCCGCGGAGGGATAGATCCATCTCGGCAAGCTCAAATCCGTTTTTGGCGGACACAAGCGCGCGCAGGCGCTCCATGGATTTCTTTGATGATGTTTCGGTGGCAAGATAGCAAAATGGGGGGTGCTCACTTCTCTGCACACGTCCGCGTAGCTGGTGAAGTTGTGCAAGTCCAAATCGCTCCGCGCCTTCTATAAGTATTACGGTCGCGTTTGGTACGTTCACGCCCACCTCTACGACCGACGTAGCTACAAGTATATCCGTCTCGTGTTCCAAAAATTTCCGCATCGTCTCCTCCTTTTCTTTCGGTGTCGCCTTGCCGTGAAGTGAAGCGATACGATATTCCGGGAAGATATTATCCTTCAGTCGTATCGCTTCCGCGGTTACAGATTTGGCAATAAGGGCGTCCTCTTTGTCCGGATCCGGCTCAAAGACGCGTGGACAGATCACAAATGCTTGCCGATCTTTTCTTAGTTCCGTTCGTATCGCTTCGTAAACGGCAGCTCTCATGTTTGGTGATACAATTTTCGTTTCTATCTTTTTTCGTCCTTGTGGAAGCTCGTCCAAAAGAGTTATGTCTAAATCTCCATGAATGGTAAGAGCGAGAGTGCGAGGAATTGGGGTTGCTGTCATTGAAAGCAAATGAGGCATCTGTATCGCGCCTTTCCGTGCCAGTTTGCCACGTTGCTCTATTCCGAACCTGTGTTGTTCGTCTATGATTACATATGCCAAATTTTTGAAGATCACCTTTTTTTGAATCAGCGCATGTGTCCCGAAAACTATCGGGATCACACCTTCCTCTATCCACTTCAAAAGCTGTGGTCTTGGTACCGATGTCGGCGACCCAGATATCGTTTTGGAAGGATACTTAAGCGCCAGTGAGCCCGTGAGAAGCGCGATAGGTATATCCAAATGTTTAAAGTATTTTATAAACGAGTGAAAATGTTGCGTTGCCAGTATCTCAGTAGGTGACATATATGCCACTTGTAAAGTCTCGCTTGCCTTTCGGCTTGCGTTGGAAGACACAACCGCAAAGGCACTCATAGCGGCTACCGCGGTCTTTCCGGAACCGACATCGCCTTCCAAGAGACGAAGCATCGGGTGCGTCTCTTTCAGATCACTTTCTATATCCAACACCGCTCGTTTCTGGGCACTTGTAAGAGGGAAAGTAAATCGTTCCTCAAACTCTGAAAGCTCCTTTTTGTCTGCAATTATATTCCACGCAGACTCTGATCTATAATTTTCACGAAGACGCAGTCGCTCTATTTGCAGAAAATATACTTCCTCAAACGCAAATCGTTTGCGTGCCGCTTCCGCCTCGCGCTCGTTTCTCGGCATGTGTATGTATAAAACTGCGTTTGCGAGAGAAGGTAAATGATAACGTACTAAAACGTCTTTAGCGATTGGGTCATCCATTCTTTCTTGCACTCCCGTTTGAAGAATTCTTTTTATGTGATGCTGAATCCAAAGAGAAGATATTCCGCGTCGTTCCGGATACATAGGAGTGAGAGCGAGCGCCGCGGTGTCAAAAAGTCTATCTCCTCCACCCTCCGGCAGTGATGGTACTTCCTCAAATTCAGGATTTGCCATATAGAGAGCATTTGCTTGCTTGCCACCTACTGTACCTGACATTCTCACGATGCTTCCCATCCGCAATTTTTTTGCGAGGTATGCTTGATGAAACCAAGTTGCGCGTAACCTACCCGTATCGTCCTCTATCACCACTTCTGCCATCGGGATGTTTTTCTTCCATGCTTTCTTTGTTTCGGATGAAATTATGCGCCCGTACACAGTCGCAAAGTCGCCATGCGTCAAGGCATTGATGCTCTTTGTGGCGCCTTGAGCACCATACTTGGATGGAAAATAGTAGAGAAGCTCACCCACCGTTTCTATCTTCAATTTTGTGAGGGCAGATAGGACAGGGGGAGGAATCCTGAAATGCGCTGTGAGTTTGTCCGCAGGATTCATTGTAAATTATGAAGTGCCAATTATCTTTCTAACGGAGTCTGAATGACCTATCATGTCGTATAGAATCGCATCTGGAGATAGTCTTTGGGCAATAGGCAAAAATGAACGAGCAAAATTTTGTGGCGTGCAAACTTGCAATATTTGGATCTCTCGCCTTTTTTCCTGCAATGACTTTTCTACCTCATCTATCTTGCTCCGGTTGGCAATGCGAAGATCTAGGGACTTGGTGTAAAGCTGTCCCTGTCGCACACTAAGATCCATTTTTTGCTTCCCAAGTTTAAATATGCTGGTCTCAATTTCTTTTATTCCGAGGGCTTCATTTTTTTGCCTTGCTAGTATGAATTCTTCGTCCACGCCTTGCATTCTCCAGATTGCCGGTATCTTTACACGAGTGGAAACAAGGTATTCATTTACAGACATCTTCAACTCACGCAGAAGTGAAAGGTGTAAATCAGCTATCATTTCCGGCTCTTTCTCTGTCAAAATAAAATAGTTTTTACGCAAAATTGAAAATGAATCCAATAGTAAGGATTTATCTGCTAGCCGGAATGTTTCTCCACTGAGGGGGTATTTTGATTCATTATCATGACAGCCTATTGTTCGTGTTATATTGCGCACAATAGGCATAAGTTTTGTGGCAAGATGAAATCCTATCAGAGGCAGATCTCTGCCCTTCAAAAAGTACTCTGAATTATTGCCTAAATATTCGGTCAGTAAAGTAACCCTTTCAACATCCTCCTCGTTTTCGTCGCTGAACCTTATGTTTAAGTGAGAAAACATTGCCAAAGCCCTGAGCACAATTCGCTTTACCGCGATCTCATGTGAGCGTCTTTCATTTAGGATAAAGTTATCCAGATTACCTTTTATAATGCGTAAGTTTGGTTTTGTAGGCTCTTCTTTCATTATAGTTATTATACCAGAGCCTGCTCACAAATAAAAAAGCCATAGATCAAACTCCTGATCCGTGGCTCGTCGCACTAACTATTTTGATATTCAGGATCTATGGGAAGCTTGAAACAAAGTGGCTCATGCCAGACTTCGTCCCCCGGCTTTACTCTGGGAAGAGCCCTGTACTTTTGATGCAATTCCTCGAGCATCTCATTGCTCGGGCATGTTCCCGGCAAGAGTAGGCTTACATACAGCTCGAAACATCTCTCCATCTCCAAACCCGAAAAAAAACCCGGAACATCCGAGTTCCTGTCTTCAATGCACATGTTGATCACCTCCTTTGTGGCATCTGTGTGTACGGAACCGCCCGCTACTGTAGCGCACCTTGAACACAAAAGCAATGACCCACGCAAGTGAGTCATCGTCTTTGCCTTTAGAAATTTTCCGCCAAACTTTTTCCAAAACTGGATGCAGATGTGCCTGCTGGAAGAATTTTGGTGACCAAGCTCTAGACAGACCTACAGCGCGGGAAACAAAATTCTGAAGCAGGTGCAGATGCGCCACTTTTGGAAGAAGTCTATTTGATTTCGTAGCGTAGGATGACATTGACTGTTACATCCTGTGAACCAGCCTCAATCGCGGGGGCACTCTTTTGTGAAGACACACCCATCGCCATGTCCATACTTTCGGGCATGGCGTATGTTCTGTATATAGGCATGCTACCCCCTTCCTCTATGGCAAGCAGTTTTCCAAGAGAAAAGCCTCCGGCTTTAGAGACCGCTTCCGCCTTTTCCTTTGCCATCTCTATCGCTTCAGCTCTGGCCTCGGCTTCTACTATCGCGGGTTCATCTACGGTAAACGAGATTCCTGAGATGGTGTTCGCGCCATTGTCCACCACGCCCGCCATAATTGCGCCGATCTTTTCAAAGTCGCGTATCTTGATGGACACACTTTGTCGTATGGTGTAGCCTACAATTTCAGGCGGAGGACAAGGTTTTACATCACCCCCATCACTGTATACCCTAACGCCACAACTGAAGTATTGATAGCGTGGTTCCACACTATACTGTTCCGTCTTGATGTCTTTGGCGTCCACTCCCTCCTTTTTTAGAAACGCTACCAAGTCCCTGGACTTTTTTGAAGCCGATTCTTGTAGGGCACCCAAGTCCTTGCCACCTTCCACCAAGATTCCAGCTGATGTCCTTGCTACGTCTGGGATTGTGGTAATTTTACCTTCGCCTGATACGGAAAAGCTTCTGTATGAACCCGGCTCTATAGATGCACCATAACCGCGAGCGAGTGACATCGCAGAAAATCCAGTAGATAGAACTCCAATAATAATAGCGATACCTAAATAATTCTTTATCCTTTCACTCATATATTTTTCTCCTTAATTATAGAAGTTCTACTTCTATAATTCTGCTGATAATATTAGATCTGTCCGACGAGCTTTTCGCTGGGCTTCAGTGTCTTTTTGCCCGGACTCCAAGACACAGGGCAGACTTCGCCCTTATGTGAGTAGACGTACGAGGCGGCAATAATCTTACGCAGAGTTTCCTCAATGTTCCTACCTATGGAATTGTCATGTATTTCCATGGTCTTTAGCATTCCTTTTGGATCAATTACGAAAGTACCGCGAAGATCCAGACCCTCGTCCTCTATATAGACGCCAAACATTCTGGATATCTTACCGGCAGGATCTGCAAGCATGGGAAAGTCCACCTTTTTTATGGCAGGGGAGTGATCGTGCCATGCTTTGTGGACGAAAGCCGTATCTGTGGAAACGGATACTACTTCCGCTCCAGCTTTTTTGAAATCTTTGTAAAGTCTCGCGGTCTCCTCCAGCTCCGTGGGGCAGACAAAAGTAAAGTCAGCAGGATAGAAAATGACGACAAGCCACTTTCCCTTTGCGCTCTTTGTGCTCCACTTGCTGATTTTGCCATTGTGATAGGCGTCTAGCTCAAACTCTGGCACCTCATCGTTTATTCTGACAGTCTCAAGAAAGTCTTCGTACATATCTTTGAATTGCTTATTGAGTAACGACAATGGTTCCTTTCTCTCCGGCATTTAGATGATTGTGGTAGGTATACGTGCCGGGCTCGCTGAAAGTGAACGTGTAGGTCTCACCCGGACCGTAGGCGCGCTTTGCGTCAAATTCGCCGTGGTCGGTGTGAGTTGGGTGAGGGTCGGATGCCACCCAGACGTTTTTGGGACTCTCATTTTCAAAACTCACCAGTGTACCCACCGAGACAGTTTTTGTAGCTGGAGAGAATCCGCTGCCAGAATAAGAGACGACCGCGCCACCTGTGGAAGATGGACCACCCACATCAATCACACCCCCTAATTCCACCATGGGCGTTTCTTCTTCCCCGTCTTCATTGACCGCAGGTTCTCCCACGACCTCGGGGGAAGTGGGCAAAGTCACATCCTCTTTTTGTTCAGATGGGAGTGGCGCGCTTTTCCTCATAAAGCTTGCTACTCCGATCAAGATAATGGCGAGAGCCAAAATCCCTACTCCGATAAGTGCTGGTTTTTCCATAATCGTGCTAACTTTAAATTGCTAATGTGTAAATTCTAAACGCGTTGTCCCCACTTTCTCTCTCTCGCATACCCAATGTTAATTTTCAATTTTGCAATTTTCAATTTTCAATCAATTTCCAACCAGTCCGAATGGATTCATCCGGGCGGATGACTCAATTTTCAATAACGAGGATGTCTGTACGCTACTTGTGAGTATATATGCCAACGTTTGAAGCATTGAAAATTGAAAATTCATTGCAAAATTAAAAATTGAAAATTGGAAATTAAAACCCCTATCTTCCAAGAATGACTGTTGGTCAGGTATAAGTGGGGACAACGCGATGATTCTTTACAGCTAATGACACCTCAAATTATACATCATTTTAGCCAAATCAAAAAATTTGAGAAACTTCACAAAATAGCGTATCATAGAGACTCCCCACGGAGGGGTGGCAGAGCGGTCGAATGCAGCAACCTGCTAAGTTGTTGAGCCTTAACGGGCTCCGAGGGTTCGAATCCCTCCCCCTCCGCCAGATGTCCAAGTTAGAACCTTAGAATCATCAAGGGTTTTCGAACCTTTTGAAGGCTTCGGAGGGTCGAACTTAGACAATTGTAAATCCATAAGAACATCAAAGACTGGCGTCCAGATAGGCGTCAGTTTTTGGTTTTTAACAGTGAACCCATCAAAGCAAAGCTTCAAGATTGTGCGTTTTTGGTAGATGCCACCCTTTTGGAATACCTTGTCAGCGTGATCCGTAAAGTCCAGTAACTCATTAAATTTCTGAACAAATTTGTCAGACTTGCCCTCGAGCTCAGATAGACGATCCTGATACATTTCCTTCTCCTTTAAAAGCTCGTCCTGAATTTTTATAAACACCTCTGCATCAATGATACGCTTTGAGCGATCCATGACGATGTTGCGGATTTGTTGCTGGATTCTAACCAACTCCTGCTTGAGACTCTTTCGTTCTTTTTCCTCCTGTTCCAGTCTTTCTTTTGCAAAGAATTGGAAATATGAATCAAGCACCTTTTTGAACTTATCTGGCAACTGAACTCGTGACAAATAAGTCACTGCCTGTTCCTCAATTTGCTCAGATCGGATGTACTTCTTTTCCGGACAATGTGGATCACGGCGATGACTGCAATTGTAGTAGAGATGACCTTTTTTGACCTGACCACTCAACATAGAACCGCAATAAGCACATCTCATAAATCCAGTGAGAGGAAAAGTGTGCTTGCGAGACCTGTCGGCGTAATGGTTATGTTGGGCGATAATTTCCTGAACATCATCAAAAACTTTCTTCGTAATCAATGGCGGAAAGTTTGCCTGATTGGTAGCGGATCGAGTTTTTATAAGACCATAGTAGATAGTGTTTTGAAGCATCCTCTCAACATTCTTTTTTGAAATGTTTTTGCCAGACTTACTCTTGAGACCACGCTTAGCCAACTCGTCCCGAAGTGTGTAATAAGAAAACTTGCCGGTTGAATACAGATCAAATGCCAACTTTACATAAGGTGCTCTGATATTATCCACTATCAAGGATTTAGTCTTCTTGTCATTCGTATACCCGATTGGTGCATATCCCGGGAATCTGCCACGCTCTACGGCCTCTTTGAGACCTTTCCTGACCTCCCAGCTGATGTTCTGTGAAGTCCACTGGGCTATTGATGCCATGATATTCTCAACCAGCTCACCTGAAAAGGATTCGTCAAACTGTTCTACAACCGAGATCACTTTGCAGTCATGCTTTTTAAGCATCATCTTGATGGCGGCGTAGTCTGCCACATTTCTACACATACGATCCAGTTTGTGAACCAAGATCACATCAACTTTGTTGTCGGTTTTGGCACGATGAAGCATCTTTTGAAGCTGTGGACGATCAGTCGTTCTTGCTGATTCACCCTTTTCTTCATAGATGCCATCAGGGAGTAAATTCCAATGACGATCTATTCCATACTTTTGGCACGCTTTGACTTGTGCCGGAATACTCAATTCTCGTTCGGCCTGACGAGAGGTGGAAACACGGCCGTAAATTAAATAATTTGTACTCATACTATTTGTTATAAAAAACAGCAGGGCTCTTGGCGAGCCCTGGGGTTAGTATTTTTTTATGTGATAAATTAATCGACCTATCGGCTTAACCCCTTTGATAGGGTAGGTCTTTTTAATGCCTGACTGGCTCGTTGTGATTTCTAAAGAGTCGCCACGCTTTTTGTAATAAGTCATGACCAGACCGTCTGGCGTATTCAATGCCACGATGTCTCCATCATTAATCTCAATATCCGCATCAAGCATAATCAGGTCGCCGGTGATTATACCTGCTTCCGGAAATGGAGTAACAGAAACTCTGATACCGAATATACGGTG
>Ga0210019_1004342_pt1 | contig 12373 bp, 13 predicted proteins | sample CryGeyCG2114_020_2_FD_183969 | JGI IMG/M metagenome (GOLD analysis project Ga0210019, IMG submission 183969) | Groundwater microbial communities from aquifer - Crystal Geyser CG11_big_fil_rev_8/21/14_0.20 (SPAdes) (version 2) | ecosystem: Environmental > Aquatic > Deep subsurface > Groundwater ...
GACATAAATCTGGAAGTTTTTTATTTTATATCATTCTATCAGTGCAGATTTTAGCTTAATTTGAGATATAATAAACCTAATTATTAAAATCAAGCCTTTAAGCTATGAGAATATCTTCTTTGCCAACTTATCTTTATAAGGCAAGCATGCCAAATCTTTGTCAAACAGACAAAAGAGCCGATATTCTGCATACAGATGGACTTAGTCTTTGTGGCCCTGTTACTGTATCAAATATTTTAATTTACCTTGCAAAAACACATTTTCCATCTATTGTTCCTGAGCTTAGTGAACTATCGGAACTAGAGGCTCAATTTAAACTGATAGATAAACTTGCAGAATATATGGGAACAGATAGTGATGGAACAAGCGATGCCGATCTAATCGAAGGATTTAACAAATATGTCACAGAATATGGCTATAAAACAGAAGTATTTTATGAAGGGTTTGAGGGGCAAGAAAATTTTACCCCTGATGTAATTGGAGACCCAGCTAAAATTATGCCTTTTGCAATTGGAACATCTAATGCAATACTTAGTGTCACTTTTTGCAAGGTTGATCCTGAAACAAAACGATATGAACCTATAGATGAATGGCATTATGTTAATCTTGCTGGATTTTCAAATTGTAGAGTCCCAAAATTAATAGTACACGATCCTTCCCCTGCAACAGAAAGAGAGCCTAAAGAATGTGAATTATTTAAAATTGAAGATGGGACACTTCATAATTGGTATCCACCAAATGAGTTTGATGCAAAAGGGTTCTTAGAACTTGAAGGTATTGGCATTCATGAAGAGGACAAGAAAAAAGGTGCAAATAAAATTGTTTTAGATAGTATTCTGGCATTTAAAGTTGAGCAAAAGTAAGGATTTAGGATATGAGAGCTGTTTCTTTACCACCTTATCTCTACAAATCTACTATGCCAAACATCTATCAAAGGGATAAACAAAGTAAGATCTTAAGAGAAAACGGGAGCAGGTGGTGTGGTCCAGCAGCAATCTCCAACGCTTTGGTTTATTTAGCAAAAAGATATTTCCAAATGCTAGTCCCTCCAATAGGAAATATGAGTGAATTAGAGGCACAAGCAAAACTTATAGAGACATTAGCTACGCATATGAAAACAAATGATGAAGGAGGCACAGATCCACTTAATTTAGTAGAAGGACTAGAAAAATATGTAAAAGACCGTGGCTACAAAACAAAAGTAGAATGGAAAGGAAAATCTAAAGTAAGAGAGACAAATCCCCCAACCCCCATGTGGATAATGAGGGGTACTGTTGGAACTTCAAATGCGGTTTTAAATATTGGAGGGTATGAATTCAATCAAAAAAGAAGAGAATATAAAAGGTTAGATGGTCACTATCTAACAGTAGCTGGTTTTAGTTCAGTGAGTAGCAAGTTAGTTACTCATGATTCTGCACTAGGTGGCACAAAAGGCATAAAGGATTGTAATCTGGAGAAAATTGACAACGGTAATTTTGCAAAAGATGGTAATACACGAACTCAGTCTGTAGAGGAATTCTATAAATTACATGGTGTATATTTGCCAGATGCAAAAATGGATTTTGCAATAATTGATGGTGCAGTTATATTTGAGGTTGCAAAAAAGTAACTACCTAAAGGGGATTTATTAATAGACCACGCTATAATAAATCTTGCTAGCTTTATTCTCTGATCTCTGATCCTCTGATCTCTAATGCTCTGAAACGGGCCCTTACCTCAGCCTGGATAGAGGACATGGCTACGAACCATGGCGTCAGGAGTTCAAATCTCCTAGGGCCCTCATTCAAATCACAAGTGACCAGTGAAAAGTATACAGGGGGAAAATTCTTCTTGTCACTGGCAACTGGTGACTAATTTGCAGTACTGTTAATTAATCCTTGGGCTTTTTCAAAAACAAGCTTGCCAACTTTTCTTCCAAGTTTTTGACCTTGTATATCAGCATCTCTAAAGTGAATGCCCCCAAGCCTACGTGAAAAACCTGCTTCTTTGGCGGCTTCAGAAAAAGTCTTCCAATATATAATTACATCCTTTTTAGGAATACCTTCTTCTATGACAGATGAGTTAGCTTTAACAACTACTGATTCACCAAACTTATTGCTTCCGGTAAAAAGTTTTAATACCTCTGCACTGGCAGCACTGATAGTACTGTGGGCTGATACATATTCAGGAAAGGGAGGGGTAAAAATATAAGGTTCAAAATCCTTGGCATCAATTTTTCTTGTACCTTTACCAGGACCACCCAATGCTTTAATTTTTTTCCCGCTAAATAGAAATTGAATTGCAGTTATAGGGCGCACATAATCATAAAATCTTTTTGCATCCCAAGAAGCTATGCTTGCATCATGCATTGCATTGGTTAAAATAAAAAACATCTTTACATCTTCATCCAGCCCATTATTATCCCTTCTTGAAACCTCTTGAGCTAAAAAATCCAATTGCTATTAAGATCACCACTATCAAAAACACTAGCCCAATACTCAGCAATTGCTTTTTGTTTATCAGTTAATCTTGCACTAAGTTTAATTATTTGAATCGCTTGTTTTTTATATGCTTTACTTGGAAACTCTGCGGGGACTTTTGGTCTAAACTGAGAGGCACTTTCAAGTGCAAATGGTGTACCATATCCCAATGTGGAACTAAAAACTTCTGAACAGTATCACCCGCTGTTGTAAGAGGTTGCCAGCGGTTTGGATCAGTCAGCTCTTCAGGACTATTTACAGGCTCATAACCAGTATAGTCAGTATAAGCACCTTCATTTAAATCTCCTAACTGATTTGATCCATCCCCATGCTTAAGCTCTAACAATTCTTCAGCCACGCTATTACCTATCCCGGAGGGGGTTGTGACATTAGTAGAGGTATCAGCTACATCAAAACCAAGCTCATTCATTAAGTCATCAAATATATCTTTCTGTGATGGCAGTAAGTCTAAGAGCGTTCTATATGCAGCAAAACTAATTGCTTCTTCCTTATTTTGAATTGTATGCTCCAAAGCAGGTCTTCTTAAACTACTTCCAAAAGTAGTAGATACAGCTATAGGATCATATGCTGACCAGGCATCATAAATCCCTGTGTGTACTATTGCCAAGACACGATTTAAGACAGGAGCAGAAATACTTACATTGCTAATTGCAAGAAGCGTAGCTTGATTCCACCTCAAAACCACATTACCAACTTCCTGTGTTCTGGCAACTGGAAAACTAAGTAAAAAAATTGCTGTTAAAAATGGCACTAAGCACAAAATCTTTTTAAATCTCATTGAAAGCCTCCAATACTAATTTTGTCAGCAAATTATAATATTTGGCTACCAGGGGCTTCAAAGCTTAAGAATTTTTAATCTCAAGCTTAGGTAAGAGCAGTTTATTTGCAAGTGAATTGGTGATAGGTAGAAACGAAAAATCGGATTGTTAAACGATTGTTATTTTTTATTGGTATCTGGACTCATGCTCTGTATAATTTCATGAAAGAAAGAAAGCCTACAAACATGCAACCTTTCTCATAGATGAGGAACCCATAAGAATTAATAGTATTGCTTCAGTAGAAGAATATTATCCACTAAGGATGACCCTTGGTGGAAATCTTGTATACCAACAAAACAGCAACAAAGAATTTATTGAAAAAGTTCACGAATCAATTGGTAATAAAAACCACGAGTATTATAAAAAAGAAATAAACAGCCTTCACGGCCCTGCAGGAGTTGCAGGACTCTATGATGTTTTTTCTACTGGACTTATGTGGTATTTTGTACCAAGTGCTGCACCAACTACAAATTTTCTTGTAGCACTTGCAGATTATTTACAAGTGCATATTGCAAGAACAAAACTATTTGGGGATCCTAATGTTGATTCAGAAAGTGGCCAAATTGCAAAACAAAGAAGAGTTGGTGCAATGGCTTGGACACAGGTACTTGCAGGAGCAGGTGGAATAGGAAGTTTTGTAACGGAAGCAATTTTTGGTGAAAATGATGACGGTGATTTATCAACGGGTAAAAAATCGCTTCTTAGTTTATCATCACTTGTAGCTGCATCTACCATGCTTACAACTTACTCTGAAAAAATGGTTGTTGCAACAACCAGTAAAGGTAAAAAGGTGGGAAATGAAATCAAAGGCATAGTGCTTGATGCAAATAATGATATAAGAGCAGCTCTTGAATATGTTGCAATGGCTATTTATCCATGGGTAACAAGCATTAAGTCCATTAAAAAAGCAATAGATTTAGCAGTACCAATACTTGCTATAAGAGATGGACTAGGAAATTTTATAAGTGATGGAATAAGCACAGTTTTTACAAATAAACCAAACATACAATTCCCAGAAAAATTAGGCAGCTTCTTAAAATATGCTTTGTTTATATTTACTAACGGAAAAAATGGCAAGAGACCTTTTTCTCATGTTTCTTTACCGAAGCCTTTAGCACAACAGTGGTTCTTAGGAGAAGGAAATTTTAGAGATAGATATTTAGTACCTATTTTTAGCGCTCTTGGCTGTAAAACCATTCCTAAAGTAAACATGGAAGGTGAAAATGGAAGCAGGGCACTTGTTGTAAAGTACCCAATAGGTGAGTTACCAAGTGAATATGAAATAGACAATCCTAAGATCCTAAAATTTGAGGATCGTTTGGTTGCAGCATTGTAGGCTATAATTATTTAAGTCTTCAAAATACATACACGTTATAATTTAACCTGTGCAAGGGCCTTTAGCTCAATTGGATAGAGCGTCTCGCTTCGAACGAGTAGGTTGCGGGTTCGAGTCCTGCAAGGCCCGTTGCAGATTTATCAAAGTCCAACACAATCTAAGTAAGTTAAGAAAAACCTTTAAGGAAATTTAATCTTTAATAGTTGACAATAGCCAAGAGAATTTTCTAATATCAAATTATTAGCTTTTATTTAAAGGTACTGCTTATGAAAATTAATCCAGAAAACGTAAAAACCTTGGCAAGAGTTTATTCCCAAATAAATAGAGAATGCATAAAGCCTAATGAATACACAGGCCAAAGAGTAGTTTTTGGTCATGCTTCTGAACCTGAAGAAAGACAATACACAGAAATAACTTTGCCTGGCATCTACTCCAGAATGTTTCAAATATTACAGCCTCATCAAGAGCCTTTGCTGCCATTAATTAGAGATTTCAGTGGACATGGGCTTTCTTTTGGTAGAGAGTTAATGGATCTTGTTGGAGATAAAAAACTTGATCCTGCTGAAGCTTCTGATTTAAAAACTCTCTTAACCTTGTGTCTGGTAGAGCAAGATCCTAACAGATTGCTCTCTGATACAGCAGTTGATGTATACCGATCAATTAGGGGTGCTGTTGTTAACGATGTAGGTCCTCTCGATCAACAAAGAACAGATCTAAAATTGGCTATAGAAGGTATTAAAGAATTACGAGAAATGGCCCCCGATCCCGCTGATTTTCGAATCGACGTAGGTTTATTCTTTAGCAGGATGAATGAAGCCGGCAAGAAACTACAAGGAGATCTTCAGCAAGAAATCGATGAAATTAACTCAAGAGAGTTTTTTGAAGATTATAATGAAAAAACTTGTTTATTTATGCTTGCTTCATTTCGCAGTGGAATAAAGACTGCAGAAATTTGTTGGGCATCTATTCCTAAAGATGATGTAATTGCAACTCTTGAAAAAGTAGAGCGAGAACACAGGTTTTCTATAGTAAGAGATAACGCTTCTAAATTGCTTGAGGACTTTAAAAAAAAACTTACATGAGAAAAAACTTAAGAGTTTTACAGGTGTTTAAAATCATCTTTTGATCACATAAAAGACCCCTATTGACTAAACCTACCCCGTAAATATAGAAATTCACACAGCTTATAGTAAGTTAGCACAGATATTAATCAAACCTTTACTTCTGTGGTTTATAAAATTTCACTATATATTAAAGGAGAAACCAATGAAAAAATTTATATTATGTCTTACTTTTAGTACAACTTTATTTGCACTTGGAATCCCTTCAAATGCTTTTGAAGAAAAATATACACCAACAAGAGCTGAGTGGATTGCAACAGTATTAAACAGTGGGGTTAATCCAATGGATGACAGTTTTTATAAAATACTCTATATACCTAAAGGAAAAAACTTGATAGTCTTAAATGTTTATTTTACCGATAACACAAATCTGAACACATTAAATGAGCACCTAAGGTTTAATAAAGGATTGTCAGAGCATTTAGAAAAAAATGATATTGGAATCCTTGTAAAAGAACATTACATATCACTAGAAAATAAACCTGTAGAGGTAGGGTACAAGAAGTAACAGTTGCCTAATAAACTATGCAGCTTGAGCTAAATCTGGAATATGCAAGTATCCCTTGTATGCCCTTGACAAATTTGCAATATAATTGCATAATATATGCATGTGGATTGAAAGAAATTATTCAAAATTGTTACGTAGAAATCTTGCCCAATTTCCTGTTATTTTACTCACTGGTGCTCGTCAGGTAGGTAAAACCTCATTATTAGAAAAAGACTTATCAAGCTTTAATTTTTGTTCGCTTGAAGACCCAATTCTTGCCAGGGAAGCTGAAGAAGCCCCTGATGTTTTTTTTGCAAAGTATAAGTTACCAGTAGTAATTGATGAAGTTCAATATGCACCGAAACTTTTTAGATATATTAAACTTCTTGTAGACAAACACAAGAAGAAAGGACAAATTGCTCTAACTGGTTCACAAAGTTTTCAATTAATGCAAAATGTATCAGAAAGTCTTGCTGGACGATGCGGGATTATAACTATGTCCGGTATAAGTGGTATGGAAAGAAGAAGAAGAAATAATAATCTACCTTTTGCAAATACCGAAATTTTATTAAGAGGTTCATATCCTGAATTAATTGCAAACAAAAATTTCGATAAAACTGACTGGTATAGAAGCTATATTACTTCCTATCTTGAGCGAGATGTAAGAAACCTTTTAAAGGTTGGAGATATTAGAGATTTCTCTACATTTTTAACAGCAGTAGTTCTTAGATCTGGACAAATCTTATCTTATAGTGATCTTGCAAGGGATGTAGGCATTGCAGTAAATACTGCAAAGAGCTGGCTGTCAGTACTTGAAGCATCTCAAATTATTTATTTACTTAAACCCTATCATAAAAATCTTGGAAAGAGACTATTTAAATCACCGAAGCTCTACATAAGAGATACAGGATTATTTTGTCATGTAGCAAATATACAAGACTCAAAAGCATTAAACTCTTCTCCATATATTGGAGCAGTGTGGGAAACATATGTCCTAAATCAGATAATTAGTTCATATCAAGAAAATGGATCAAACATAAACGTTTGGTTTTGGAGAACACAAAGTGGGCAAGAGGTTGATTTTTTAATTGACACAGGAGGAAAACTAACAGCTATTGAAGTAAAATATTCTGAAAACCCTGATATAGAAAAAACAAAAAAGGGTTACAATTCTTTGAAACAATTCTATGGGAATAATATTGTAGACAAACTTATTATTGCAACAACTGGAAAAGAAGGTCACAAAATAGGAAAAGATATTTATATTAAAAGCGGATGGTTTTGGGAATGAAGCAAAAAGAATCATGCAACAAGAGCCAACTCAGGAATGTGTAAATGCCCCTTAGAAACTTATAACTAGCAACTTGTAACTTTAAGCTGCTTGAAGCTTATCTTGTTTGCTTAAACCCTCAAGTATATTGTCATCTTCCATGATTTCTTCGTCTTCTAGATTCTCTTTTTTATCTTCAGTGGGATCTTCTTCATCATCCACAGCATTTACAATTCCTTCTATTTTACGCCCTTCTTCTTCCTCTTCTTCAGTTTCTACATCATCAGTCTCTGCAAAATCATCACAGGTTTCCACATCATCAAAGTCTACTTCTCCTGTTTCTTGTAAAAAAGCCCCTTCTTCTAAAATCTCAGGATTTGTTTCAGCATATTCCACTAAAACAGTAGGGGCTTGGGGGGCTTCTAAGTAGTTAGTGATAGCTTCTGGAGTTATGGATTCTGGAGGTGGAAGATTTTCGACAAACCGCTCCGGTTTTACATTATTTTCCCTATTAACAGTGATTGAGCTTGCTTTAAAGCCCGAAAGGGAATCAATCCTCAAGTTATGTTTTATCCTTCTTCATTTTTACTTCCAACCAATTACAGATATATTTTATCTCAAGTAAGTTTAGCTTTCAATAAATGAAAGTTGAAATAATAATTTTTTGTTATATGACAAAGTTGCTATTTTTATTTTCCGGCTAAGGCAACTTTGGCAAGTTGCTCACCGCCGTACTCTTTAATATTCTTGTCAAACATAGAGGCAAGTTCTTTGGCTTTCTTGTCATAAGCATCCTTATCTTTCCAGGTATTTTTAGGTTCTAATATTTCACTAGGTACCCCTGGACAAGAAAGTGGCACTTCAACTCCAAAGACTAGGTCTTTCTTAAACTTCTCTTTTTTAAGCTCACCGCTAAGTGCTGCTTTCACCATAGCCCTGGTGTGGGGTATTTTTATCCTCTGCCCTACTCCATATGGTCCACCACTCCAGCCAGTATTAATAAGCCAAACATCCACCTTGTGGTTTTTAATCTTTTCTCCTAAGAGCTTTGCATAAACTGTAGGATGAAGTGCCATAAACGGGGCACCAAAACAGGGGCTAAATGTTGCTTGTGGTTCAGTAATTCCACGTTCTGTACCTGCAACTTTGGCAGTATAGCCACAGATGAAATGATACATTGCTTGATCATATGAAAGTTTGGATATTGGCGGCAAAACCCCAAATGCATCACAAGTAAGCATAACTATATTTTTTGGGTGTCCTCCTGTCCCTTTTCTTGTCATATTTGGAATATGAGAAACGGGGTAAGATGCCCTTGTATTTTCTGTAATCGAATCATCATCCAGGTTAATTCTTCTTGTAACAGGATCAATTACTACATTTTCAAGCATTGTTCCAAACCGCCTGGTTGTTTCATAGATTTCTGGTTCGCTTTCTTTTGATAGCTTTATTACCTTTGCATAGCACCCACCTTCAATATTAAAGACCCCATGATCACTCCAGCCATGTTCATCATCACCAATCAAAGTCCTTGCAGGATCAGCTGAAAGGGTAGTTTTTCCAGTACCAGACAAACCAAAGAAAATCGCTGCGTCATCCTCATTGTCTCCATAATTAGCTGATGCATGCATAGACATAACACCTTTTTGCGGAAGTAAGTAATTCATTACAGTAAACATTGATTTTTTCATCTCACCAGAATAAGATGTCCCACCAATTAAAATGGTTTTTTCTCCAAAGTTTAAGATTATAAATGCATTTGAGTTTATACCATCAATTTCAGGATCCCCATTAAAATTTGGGACATGAAATACTGTAAATTCCGGGGAAAAGTTTAAAAGTTTATTTTTATCATGCTCCTGAATAAACATGGTTCTTGCAAAAAGAGCCCCTGTTGCACGCTCTGAAATAACTCTTAAAGGAACCCTAAATCTTTCATCTGCCCCTACATAGCAATCCTGAATAAACAAATCCTTTTCTTGCAGGTAAGCACAAATCCTGTTTTTTAATAACTTAAACTTTTCAGGATCTATAGGTTGATTGACTGTTCCCCACCAAATTTTGCTATCACTAGTTGGTTCTTTAACAATAAATCTATCTTTTGGGGATCTTCCTGTATAAGGAGCAGTTTGTACAACAATTGGACCTAGGTGACTTAATAAACCTTCATGTCTTTTAATAATTGATTCATAGATTACTGGCGTGGATTGATTCCAATAAACATTGCCAAAGTTTTTTAAACCAAATTCTTTTAAACTTTCATTTTTCTTTTGAAATTCTGAATACATAATAATCCCCCTTGATTATTTAAGTACATTTATTATAGATTACAGGAATATAATGAGCTCTTCCACTTTTCTTCTACAAGATTAGAATTATTGTTAAAAACGTATTTATGCCAAAAGAGGACCTTTGTAACAACTGCTTCAATTAAACGTTCTTTAGAAAAATTAGAAAAAGAATCGTTTGGCATTATTTCTTCAAGTGAAATAGGTTTTACAGTCAAATCATTGATTTCTCGTTTAGCTTTATGAGTATTTATTCCTATACCGGTAATAAGCGCTGAAAGTTTATTTTCTTTAAGTCTTGTTTCAACCAATATCCCGCCTAATTTTTTACCTTCTACATAAATATCATTCAACGGTTTTAGTTGTGTATTTATATTACATATTTCTTTAATTGCTTCAACGCATGCAATTCCTGCTGATTTGGTGAATAAACTGTCATTGCGAGGAGCGTTAGCTCGGCTCGCAATGACATGAATAATCGATAAATAAATTCCTGCACCCTTTGGAGAAATCCATATTCTTCCTCTAGTACCTTTTCCACTGGTTTGTTTATTAGCTACTATATAAGAGGTATCGGTAATTCTTCCTGAGTCAATCAACCGTTTTGCTTCTTCATTTGTAGAATCAACTGTATCTAAATAAATTTCATGTTGTAATTCTAAACTCATTTGTTACAAATTAATTGCTTATTGTTTGCTGTGAACTTAAAATTCTTGCAAGTTGCTTACTTGGAAGTGGGTGTCCTAAAACATCTTGCATAAAAAGCGAGGCTTCAGCAAGTTTTTCCAGATCAATTCCTGTTTTAATCCCCATCTTTTCTAAAAAATATACCAAATCCTCAGTAGCTAAATTTCCCGAAGCACCTGGTGCATAAGGACAACCCCCAAGCCCTCCGCTTGAAGAATCATAAGTTGAAATTCCAAGCTCAAGTCCTGCCAGTACATTAGTAAGTGCTGTTCCATAAGTATCATGAAAATGAAGTGCAATTTTCTCTTTTGGGATAGAATTTAGTAGATTTCCTACTGTGTTATAAACATCTTTTGGTACAGCTGCTCCTATAGTATCTCCAATCGATATTTCTTCCACACCAATGCCTAAAAGCGCATTTGCTACATCCAATACCTTTTCTTTTTTAATATTTCCTTCATAAGGACAAACAAAACAAGTTGAAATATAGCCCCTAATGGTAATTCCCTTTGTAAGTACAACTTTTACAACATCATTAAAAACAGATAGTGATTCGTTTATTGTCATGTTTATATTTTTCTTATTAAACGTTTCCGATGCTGCTGTAAAAATCGCAACATGCTTAATCCCTGCTTCCAGTGCTCTATCGAGTCCTTTCATGTTTGGTATAAGTACTGAATAAACAATATCTTTATCCAGCTTCAAAGCTTTTACTACATCAGAAGCATCATAAAGTTGTGGAATATTCTTAGGATTTACAAATGACGTTACTTCAATAAACTTAAGTCCTGACTTTGAAAGTTTATTAATGTATTCAATTTTTCCATTTGTAGGAACTACGCCCTTTTCATTTTGAAGTCCATCACGAGGTCCAACTTCTACTATTTTTACTTGCTTTGGATATGTTTTCATCTCTATAAACACCAAGTAGGTTTTCTTTTTTCCAGAAAAGCTTTCATCCCTTCTTGTCCTTCTTTACTTACTCTTCTATCAGCAATATTTTCTGCCATGAGTTTAAGAGTGTTGTCTAAATTAACATTTGCTACATCCCGAACCATTTTTTTACACATGGAAACTGCCTCTGGTCCGCCAGATTTTATTGCATTTATCCATTCATCTATCTTTTTATCAAGCATTTCTTCTTTACTTACAACTTCTGATATCAAGCCTATTCTCTTTGCTTCCTGTGCGCTAAATCTCTCTGATGTTAAAAAGTACCTTCTTGCTTCACCAGGAATAAGTTTACTCATAACAAAAGGAGATATAACCGCAGGCACAAGCCCTATTTTCACCTCACTTAAAGCAAAAAGTGCTCCTTCAAGAGCTACTGTTATATCACAAACGCTCACAAGTCCTACACCACCACCAATTGCTGTTCCTTGAATTCTTCCGATTACTGGTTTAGAACATTTATTTATAACTTTAAACATGTTTGCAAGTTTCATAGCATCTTCAATATTTTCGTTATACGAATAATTTAGTGTAGATTTCATCCAGTTTAAATCTCCGCCAGCACAAAATGATTTGCCTTTCGCTTTTAAAATAACAGCTCGAATATCAGCTACTTCATCCAGCTTGGAAAAAATATTTGTTAATTCTTCTACCATTTGGTCATTAAATGCATTGTGAATTTCAGGTCTATTTAAAGTTACATGTGCAACATTTTCTTTAATTTCTTGTTCTACAAATTTAGTCATTGTCCCTACCCTCATCTTTTACCTCAAAAATTACATTCTAAACACACCATGTTCTTTAGCTGCTATAGGTGCATTCAATGTGGCAGCTATGCTTTGTGCAAGAATTTTTCTTGTATCAATTGGATTAATTATTCCATCATCCCAAATTCTTGCGGTGCTATAGTAACAGCTGCTTTCCTCTGCATATTT
>Ga0210019_1004345_pt1 | contig 12369 bp, 7 predicted proteins | sample CryGeyCG2114_020_2_FD_183969 | JGI IMG/M metagenome (GOLD analysis project Ga0210019, IMG submission 183969) | Groundwater microbial communities from aquifer - Crystal Geyser CG11_big_fil_rev_8/21/14_0.20 (SPAdes) (version 2) | ecosystem: Environmental > Aquatic > Deep subsurface > Groundwater ...
CCGGCGGTCGGAACGACAACACGCAGGACACCGTCGCGGTGGAGATGATCTATCCGTTCTAGTTCGTTGGTTTGGTTCATCAAGGAGGATCTATGGAACTGAAGATGCTTGTGGATACCCTCTGGGTGATGGTTGCCGGGGTCCTGGTGTTCTTCATGAACGCCGGCTTCGGCTGCCTGGAGGCCGGATTCGCCCGGCAGAAGAACTGCGTCAACATCCTGTCGAAGAACTTCATCGTCTTCGCGATTTCATCAATCGCCTTCTGGTTCATCGGTTGGGGATTGATGTTCGGGGACGGGTCGCCCTTCTTCGGCACGCAGGGGATGTTCATGTTGGGCGGGGCGGACAATTCCCCGGCCACCGGCGACGCCTATCAGGGTGTTTACGGCGCCATCAACTGGACGGGCGTGCCGCTGATGGCGAAGTTTTTCTTTCAGCTGGTGTTCGCCGGCACCGCCGCGACGATCGTGTCGGGGGCGGTGGCGGAGCGGATCAAGTACCTGTCGTTCATCCTCTTCTCCTTCCTGCTGGTCGGCCTGATCTATCCGATCGTCGGCCATTGGATCTGGGGCGGGGGGTGGCTGGCCGGGGCCGGGATGTGGGATTTTGCCGGCTCCACGGTCGTGCACTCGACCGGCGGCTGGGCCGCGCTGGCGGGCGCCCTGATTTTAGGGCCTCGCTTCGGCAAGTACAGCGAGGGGGGCCGGATCAATCCGATTCCGGGGCACAACCTGGCGTTGGCGACGATCGGCGCTTTTATCCTGTGGCTCGGCTGGTTCGGGTTCAACCCGGGTTCCACGATGGCGGCCGATCCGCTGATCGCCCACATCGCGGTGACCACCAACTCGGCGGCGGCGGCCGGCATCCTGGCGGCCACGCTGACCGGCTGGCTGCTGCTGGGCAAGCCGGATTTGGGGATGACGATCAACGGCTGTTTGGCGGGCCTGGTGGCGGTCACCGCCCCCTGCGCTTTCGTCTCGGTCGGTTCCTCCCTGATCATCGGTTTGATCGCCGGCGTGCTGGTGGTGGTGTCGGTGATCCGATTCGATCGGATGCGGGTGGATGACCCGGTCGGGGCCATTTCGGTCCACCTGGTCAACGGCATTTGGGGGACCCTGGCGGTCGGTTTGTTCGCCCAGGATGTTTTCTCTCCCGGGACGACCGGCGACGGGCTCTTTTTCGGCGGCGGGGCGGGGCTGTTGGCCGCCCAGTTCAAGGGGGTCCTGGCGGTCGGGGCGTTCGTTTTCCTGGCCTCGGCGATCTTCTGGGCGCTGATCAAGATTACCGTCGGGATCCGGGTCTCTCTGCAGGAGGAAATGGTGGGGTTGGACATCGGCGAGCACGGCAATGTGGCTTATCCGGAGGTGGTGACCCGCAAGCCCTCCTATTCCTACGCCACTGTGGCGGCTCGGCCGGCCGGTTTTGAAGGGGAGCTGGCGCATCAAGGAGGCCGGTCATGAAGAAGATTTCAGCGATCATTCGCGGGGAAAAACTGGACGATGTCCGTCGCGCGCTGGAGCGGGTCGGCTTTCCCGGCCTGAACATCAGCGAGGTCGAGGGGCACGGCAAGCAGAAGGGGGTCACGCAGCAGTGGCGGGGCGAGCAGTACCGCGTCGAGCTGCTCCCCAAGGTCCGACTGGAGATCGTCGTCGCGGACAAGGATGTCCCGAAGATCCTCCAGGCGATTCAGCAGGAGGCCAAGACCGGAGCGGTCGGGGACGGCAAGATCTTCGTCTCCCCGGTCGAGCAGGTGGTTCGGATTCGGACCGGCGAGACCGGAGAATCGGCACTGTAAATCTATAAGTCGTTTGGCGGCAACGGGTTATATAGCCCGTTGCCGCCGGCGGCGTCTTGGGCTCGTTACACCGATTTAACACAATTGTAACCCCTGTTTTATCCCGTCTGCGGTAAGATGGGCCTTTCGTGGAATGGCTTGTTGGGCAACGCAAGGAACGCTCCGCGTGGGCGGAGCCTCCCCGATAAAGAGATCTCAGGAAGGAGTTCGAAGAAGATGGCTCGCACTGCAGTCAAATCCAAGACAGCGCCCAAGGCCGGGCGGACCCGTTCGGCCGGGAGCGTCAATGGCGCCCATGCGGCGGCCAACCGGGCCGGAGCGATCCGCCCCAACGCCGCGGCGATCGAGCGGACCAAGAAGCTGATCCGCGACAACAAGATTCAGATTGTGGACCTGAAGTTCAACGACCTGCCGGGCTTGTGGCAGCATTTCTCGATCACCCCCAAGCCGCTGTTGGACACCGCCGACCTCAACAGCTCGATCTGGGTGGACGGGATCGGGTTCGACGGTTCCTCGATCCGCGGCTTCCAGAAGATCAACGAGTCGGACATGATCCTGATCCCGGACCCGACGACCGCGGTCGTTGATCCGGTCTGCGAAGTTCCGACGCTGTCGGTGCTCTGCGACATTTACGACCCGTTGACCCGCAAGCCGTACAGCCGGGATCCCCGCTACATCGCCAAGAAGGCGGAGGAATACCTGAAGACGACCGGCATCGCCGACACCGTCTATTTCGGTCCCGAGGCGGAGTTTTTCCTGTTCAACGACATCCGCTTCGACCAGACCGAGAACTCGGGCTACTATTTCGTCGACTCGGTCGAAGGGGAGTGGAACACCGGCCGGGATGAGAAGCCGAACCTCGGCTACAAGCCCCGGTACAAGGAAGGGTACTTCCCGGTGCCGCCCCACGACTCGCTGCAGGACATCCGCAGCAAGATCATCCTCAAGATGATCGAGACGGGCATTGATGTCGAGGTGCACCACCATGAGGTGGCCACCGGCGGTCAGTGCGAGATTGATATGCGGTTCGACAAGCTGACCAAGATGGCGGACAGCCTGCTGATGTACAAGTACATCATCAAGAATGTCGCCCGCCAGAACAATATGGTGGCGACCTTCATGCCCAAGCCGCTCTTCAACGATAACGGCTCCGGCATGCACTGCCACCAGTCCCTCTGGAAGGAGGGCAAGCCGCTGTTCTACGACGCCAAGGGATACGGACTGATCTCCCAGCTGGCCAAGTGGTACATCGGCGGGCTGATCAAGCACGGTCCGGCTTTGATGGCCTTCTGCGCGCCGACCACCAACTCCTACAAGCGGTTGGTGCCCGGTTTCGAGGCGCCGGTGAACCTGGTCTACAGCCAGCGCAACCGGTCGGCCGCCTGCCGGATCCCGGTCTACACGGCTAATCCGAAGTCGAAGCGGGTGGAGTTCCGCCCGCCGGACGCCGCGGCCAACCCGTATCTGGCCTTCTCGGCCTTGATGATGGCGGGTCTGGACGGCATCCAGAACCGGATCGACCCGGGCCAGCCGGTGGATGAGGACCTGTTCGAGATGTCGCCGGAGAAGCTGGCGAAGATCCCGACGGTTCCGGCCTCGCTGGAAGGGGCGCTCAACGCGCTGGAGAAAGACCATGACTTCCTGCTCAAGGGCGGGGTCTTCACGAAGGATGTGATTGATGTCTGGATCGAGTACAAGCGGACCAAGGAAGTGGACGCGCTTCGGCTGCGCCCCCATCCATGGGAGTTCTACTTGTACTTCGACGCCTAAACGATTGGTGACACCATCCAGGGTGCCGGGCAGACGCCCGGCACCCTTTCTTTCGATGACTGGAAACGACAAAGACAAAGCGTATGTTTTAAAGACCGCCCGGGACCAGGGGGTGAAGTTCATCCGCCTCTGGTTCACCGACATCCTGGGGATCCTGAAGAATGTCGCCATCACCATCGAGGAGCTGGAGGAGGCCCTCGAGGAGGGGGTCGGCTTCGACGGCTCGGCGATCGAGGGGTTCACCCGGGACCGGGAGTCCGACATGATCGCGATGCCGGATCCCAGCACCTTCGCGGTCCTGCCGTGGCGCCCGAAGGAGAACGGGGTGGCCCGGATGTTCTGCGACATCGTCAAGCCGGGCGGGGAACCGTTCGAGGGGGACCCCCGCTGGATCCTGAAGCGGAACCTCAAGGCGGCGGCCGACCTGGGCTACACCTTCTATGTCGGGCCGGAGCTGGAGCATTTCTATTTCACTTCGGCCGAGGACCCCAAGCCGCTGGACAACGGCGGCTACTTTGATCTGACCCCGCTGGACATCGCCAGCGACCTGCGCCGGGAGACGATCCTGGCCTTGGAGGAGCTGGGGATCGGGGTAGAGTTCTCCCACCACGAGGTGGCCCCCTCGCAGCACGAGATCGACTTCCGCTACACCGACGCGCTTACGATGGCCGACTCGGTGATGACCTACCGGCTGGTCTTGAAGGAGATTGCGCTCAAGCACGGGGTTTACGCCACCTTCATGCCGAAGCCCTTCGCCGATCAGAACGGCTCCGGGATGCACATCAACATGTCCCTCTTCTCAGGGCACGGGGCGGCGGGGAAGAAGCGGGAAGGGGAGCGCAACGCCTTCTTCGATCCGAAGGACCCGAGGCACCTGTCCGAGACCGCCCGGAAGTTCCTGGCCGGGCTGCTGGCGCATGTGCGGGAATTCACGGTCGTGACCAACCAGTGGGTCAACTCCTACAAGCGGCTGATCCCCGGCTATGAGGCGCCGGTCTACGCCAGCTGGGCCCTGACCAACCGCTCCGACCTGATTCGGGTTCCCGGCTACAACCCGGGCAAGGAGGTCTCCTGCCGGCTGGAGCTGAGGTCCCCCGATCCGGCTTGCAATCCCTATCTGGCCTTCAGCGCGATCCTGGCGGCCGGGCTGGAGGGGCTGACCGCTAAGAAACCGCTGCCGCTTCCCCCGCCGGCCCAAACCAATGTCGCTGCCTTGAGCGATGCCGAGCGGGCGGAGCAGGGGATTGCATCCCTTCCCAGGGATTTAGGGGAGGCGATCGAGGCGGCCCGAAACTCCCCCCTGCTGCGCAAGGCGCTCGGCGACCACGCCTACCACTCCTTCCTGGAAAACAAGCGGATCGAGTGGGAGCGATACCGGGCGGCGGTCACCGATTTCGAGCGGAAGACCTACCTCCCCCTCCTGTAGTTATCAACAGGCGGGGACTGCCTCCGACTGTTGATAGTTAACATAACGAATATTTAGACAGTTTTTTCCACATCCTTCTCCTGTTTAGGTATACTTAAATCGTGCATCCCACAATGAACCGATCACGCGTGAAAACTTTATCCGCTTTTGTCGGACTTTTAACGAGCCTCTCCCTTGCCTTGCCGGCGCCCGGCTGGGCCGGCGCCCTTTTGTCCGACCGGCGGAACGAGTCGGCGGCCCTGCGCCCGATGCACGGGGAAGGGGCCGGCCTGGAGGCGCTTCAGCAGGCGCTGGCACCGACTGCCGGGCTGGAATCTTCGGCGCCCGCGCCGGCGATGTTGCCGGAGGAGTCGCTCCGGATTCTGGGAGAACATGAGGGGAAGGTCTTGGATGTCACGGTCAGCCCGGATGGACTCTGGGCGGCCTCGGCCGGAGAGGATGCCATTCGGGTTTGGAATACGGCGACCGGCCGCCTGGCGCACCTCCTCAGAGACGACCGCGGCCTTCCTGGAAATCCGGCCAAGGTCGCTTTCTCTCCCGATGGAGCGCGGCTGCTCTCCATCGGATTGGAAGGGGGCGTCCAGCTCTGGGATCTGAACACCGAAGAGGTCCTCATCGCTTTCCGGCCGAGCCTTTTCCGGGCGCCCGGCTATTCCAAGCCGTTTTTAAAACCGGCGTTTACCCCGAAGGGGCAGGGGATCGTTTTCGCCAGCGACAGCGAGCGGGTGACGGTGTGGGATGTTTCCTCGCAGGAGCTCTTGAGAGAGCTGCATCAATTTACTCCGGGTGAGCAGGAGGAAAACAAAAATGAAATCCTCGCGGCTGATTTCAATCGGGACCGAACGGAAGTGGTCGCCGCAGGCGAACTCATCCGGATATGGAACCTGCAGACGGGCGCAATGCGGGAATTCCCGCATCCCGGGGAGACCATCACCGCCGTCGCGTGGAGTCCCGACGGAACCCAGTTGCTGACCGGCGGCTACGGCTGGCTTGTTCGGCTGTGGGATGCGCGTTCCGGGCAGCCGATACAGACGCTGCACCGCCATGAGAATGCCGTCAGCGCGGTGGCATTCGGTCCGGCCGGGGACCGCCTGGCTTCGGGGTCTCACGATGGGTCGGTCTGGATCTCTGAGTTTCCCTATGAGGCCGGACGCTCTCTGCAGGCCGGAGAGATTCAGCATGTGGATGGAGTCTATGGCCTGGCATTCCACCCGGATGGGGGATCCCTTCTCTCCGTGGGAGAGGACCGAACGGTGTGTGTCTGGGGGCCGAAAACCACAACGCTTCGGGGGGTGGCCGGGGAGGATTCCGACGGCATTGAACGGAAGCGGTCCGCGATCCGGATGCTGGGGCTGTATGGCGGTCCGGATGTGATGGAACAGCTCTTTGCCCTCCTGCCGCGCCTGCCGGATGCGTTGGCTCCCGATCTGTTGTTGGCGATTTTGGTTGCTTCCGCCCACCCGACGGACCCGGTCGCGTTGTCCACCGGGCGCTGGGAAAGCGTGATGGAGCTGTTGGGCCGGGCCTCACGGGTGACGGCGGCGCTCCCCTGGACGACGGAGGCGGAGCAGGCTTGGATGCGAGTCCTGGAGGTGGAGGGGGATGATCTCGATACGCCTCGGATTCGTTCGGCAGTGATCGCTTCGCAACCGGCGCTTTGGGGAGGATCTGCGGGTGACCGGGCGGCCGTTCTCGAGCAGTTGTCCGAGGAGACCAATCCCAAGGATCTGCTGGCGTACCTGATTTGGGGATTCACCTTGAGCCGGCGATCCTTCGGGGACTCTCAAGCTGCCCCGGTTTCGTTTGATCGCATTGTGCGCGGCCGCATGATCTATCCCCAGATGGAACAGGTTTACGGGTTGATCGGGCGGTATCCCCAACAGACCTTTCGGGCGTTGGAATCGGCTGTTGCCCGATTCGGTGTTCTCGATCCAACTCCGCAGGGATATTACTGGACGGCCTTCGAGGATTGGCTTCGGTATGCCGCGGATGTGCGCCGGGCATTTGAAGCATTGTCTCTGCGGGAACCGCTGATCACGGAGCTGGGGGCGGATCCCTGGTACGATTCTCCGGAAGCGTTTGAGGGATCGGTTGCCCGGATGCGGGCGCACATCGTTGATTCCGCCGAGCGGGTGTTTCGGACCACTTTTGCCGGCGGGGGAACGCTGCCGTTCCTGGACTCCGACCATTTCTCGGAACTGGAGCGGCGCCGTTTCCTGGCGGCGTTGATCTATCAGGCGGAGCAAAGCGGAGAAACCCTCCGGGCCGTTCTGGAGGCGTACTTCCAGGCATTGCATCGTTCTCCTGAGGATTGGGCCGGCGCGGTCCGGGCGGCGGACGCCGTGGTCGCGGCAAGAACCCCGGCTGCTCCGGCAGCGGCTTTCCGGAAGGGTCCCGGCGATCTTGAAGTGGTGGTGCATCCTGTCCGAAAACAGGTGGACCGTTCCCGGGAGATTCAAGCCAAGTGGGAGGCCTACCGGCAGAGTGTCCGGAAGTTGGCGGGGAGGTCCGAGCTGTCGGGGCCGGTCAGGCAGCAATTCTCCGACTTGTGGAGGAGACATCCCCGAGAGGTTCCGGCTCTGGATGTTGTGGCTGATCTGGCGGAGCAGGTTTTGAAGGCGGGTCAGCGGGGATTGGATGAAATCAGGGATGATTCGGCGCGGGATGTCGTGATCGACAGGATTCAGGCGGTCCGCTCGGCGCTGAACGACCTGACCAGTTTCCTCCGGCAGCATGCCAGGCAGAGCAAGCCGGTCTTGGGCCGGGTTCGTTTGCTGAGGGATCCCATCAGGAAGCTGACCTTCAGCACGCCGTCCCGGTTTTGCCTGGACTGCCTGACCGGTATTTATCGGGATTTCACCCAGTACTATGTCACCCACCCCCTCCATCAGATCATCGTTGTCGAGGACCTGGCCCATCCGGATGAGGGGTTGCCCTGGGCCCGTCTGACGGTGGCTCAGGCCCAGGAAGGGTTCATCATCGCGACCAACGGATTGGTGGGCACCCCGGGCATGCGGTTCCTGCCTGTGGTGGTCGAATACCTGGAGCGGTATGCCGCCGCGGTCGGCCAGCCGGTGCTCCTTCCCGCCTCCGGATCGTCCTTCAGGGCTTTTCACGATCAGCCGGGGAGGAATTGGCGGCGTGTCCGGGTGGATGTGACGCTGCCGGCCGGTCCGGATGATCGGTTCCACATGGATCTGGATTCATTTGAAAAGCTGCCCCATCGGATCGAGGGGCTGGAAGCGTGGCAATATACCCCGCCTCAATCGGCGCCGATGGAGATCGGCGATCTGTTCCCTCCGGCCCGCTTGAATCAGCTTCTCGGGATGGTGGATCAGATGCTGGGGGCCCAGCGGGAAGCCGATGTCGTCGAAGCTTTCCTTGGAGGGGTGCGGGATGTGCTGGGCTACACCGGCGCCGCCCTCTATTTGGTGGATCCCAGCAGTCGTCGGATTCGGATCAGCGGGATCCGGACATTGCCTGAACAATCCCGTTATGTCGATTGGAGTGAGCCGCTGGGAGAGCAGGCGGAAGTGCTCAGACGGTTTTATGAGGAAGGGCAGGTCATCACGCACCTCGCCAACCGCTTTGATCCGGCCCACCAAGATTTCATAGATGACGAACGGCTCCGGAGGGACGCGGCCCGTTATCCCGAGGGGGATGTCAGCGAAGTGGCGTATGTCGTCCTGAGGGACCAGGAAGATCGTCCCTGGGGGCTGCTGATGGTCAACCGGTGGGAAATCGGAGAGCGTCTTTTTCCGGATGTTCCCGCCGGTTCTCCACAGGAGCGGCAGATGGAGGAGCATGTCGTGAAACTGTTGGGGGCGCTTGGGGGGAGCGCTTTGCTGGCGCTGCGTTCGGTGGGGGACATCGGCCGCTTGAACGGCTACATGACGCTGGAGCAGCGGGGCGGGCAGTTGGCCGGAAAGCTGAGCGGAATTACGGACCTTCTGCTGAAGCTGCATAAAGATGCGGCTCAGGCGGCGGGCGGAAACGGGAACGGAACGGGTGAGGAATTGACGGGTCTGATCGTCCGGACGGGCGGTTTGGCAAGGAGTCTGGAGCGGCGGGCGAGGAGAACCATGGGAGTCCTGCGTGAGCGCAGAGCCAGGGCCCGGGCGTCTCCGCCTCGGCCGGCCGAACCGCTCCGCATTGTTTCCAACCTGGATGCGCTTGAGCAGCTGCTCTCCGGCCTCTCGTTGCAGGTGTTGACGGCGGCGGCCTGGTCCGACAGCGGGGACCTGGCGCGGGTTCGTGAAGAATGGCTGGGAGGAGGGGGGTATGCCTCTGAAACGGTTGAGGGTCAGATCGTTGAATGCTGGCTGAATTTGGCTGATCAAACCATCCAGATGAAGAAGAGACTACAGGATGAGAACCAGGCGCTGCCCAGGGATACGGTGCAGCTCTCCAGGGAAGCTGTGGCGCTGGGACTGCTTCGGGACCGTGTTTTGAGCAGAGGGTCCCAGGGCCAGGCCGATCTGTCCAGGCAAGTGGACGAGGCCATCTCAAGCATAGAGCAGTTTGTTTCTGAGTTGCGCGCGGGTTCACCGCGCGCGGATCATGCCGCCGGGCTGGAGGCGCGGTCCTTGAGGAGTTGGCGGCAGGAACAGGTGGAGGAAGCCGCCTACTTCAGCTCCCGGATTTAGCCGGCAGCTCCCTCAGGATTTCCTGGGCGGCCCGGCGGATCGCCCCAGGCCCCCCCAGGTTGCGGCGCATTTCCTTGAACGCCTCCTGCATCTTCTCCCGCCGCGGTTTCTCCTGCCAGAGGGCCAGCGCCGTCTCGGCGATCTTCTCGGCGGAGGCGTCCCTCTGGATCAGCTCGGGGGCGATCTTCCGGCCTGCCGCGATGTTGGCCAGCCCGATCACCGGGATCCGGATCAAGAGGCGGGAAAGGAGGTAGGTCGGCCAGGAGGTTTTGTACAGGATCACCATCGGCCGCTCCAGCAGGGCGCACTCCAGCGTCGCCGAGCCGGAGGCGACCAGCACCAGGTCGCAGGCGTACAGCCCGTCGTAATCCCACCGCTCCACCACCTTGGGCTGGATGGGGCTGGCGGCCAGGATCGGGCGGTACAGCTCCCAGGGGAGGTTGGGGACCTTGATCAGCAGGAAGCGGGCGGTGGAGGGAAGGGCCTGCTCCAGCCGCTCGCAGGCGGCCAGCATCGTCGGCAAGAGCCGCGTCACCTCCTTCTCCCGGGAACCGGGCAAGAGCCCGATCACCGGCATCCCGTCGGCGAGGCCCATCTTTTCCAGCGCCTCCAGCCGGTTGGCTCCGGTCGGCTTGACCGACTCGATGAAGGGGTGCCCGATGAAGGTGACCGGCACGCCGGCCTTCTTGTAAAGCGCCTCCTCGAAAGGGAAGAGGACCAGCATCCGGTTCACGAGCTGCTTGATCTTCCGGATCCGGCCGCCGCCCCAGGCCCAGATTTGCGGGGAGATGAAGTAGACCAGAGGGATCCCCCGGCGTTTGACCTGTTCGGCGAAGCGGAGGTTGAAGCCGGGGTAGTCGATCAGGACCACCAGGTCGGGCTTGCGCTCATCGAGGGCGGCCACCGCCAGGTTGAACATCCGCTTGAAGTCGGGCCAATGTTTGAGGACCTCGGTCAGTCCCACGACCGCGATCCGGGTCGGGTCGAACAGGATCTCCACGCCGGCCTCCCGCATGCCGGCTCCGCCGAGTCCGAACAGCTTCAGGTCCGGCCGGGCGGCCCGAAGGGCGCGGGCGAGTGCCGCCCCGTGGCCGTCGCCGGAGTGCTCCCCGGCGACCAGCATGATCTTCAAAGGGGCCTGGCCCCTTCGGCCCCCCAAGGGGCCAGGCCCCTTTGGATTTGGCGGGTCACCTGAAGGGCGGCGGCGAGCGCTGCCCGGGCTTCCTCCCCGGTGACGGTGGGGCGGCCGCCGGTTTGGACCGCCTTCAGGAAGCTGGCCAGCTCCGCTCGCAAAGGCTCCTCCCCGGAGATCGAGAGGGGCTCGTGGGTGATCTTTCCCCGCTGCTTGCGGTAAAGGTGCATCTCCTGCGTCAGGAAGTCGATCGAGACATAGGCCCCCTCCTCCTTGCCGGGGCGGCTCCCCTGAAAGAAGCGGAACTTCCGCATCCCCCGGATCGAGATCCGGCTGGCGGTGAGGTTGGCGACCGCCCCGTTGGCGAAGGTGACCCGGGCGTTGGCGATGTCTTCGAAGGGGGTCAACACCGGCACCCCGACCGCGTCAATTTTCCGGACCGGGGAGCCGACCAGCCAGAGGATCAGGTCCAGGTCGTGGATCATCAGGTCCAACACCACCCCCACCTCGGTGCCGCGGGGCTGGAAGGGGGCCAGCCGGTGGACCTCGATGAAGCGGGGGTTTTTCAGCACCTGGGCCACCTTGCCGATGGCGGCGTTGAACCGCTCGATGTGGCCGACCTGCAGGACCCGTTTCTTGGAACGGGCCAGCCGCAGCAGTTGGTCCGCCTCCTGGAGGGTCCGGGTGATCGGCTTCTCGATCAGCAGATGGAGGCCGGCCTTGATGCAGTCCCGGGCGATTGGGAAGTGCAGGGGGGTGGGGACGGCGATTGAGGCGGCTTCCACCTCGGAAAGGATTTTCCGGTAGTCGGTCTCGGCCCGGCAGCCGAATTGACGGGCGGCCGCCTCCGCGCGGGATCGGTCGGTGTCGCAGACCGCAACCAGCCGCGCCTGCTTCAGTTGCGAGTAGACGCGGCTGTGGATCGCTCCCAAATGCCCCACGCCGATGACGGCGACCAGTGTCCGTTTCATTTACGGGCCATACTATCACATGATAGGATAAGCGGTTATGAGGAACTACAGGGAGCTCCTGCCGTACCTGCGTCCCCATCTGCCCGGGCTGCTGCTGGCCGGCCTCTGCATGTTCGCCTCCAGCGCCTTCAATGTGGCCCAGTTGGGGACCCTGGTGCCGGTCGTGGATGTGATCCTGCGGGGACAGACCGTGGTCCTGCCGCCCGGGACCCCGGCCTTCGCGGCGGATTGGGTGGCCCGTTTCCAGGGGCAGCCGCCGCTTACCCAGTTGGTCTGGGTGGGGGTTTTTCTGATCGTGATGTTCCTGCTGAAGAACATCACCGTCTTCTTTCAGACCGTCCTGATGAACGCCACGGCGCTGCGCTTCCTGCGGGACATCCGCTCCGGCCTGTACCGCAAGTACCAGCAGCTCTCCCTGCAGTTCTTCGGCGGGGAGCGGACCGGGGAGCTGGTCTCCCGGGTCACTTATGACGTGGCGGTGCTGCAGAACGCGATCACCGAGGGGATGGCCAACCTGGTCTACCAGGCGGCCCAGCTCCTCTTCCTGCTGGGGACTCTCCTCTGGGTCAGCTGGAAGCTGACCCTCTTTTCCCTGATTCTCTTTCCCCTGATCGGCTATCCGGTGGTCC
>Ga0210019_1004353_pt1 | contig 12358 bp, 11 predicted proteins | sample CryGeyCG2114_020_2_FD_183969 | JGI IMG/M metagenome (GOLD analysis project Ga0210019, IMG submission 183969) | Groundwater microbial communities from aquifer - Crystal Geyser CG11_big_fil_rev_8/21/14_0.20 (SPAdes) (version 2) | ecosystem: Environmental > Aquatic > Deep subsurface > Groundwater ...
GAATAAACAAGATGCAGAAAGTAGAGATCCTTACCAGGGTTATTGCGTATAATATTGACCGGCTCATCAGGATGAGCCAATCGGCAATCCTGATATTCATCAGGATTGCTAGGGTTTCACATTAGCCTCTTCAACACAAATATTTATAAATCAGTATCGAGACTCCTAAAAAGGTATTACTATATATTATATCGAGGGGTTAGATGGCAAGAAACAAGGGAGTTCAGAAACGATTGCATAATAAGCTTGAACATCAGGCAAAAGAGCAACCAACTGAAAAAATACATGAGCATAAATCTGAAGATAAAGTAAATAATAAAAAACAGATTTATAACATGACTGGACTCAAAGGTTTTTATATCAAGTACCTCAAATATATGATGGTCTTACCAATCATCCTGCTCGTGCTCGCTGTCGCGCAGATAGGATATCAATATTCGACGACAGGCGAATTCTTCGCAAAAGATGTTAGCCTTGCTGGTGGACTTTCTATAACTATCCATGGCGAAGAGATCATCGATATCCCACAGCTTGAATCTCTGCTTGGCAATCAATTCGGAAAGAATGAGATTACGATAAGAGAACTCAGAAAGCAAGGAGTCCAGTTCGGAGCGATCATCGAAGCTTCATCTCACATCGATGAGAGATCTTTGATTGATGTTATAGAACAGGTGACTGGTGAACTCAAGAAAGATGATTATTCTATCGAACAGACTGGTTCATCCTTAGGAGAGAGCTTTCTTAGGCAATTGGTCACTGCACTTGTGCTCGCATTTGTCTTCATGGGTATCGTCGTCTTGTTATATTTCAGGACTTTTGTGCCATCTTTCGCAGTCATATTGGCAGCGGTATCTGATATAATCGAGACTCTTGCCATCGTGAACTTGCTAGGTATGAAACTTTCGTCTGCAGGGATCGCGGCTTTCCTTATGCTTATAGGTTATTCAGTCGACACAGATATCTTGCTCTCGACAAGAGTGCTGAAGAACAAAGAAGGCAATGTATACACAAGATTATTTTCATCCATGAAACCAGGAATGCTCATGTCAATGACAACATTGACTGTTGTCACTATCGGGCTTTTCCTTAGCCAGTCAGATACATTAAAGCAGATCATGATGATAATATTCATCGGGCTTCTACTTGATCTTGTAAACACATGGATACAGAATGCTGGCATACTCGCAATGTATGCAGAAAAGAAAGAGAGAGAATTAAGATGAATCCAAAACTCAAGAAAGCCCTCACAAATTGGAGGATCATACTCGCATTGATATTTATCGTCCTTGCTGTCTTAGCCATCCATCCAGTTCTCGAAGCCGATGGAGTGACGATAAGGACTATCTCCAGAAATTCTTCTGCAGAGATCGCAGGCATGACCAGTCCAAAACCGACTGCACCACCAGTGAGCAAAGAAAAGATACTTGCTATAAATCAGATACCAATAAAATCCGTCGAGGATTTCTACAAGGTGACAGCTGGTCTGATAGTGAATGACACAGTAACTATAAGGACCAATAAAGCAAGCGCACCATATATCCTTTTTGTCAAAGAGAAAACAGAAGTTGTTTATCTAAATGAAACTGAGATAGTCAATGTAACTGAAGAGATATTCGATGAAGAATTGAACGCGACTGTAAACAAGACCATCCAAAAAGAGGTCCAGAAAACAAGGATCGAATCACTTGGGCCTGAAGATATCGGCATAACTGTTTTTGAGGCGCCAAGAAGCAATCTGAGGAAGGGACTTGATCTGCAAGGCGGTACAAGGGTCATGCTTGAACCAAAAGAAGAGATTTCAATTGCAGATATGCAACTTGTGATAGATAATATGAAACAGAGGCTCAATGTCTATGGCATCAGTGATGTCATCGTCAAGACAAGCAAAGATCTTGAAGGAAAGACATTTGTCGTAGTCGAGATTGCTGGCGCGAATGAAGAAGAAGTAAAAGAGCTGCTCTCAAAACAAGGAAAATTCGAAGCGAAGATAGGAAACACCAGCGTATTTAGGGGTGGACAGGATATCACTTATGTCTGCATGACAGCAGACTGCGCAGGGATAGATCCACATAGCGGCTGCGGTGCCGTGAGCGGCGGAGGACAGATATGTAAGTTCCGTTTCGCGATAAGCCTCACAGCAGAAGCAGCGAAGCGACAGGCAGATACAACCGAACCACTTGAGATTGTCGAAGATAATGGACAGAAATATCTCAGCAAACCATTGGATCTTTATATGGATGATGAACTCGTTGATACTTTGAATATAGGATCAGAGCTGCGCGGAAAACCGACGACAGATATAATGATCTCAGGTCCTGGATCTGGAATAGATCGACAGGCAGCTATGACTGACGCTCTGAAGAACATGAGAAAACTTCAGACAATACTAAAGACAGGAAGCCTTCCGGTCAGCCTTGACATCGTGAAAGCAGATAATATCTCTCCGGTTTTGGGAAAAGAATTTCTCGACAATGCGATTATGATCGTACTTTTTGCTGTCATAGGGGTCCTTGTCGTTGTGTTCCTTGGATACAGGAAAATCAAAGTCATCGCAGCCATGATACTTACGATGCTTACAGAGATAATATTATTGCTTGGACTTGCAGGACTTATAGGTTGGAATCTTGATATCGCAGCGATTGCAGGTATAATTATCGCTGTCGGCACAGGAGTCGATCATCAGATAGTTATAATTGATGAGACCCTTCGAGGAGAAAAAACTGCAAGCACATGGAAACAACGGATCAAAAGCGCATTCTTCATCATATTCGGTGCATATTTCACCACTGTAGTTGCGATGTTCCCGCTGCTGTTCGCTGGTGCTGGTCTTTTGAAAGGTTTTGCGTTGACAACGATACTTGGAGTGACAATCGGAGTTCTCATCACAAGACCGGCTTTCGCCATAATTGTTGAGATACTCCTAAAAGAGTAGATCTGAAATGGCAAAGAAGAAAGAGAGGAAGACACAGACATGGGCAATCATCCTTATCCTTATATGCACTCTTGTGACTGCGAGCGGACAATTGTTCTTAAAACTTGGCGCAGACAGGATGGTCTTTGATATCATCGGATTACTCAAAAATTATTTTCTTATAATTGGATGCATCATATATGCGATCGCGGCAATCATGATGATTGTTGCCCTGCGTGGTGGTGAAGTCTCTGTGCTTTATCCACTCTTTGCGACAAGTTATGTATGGGTGACAATCATAGCGAAATATTTTTTGGATGAGACGATCGGCGTATGGCGATGGCTTGGAGTAGGAACACTTGTCATCGGAGTCATATTCATAAGCATGGGGAGTGAATGAAGATCACGATAAGACTGCTCACTGTCGGACTTGCTGTGCTTGCTACATTCATAGGCAGCATCGGTGCGATCATACTAAAGAAAGGCTCAGATAGGATAAAGCTGAATATAAAAGCGCTGATCACAAATTATCACCTTATTTTAGGCATTGTGACTTATGTGATATCCGCAGCTATATTCATATTGGCCCTTCGGATAGGCGATCTCTCTTTTGTATATCCGCTGGTCGCGACAAGCTATATCTGGGCGAGCCTGTTTTCAGTCAGGTTCCTTGGAGAGAAGATGAACAAGTTGAAATGGATCGGCATAGGCATAATCATCATAGGAGTCACATTCATAGGCATGGGAAGTTAGGGGGTGTATTTTAATGGTACGAGATATCGCAGTCATTTCTCTTGGTGGATCGATGGTGGTGCCAAAAGATATCGATGTAGATTTTTTAAAGCATTTTAGAGAGATAGCTTGTTCTCTTATCGTAGACCACAAATTGATAATAGTATGTGGGGGCGGCATGACTGCAAGGAATTATCAGACGGCAGCAAGAACACTTGATGTACAATCTGATCCAGAGCTCGACTGGATCGGCATAAAAGCAACATACCTGAATGCAGAATTAGTAAGAGCGATGATAGGATCAGATATTACAGAAGCTAAAGTCGTGACTGATCCGACTGCTGATCTTGACTTCAAAAAAGATATCATCGTCGCTGCAGGATGGAAACCTGGATGCTCTACTGATTTCGATGCAGTTCTACTCGCAGAGAGATTCGGCGCGAAGAGGCTTGTGAATATGAGCAATGTCGATTATGTCTATGACAAGGATCCAAAGAAATTTTCTGACGCGAAGAAGATCGAGAAGATGACTTGGTCGGAACTCAGAAAGATAGTCGGAGATGAATGGTCTCCGGGATTGAACGCGCCGTTCGATCCGATAGCTGCGAAAAAAGCCCAGAAACTCGGATTGGTCGTCGGGATGATAAAAGGCGATGATCTAAAGGGTCTTGCCAATTTCATAAAAGGCGAAGAATTCAAAGGGACCATCATATCATGAGATTGATTTTATTTTTTGCATGATCAAAAAGTATTCCCGACATCTTAGATATATTTATATATGCAAAAATAATATGTTACAGATATGGCACGTAATAGATATGTCGATATATCAATCATTTTCATCGGCATAGTCCTGTTCGCGATAGTTCTAAAGACATTCCAATCATTCATGCGGCCATTTGCTATCGCGATTCTTCTGACGATGTTCCTGATGCCTGTCATAAGATTATGCAGTAAATTCAAGATACCTTATCCAGTCATCCTTGTGGTGCTTGTGTTCCTCACATTTGTCGGGATATATGTGATCGGAACACTTGTCGCGACTGAGAAGATCGTGTTTGAGAAAAAGCTTCCAGATTATCAGGAAAGCCTGAAAGAAAGCATACAGTTGTTCAATGACAAGACCGGGATAAACATTGAATTATCATCAATCAAAAACATATTCAGTGCAGATAAAATCACAAAATATGTCACTACATTTGTGCAGGGCCTGCTATCTTTAGTCGGAGAATTCTTTGTAGCACTCATGTTTACCATCTTTTTATTGCCATTTCACAACAAGACAATCGATAATCTGAAGAAGCAGCTCAATCGTACAAAGATGAAGAAATTCACATCTGCACTCTCTGATATCGAGAAGAGCATACAGAATTATCTTTATATCAAGATATTGATAAGCCTTGGCACAGCGCTTGTCAGCGCAGGGATACTTTACTTGTTCAGAGTGGATTTTGTCATAATCCTTGCAGTGTTCATCTTCATACTTAATTTCATACCAAATATAGGTTCATTCGTCGCAGTAGGAATCGCTATCTCCACTTATCTGTTGAAGTATGGGATTGGATTCGATGTGATATGGCTGCTTGCTGCATTGACATTAGTACAGATAATCTTTGGAAACATATTAGAACCGATGATCGCTGGTGACAGGCTCAACATCTCACCGATATGGATAATCATCAGCCTGTTCGTCTGGTACTGGATATGGGGAATAGTGGGTATGATAATGGCAATACCACTTATGGCAGTGATAAAGATAATACTTAGCCATTCAAGTTCAACAAAGGAACTATCAGAATTCTTCAGCTGATCTAAGAGAAATGTCGCACATAAGCCAGATTATGGGCTTTTATGTAATTATCTATGAAATCTTTCCAATCTGTCACAGCGGCCAGCTTTTTCGCATTTATTTTATTGATCACACGGTCTGATCTCTTTCGAAGAGCATAATTATGCAATATCTCATACAGTTTCTCAGTCACTTCTTTATGCTCTTTGTTCATCCTTTCAAGGATGAATATTCCTTCATCTTCTGGTTTTTCAGATAAGAGATGTCCCGAGATATATCTGCCGAAACCCGCCTGATCTGTCGTGACAGCAGGAACGCCAAAGGACATGCATTCAAGGGGAGTATAACCCCACGGTTCATAGTATGATGGGAATATTCCCATGTGACAGCCGGCGAGCGCATCATAATAATTCAGATTTATAAGACCATCGGCACCATCAAGATATATAGGATTATATATTACTTTCACTGGATCGTCAGCAGAATTGTCAAGCCCGTTCGCTTTCAATGAATTGAGTATCTCATCATTGTATTCATCAGATACATAATGGGTGAGTATTGGTGGATTTCCTTCTCTCTTGAAATGCATAAACAGCTTCTTGTTCAGCATCTTGAATTCATCTGGCATAAGATTGTCGAGCTTCAATTTGTTCTGTGATAAAATCGAGCTGATGATCTTCTTTTTTATATGCGGCGCAAAAGAATCCACTGAATATTCAATTTGACGATAGAAAGTCTTGTTCTCAAGAAGCTCTATCCTTATGCCGAATGTCTGCCTTGGGATCCAGAAAAAGACAACTACAGTCCTGTTTGTCTTCTCTTCTTTCATCTTCTGATTCATCTTAGCAAGAGCTTCGATCATGACATCAAGGCCTTTGTTCTTAAATTCATTACGTGCGACTATGAAATATATCAAAGAATGATCGATCTCAAAAAAGTAATATGGAAAGAAATGATAAGTTATGTATTCTCGTATAATCTCACGAGATATCCTATGTCGGATCATGGCTTCTTCAAAAGAAGGGAATTTATTCTGATCAAGACCGTTATAGACAAGCACATCTGGCTTCTTGCCAAACATCTTCTCTGCTTCTAGTCCTGTTATCTCTGACACTGTCGTGAAGACATCTGCATTGTTCGCACACGCTCTTTCAGTCGAGAATTTGTCGATGACCTTAAGTGCCCTTGCCTGCGGTTCAGGATCGAGCTTCTCAAGATTTTCATATAAATTCATGCCAGAACCACACATCGAACGTCCAAGCATTGTCGCATGTGTGGTGAAAACAGTAGCAATCTTCGCTTCCATCATCTTCAGGTAGAGTATCGCATTTCCTGCAAGCCATTCGTGGAAATGCGCCACTGCATTTGGATATGCATCCTGCAGATTCAGGAGCAATTCGCCGACAGCCATAGACCAGACCATAGGTTCATCATAATCATAGCCCGCAAGAAGCGTATCGACCTTGAAATACTCCCAAAGATTTTTCCGAAATTCATCTCTTCGCTTGAACCAGGCAGCGCTCTCAATCAATATGCAATTTGGATCGCCTTTTATAAGCCATCTGCCATAATGACATTTGATGCCTTGCTCTTCCATCTTCTTGAATGCATCTTTGAACGCTTGAGGAGGGCTTGTCTCTTCAAAACCAAGCTGGGCTTTGTCTTTGAAATATGGCCCGATGGCGAAATAATTCTTATAATTGCTCTTCATAAGCTCGGCTTTCGATACTATGACAGTATAGATACCGCCGACTTTATTACATATCTCCCAGGATACTTCAAATACAGTCTCTGCCTTTGGCTGCAAGATGTCACCTCTTTATAAATAACACTGATGGAAATATTCATACGACAGCTACTATATTACCTTTTCCAAAATGAAATCTATTTTACCAGAAGATATAAAACTCACTCCCCAGGAGTGAAAAACAAGGTTTAAATACAATCTGTATTTTATTAGTTGGGAAAGCAACCATTTTTTTTTAGCTGAAAAATAAGGAACCTGAAAAAAGAAATGGTAAAGTCCCATTGTTTTATGAATAACAAGATTTATATTGACAAATATTAGTTTATTTTTGAATAGTCAGATTTATATTTGACTTAAAGATAGTTAAGACAGAGGTGTTTATACTTTGCAAAAAAAGAAGGTGACAAAGAATAGCAGTACATCCTTCTCAGATATATATCTTGATCCAGAGCATTATTTCTATGCATGCAACGGGGCTATACTGAAAGACCTCAGAGACTTATCCAGGTTCCTAAACATGGTCGATGAAGAGACTTTCAGACACCACGTGATACGTGGCAAGAAAAACGATTTCAGCAAATGGGTAATAGATGCATACGCAGATGAATCTCTCGCAAAGAAGATCGATAGATGCGAATCGACAGAAGCTATGCGAAGAGCGATAGAAAATAAATTGAGCAAATATGCGATAACATGAAAGTACTGATGTTCGGTTGGGAGTTTCCTCCATTCAAATCTGGAGGACTCGGCACTGCGTGCCATGGTCTGACTAGTGGTCTTAGCAATAACGATGTCAAAGTCACATTCGTCATGCCATTCTGTCCTGAGAATTCAGATTCTGGTATAAAGAATGTCAAAGTGATGTCTTCAGACATGAAATATATCCCGAAAAATGTCGATATCAAAAAGATAAATTCTCTTATGCAAAGCTATGATACCTCATCAAGCTATGAAGAAAGATACAGAAAATGCGATGTCGAAGTGAAAAAGGGCGATGGCAAGGAATTCATGCTCTATGGCAGAAATCTTTTCTCAGAAGTCCATCGGTATGCGGAGAACGCACGGGATATCGCAAGATATGAAAACTGCGACATTATCCATGCTCATGACTGGATGACTTACAAGGCTGGTATCGCAGCAAAGGAAGTCTCTGGAAAACCACTTGTCGTCCATATACACGCCACCGAATTCGACAGGACTGGTGGAAATCCGAACCAATATGTCTATGATATAGAAAGAGAAGGGTTCCATAAAGCTGACAAAGTCATCGCCGTAAGTAATTACACAAAAGGCATGGTCGTGAAACATTATGGTATCCCTGAAAACAAAGTGTCTGTCGTGCACAATGCATGTCAGATGGACAGGGCATGGCATAGCCATAGAAAACCGTTCGATGATGGATCGAAGATCGTCCTCTTCCTTGGAAGGATAACATTACAGAAAGGACCGGAATATTTCCTGCATGCTGCGAAACGTGTCCTTGAACAGATGAAAGATGTGAAGTTCATAATGGCTGGGTCTGGCGACATGATGAACAGGATGATCGATCTTTCGACACATCTTGGGATCTCGCGGAATGTACTTTTCAGTGGATTTCTTAGCGGTTCCGATATAGACAGAGCATATTCGATGGCTGATTTATATGTGATGCCATCAGTATCAGAACCATTCGGTATCACGCCACTTGAGGCGATAAAGAACGGCACTCCAACGCTAATCTCAAAACAGTCTGGAGTCAGCGAAGTCATAACAAACGCATTGAAAGTCGATTTTTGGGATATCGATGATATGGCGAACAAGATCCTTGCGACGCTCAAATACTCATCTCTTCATTCCACACTTCTTGAAAATAGTACAAGAGAACTCGGAAAGTTGAGCTGGGACAAAGCGGCGTTCAACTGTTTAAACATCTATCGTGATATAATCCGTGAACATCTGAATTAGACGGGGGGTTTTAATGGTAAGCGTATGTTTTTATTTTCAGGTACATCAACCATATCGATTGAGAAAATATTCTATTTTCGAGATTAATGAGAACCATGATTATTTTGACAAGGTCAAGAACGAGGAAGTATTTCATAAAGTTGCGAAGAAATGCTATCTTCCGACGAACCAGTTGCTTTTAGACCAACTTAACCATGTGCCTGAATTCAAGATAAGCTATTCATTATCGGGCGTGTTCCTAGATCAAGCGAAAAAATTTGACCCATCAGTCATCGATTCATTCAGGAAACTCGTCGACACCGGTCGGACCGAGATACTTGATGAAACATATTATCATTCGTTGTCTTTTCTGTATTCAAAAAAAGAGTTCATAGAGCAGGTGAAGATGCACAGAGAACTTGTATGGGATCTCTTTGCGTATAAACCGAAAGTTTTCAGGAACACTGAGCTCATCTATTCGAATGAGGTCGCATATTATGCAGAGAAAATGGGATACAAAGGCATCCTCGCCGAGGGAGTAGATCATGTTCTTGGATGGAGATCACCTAATTTTGTCTATCGTCCGCGGACTGCTGAGAGCATAGCGCTTCTATTGAAAAACTACAAATTATCAGATGACATCGCTTTTCGTTTCTCGAACAAGAACTGGACTGAATGGCCACTCACTGCAGACAAGTTCGCGCATTGGGTCAATAACGTGAATGGTTCAGGAAACACAGTTAATCTTTTCATGGATTATGAGACATTTGGCGAACATCAATGGGAAGACACAGGCATATTCGATTTCATGCGCGCGATGCCAAGGAAGATTCTTGAGCATCCAGACAATGATTTCAAGACGCCAAGCGAAGTCATCGACTGTTATGAACCGATGGACACTCTTGATATCCATAATATAATATCATGGGCGGATCTTGAACGTGATCTCTCAGCATGGCTTGGGAACAAGATGCAACATGAATCTATCCATGAGCTGTATGCGATCGAAGAGGCTGTCAAGAAGACAAATGACAAAAATATCATCGAAGACTGGAGAAAACTGACCACTAGCGATCATTTCTATTATATGTGCACAAAGTATTTCTCAGATGGCGACGTACACAAGTATTTCAACCCATACGACAGCCCGTATGATGCTTTCATCGCGTTCATGAACGCGATGACTGATCTAGTGCAGCGAGTCAAGAAAGTGAGCGGGAAGCTTGATCCAAAAGAAGTTAAGATACTTGGAAAATAGAATTGTTTTATTATGATTTGTCTATGAATATTATTTTTCTTGCCAGAGCACAAATGTTACGCAGCGTGCAATCCCAAAAGAGAAAGCATAAAAAACAAGTATTGCAGCAACAAAACATTAAAAAACAGTCAGAATTATTATAGATTGAAAATCAATAAAAAATACACATTTTAATTATTTGATGCATACATCCACTGTGATTTTTATTCATAGCTATAAAATCCAGATCTGCTTTTCCGACCTAATTTTCCGTCTGCAACCATTTGTTCAAGCAATCTACATGGTTTGTATTTATCATCGCCAAAAGCTTTATGTAACGCTTTCATTATCTCAAGGCAGACATCAAGTCCGATCAGATCAGCGAGCGCAAGCGGGCCGATCTGATTGTTCGCACCATTTATCATCACTTTATCTATGTCTTCGACAGACGCAGTGCCTTCTTCAAATATGCATATCGCCTCATTGATCATCGGAATAAGTATCCTGTTCAATACAAATCCCGGGCGATCTTTCACGATCGCTGAGACTTTTCCAAGATTATTCACATGTTCAAGAACCTGCCCATATACTTCTTCGCTTGTCTTTTCTCCTCTGATGATTTCGACAAGATTAATCACAGGCGCAGGATTCATGAAATGCATGCCAATCACCCTTTTTTGGGCATTGACACTTTCAGTTATCCTCGCTATTGACAATGAAGATGTATTTGAGGCAAGGATCACATCTGTCGGAAATGTGCTATCGAGCTTGTTGAAAACCATCTGTTTCGTATTAAGGTCTTCAGGAACCGCTTCGATGACAAGTTTTGCTTCTTTACAGCTTTCAAAATCATGCACAGCGTGGACAGAAGCAGAGATGCTATCTAAATCCAACCTGGTGATCCTGCCTTTTTGGACTTCCTCATCGAGTGAATCAAGTATTCTTTGCACCCCTTTCCTTGCAAGCTCGATATTCAGATCCAACAAAAAGACTTTGTACCCACTTTGGGCAAACGCTTGTGCGATACCAGAACCCATCGTTCCTGCGCCCACTATACAGACAGCATCCATTTATAACACCCCTTCTATATGCTTTTTTGACAGTAAATTTATGGATCGTCCTATTCAGATCCTTGATGAAAGATATCACTATGATCGTAATCTTTTCAAAAATTCGGCTCCCGTTTATCAAAAAAAGCGCGTATGCCTTCTTTTGGCTCTCCAGAAGCAAAACATCTTGAGAAGAGGCCACGCTCTTGTTTTACGTCTTCTTCGATATCTCTAAGATCGAACTTGGTGTTCTCTTTTGAAAACGAGATCCCAGATGGCGCATTCCTAGCTATATTCAGAGCGAAATCTATCGTTTTTTGATACAATTCTTCTGGAGTCACCAAAAAATCTATCAGATTGATTTGCAATGCTTCTTCAGCAGACAAAGACCTTCCAGAATATAGCAATTCCCTAGCTCTTGATATGCCTACAAGCCTGGGCAGCAATACAGTCCCACCAAAACCAGGCATCAGACCAAGCTTTGTCTCAGGCTGTGAAAATTTTGTCCCACTCGCTGCGATCCTCAGATCACAAACCATAGAAAGCTCATTACCACTTCCTATCGCGAATCCATGCAAAGATGCTATAACTGGTTTCTTGCTTTTCAATATGCTAGAAAACACCCCCCAACCATGAAGGGCGAAACCTTTTGCGGTCTCTTCATTTAGTACCATAAGTTCATTTAAGTCGGCACCTGCACAGAATCCTCGTCCTTCCCCCATTATGATTATCACTTTGACATCAGATTGGGATTCAAGTATCTTTAGGGCCTCGCTGATATCTTCTAGCATCTGGCGGGATAACGCATTGAGCTTGCTTTGATTGTCCATGACCAATATCCCTATTGGTCCTACTGTCTTGATATTCACATATTCCATTCTAATCTCTTTTGAGGTAAATATTCCTATATATAAATAAATATATAAAGGTTCGCTGCTGATAATATCATTACTTGTTTTAGCAAAGCAAA
>Ga0210019_1004354_pt1 | contig 12357 bp, 15 predicted proteins | sample CryGeyCG2114_020_2_FD_183969 | JGI IMG/M metagenome (GOLD analysis project Ga0210019, IMG submission 183969) | Groundwater microbial communities from aquifer - Crystal Geyser CG11_big_fil_rev_8/21/14_0.20 (SPAdes) (version 2) | ecosystem: Environmental > Aquatic > Deep subsurface > Groundwater ...
CAATAAGAATTTTTTTGCGCTCTTGTGTTTTTTGCTCTTTTTTGAGCTTTTAGGTTCAAAAACTCAAAATTGAATATTGGATTTATAGCCCCCGAGAGCTAATTAGCAAAAACCGTTCTACGGAGCCGAGTGACCAAATAATTATAAATACTGTCAACCACCAGATGGTAGATGAAACATTTTGAAATCTATGATCTTCTCCCTGTCGCGAATGTCTGCGACCAGGTACTAAGAGAAGTGATATCTTTTGGGAATGTCAGCATGGCGCATGTGCTCATGGACAGAGGGAATGTGTCTCTTTTGCATAGGCATCAGAAGATGACAGAGGTGTACTTTGTTCTGGATGGGACAGGAGTGCTGCATCATGGCGACATGTCGCTTTCTGTCCAGAAAGGCGCATATCTCGTGATTCCGCCCAAGGTGCCGCATAAGTTGAAGAATCCAGGAGGATCTAGACTCGAGCATCTTGTTCTCGCCATCCCTCCTTTCGACCCCGCGGATGTGGAAGTGATGGATGACCCCGGCATCGATGCTATCCCTGAGATATTCAGCTATGACAGCCCTTTGATGATCGCATCAGACGGGGCCATGGTCCGGGAATTGATGGTTGCTGATGAACGGAAACAGTACGGCATATCGCTCGCTCTTGGGACTCTTCCAGCTTATAGGAAAGCAAAACGGCATCATCATAAAGTCAGCGAAGAGGTGTATTATGTGATGTCTGGTTCTGGCAAAGCGATTGTTGATGATAAGACTTTTGAGGTCAGGAAAGGATCTGTCATCCATGTCCCAGTCAATGCTGAACATGCGCTCGAATGTGGTTCAGATGATCTAGAAGTTCTCTGCATCGCATCACCCGCCTATATGGATGAAGATTTCTTATTACAATAATATTTTAAACATATGCCTCTTTTTTGTGATAATAATGGATTATCGGGATCATGAGATCGGACATAGAGACGACGGCTTCTGGTTCAGGGCGAAGAATGACCTCATCAGCATATTGATGAAGAAGTGCTCTTTGAAAAGACGCCTGAAGATACTCAATCTTGGAGCAGGCACTGGAGATGATCTTGATGTCCTTAATCAGTTTGGAGATAATTATGTGGTCGACATCGACAAAAAAGCGCTTTCCTTGATAGATGGGAAGAAATGTATCGAGAAAAGACAGGCAGACGCATGCAGACTGCCATATAAGCCCGGCTTCTTTGATGCGGTGGTGTCTTTCGATGTCTTTGAGCATGTGAAAGATGACAAAAAAGCTATCTCTGAGGTCTATCGTGTGCTAAAGAAAGGGGGTGTCCTTGTCTTCACCGTACCTGCTTTTCAGTCCCTTTTCAGCAGCCATGACAGGGCGCTAAAGCACATGAGAAGATATGGTAGAAAAGAGATGATAGGCCTCTTATCAGGATTTCGAGAGACAGAGACATTCTATTGGAACTCGCTTCTTTTCATCCCGATAGCGATGATGCGGATCGCAAAGAGAAGATCAAAAGCGAGAGTCGATCATGCAAAACTGTCACGGCCAGCCGACTGGCTTTTGCACAGGATGATATCTATAGATAATTCCATGATAAAGAATGATCTTTCTATGCCGATAGGGCTGACCATCGCAGGGATATGCAGGAAATAAGCTACAAAAAAATATATACTTGCCGTACTTTATTTGGGTTGGATATTTATATGGAACTTGCTTGATATATATATTATGTGGATATGGCAGTATCTCCGAACGGGAATCGCTTTGAATCGCCTCAAAAGCAATCAAGCGATTGAAACGCTTGGCGGAGATACTGTATGGATAAAACAGAGGTAGAATAAAATGGCATCGTTATATGAAAAGTATGATCAGTTGAATCACAACCTAGACTTGCTTGGAGCCAATAGAAACGGATCAGATAAAAGTCCAAAAAATTATGGGATCAAATCAGAGAAAGAATTTTATGGTGTCTATGACAGTCTTGAGAATGACAACAAAAGCAAACTTGAATTCCTCATGGATAGGTATCTGAACGTGACTAATGTGATAAGGGAAGATACATTGAATTTCAATATCCTAAAGATAGAAGAAGCAAAGCTAACATCTCTTTCTGTCGCTCCGGATGGATTCGCTGTATATTTCACAGATAATATAAATGGTGCAACACGATATGTCACCAGATGCAGCATTGAAGAACGAGAAAACAGCAGCGGAAGATTATTCGATGGCGCACCAGATGATTTCAACAACAAGGAATTCGATGCGATATGCACATGCTACAAAAAAGTTATTTTAGGTTTGAGTGGAAACTGGGGTTTTAATGGTTACATAGGACGTGATTGTGATCAATTCAAGCCACAGACATATGTCCATAATTTAGGTTTTGTCATGTATGTAAAAGACAATGGAGAAGCTGTCGATGGTATAAAGAGATTCAAGAGACTGGTCAGAACAAAGTTCATCAAAAGTAACCACACTCCGATAAGATCCATGATCGAATGGATCATTGATTGTGGGCATTATTCTTATGAACAATCGCTGAAAAATGCGGATCACAAAAGAAATTCTGATGAGATTAGAGATCTGGTCGGAAAGAAGATATAAGATATAGCTCATTCTGGCTTTTACGTCCAGGAAGTTTCGGTATAGTGTTTTTTCTGTCATATATACGAAAGCCTTAAATATTAGTGTAACTTATACACTAACTAGGTGATCAAATGACACATGAAAAAAACACGATCCTTGGATTCTTCAGCGACTGGACACTCTGGGAGAAAAGCTGGCTCTCTATATCGGTCATCCTCATGCTAACCCTATCGCTATACTGGAAAGACAGCGCGATCGGCATAATCGCATCGTTGACTGGGATCATATGCGTGGTCCTGGTCGCGAAAGGCAGGATAAGCAACTATTATTTTGGCATAGTCAATGTCGTGGCATACGCATATGTCGCCTATGGCTGGCAATACTATGGTGAAGTGATGCTGAATCTGCTCTATTTCCTTCCGATACAGTTCTATGGCATTTGGTACTGGATGAAGAACAGAAAACAAAGCAACAAAGATGAAGTGTATGTGAAATTCATGAGCAACAGGCAGCGGATCATGTGGGGTCTGATATCTGTTGCTTCAATAATCGGTTATGGCGTCGTCCTGAAGATGATAAAAGGAAGCCTGCCATTCATCGACTCGACAAGCACAGTGCTTTCCATCATCGCCATGATACTCATGGTACGTCTCTACATGGAACAATGGATACTCTGGATCATCGTCGATGTGGTATCGATAATCATGTGGGTCGTAGTGCTCATGAAAGGAGGGAACGACATCGCGATACTGATCATGTGGACTGCTTATCTTGTGAATGCTGTCTACGGACTTGTCAACTGGATAAAATTATACAAGGCACAGGGGGCACGGAGATGATGGTAGGGTTCATAGGCGGCAAGTTCCTGCCACTTCATCAGGGCCATGTGGACTCGATTCTGCAGGCATCGACACGTGTCGATAAACTTTATGTCATACTTTCGCACTCAGAGAAAAGAGACCGTGACCTTTGCGAGCGATGCGGCTGTAAATACATCCCTTATCAGACCCGCCTTTCATGGCTGCATCAGCTCGCGAAGAATACGGATCATATAGTGCCTGTCGCGATTGAAGATGAATACGGCGATGATGATTATGACTGGGAAGACGGCGCACGGAAGATCAAAGAAAAGATAAAGGAACCGATCGATATTATATTTGGCTCTGACCCAGAATACAAGGAGATCTTCTCAAAGCTGTACCCTGATGCATGTTATACATTAGTCGATCATGACCGAAGCATACAACCTGTGAGCGGGACAAAGGTCAGGAATGATCCATACAAGCATTGGGACATGCTGCCTTCTTTTGTGAGACCGTTCTTTGTCAAGAAAGTGGTTGTCGTCGGGACAGAGAGCTGTGGAAAATCAACGCTTGTGAGCAAGCTAGCTCAGATGTATAATACAGTACGAGTAGAAGAGCATGGACGAAATGTATGTGAAGAGAATGGCGGCCCAGAGACTCTGACTGAAGATATGTATCGACGGATCGCGTATGGACATAAGTTGCTTGAGTATGAAGCCGTACAGAAAGCGAACAAGCTGCTTCTTGTGGATACAGAGGCGGTTGTGACTGAATATTATGCTGGGCTCTATAATGGTTATTCTGATCCTCTGTTTGGTGAGATGATAAAACATGAAGATTATGACCTTTGGTTATTCTTAGAACCAGATGTCACGTGGGTCGATGATGGACAGAGGCGACATGGAAGCGATGATGCGCGTCTTGAAAACAACAGGAAACTAAAGAGCATGCTTGATGGCTATGGGATCAAGTACGTGACAATCAGCGGGAATTATGAAGAGCGACTGCAGTTTGCCATGGATGAAGTGGATGCTTTGTTCAAAAAAAGTTGAGATCTATTCTTTTAGTATGTTGAGCAGATTGGTGATACATGATGGTAAAGGAAGATAAAGTCACATACATGGGAAAAGAAGTATACGCGGTGTGAAGTGAACATGATCCCTGGGGAGATTTTAATGAAAAAGATATCCTTATAAGATATGTCGCTGGTAATGAAAATGATATCAGAACATATGTCGATGCCACATATAATCGACCCCGCATTGTATTAATAAAAATCACGAATGTAGAATTTGTCGAACCAAAGAAAGCCAAGAAGATACGTGAACTCGAGGAGATCATTGGTGATGCGAAGACAGAACTTGATAAAGTCAAGAAAGGACAATAAAAAATCATCTCAGGTATTTTTCCGCAACTCTGTAGAGCGGTTCAGGATTCACTGCCAGGTCTTTCACATCCCCTATACTGAATATTGTTGTGTTCCCCATCTTCGGTATCGAAAGACATGCCAATTCGACAGGCGAAAATATGCATCGTGAACTGCCAGCGACCACTTCAGAAGTCACGAAAAGTCTCCTTCCCTTCAAAGCATCAATTTCGTAATGCTTATGCTGCGAATATGCTTCAAAGTTTCCATCGAACTCTACCTGGAGCGAGAACACCGGAATCAATTCACCTTGACCTTTCCTTAGTCCACGGCCAAGCTTTATCTCATCCAGAAGATCATCTATAAAATTGAATACCTTATGGGGTTTTATTGAATATTCTTTGTTTATTGACCTGAATCGTTCATACATCTTGATTCCTCTATAGTTGTTTCACGTAGGGGATATGAAGACATATTAAATGTTTTCGGACCATATAATCCATTTAATCACCAAAAAAAGGACATTATAAAAATAAAAAAATAAGGCATCAGCCTAGTTTATTTTCACTCAGATCCATTGTGCATTCCATTGTGTTTATGGAATCCGCCAAATTTTGACATCATGCCAAATCTGAGCTCTCCGCCTGGGTTCATGCCAAGGTCTTCTGCGAGTTTCTTCGCAGTCTCGATATCTCTATCTTCTCTTGCCTGATGGAGTTTGACAAAAGTATCGAAGTTCTCCTCGGTTATGGCTTCAGACATCTTGCATGGGTGGTCATCTGATCCAACTGCTTCCTGCCATGCATCAAAATCAGCATTGTCTAGTGCATCTTCAATCTGCTGCCTTTTCGCCTGCATGGCTGACTGGTCTTTGGATCTTTCCAAGAACCGATCGACCATATCATTGAATCTGTCTTCAGTCATGGCCTTTTTGGTATCACCAAGAGCGGCCAGATACGCTTCATAGTCTCCTGCTTCAAAAGCAGATCTGATCTCATCGTTGCCTCTTCGCATGCCGTCCTTTCCGCCAAAAGGGAAAGCATATGCGCCGGCTGCGACGAGCCCGATCAAGAGGAACCCAAGCATTCCGATCAAAGGTACTTTTCTCATTTCTATCCACCTCCGATAGATCAGGACCAAATCAATTGGCCTAAGACAGAGATTATGGTGATCTGTTTATATACAAGATGGAGTGAAAATGTATACTTCAAGTCCACTTTTGAGATTGCCTTGTGCCATCTAGCCAAATCAGCAACTTATATATAGTATCACCAAAAACCATCCCTCTTATGGTCAAAATCAAAGGTTATGAGATAATCCCAAAGAAAATCACAAACACCTTCGATCGTCGAGCTCAACAGTCTTATAATAAGATAAATCAAGAGCTAAAACGCATAGGAGTGTTTGAGGATGATATCAAGATAGAATTGGAAGTGAATGCATTTAGGAAAATAGAAGCCTCTGTAACATGGTATATGGAAGGTTACAGGATGTATTATAGTTATAATCTGGCTGGCAACTATGCTGAGAATATGTATATGGTCTATAAGGTCCTTGCTACTTTCATCGACGCTCTCATCGATGAAGAGATTACATTCGAGAGATTCATAAGTGAATTTTCAGAAGATGAAAATATAGATGATATCCGGCGTGAGGCGCGAAAGACACTTGGCCTCCATGAAAACGAGACAGATATGAGAGTCATCGATAGAGAATACAAAGAATTGGCAAAAGCGCATCATCCGGATATGCCGAACGGAAACACTGAGATGTTCAAGAAGATAAACCGCGCCCATAAGATTCTGAGACGGCAACTGCAGTGATCATGGGCGAGGAATACAAAAATAAAAATCATAGCGGTATCTCAAACAACCAAAATCTGAGATTACCTACTTTTTTTTCTTCTTAAGTCGATTGATGATACTCCTTGCAAACTGCACCAATATGACGACACATATGGACGCTCATGAATTCACAAATCAGAAAAAAACAAGCCTACTTTTTTTTCGATATGTCATTGAACAAACAAACGGAGATATCAAAAAACAAAAATCTGCTACGAATTTTATAAATCCATGTAAAATATGTTTCACAAGGTATATATACTGATAACATTCAAAGACATAACACTTGATCTATGTGCCCTATAAACAGAGTGTATAGACTGATTATGAAGGCATAAAATATGAAACCATTGAACATCGCGATTGTCTGCGACGCAATCACTGATTTTACTGCTGGGTCTTTTATCTCCGCTCTGCGTTTTTCTGAAGGCTTGGCTGATAAAGGGCATAAGGTAATAATAATCACTTCAAGATACCCACACACACCTGTTGAAGATGATTATAAAGGGTTGAAGATATACAGGCTTCGTGCGTTTCCAGTCCCAAAGTCAAGTAAAAGATTGTATTTCGCATATCCCTCCCAAAAAGAGATAAGGTCTATATTGCTCAAAGACGATATACAGATAGTGCATTTCATGCTTCCGACTCCTCTCTGTGTCTCAGCGGCTAAATCCGCAAAGAAGCTTGGATTGAAAGTGATCGCTCATTCTCACACACAGCCAGAGAACTGGACGACATATATACCAAGACCATTCAGTTTCATCAAAGGCGGCCTTGTGAATTTGTCATATAGATACATACGAAGGATCTATGAGATGGCCGATGCGATAATCTGTCCGACAGAATTCTCAGAGATGCTTCTTAGGTCGAAAGGATTCAAGACAAAGACATATGTTATCAGCAATGGGGTGGATATAAACAAGTTCCAAAGACACAATACACATGATGATATGCAGAGATACCATATTGATAGAAAGAAAAAGATATTGCTATTTGTCGGTCGTCTTGATCCTGAAAAAAATGTCTCTGTATTGATACAATCATTGAGATATCTTGAAAAGATATCAGATATTCTTGAGATATTTATCGTCGGAGACGGAAGCGAGAGAGAACGTCTGGAAATGCTTGCTAAAACGCTTGGTGTCGATGGCCAGATAAGATTCTTAGGGAAGCTGACAGATTCTGAGCTGCAAAGCATATACAATATATGTCATGTCTTTGTCCTGCCTTCCTTTGTGGAACTTGAAGGGATGGTCGTCCTTGAAGCCATATCATATAACAAACCCATTTTAATCGCTGATTCTCCAGATAGCGCATCCAGATTCATTGTCGGACGTAATGGTTTTCTTTTTGATCCGCATAACCCAAAGGATCTTGCCGCAAAAATAAAGAGATTATTCACTGATGAAAAGCTGTATAAGCTGATGTCAGAGGAAAGCCATAAGATGCGCAATAGATTCGACATCAAAAAAAGCATCACGAAACTTGAAAAGGTCTATTCTAAAGTGCTTTCTACGGATTAGAGTTTCTGTATCTTATCCGAGAGAAAATTAGAGATGAATCTGAGCAGGAACCATAAACCGACAATCAGTATGACTGCCGCCCCGACAAGGAATTCACCGTACTTGGCATAACCAGACAATATCCAGAATGCCATGCCTGAGAAGTAGCCTAAAAAAGTGAGTATTGATGCATAGCCTGCGCAGAGGATCGAGGAATAGAGCATGAATCTTTTCAATGGCATCCCGATAAAGCCTGCCAGGATGAGGCCAGGTACAGGAAGAGGGGGTGTAAGCTTGATGACAGCCAATGTCCGTGCAGGACTATGCTTAAGAAGATTTTCTAATCGCGTTATCTTTTTTTCGCCAAGTATCCTATGGACATATCCTTTTATTGTCTTTCCACTACCAAGCCTGCCTGCAAAATAATACACAAGATCAGAAGAGAAATTTGCGCAGATAGATATCAGAAGGACAAGTGATACAGAAAACGTGCCTAATGATGCGGCGAATGCAGCGACATAAGTGAATATAGGTCCTTCCAGCATGATCAGAAGGAACATGATGAAATAGCCGTGCGCCTGTAGTATGCCTAATATTTCTGCGCCTGTGCCAAATGCCATGATAATTCAATCTGGTGATATAGATATAAACTTATTGTTGATGAAGTTCCGTTACAAGTTCTTAGAGATAATTATTTGGATTTGCATAATTTACACGTTTTGCAGAGTTCCGGCCGTTCAATGCGGCCCGAACGATTACTTGCCAAGCAACTTATTATCAGGGGTTGTCCGACGTGATGATGGAATGGCCCATAAAAGAGCAAGTAGCGCACGCTGGCCTATAAGGCCAGGGTGCCCTGCAAAATAGGAAAAGAAGTCAAAATTGGAAGTTCACAAACATAACTTGCAACGGAGCTGTTGATAACGTTTTTAAATCATGACCACTTATCATGATTGGAGAGAAAAATGAGATGCGCCCTATGCAATACGGAGATAGAAAAATATGATCCTGCTTTCAATCATCTGATTATCGATGGAACGCATGATGCAGATATCTGCCAGGGATGCATAGATCTGTTTCTGAAATGGCAGCAGGGCATATTCGCACACCTCTTCCCGACAGCCGCTTCTAAGAAGATGTATGAAAAGAGATAGGCACGCGCGGGCGACAGGCACGTATGTGACATTGAAGGACAACAATTTTCTTGAATGTCTATTCAAATAAACAGATTTTGGATATCTCATTTTTAAATAAAATCATTTGCCAATATCTGCTAAATTTAACTAAATTAGCAGCTGGCAGCCTTCGTTTCAAGCTAAAACCTGCTAAAATAAACCATTTTAGCAGATAAATTTAAATAGTAGTTCAAACTAATATCTGCTAAAATCAACTAATTTAGCAGATAAAATGAAACTCCCTGAAAAACCATTTGATTGGCATCCTGAATACCAAAATAACTTTGGTAAGTTCATGGCCAAGAAAGAACTGTGGAAAATGGCACATGAATTCAATAAGAGGTATCTATATTGGTCAGAACTTAAATATCGTGTTAAGGATGAGAATGAAAGAAAACAGCTCTGGACAATCATGAAATTTCTGCGAAGTAGCAAGTATGAAATGATTCCATTTCCAACATTATGGTTTCAATACTACCCTTTATCTGATTTCATAAAAGAACTTCATCTTTTTGACAAATCCCTTGCAGGAAATATTGAAATCCAGCAGAAAACCCTAGGTCTACATAAGAGATACATAATAAGCTCACTTATGGAAGAAGCCATCGCTTCTAGTATGATCGAAGGTGCTTCCACTACGAGAAGAGTCGCAAAGACGATGCTCAAAGAACGAAGGAAGCCAAAAAATAAATCTGAGAAGATGATTGTAAACAATTATGAGACAATGCAATTCATTGTCTCTAAGAAAGATGAGGCCTTGACTCCTGAAATGCTTCTTGAGATACAGAAGATGGTCACTCATGACACATTAGATGATCCAAAAGACGAGGAGCAGTTTCGCGATAACAATGAGGTTGTAGTTGGCCATCAATTGCATTCAGATATAATCGCTCATCACCCGCCGGACTTTAAGCAACTTCCAAAACTCATCAAAGAATTCTGTGATTTCGCGAACAACGAAGGTGAGAAGTTTATACATCCTATCTTAAAAGGTATAACTCTCCATTTTTTATTGGGTTACATTCACCCGTTTAATGATGGGAATGGCCGAACTGCAAGGAGTGTATTTTATTGGTATATGCTATCAAAAGGCTATTGGCTTTTCGAATATATGGCCGTTTCTAGAAGAATTCTCCGATCACGTAAACAATATGATCTTGCATATTTACATACTGAATACGATGAATTTGACCTCACATATTTCTTCAAATACATTATTGAATGCATAGATGATGCTTTGAAGGATATGCTTGAACATATAAAGAAAAAGCAGGTAGAACAAGCTGAAGCCAAGAAGATAATCTCTGAGAATCCTGACCTTAGCCTGAGACAGGCGATGATATTAGAAGAATTCATGAAGAGTCCAAATAAAGCGTTCTCAGTTAAGGAGATATCAGAGACTTTCAGAGTAGTGCTTCAGACTGCTCGGACAGATCTGTTGCATCTTGAAGAGAAAGGTTTCATCACAAAAAGAAAGTCGGGGAAGACACATTATTTCTATCTGAAGGAATGATGATAAATCCATTAATTTTTTCTTCGTTTTTCTTTAGTCCTTACAAATTCAAAAAAATCATCTATTTTTCTTTTTTTAACTTCTCCAACAATCAAAAGGGTAATTGCAGCGATTATTATCCCAATACATATCTGCATCTTGCCTTCAACAGTTAATATCGTTACTAATCCTCCTGCCAACAAGGAACTTCCTAGATTAGAATAATATCTATGTGAAAAATCCCATGCACGTACAATGTTATCTCTAGTTTCATCAATATCAAATAAAAGTGCTTTACCAAACCAATACCAACTGGATAAATAGACCAAAACGATTACTTGGGATGAAATTTTGGGTTGGTAAAAATTAAAAATTATCCCATAATTCATTTCTCGGATAAATCTTATATAAATGACTTCTTTGGATAGTGACACCAAATTTATTTATAGCAAGGAATGTTTTTCTCACTGGAAGTACTGAAATATTTTTGCAGAACTTTATGAGGAATAATTTGGAAAAACAAAAAAAAGGACAATTAAAAATCATTGTTTCTGCTGTGTTAGTTCTATGTGTTTTTGTTGGAGTTGTTATTGCTGTTAGTAATGATGGCTATGAGAAAAGTCAAGTGTTCTATGATGACGAGCAAGTTGATGTGTATCATAAGATAGTGCAAGAACAAGGCGATACTGTATTCTATGAAATTCTGGTTAATGATGAAATTATTCATACCACTGCTAAAAAAGGCGAGACACTCGATCTTATGAATATACTTGATGATTTGTTTGCTGATGAGATAATACCTGAAGAACCAGTTCCAGAAACACAATCAGAAGAAATTGTGCTTGATAATCAGAAACCTGCTAAAGTTGAAGTAAAGAAAGAAGCAAAATTGGCTGAGATTGTGAATGGGAAGAATTGGACAACAGATACATATGCAAAAAAATACGTTGAAAAAAGGAAAAATTATACTAATATTGATTTTGAAGAGATGAAACCAAATCAGAAAACTTCTGCTAATTTTATCACGCGAAACAAACGGATAAAGGGAGTTATCAGTGAAAATGAAAAATATGCTATTGAATTAGTAGATTGTGATAGGAATGCAAAAAAATGTGCATTTCGGGTGAATGGAGTACATGCTGGTTTTTTATCTACTCAATCAGGCAATGATGAAATTATACTTAAGGATGGACATAAAGCGAAGATTAAGTCCATCAAATTCAATACTTGTGGAAATGTTAGATTCTGTGATTATATCTATGAAGCTTATGACGAAGTAGAGGTCGAAATAGAGTGATTTTAAAGAAAGCATTAAATACCCATAAACTGCTTTTTTTAGAAGATAAACTTATGACAGCGCTATTTAAGCTGTTGGCTGATATCGAAGCGTTCATCACAGGCAGATTATCTGTAACAAATGGCCAACAGTTATGTGCAGATGATTTCAATGGCTTGTTTGTTTCTGATAGTTCTTTCTATGCCCATAGAGGTGAGAAAGAATGAGGAAGAAGAAGAAAAACAAAATCAGCTATAAAACTCGCATAATTGTCGTGCTCGTATTAGCTTTGATATTTACATATTTCTTTGTGTTTATTATGTTCAGACCATT
>Ga0210019_1004357_pt1 | contig 12347 bp, 14 predicted proteins | sample CryGeyCG2114_020_2_FD_183969 | JGI IMG/M metagenome (GOLD analysis project Ga0210019, IMG submission 183969) | Groundwater microbial communities from aquifer - Crystal Geyser CG11_big_fil_rev_8/21/14_0.20 (SPAdes) (version 2) | ecosystem: Environmental > Aquatic > Deep subsurface > Groundwater ...
TTCGCAAGGCGAAGCGGGCGGGCAACTTACAACTCTACTTTTTTGTCATTGTACTCTTTTTATACACTTCTAAATTACCCAGGACTACACCTGCGCCTTTAGCCACACAATGTAGCGGTTCTTCGGCTACAAAACAGGGAACACCAACAGATTGAGATATCAAGGGAGCGATATTCCGAAGCATCGCTCCTCCGCCTGATATTATCATACCTTTATCTATAATATCTGCTGCCAGCTCTGCCGGAGTATTTCTCAAAACATTTTTGACGCATTGGATAATTTCTTTTAAAATTTCAGAGATAGCCAAACAAATTTCATTAGAAGAAATCTTTATTGTTTTAGGTAATCCTAAAAATAAGTCCCTTCCTCGGACATCTAAAAACTTTGGTTCCTCGTCAGCTAAAGCAGTCCCAATTTTAATTTTTATTTCTTCTGCTGTTTGCTCTCCTATGGCTAAATTATATTTATCTCTGATGTATTCTGAAATTGCCAGGTCTAACTCGTCCCCGGCTATTCTTATAGAGCGGACAGTGACAATACCACCCAAAGATATTACAGCTGTCTCAGATGTCCCTCCGCCAATATCCATAATTAAATGACCAGAGCAAGAGTTAATTGGTATTCCAGCTCCGATCGCTGCCAAGATTGGTTCTTTAGCCACAAAAACTTCTTTAGCTCCGGCTAAAATTCCAGCTTCAATAACTGCGCGCTTTTCAGTGGAAGTAATACCGGCCGGAACTCCAATGAGTAATTCTGGTTTAAAAAACCGAGAAAAACCTGAGCATACTTTATTAATAAAATATCTCAACATTGCCTGAGTAATCCTGTGGTCAGCGATTACTCCGTCTTTTAATGGTCGAAATACTTGAATAGTATCGGGAGTTCTGCCAACCATATCTTTAGCGTCTTGTCCCACGGCTAAAATTCTGTTTTCAGCCATAGAAACAGCTATTACCGATGGTTCTTCTAAAACTATTCCCTTTTTGGGAAGGAAAACTAAAGAATTTTTTGTACCTAAGTCAATGCCAATCTTCATATTTCAGCTTCTTAGCTTGTAGCTAATTCCTAAAAAGCTATAAGTTTACTCTTTTAATATCCGCTCCTAATTTTTGAAGTTTTTCTTCTATTTTCTCATATCCTCTGTCTATCTGATAAATATTTTCTATAGTGGTTTGACCTTGAGCTAACAGCCCAGCCACCACTAAAGAAGCTCCTGCCCTAATATCCCAACTTTCAATTTTCACCCCCGCTAAAGGAGTTTTCCCAAAAATTATAGCCCGGTGAGGGTCAACTATTTCTATGTCTGCCCCCATCTTTCTTAACTCTTGAGTATAATTTAATCTATTTTCGTATAAAGGGTCATGAACTAAACTCTTGCCCGGAGCTTGGGTTAAAAGAGGCAGGACGACCGGTAATAAATCAGTAGGAAAACCAGGATAAGGAAGAGCTTGAATTTTTACTGGACATAAATTTGGAGAATAATAAACTTCAACAAAATTTTTACCCTTTTTGAATTTTACTCCCATTTCTTTGATTTTATCTAAAAAAAGGTCTAAATGTTCTGGGATTACATTTTTTACCAGAATTTTTCCTGGGCAAATTGCTCCAGCTGCAATAAATGTTCCAGCTTCGCTTGGGTCGGGAATAATCTTATGTAAAGCTCCATGGAGTTTTTTCACCCCCTCAATTTTAATGGTATGAGTTCCCTCTCCTTGAATTTTAGCTCCCATCTCTTTTAAAAATTGAGCTAAATCCTGCGCTTGCGGCTCGCAAGCAGCCCCCTTGATAATGGTTTTACCTTGAGACATCACTGTGGATAAAAGTAAATTTTCAGTTGCGGTAACTGAAAACTCTTTTAAAATAACTTCCCTTCCTAAAATTTCTTTTCTTTTAAAATAATAAAAATTATCTTTTTCAGAAAATTTTACTCCTAAATCTTGGAGGGCTTGAAGATGGGTAAAAATTGGACGAAGGCCAATTCTATCCCCTCCAGGACGAGCAATTTTAAAATGTTTAAACCGAGAAAGTAATGCCCCTATCAGCAAGACCGAAATTCTGGTTTTGCTCATTAAATCTGGGTTAATCTTGTTAGGGTCAACCCTTGAACCTGCCCTTATGTTAACTTTTCTTTTTCCTTCCCATTTAATCTCTACTCCCATATCCTGAAGCAATTCTAACATCCTGAAAACATCTTCTACTAAGGGTAGATTATCAATTTGATAGGGCTTCTGGGTTAAAAGAGCAGCGCTTAAAATAGGCCCTGCCGAATTTTTATAACCCCCTATTTCTACTGTACCTTTTAATTGTTTTCCACCTTTAATAATAAATCTTTCTTCCATCAAAATTAATGATAACCCAAAACTTTTAAATTGGCAAGAAAATTCTTTTGGAGTAAAATAAGGAAATGAACAAAAAAATCCGTACCATTTTATTTTCTATTTTGGCAATTTCATTCTTATTTATAGCCCCGGGGACAATTTTTTATGCCCAAGGATATCGATTTGATTTTGAAAAAATGAAATTTTTTCAAACCGGAGGAATTTATGTTAAAGTTACACCGCCTCAAGCCAAAGTTTTCCTTAATGAAAGATTCAGAGATAAAACTCAACTATTTAGCAACGCTCTTTTAATCCAAAATCTCTTACCAGAAGAATATAAGATTAGAATAGAAAAAGAAGGATATTTCTCCTGGGAAAAAATTTTAGAGGTTCAAGAAAAAAAAGTTATTGATGCCAAAAACATTATTTTATTCCCTCAAAATCTTAATTTCAGCTTATTAAAAAAGGAAGTTAAAAATTTTTATATTTTGGAGGGCAGCAATAAAATAATTATTCAGACCGAAGATAAACAGCAAAAAGACCTACTCCTTCTGGATATTGATACAAAAGAGGAGTCTTCACTATTGAAAGAAGCGAATTCTCTTTTGGAAAATTCAGATTTTGTTGAACTAATACCTTCCCCTAGTTTAGAAAGGGGGTTAATCAAACTGGAAAATAAAAATTCTCGCAAGATACAATATTATCTTATCTTTCTTAAAAACAAAGAAGGCGAAGCTCCTTTTCTCTTAGAATTTTTAGACGACAAGGCAAAAGATATATACTTCTCTCCAAAAGACGAGAATAGAATATTTTATCAAAAAGAAAACCAGGTTTTTCAAAAAGAAATTAACTTGCCATCCCCCCCAATGCTTTTTTTAAAAGATAGGGTAATCACTTTTTCAGTTTTTGAAAATTATCTATATTGTCTAAGAGAAGATGGAAAATTGGTGAAATTAAATATACAAGAAGGGTCTTCCGAAATAGTTACCCAAAAATCTTTTCCTTTTAAAAAAGAGTTAAACTATAAAATTCTAATATTGGGAAATCGGCTGTTTTTAAAAGAAGGGAACAATCTCTATCTCTGGGGGGAGGAAGAAAAGATATTTGAAAAAGTTTTTGAATCAGTAGAGAGTATAATCCTTTCTCCTTTGGCTGACAAAGTTTTATGCGCAACAGGGCATGAATTATGGATTTTTCTCCTAAGAGATATCCAGGTTCCTTTTTTAAAGCAGGCTGGAGAAAAAATTTTTATTTCTCGTTTTTCCGGAGAAATCAGAAATCCTCAGTGGATTGAAAATGACTATCTTATTTTTTCCATAGGACCTGATATAAAAATAAGCGAGATAGATGCTCGCTCAAAACTCAATGTTTTTAATTTGGCTGAGTTTGAAACCCCAAAGATTTCCTTTTGCCTAAAAAGTAAAAAGTTATATGTTCTAAGTCAAGATGCCTTATTTTTCTCTGAAAGAGTCTATTAACTTCTCGAGCAAATTTAAACTACCGTTTAGACCATTGGGGAGCTCGGCGGGCTCCTTTTAAGCCAAATTTCTTCCTCTCTTTCTTTCTAGGGTCTCGAGTTAAAAATCCTGCCTTTTTTAATCTCTTTCGATAATCAGGATTAAATTTCACTAAAGCTTGAGCTATTCCATACCTGGTTGCTTCTGCTTGGGAATGTAATCCGCCCCCTCTTACTTTCACTAAAACTCTGAATCTATCTAAAGATTTCATTTTATTCAAAGCGGCAACAGCTATCTGTTGAAGTTCAAAGGTAAAAAAATACCCTTGATAGTCTTTATTGTTAACTATCAAACCTTTTTCTCCTTGAGTAAAAAGCCGAACTCTTGATGTAGCAGTTTTTCTTCTGCCAGTTGCTTCAAAATATTTCGGAGGTTTTAAGGTTGGCTCTGGTTTTTCTTTAACAATTTTCTTCTCTGTTACTTCTTTTAAGACTACTTTTTTCTTAATAATCTTCTTTTTAGCAACCTTTTTGGGAGATTCTGGCTTTTTCTTTTTTTTAGTAGTAGTTTTTTTAGCAGTAGTTTTAGGCATATTTACTCAACTTTAAGCCGTTTAATTTGGCGGGAACGTAATTTATTTTTAGGCAGCATCCCAAAGACTGCTCTTTTTAACACTTTTTGAGGAGAATCTCTAAAAATTTCTTTCATTGGAATTTCTTTTCCCTTCCCGATAAATTCGGAGTGGCGAAAATATTTTTTCTGGATTAATTTTTTTCCAGTAAAATTTATCTTATTTATATTTTTAACTGTCACAAAATCTCCCCTGTCTTGGTTGGGGACGAAACTTGGTTTGTGTTTACCGCGCAGCAAAACCACAATTTCTGTAGCTAACCTTCCCAAGGACTTACCAGCAGCATCAATTGTATAAGTTTCTCTTTTCACCCCGTTAGAAGTCTGTCTTTATATGACCAAAATAGTCAATTTCAGACAAACCTTTATTTATTGATTATGCCCCGTTATCACGAAGCAGAAAAAATTTCTCTAATTTTTTCTGTCGAGGACTTCTAACGGGGTTCATTCTACTAATTCAATTACTGCCATCTTCGCCCCATCTGATTTTCTCCGACCCAATTTTATAATTCTGGTATATCCTCCTTTCCTTTCTTTAAATCTCGGGGCAACTTTATCGATTAATTTTTTTACAACCTTGTAAGGAAAATATTTAGCTAAATGCCTAAAAGACGCTAAATCTCCCTTTTTACCTCTGGTAATTTTTTTTTCTAAATAGGGAGATAATTCTTTAGCTTTAGCCTCGGTAGTTTTAATTTTTTCTTTTAAAACCAGAGAGGCAGCTAACGACTTTAGCAGCGCCTTTCTTTGGTCTCTTTCTCTATGTAATTTTCTACCCTTTTTGAGTTTGCGCATATTATTTAAGAGTTAAACCAATTTTCTCTAAAGATTTTTTAAGTTCTTTTACCCCTTTCTTGCCCATACCTTTCAAAGAGAGAAGTTCTTCTTCGGATTTATCTAAAATTTCAGGAACTTTTTCAATCTTATTCTTCAAAAGAATGTTGAGAATTTTACTGGAAAGCTCTAAATCTTTTATTGATTTCTGAAAAATTTCTTTTGAAAGAGACCCCTTAGTTTCCTTTTTTTGCTCTAAATTACTTGCTAAAAAAGTTAAATGTGAAAGCAGGATATCAAAAGCTTTCTGAAGAGCATTCTCCGGAGTAATAGTTCCGTCTGTTTCAATTTCTATCTCTAATCTATCAAAGTCTGTCCTACCCCCAACCCGCATATTTTCTACTTTATAATTTACTCTTTTAATAGGAGTAAAAATAGCATCCAAAGCCATATCTCCTATTTCCATTTTTCCTTTTTTTCTTAATTCCTGAACCTGGTATCCAACTCCTTTTTCAACTTGTAATTCCATCTCTAAGGATGCTTTTTTATCACTTAGGGTGGCAATAGTTAAGTTGGGATTGACTAGTTCTATCTGGGGAGGAAGTTCCAGAGCGGCGCCCTTAACTTCCTTCTCTCCTTTTTGTTTTAAGGTCACTTTTTGGGGTTCCTCAGAAAATACTTTAAATCTTAATTGTTTTAAATTCATTAAGATATGTAAGATATCTTCAGTTATTCCGGGGATAGTGGAAAATTCATGAGAAACTCCTTTAATTTTAACTTTAGTCACGGCTGCTCCCTCCAACGATGACAAAAGTATTTTCCTTAAAGTATTCCCAATAGTGGTCCCATAACCAGGCCAAAGAGCTTTAATCTCAAACAGAGCGTAATTTTCTTTTTTCTTGATAATTTTAAGAGGTTGAGGTAAAGGAATCATAGAAGTTTAAAGCGAAAAACGCAAAGCGCAAAATAAAAGTTTAAGGCTTAAAATGTTTTAAATTTTAAACTGTTGCTTTACGTTTTACACTTTTAGTTTTTAGTTTATTTTATCTTGAATAATACCCGAAAATTGTTGAAATTTCAGCCGGGAGTTGGATATCTTCCGAAGTTGGTTCTTTTTTAACACTACCTTCTAATTTTTCTTTATCCAACTCAACCCAAATGGGCGCATTATACTTTTTAATTAATAAAGGCAGGTTCTTAAAAATAACTCTACTTTTAGAAGAATCCTTAACAGAAATTTTATCACCTATTTTTACATTGAAAGAAGGAATATTTACCGACTTTCCATTGACCAAAAAATGTCCGTGAGAAATTAATTGACGAGCCTGAGAATGAGATGGACTAAATCCTAACCGAAAAATAATATTATCCAATCTTTTCTCTAATTTCTGAATTAAGAGATTAGATACATCCCCCGTTTTCCCTCTATTTTCTAAAGCCTCTTTTACATATTTTCTAAATTGAGTTTCACTTAAATTATACCAATTTTTAATTTTTTGTTTTTCTCTTAATTCTTTCCCGTATTCAGACAAAGAGGCGGAGCCCCTCTTTTTCCTTTTCTGGCCAGGAGGATAGGGTCTTTTAATCATAGGACAACGCGGCGATAAACATTTCTCGCCTTTTAAAAAGAGTTTTACCTGTAATCTTCTACAAATTTTGCACTTTGATTGTTCCATGGTACTCTTATCTTAATTTCGAACGAAGTGAGAAATCAAGGTTCTGAGGAGCGAAGCGACGAGTGGTTCTTAATTCAAGATTATATGTTATACAATAGCGAATCAAGGTTCTGAGGAGCGAAGCGACGAATGGTTCTTAATTTCGAACGAAGTGAGAAATCAAGGTTCTGAGGAGCGAAGCGACGAGTGGTTCTTAATTTCGAACGAAGTGAGAAATCAAGGTTCTGAGGAGCGAAGCGACGAGTGGTTCTTATAACTTGGATGTAATTATCTCCATTGCCTGCTCTAATTGAGGATCAGAGCCTTTTTGGTAATCTTCTGGCGTTAAATTTACTTCAATGTCAGGCTTCAGCCCCTTTCCTTCAATTCCCTCACCCGAAGGAGTGAACCATTTAGAGGTAGTCATTTTAATACTTGAGCCATCTTTCAGGTCAATTAACCTTTGAACGCATCCTTTGCCAAAAGATGTTTCCCCTATGATTGGGACTTGCCGGTTATCCCTTAAAGAAGCGATTAAAATTTCAGAGGCAGAAGCGCTTCCTTGATTAATTAAAGCTACTAAAGGATAAGAGACAAATTTACTAGGACCCTTAGATTTATGTTTTTGTTCATGTCCACGAATTTGCTCTGTTAAAATTACATCTCCTTCTTTTAGAAACCACCCGGCAATTTCCTCAACTTGAGATAAAACCCCCCCAGGATTATTTCTAAGGTCTAAAATAATTCCTTCTGCCCCACTATTTAAAATCTCATAAACTGCTTCTTTAAAATCTTTATAAATTATATCGGAAAAATAAAAAAGAGTAAAATAGGCAACCTTTTTCCCGTCTTGAGTTTCTTTTAGCTCCCACTTTAGGGTGGGAACTTTAATGGTGTCTCGGATTATTTTGAGGTCTTTTGGTTCTTCCCAGTCCTGGCGTGAAATTGTTAAAGTTACTGTTGTATTTTTCGGCCCCCTAATTAAGCTAATCACCTCTTCTATCGGCATTCCTGCTATCGAAGCTCCATCTACTTTCAAAATCTTATCCCCTGCCCTGACGCCTGCTTTTTGAGACGGAGTTCCTTCTAAAGGAGCAATTACCTGGAGCTGCTCTTCTTTTATCCCAATTTGAATTCCTACTCCTTCAAAAAATCCTGAAATATCCTCTTCAAATTTCTCGGTTTCTTCAGGATCAAAAAAAACAGTATAAGGGTCATTTAAGCTTTCTACCATCCCGGAAGCTGCTCCGTAAATCAGCTTAGTTTTATCTAATTTTTCTGGAGCTACAAATCCAGCCTCTATTTTCTGGAAAACTTCTTCTAAAAGTGAAAAATCCAATCCTGATGAAGCTCCTACTCGTTGATAATATTTCTGGATTATATCCTCAGTAAAGAGACCTGTTCCAAAAGCAAGAATTATTACTAAAATTAAAAGTAAGGTTCTAGAAATTCCTCTTTGAAAAAAATTCATATCCTTCATATTTTAAAATATATCACAATTTAAGCTCAAAAACAACCTGGCCGGTATCTATTACATCTTTTTTGAATATTGCCAAGTTTTTTTACACTTTGGACACCGATAAAACATGGTATAATATTTTCTATGATAAGAACTTATTATTTACCAAATGAACTTCGAAAGGAATTAAAAAAAATTTGGGGAATTCATTTTTTCGGTTCTAAAACAGAAGTCGGTAAGAAAATTAAAGAATTTTGCCGGAAAAAAAAATTTAAAAAAATTATCACTGTTGGTGATTATTGTTCTTTTTATATTCCCTCTGATATTAAAATTTTTGATGGAAAAATAAAAAGGAAAAAGGTTAAAAAACTACCGAAATTTTCTCTTAAATGTGATAATCCTCCAAGAACAATTCGGAAAGAAACCTGGCCGATTCTTAAAAAAGCAATTAAAAATAATAAAAATGTTTTTGTAGAGGGAGAGGAAGATCTTTTAGTTATTCCTTCGGTTTTATTGGCTAGAAAAAATACTGCAGTAATCTATGGTTTTCCCGATAAAGGAGTTTGCCTCATTGAAGTCTCTTCCAAAATGAAAAAGGTTTTAAAAAAACTTCTTAAAAAATTTAAAACTAACTAGTTTTTCTTATTAATTTTTTAAATTTAAATTTTGGTTCTACTCCTTTCCTGATTCTTTGTAAATTTTCTCGGTGAGTCCACCAAATCAGCACAACTAAAGCAATTCCAAAAAGATAAAAAGATAAAGAATGAGTAAAGGCATACATCACCAAAGGTATAAAACTAGCCATAGTCATACTGGCAAAACTCATCACTCGAATAAAAACTAAAACCAAAATCTGAATTAAAATCAAAACTAAAAATCCTTTCCACCCTATCAAAACCAAAAGAACTCCTAACGTACTACCCACTCCCTTTCCTCCTTTAAAGCGAAGCCAGACCGGGAAAATATGACCCAAAATAGGGGTGATAGCTACTAAAATTATTTGCCAATCTAAAAAGAGAAATTCTATGGCTAAATAAGCTGGGATTATTGCTTTTACCACATCTAAAATCCCAACCAGGAGCCCAAATTTTATCCCTAAAGCCCGGGAGACATTGGTACAGCCAGTAGCCCCGCTGCCAATACGGCGAATATCAATTTCTTTGGCTTTACAAATCAAATAACCAAAAGGAATAGAACCTAATAAATAACCAAAGATGATAAGCAATATTAAATTAATAGTAGAAGATAACATTTTAAACGTCCTCAAACTTTCTCTATTATCTTACCTTCACATCAAAAATTTTGCAAATTTTGGTTTGGGGGTTTACTCGTCATTCCAGAATGATGAGTTTTTCAAAACTCGTCGTTCACTTATTGTTCTATAACGACAAGTTTTTGATAAAAGAAACATTTACGGCTGAAATAATTCTTCTGGCAAAAATTGAACTTTTTTGACGCCGGGAAATTGCTTGGCAGTAGCTTCAATTTGAAACCACAAAATACCAACCCGGCAGGAGCCTCCTAAGGTTTTACTTAAAGTATCGTCAAATTTTAACAAAAGAGTGCCATCTTCCTTGAAATTAACTTCAGTCAAAGAAAGTCCCTCTAAGGGATATTCGGTTGTAATTCCCTGACCAATTTCTTCTTGAGCCAAATTTTCTTTTCCTTTTAGTAAAAGTTTAATCGTATCTTGAATTGGAGTTTTAGTTACTGGAATTTCTCTTTCTATCTCCACTAAACCATCTCGTGAACACTGGATATTTCCTGTTTCATCTTTATCTTTTTCCGGATTGTAATAATAAAGCAAAACTTTTTTATAAGACATTTCTTCAAACTGGACCGGAATCTCAAAAACTCTTTGATTTTCCGGCAAGCCAGAAGGATTAGCGCTTAAAAATTTCCAAACCAAAACCCCGGCTATTATTAAAACTAAAACAATTAAAAGTATAATCTTGGCTGATTTTTTCATTTTTTAATTTATCTAAATTTATTTCTCTACTTTTTCCTTTGGGGGTAAAATTTGTTTTTTACTCCACGGGCTCAATTAATTTTTCGACTTTTAAACTCCTCTTCAGCAACAAGTTTTCTATACGCGCAATATTCACATTTTTCTCCGGAAGCAGGAATTTCATTTGAATCAAGACATTTTTTAATATCAGAAATAACAGATTCTAACCAAGAGTCATCTCCGTCGTAAGAAATAATTGAAGTTTCAAATTCTAATTTTCCATCAAATTCTGGACGGTTCCTGCCGGCATTGGCAAATAGAAAATACCCTGTTTTGGAAACCTTAAATCCCATTTGTCTAAAAATCCACTGGTAAACCTCCATTTGCTTCTTATATCCTTGTTTGTATTCATCATCTAAGGAAATTATTTGACTGGTGCTTGTGGCTTTGTAATCAACGATGTAAAGTTCTTTGGTTTTTTTATCAACCCAGATATCGTCAATTATCCCACAGATATTTAAATTAGTTTCTTTATGCAACACGCAAGCCCCAATATGTTTATAATTATCATCCCTCCAAATATACAAATTAGGATGGTCAAACGGAACAGCGTTAATCTTATACTCATCCATTAATTTATGCGACTCTTCTTTTTTTCGTAAAAGATCAAATTCATTCTTAAGCAGTTTATCAACCGCACTGTTTAACGACCAGCCCGGCATACTCGGCCTGGGTACCCCCAATCTTCTATCTAAATAAAAACACCTTGGGCATTCCAAAAAAAGTTCAATTTTTGAACGGCTTACATTAAACGGCACGCCGTAACCGGGATTATAAAGATTGTTTTTTCTTTTTTGAATCATTTTTTACAATAATTTTCAATAATTTTCATTTCTCAATTAATTCCCTGCCCTGAGTTTATCGAAGGATTCGACTTTTTGTTTTGTCTGCCCTAAGAGCTGTTTTGCTTTTTTGCGGACTTTTGGGGATTTTTGGATTAAATCCGCTTTAATTCAAGTTCTATTTCATCCCTTATGGGAAGCCCGTAGTTACCAAATAAAGGAATTTCTGGCTTCAACTTCCGAGAAAGTGAGATTGCATTTTGATAAACCTCCTTCAAAGAAAAACCTATCTTTTGCCAAAAAATTAAGCCATCAATATTATCATTAGTGGTAATTAACCACAATCTTTTGCAATTCAATTTTCGGCAGATTCTTTTAACTCTTTCCACTAAAGCTCTACCAATGCCTTTTCTTTTTATTAAAACATTTAAAGTTATTATCTCGCATTCATTTCTTTTAATATTATAAGTTATAAGCCCTAACTTCTTTTTACCTTTAAAAGCAATGAAACCAGGGAGTCTATGAGGATAAAGAATTTTCCCTAGAGAAATACTTTTCTCTGAAGCCCACTGCTTCCTAATAAGTTTCCTTACCCAACCCCTATCTTCATCTTTTACTATCCTTATCTTAAAATTAAGTTTTTGAAGCTTGTTTTTCATATAAATCTTTAAACACTCATTTGCATTTTGCAAAAATTAAAATCAGCTTATTTTAGCTGATTTTAATTTAATTTCTCCTAAAGGTCAATTAATTTTGATTAATTTTTCGACTTTTTGTTTTACTTTACCTGTTTTAATTAGTCTGATTATCAATATTTAATTTCGTGATAAATACTGTCTATATTATAGAAATACTCACCACCATTATAATCTAAACACATTACTCTAATTAGTTCGTATTCTTCTCTTATCTTATCTTTGTTTTTTTCATACGACTTTAAAATCTTTTTTTGGGCTAATTTAATACTCTCTTCATCTGTAAGTATACCTTTATTTTTAATCTGCATAATTCCTGTTGACTTTACCAAGCCCAAAGGGAACAACATCCTCTCAAGAATTCTAATAGCTCTCGGCCTGTTAATATCTTCAAAAATCATTATTGAATAAAACAACTTATTAAGAAGTTCATTTTTTAGGAATTCATCAAATAATAAATGACTGTATTTTTGTTTAAAATATTCAAACCTCTTTTTAAGAAAATGGGAACGAGATTGATAAAATTTAGAATAATTCGGAAAATAATTACTTAGAAGATTATAAAAGTA
>Ga0210019_1004358_pt1 | contig 12341 bp, 11 predicted proteins | sample CryGeyCG2114_020_2_FD_183969 | JGI IMG/M metagenome (GOLD analysis project Ga0210019, IMG submission 183969) | Groundwater microbial communities from aquifer - Crystal Geyser CG11_big_fil_rev_8/21/14_0.20 (SPAdes) (version 2) | ecosystem: Environmental > Aquatic > Deep subsurface > Groundwater ...
TTCGCCCACTCGCTTATCTCGTTCTCCAGATTATCCAGTTCCTGATTTTTCAGGTTTAATTTTTCGCGGACCCGCTGTATCTCAAGCTGCATCTGCTGTTTTTTTAGCTGCAATATAGGCAGATAGCGCTCGAATCTTTTCAGGCCGTCGCGCTGTCTTTTGAGCTCACCCTTTGTGAATTTAATCTTTGCCATTCTTTAGTTTTAAGCTGTAAGTTATAAGTTTTAAGCTTAACTGTTAAGCAATAGTTTTTTCTTATAGCTTAAAGCTTACAGCTTATAGCTATTTTTAGGCCAGAATTCGCTTGTGAGTTCAGTCTTTATGCTTATTTCTGTCAGTTCGAAATTCTCCGCCAGGATCTGCCATCCAAGGTCCAGGGCTTTTTCCAATGGTATATCCACGGAAATATTCATCATTCTTTCTTCAAACGCCCTGCCATATTTAAGGAGCTTCTTGTCCCATTCGCTCATATGAAAACCCATCGACTGCTTTTCAAGGGCTTCTCTGTAATCACTGAATAGCTGAATCATCCTGTCCATTATGGCGCGATGGTCTTTTCTGGTCTTTCCGTTCACAAGTTGTTTTAAACGGCTCAATGAACCGAACGGCTCAATTGATTTATTTCTCAGATAAAACTGGCCTTCTGTAATATATCCTGTGTTATCTGGAACAGGATGGGTCACGTCGTCGCCAGGCATTGTGGTGACAGCCAATATTGTTATGGATCCTGCTGTATCAAAATCAACTGCCTTTTCATAGCGCTTTGCCAGCTGGCTGTATAAATCTCCTGGATATCCTCTATTGGAAGGGATCTGCTCCATGGTAATCGATATTTCTTTCAGGGCATCGCAGAAATTCGTCATGTCGCTCAAAAGCACCAGGACGCGCTTACCTTGCAGCGCAAACTGCTCAGCTACAGCCAGGCTCAAATCAGGCACGAGCAGGCACTCTACGGTAGGGTCCTGGGCCGTGTGTACAAAAAATATCGCCCTGGATAGAGACCCGTTTTTCTCAAGAGTATCTCTAAAGAAAAGATAATCGTCGTACTTAAGCCCCATACCTCCCAATATTATAATATCCACTTCTGCCTGCATCGCTATGCGGGCTAACAGCTCATTGTATGGCTCTCCTGGCACTGAGAATATCGGAAGCTTCTGAGACTCAACAAGAGAATTAAATATATCTATCATAGGAATGCCGGTGCGTATCATTTTCCTGGGAATAATCCTTTTCGCCGGGTTCACTGAAGGCCCGCCTATCTCAACCATATTTTCCTCTAAGGTTGGCCCGTTATCCCTGGGAAGGCCTGCGCCGTTAAACAAACGGCCCAGAAGATTTTCCGTAAAAGAAACTCTCATAGGATGCCCCAGAAACCTTATCTTGTCCTCTGTTGAGATGCCGCGGCTTCCTGCGAATATCTCGAGATATACCCTTTCTCCGTCTATCCTTATTACCTGCGCCAGGGATTTTCCTGCTTTTGAAGATATCTCAGCTAGGTCGCTGTAACCCACGTCTCTCGCCTCAACAGTAATTACGTTGCCTGCTATTTGAATTATACGATTATAGATTTTTTGCATTTTTAATGAGCCCTTACCGTTTTGATTCGCCTTGCGAATGCAAAACGAATCAGTAGGGGCGAATTGATCCCCCCTTCATTCTTTCAGAATGAAAGAAGGGGGGATAAGTTCAGCCAAATAACTTACATCGTCTTTATAACTCTGTAAGTTATGGCCTCACTTACCTGGTTTTCTTTTTTATTGAAATCTTCCGTCCGCCATTCGGACGAATTCCATTCAATAAATACCTGCCTAAGGCTTTGAAAGAACTTCCTGGCAGTATTTTTATCTTCAAAACTAAACTCGGATTTTATAATCTCATATAAGACATGAAATACATATTTCTGCCTTTCTTCAATCGTAGCTGCGTCCACTTCGTCAAACGCATTCTGCTGGAGATACACGTCGTCTATAAACTCGCCTTTAAGATAAACTATGAAATCCTGTAAAGACGTGCCTTCTTCTCCTACTACTTTCATCATCTGTTTTACTTCATAGCTTCTCTTCAAAACAGCCTGGGCCGCCTTTATCTCTTTATCTTCTATAAAACTGCTATATTTACTCCAGCTTTCAAGAGGATCTATGGCAGGGTATCTTCTTGCGTCAGACCTTTCTCGCGAAAGCCCGTGGAACGCGCCTACTACCTTTAATGTGGCTTGCGTAACAGGCTCTTCAAAATTTCCTCCTGCTGGGCTTACTGTGCCGCCTATTGTAACAGAACCTAAACTCCCGTCATGCAATCTCACCAGGCCTGCTCGTTCATAAAATGAGGCTATTCTATTTTCAAGATACGCTGGGAATGCCTCTTCGCCTGGGATCTCTTCAAGCCTCCCAGACATCTCGCGCATTGCCTGCGCCCATCTTGAGGTAGAATCAGCCAATAAAAGCGCATTCAATCCCATCTGGCGATAATACTCGGCAATGGTAACAGCCGTATAAACGCTTGATTCCCTTGCGCTCACCGGCATCGAGCTGGTATTACATATAATAACAGTCCTCTCTATAAGACTTTTCTTTGTCCTGGGATCTACAAGATGCGGAAATTCCCTTAATGTCTCCACAACTTCTCCAGCTCTTTCTCCGCACGCCGCTATAATAACTATGTCAATCTCCGCGTGCTTACTGATAAGCTGCTGCAAAACTGTTTTTCCTGAGCCAAAAGGGCCTGGTATGCAATAAGTACCGCCAAGCGCTACAGGCATAAGTGTATCTATAATCCTTATTTTTGTTGTCAATGGCCTGGATGGTTTTAATTTTTCAGCAAAACTTGTGATAGGCACTTTAACAGGCCAGACTTGAGACATGCTGCAGGGGTGGATATCCCCATGTTCATCCTTTAATTCTGCTATTACATGTCTGATATTATATTTACCTTTAATCGCTATCTTTTCTACTTCTACCGCGCCTTTTAAAACAAACGGCGCCATGATCCAGTGTTCAAAAATACCTTCATGCGTAAAGCCTAATTTTTCGCCTGGTTTTAATTTTTGACCGATTTTGGCAACCGGCGTAAATTCCCATTCCTTTTTATTATCCAGGGCTTCTAAGTATAAACCTCTTTTTAAGAAAAATCCTGACTTTTCCGCCAATTGCGGCAAAGGATTTTGAAGGCCATCGAATATCTGGCCTAATAGCCCAGGCCCAAGCTCTACCGAGAGGAGCTCTCCTGTAAATTCTACTATTTCCCCCAGCTTCAAGCCCTTTGTATCTTCATAAACCTGCAGTTCAGCTCTGCTACCTGTAACGCGTATTACCTCTGATTTAAGCCTCTCATCGTTATGCAATATGAAAGCAACTTCATTCTGCATAACATAATCATGGAACTCAACCGTTGCCATGTTCCCGTTTAGTCCTGTAAGAATGCCTATTCTAGATGCGCTCATATTTTCCCCGCCATTCTTTCTAAAGCCTTCATGCCATCGCCTGAATTAATTCTATCCCAACGCTCTAATATCTGAAGCTGGAGGCAATATACCGCAAGATATTCTATATCAAAATAATGGCCAGCTTTAATTTCTTCCATCTTCTCCCATCTTATCTTATCCAGATACTTTTCAGCTTCCATCGGAGAATCCTGATTCATTGCCCAATGGGCTAGAGGCGCTATAAAAGGGTCCAATTCATCATTGCCGCGCAAATAATTAGCCGAATCCTTGCCTTTTTTAACAGCTCTTAATCTCACCAACTCGTTCCTAAGTGACCTGTCGAAATCTTTCCATTTTTTTAAGAGAGGTATTTTATCTTCTACATCTATCGAGGGCTCTATAGAAGCTCTTTCCAGAATATCCATATCATCCCGACTTAATTCCTGTTTACACTGTTCAAGAAAATCCGAATAAGTAAAAGGCAGCTTCATCCCAAACTGAAGCATTGGTAAACTCGCAATTAAATAATAATAAGAATTTTTCATATATAACCGTAGGGACAGAACATTGTTCTGTCCCTACCTTATTATTTTTGCCAGCTCAGGATTGAGATAAACACATAGTGTTTCCAATAATCCTTCATCGCTAAAATCAAAATAAGACTTACCCTTATCAAAACTTATTGAAAACCCTGCGTTTATATTAGCCGAAGGCTTAAATTCCACGCCTGATTTCACTTTGTCTTTTAATTGAGACATAAAGGCGTTTTTTATTTTTTCCAGGTCAACTTTATTTACCAGCACCTTTATGTCGCCTGCTTGGCCGTTTTTCTCAACATATTTATCTATTAAACCTGCCAGTATGCCTGCTATCTCTTCATTGGACAAGGCCTTATTTATTTCGCCTGCTATAATCTTATTCAGCATCTTTCTTATATCTTCTTTCAGACTAAGTATAAGATCTCTAGCTGCCTGCTTTATGCTAAGATTGGCATTCACTTTGGTTTTCTCAGCCTCAATCTTAGCTTTCTGAATAATCTCTTCAGCAAGTTTTCTTGCATCTCCCAGAATCTTTCTAGCATCTTGCCTGGCTTTATCCTCTATTACCTTTGCCTTTTCCTCTGCTGACTTTATCCCTTCCTGATTTATTTTTTCAAGAAGCTCTTTTAAATTTTCTGACATCTCTCACCTCTATTCTTCTCGACTTCGCTCGAAGAATATTGTTCGAGCGAGCGTAGCGAGTCGAGAACTACATAATTATTTAAATTATATTTCTGGAGAAAATTAGAAACCTATACTAACTCTTTATACAGTCTCTCTATTTCCTGAGGATTTTTTACTACCACCACAGGGCATGGAGATTCTCTGAATATTCTTTCGCCTTCGCTATAGGATGCCTCTTTCCAGGACAAGACTTCTTTAAGATCTCCCATAACAAGTAAATCGGCCCCTAATTCCTTTGCCTTGTCAGCTACTTCGGTATGAACCTCTCCTTTTAAAATTAAAGATTCAAATTCTACTTTTTTATTTTCCGCAAGCGCTTTAATTCTTTGCATAAAGAGCCTGGACTGCTGTTCCATATCTATCTCGTATTCCCTTGCTTCAATCTCTACAAATATCCTGCTTTTTAATAACCCCTGTATGGCGTTTTCATCTATAACATAAATGGCGGTCAATTTTGCCTGAAGAAGCTTTGCGAGATATATCGCGTACTTCGCGGTAATTATAGAACCTGGCCCGCCCGCAAGCGGAACAACGATACTCTTCATAAAAACTCCATGTTTGTGTAAGGTTTAAGGTTAAAAGTGAAAAGCAAAATTGTTTTACACCTTACACCTTTAACCTTACACCAACACTTCTTTTTACTCAATTTCTTATCCTTTCCTTTATAAGCTTCAGCATTGAAAACGCTTCTCTTGAATCCTCGTCAAGCCTGTCGTTTATATACTTTACGCTTGTCTCATAAAAAGGCAGGTATATCTTTTCAAGGGCATTTACCTTCCTTATTGTTTTCTGAACCTCTTTGGCGATCCTTATAAGAGCGATCTTTTTTTCCGCAAGCTGGGTTATCAACTTCAGGACTTCTTTGAACTTGGCTATAACCTCGTCCACATAAAAACTTACTTCGTACGTGCTATAATACGGGGGGTTTTCTTTTACATCCATATTTATTATAGGCAGGCTTACGCCCATAACTCTTCTTTCGGAAATAGACAGGCTGGTTTTTATGTCTATTGAAAAACTCAATTCTTCTAATCTTTTTCTGCCCATTATGACAATGGTTTTATCTACGAGCCCATACGCGCTCTGCATGGCAATATCCACTCCGCGCTGGAGCTTGTCTACTATATGGACTATAGAAGTTATTTCATTTACAAGAATCCTTCTTTTCTCGTCTAAAAGATCATGGCCTTCTCTTGTAAGAGACAGCAGCTTCTTGGACTTTAAAAGATTTGTCTTTGTGGCGGCTATGTTAATTTTCACCCAGCTCTTCCTTTCCATATGTATCCCAGCCCTAAGGAAGGGCTGGGTTCATTATTTTTTCTTATAGTGTTTTTTCAAGTCTTCTTCTCGTATTCTTACAAGTTCTTCTGCCGGGAGAATTGATACTATATCCCACCCCAGATCCAACCCGTCTTCCAGGGTCCTGCGCTCCATGGGCCCTTGACTCAAGAATTTTTTCTCAAAATCTTCCCCGAATTTCAGATAAAGCTTATCCATGCTGGAGAGCTCTTCTTCTCCTATAATTGACGCAAGCGCCCTGACATCTTTTACGTGGGCATAGCACGCAAATAACTGCGAAGACAAAGACGGGTGATCGTCTCTAGTCAGGCCTTTTCCTATATTATCTTTCATGAGCCTTGATAGAGACGGAAGCCCTGCGATAGGAGGGTATATCCCTCTATTGTACATCTCTCTCTCGAGAACAATCTGGCCTTCAGTGATATAACCTGTAAGGTCAGGTATGGGATGCGTAATATCATCGTTAGGCATTGTAAGAATTGGAATCTGCGTTATAGAACCTTTGATCCCTTTTATCATGCCTGCTCTCTCGTATATGCTCGCCAAGTCGCTATAAAGATATCCCGGATAACCTTTTCTCGCTGGTATCTCGCCTCTTATCGTGGAAACCTCTCTTAATGCCTCGCAATAATTCGACATGTCTGTCATAATGACAAGGACATGCATGTTTTTCTTAAACGCCAGGTATTCCGCGCAGGCCAATGCTAATCTGGGGGTTAAAAGCCTTTCTGTTGACGGGCTGTCAGCAAGGCTCAAAAATATCGCGACCCTTTCAAGGACCCCTGATTCTTCGAAACTCTTTTGGAAAAATCTTGCTGTATCATATTTAACGCCCATGGCTACGAAAATAACGCAAAAATTTTCGCCCTTGACCTGCGCCTGGCGCGCGATCTGTGTGCCGAGAAGATCGTGCGGTAGGCCGCTTCCTGAAAATATCGGAAGTTTCTGTCCTCTCACGAGCGTATTCATGACGTCTATTGAAGAAATGCCTGTCTCTATAATATTTTCCGGATAATTTCTTGAAACAGGGTTTATCGCCAGGCCGTTCACGTTTACCATTTCATCGTACACAGGCCTTGGCATACCATCCAGAGGATTGCCCAGACCGTCAAAAACCCTGCCCAGAACCTCTTCAGATACTCCCATTAAAAGAGGCTTTTCTTTAAAATTCACCCTGCAATTTTTTATAGCCAGGCCGCTTGTGCCTCCCAGGACTTCCACAACCGCGAAACCTTTGCCTACTTCAAGCGTAATCCCGAGCCTGGACTTTCCTTCGTCATCTACTATTTCTACTATCTCGTTATATCCTACGTTGTGAATGTTGCGTATGATGAAAATAGGTCCTGTTATTTCTTCCAGACCTACATATTCCCTTAAATTATATTCTTTCATCCTAGCTCCTTACAATTGTCATTGCGAGCGAGTGAAAACGAGCGAAGCAATCTCTATAGATTGCTTCGGGCTTCGCCTTCGCAATGACATGCTAATCAAAACTCCAATCCTTCAAGAGAGCTTTCTACTTCAGAAGGAAGCATGGCTAATTTATCCATGTCTTCTTTCGACTCTGAATACTTAAACCTCATCCTTATGAGATCCTGATAAATCTGCTGTTCCTTTATCTCGGCTATGTTTATGCCTTTTTTAATAAGCTCATCGCTTTTCTCGTAAAACTTAATTATAGATTTTAACATCAGAAATTGTTTGCGGCTCGAGGAATACGCGTCGATATCATCAAAAGCGCTCTGCTGCAAAAATGTGTTCTTGAACATGGTGCACGTCTCAAGTATCAGCCTTTGCCTGTGCGGCAATACGTCAGGCCCTACAAGTTTTACAACCTGAAGAAGCCTTTGCTCTTTCTGTAAAAGCTCCATTATTGCGTATCTCATAGAAAGCCAGTCTTTATCTACATTCTTATGCCACCAGTCTTTCACATCGTCCAGATACTCTGAATAGCTGTCTATCCAGCTTATAGAAGGGTAATGCCTTGCGTTTGCCAGATCTCTATCAAGCGCCCAGAAACAGCGTATAAATCTCTTTGTGTGCGATGTAACAGGTTCTGAAAAATCTCCCCCAGGCGGAGAAACAGAAGCGATAATCGTAATAGATCCGTTTTCATTATTAAGGGTCTTGATTTTGCCTGCCCTTTCATAAAATTCAGCAAGCCTTGAGGGAAGATACGCTGGAAAGCCTTCTTCAAGGGGCATCTCCTCCAGCCTTCCTGAAAGTTCTCTTAGCGCCTCTGCCCATCTTGAAGTAGAATCCGCCATAAGCGCTACGTTATAGCCCATATCCCTGTAATATTCTGCGAGCGTAATACCCGTATAGATGCTGGCTTCTCTCGCCGCAACAGGCATGTTGGACGTATTTGCTATGAATATGGTCCTTTCCATGATAGGCCTTTTGGTTAGAGGATCTATAAGTTTAGGGAAATTAAGAAGGATGTCCGTCATTTCATTCCCTCTTTCACCGCAGCCTACGTATATGACTATATCTGCATTACTCCATTTGGCAATCTGATGCTGGACAACTGTTTTGCCTGTGCCGAATCCTCCAGGCACGACAACGCATCCGCCCTTCGCGACAGGAAATAATGTATCAACAACTCTCTGGCCGGTAATAAGAGGCTCATTTACAGGAAGCCTTTCTCCGTAAGGCCTGGGGCGCCTGACAGGCCACTTTTGATACATTAAAATCTCTTTTTCAGAATCCTTTTCTATTAACACTGCAATTTTTTCTTCTAAAGAATATTCGCCTCCACTGGCAATCCATTTAATCTTTCCATTAGCATCCGGCGGGACTAAAATCTTGTGTTTTATCAAATGGGTTTCCTGAACTACTCCTATAGCTTCTCCCCGTTTTATATAATCGCCTTCTTTTTTCAAAGGCGAGAAATGCCATTTTTTTTTCCTGTCCAGGGCGGTAACGTGAAAGCCTCTATTTATATAAAAGCCTTCTTTTTCTTTTAATATCTCTAGCGGCCGCTGTATTCCGTCGTAGATATTCCCCAATAGCCCAGGCCCTAACTCAACGTACAAAGGAAATCCCTGCGTATAAATAGGATCTCCTGCTTTAAGAGAAGTGGTATCTTCGTAAACCTGGATATACGCCTTATCGTCTTTTAATCTTACAACCTCTCCGACAAGATGCTCCTGACCCACCTCTACCATATCCAGCATCTTTAAAAAAGACACCTCTTCCGCTTCAACAACAGGCCCCATTACCCTATACACCTTGCCCGCAGCCTTTAACATCTTCTAGAACGCTCCCTTCAATAAATCCATGTATATATCGTCATACAGCCTTTTAAACCTGGCAGAAAACGTATTATCGTAAATAAGCCTGGAATCCTTTGATTGCGCGATTACGCCTATATCTTTAAAATCGCATTTTTTAAATTCAGACATGATGCCATTTATGTTTTTTACCAACCCTTTAACGCTCCCAGGCTCAAGGGCAGGGGGTTGCTCAGGGTTGATACTGAGCGGCCATTGAGCATCCACGCCATGAAAAGTGTGGTTTTCTGGCCGTGAATGTATAAAATCTCCTTTTATTATTTTTTCATCCAGCCCGGAATATAGAATATCAACCTCTCTCTCCCCTATAACCTCAATGCCTTCCGATATGGCTTTTTCCAGAAACGTCTTATAACCCGGATTTTGCCTAAATCCAGCGGCTATCTCTCTTACCTTTTCAAGCACTGCTTCTATGAACCTGCTCTTTTCTTCCAGAAAAAGTTTTTTCCTTTCAAGATTCAAGGTAGAGAATATTTTCTGTTTCATCTTTTCTATCTCAATATCATTTTTTTTAAGAGCTTCCTTCTTTTTATTTTCCGCCTCATGGTTCGCTTCTTCCAGGATTTTGGATCTTTCTTTTTCTGCGCTTATAAGTATAGAATCAGCCTGACTAGTAGCGTCTTCTATTATCTTTCTGCAGATTTCTCCCGCATCTTCCATCTTTGCCATTGAATAAAGAGACTTGTCCACCCCGTTAGAACCTCCATTTATCCCCCATTAGAAAATATTAGTTTCTAACGGGGCACGTCAGACGCTCACTCCTATTATATCCTTCAAATAATCGCCAACGCTTCTTCTCTTAACGGATCCTCCCCTTGAGGGAAGCTCGAGTATGAGAGGCTTCTGATTCTTGTACATAAGATTATCCAGTTCCTGCCTTAAAAATAACGCCGCCTTTTCAGTCACCAGAATTACCCCTGTTTCTTCTGTTGCCAACGCCACCTTTAAGGCCTCCAGGGCATTGGAACGGCTGACAACCTCTCTTGTCTCTATGCCGGCCAGCCTGAAACCAAGGCTAGAATCCTTATCAGCAATACAAAAAAAAATCATTTTAGCTGTAAGTCTTAAGCTGTAAGCCTTAAGCTTGAAGCTTATAGCTTACAACTTAAAACTAAGTTTTATATTTTCCCCAAAATCATAATCGCTATTATAAGACCGTATATTGCAATACCTTCCGCAAGCCCTACATATATCAAAGCTTTTCCGGCCATCTCCGGTTTCTCGCTTATCGCGCCTACTGCAGCTGCTCCTACGTGCGCCACTGCAATGCCTGCTGCAATCGCGCTAAGGCCGGTTGCGAGCGATGCTGCTAAAAATGCCCACCCGACTATTGATGGATCAACTGCAGTTTGCTGCGCCTGCGCCCAGGCAGAGCCGCAAAAAGAGATAAATACAAAAAATATGCAAAGCTTTACAACACGCCACGACCATTTTATAATACGTTCCATGCCCACCTCTCTTTCTTACATTCTAACCGGTTTATACAACTCTTTCCCTGCCATGAAAAACTTTGAGAAAAATTCATAATAGTTCAACCTGAGGGATTGTATGGTTACTACAAGCCCTTCTAGAAAAATTATAAGCATATTCCCTAAAATAACAACTAAAAAAGATAAAATCGCGCCGCCCGCGTCATTTACGATCCGCGAGAGTTCGAATATAGCGATGAACAACCCTGCGTGCGCCAGCGCAAATGCGGCTATACGTATAAAAGATACTGTATTCGCCAGATAGCTCATGCCTACTTCCAGAATATCTATAGTGCTTTCCATGAGCGCCACTAAAATATTGTGCTTCTTTTTTTTAAAAATAGCCTCTATAAAAGGCTTCAGGAAAAGCAGGATAACCCCGGCTGATATAATAGCGAAATAAACATTTATGCCATGGGTTTTAGACATGGCTATTTTAGTAAAAAGCCCTATGCCTGCCCAGTAAATAATTCCGCCTATAAGGCCTGATTTGTCAAAAAGCGCCTTCAGATAATCCTTGTCCCTCATGGCATTTATTATATTTATCAGAATCCCAAGGCTTATAAAACCCATGCCGAACATGACGCTCACTTTAAAAATCTCCATAATGTTCTCTATGGGCTTTATCCATAAAGAACGAAATTCTATCCCGAAAAAACTTCCATAGAGTGCGCCGAATATCATTGAGCTTATCCCGCAGTAAACCAAAAGCGCGGATGCCTGCTTGACCTTTTCCATTTTACTCATTTTCAGAAATAGGCTCCCCAGGGCCAAGACAAGCCCGTGCCCTATATCCCCGAACATAGCGCCAAACATAACGAGAAAACTTATCGCAACGAATATCGTAGGATCAATTGTTCCATACCGCGGTATGCCGTAAGAATCTATCAATAATTCAAACGGCTTGAAAAACGCGCTATGCTTAAATTTTACAGGTATCTCTTCCTTTGGGATGTCCACTTCTTCCGCGTCCTTTGATTCAATGTAGCATCCTTTGTCTATCTTTTTTATCTCTCTTGTGACGTTTTCCTTTTCCTCTTTTGGAACCCAGCCTGAAAGAAGAACAGTTTTATCTGTTATGCACGAGTATTTTTTCGTCTCTAAAAGAGATTTTTTAAGCCTTACAAGAGATTGCATGCCGGATAAATCATCCCGGCGGCTTTCCCCTATTTTTTTTATCTGATTTTGTGTATCCTGGAGTTTCTTTTTTATGGCGCCTATCTCGCCGGACAACTTCCCTTCCACATCCCTGGAAATATCTTCCGTGTGCTTTGGAAATTCCATCTTTTCCCAGGATATGTCTTTTAAAACCCTGTCTATGAAAACTCTGTCACGCCTCAGGCCTATAAATAAAGCTGCGATCTTATCGCCTTCTTTTTTAAAAGGGTAAAATATATACGGGATATCCTTCAGGCTCCTTTCTAAAACTGAAATGTTCTTCTCGGCCACCTTCCCAAGCGTTACCTCTAAAAAACTGTATACCGATTCTCTTTTTAAAGAAAAGAGCGGATAGGATTTCAACTGCGAAAAGATAGAGCTTTTATTCTCTAGCTCCAAATCCAACTCCTCTTTCTGGACAAAAAAACGGCCTGCGTCATCCTCGATTCCGGTAAGTATTTTTTTGATATCATCACTG
>Ga0210019_1004363_pt1 | contig 12331 bp, 14 predicted proteins | sample CryGeyCG2114_020_2_FD_183969 | JGI IMG/M metagenome (GOLD analysis project Ga0210019, IMG submission 183969) | Groundwater microbial communities from aquifer - Crystal Geyser CG11_big_fil_rev_8/21/14_0.20 (SPAdes) (version 2) | ecosystem: Environmental > Aquatic > Deep subsurface > Groundwater ...
TATGTACAGCTGGAGACCGAAGGTCCCGAGCATGTTGGGCAGATTAAAAGCCGCCTAAACAAGGGCCCTTGGCCCATCCGCTTTATGTAGAATCCTTTATTTGGCCTGCGCGGGGCGGCAAATTCAGGGGTGCTCCAAAACTTTCCTATTCTTTGGTATAATCAATTCAAGGGTTTATTGGAGGTGGTGGCAGTTGGATTCAATGTCCTCTGACATAGGAAAATCAATCATCGCAGGTAATTTGGTAGAATTCTTTGACAACCTTCTTCAGGAGGCCGTGTCCAAGAAACAAAAAACCTACTCTCCCTTTGCCATCAATTATGTGTCGAGTGTTTTGGCTAATTTTCATGAAGCGGATAAATTTTTTGTATCTCGCGAATCCAAGCTACCCATTTTGTCTGATTTTCTCACCGAAGCTGCCGATGCGGATGTTTATCGTCGAATTTCGATCTTTCGACAAATGGGCGATACCTCACTGATGGTGAGTGGCTGTTTTTCGGAGGCCCTTGAGAGACGATTGGTGGATCGAAGTTATTACCATCAAATGGGAGAAACAGCTTATTCACAGCTGAGTAGACTTTCTGAGGCCAACAATGTCTTTGACGAGCTCAGTGAAGAGTTTGTTGAGTTTTCAAGCTTGGTGAGTGAAGTTTTTTCCGATTTGCGATTGGAGGGGATGTCGGCGATGGATGTTCTCAATCACTATAACTCCAAAGATTCTGAGGCCGCCCTTAAACGTCTAAAGACTTTGGGAATTATCCCTCTTCAGCTCAACAAAGATGGCCTTAGCAAGGATGACTGATCTTTATGCCCGAAGCTTTTATTGCCGAAATTGACGAGAGAATCAAATCCATTACCGGATCCATCCACGATCTTCAGCCTAGTGATTTTTTAATCCCGACAGAACATAAGAATGCTTTAGTCGTCAGTGAGTCGGACTCCTTTGTGGATGTAGCTGTTTGTATTCGTAGAGATCTTTTGGAGAGACTCGCTGGTAAAGCCTTTCCCCGAGATTTTGATTTAGAGATCTTGCCCGATCTGTCGATTGTCGTTGAGGAGCTTAGTCACTTTAATCGCTATTGTGATCATGCCATGCGAAATCGGCCCTTGTCGGCCCTCGAGTTAGAACTTCAAGCTGAAGTGGATAAATTTGCCTTTGCCCTGCAATGTCTTGATGAGCGAAACGAAAATCATCTTCGGGAGCAGATATTTTCGGTGATGTTCGATGAATGCAAATTGGGCGATTGGGTTACGGATGAGGAAATTCATCGCTATCAAAAGGCCCATGATGTCGCGCGAGCGTTTTGCCGAAGCGTTTTAGATCAATCTAAAGCTGGTCCTGGAGAGCGCCTACTATTTCAGGAGTTCTTTGCATCGACTTACGAAGACCGACTTTCGATTCGGGGCCAAGCGCGAATGATATATTGAGACTCTATAACGATAATTCGATTAGTTAAATATGGTCAGACACTAACAGACAGAGCTGATGGCCCGAAAGCGGCATCGGACTCGGAAAGCTTGACAGCCCATCGACAGAATATTGACATTTTTCAATCTGACGCAACACGCATTCAATGTTTTTTGAAGCATAAACTGGTCTCCGATTTGCATCACACTAGGGCGAAGGAGTTTCGGCTATGAAACATGGAGATATCGCAGATGAGATCCTTGAGCTTTCGGACCGAGAGTTTCTGGGTGGGAATAACTTTTTGGTAAGTGCCGTTATGATTCTTCGGCGCCAAAAAAAGGAGCTTGCTGACGAAAACCTTAGATTGAAAGCGCAATTGGACCACCTCCAAAACCATAATGCAGCTCTGGTTAATGTAAGTGCCGATAGATTGCTCGGAAAAATGAATTGAGTCTCGTATTAACTTACTTCGACTTTCATTTGCTCAAGAACATCGACAGCCTTGGCTTCGAGCGTTTTCATTTCTTTAAGCCAGGCTTTAAACCTTGAAAGCCGAAGATTTTTAGCAAAGGCCTCGTGCGCATGTCGAGATTTCAACTCCAATTCCATGCTGGACTGAAAGTTCATATTCTTTGATTCAAAATGTCGGATCGATTCGTCGATGGCTTTTGAAGCCTGATCCAGGCTGCCGCAAAGTAAAAGATGATCATAGCCAAGCTCGAGCCCGTGAATCCAAGGTTGGCGCTCAGATACGGCTTTCATGGTGACCAAATCATCTGTCAACCAGCGAATATGCTGCGGCATGTCCTTCTTAAATTCTTCAAGATAGGGCTTATCCAAAGAAAATATTCGTTCGGGATCTTCCGGAAAGGCGATATGCGCCGTCATGATACAGGATGCCGTGCCAGCTACATCCTTGAATATTTTTGCATCGGTATGTTTGATTTCTTCTTTGGTCTTTTTCAAAATCGCGATGCCGTCGTGGGAATCAGCGCCGCTCGAACCGTGACCAGGAAAGTGCTTGAGAGTTGTATGGATGCCTTCAGACTCAAAAGCTTCACAAAAAATCTTCGAAAGATGAATGACACGATCCAGTCGAGCACTAAAACTACGATCGCCAATAACCATATCATTTGAGTTTTCGGTTCTTAAGTCGCATACTGGGGCGAAATTAAGAGAAATATTCGAAACCCTAAACTGTTGAGCGGCCAATCTATAAAATTCAAAAATTAAATCTGTCCGATCATGCTCTTCCAAGATTTCCCCCATTTTTCTGGCGGAAGGCATTCGAACAAAGGGTGAGCGAAGTCGTTGAACACGGCCGCCCTCTTGATCGACGGAAAAAAATTTAATCTGCTCCTCAAGAGACTTAATGAATTCAAAAAAAATTTCAGCCCCCGTGTTCGAGTCTTTCCAAATATTTTCTGGTGATTCGAAAGGTGCATTAAACAGGGCAAGGCCTGGCACGGGGTATTGTTTCAGAAAGGATTTGACGAGTTCTGGCTGTCGCAAATCTCGTATGCCTACGACAAAAAAAGATGGAAGCAGTTTTTTAGCTTTCATTCTTTGTATTCCATGGGGCTATTTTAAAAAGCAAGAGTATTCCTGGTATGGCAATGAGCGTGCAGAATGTAAAGAAAAACGACCAGCCGAAAGTTTTAGCGATCCAACCCGTGGGAGCCGCAGCAAAGGTCCTCGGTACAGACATCAGCGAACTAAGGAGGGCGTACTGAGTGGCTGTAAATTTTCTGTTCGTAAGACTCATCATATAAGCAATGAAGGCGGAGCCACCCATGCCTCCCGTCAGTGACTCAAATCCAATCACACCACCCAAGGCGTAAAGGTCCAGTCCTATTGGACTTGAAAATATTTTGAAATTGGCGAGCAAAACAAATCCAAAAGTAGATATCGCCTGAAAAAACCCGAATATCCACAGTGATCGGTTGATGCCCCATTTCAAAACTAAGCCACCCCCTATAAGGCCGCCGACGAGATAGCCTGTCAGTCCAACGGTTTTTCCAATGAGGCCTATTTCGGTCTTCGTAAAACCAATGTCGAGATAAAATGGAATTGTGATTTCCGAGGCCATCGTATCACCAATTTTGTAGAGCAAAATAAAGGCTAAGATAAATACGAGGCCCCAATCCATTCGCTTAAAAAAATCTGTAAAGGGTTCTATGGCGGCAGCTCGGAGGGTTCTTGGAGATTCCGTGACTTCAGGCTCGGGCGAGAATAATGTTGTAATGATTCCCACCAAAGATACACAGGCCATAAGCTTGTAAACATCTGACCAAGGCAAATGATCGGCGAGAATAAGTGCGAGGGCGCCTCCTACAAATTGAAAGGCCACGCGGTAGGCTGCAATATAAAGTCCCGATCCCATTCCGAGCTCGTCATCGGCAAGAGTCTCACGACGGTAGGCATCCACTACCGTGTCTTGACTGGCGCTAAAAAAGGCGATGCCTAAGCAAACAAGAGCGACCTGAAAAGTCATACTTGTTGGATCCATTCTCGAGAGAATCCACAGGCCGATTAAAATACAACTTTGAGTTACGAGGAGCCATCCCCGGCGGCGACCAAAACCTGGAATAGAAAATCGATCAAGAATGGGAGCCCACAAAAACTTTAAGGAGTAGGGCGTGCCAACCAAGGCGAAGAGTCCGATTACTGTTAAATCGACGTTTTGGTCTTTCATCCATGCTTTGAGTGTCCCTCCCGTAAGGGCGAGGGGTAGGCCGCAGGAAAATCCCATCATGAAAGCGACCAGCATTCTTCCACTAAAAAGAGATTTGGAGAATCGACCAAGCATAAAGCTCTAGCCTATCGGAGCAGATAGTTGTCTAAAAGAACTTTTCTTGAAGCTTACTGAAGTGAAGAGATCCAGCCTTCGACCATTTGTTTATCATTGGTTTCAGGCTTCAACTGTAAGTAAATTTTGAATGAGCGAAGGGCGCGCTCCGATTCCTTTCTTGCCATATAAATCATGCCCATGCGTTTATAGACATCAGCAAAATCAGGATCGAGTTTAAGCGCCTGACGATAGGACTCGAGCGCTGCATCGGTTTCCCCCTTGCTAAATTGAGCATTGCCTCGATCAAAGGCGCTCTTGGCTTCTTTTTTCTGAGTGTCCGAACTCTTATTTTGCGCCATGAGCTCTTGAGAGGCTTTTGGAAGGCGAGTGCTTGGTTTCTTGGCTTTGGTTCGTGGTGCCGGAGTTTCCGCTTTGATCGCTTCCTCGCTTTTATTGTTTTGTGGAACTTCAACCACTTTTTTAACAGGAGCGGGTTCAGGCGCTGGTCCTTTCTTGGCCGTGCTTTTGCCCAGCAAGCGGTCTATCTCTTGGTGAAGTTTGGGAAGTTCGGAAAGTGATTTAGCAAGCATCTCATGATGTCGATCATAGAACCTCTCGAGTTTCTTCCTCGTAGATTCATCCAAATACTTTTCAGCCAGCGGGGGGTTCTGGAGTCTCATGAGATAAACATAATTGTTAGCACGTTGAAAACCGGGCTGATCTTTCATGAGTCGGGAGGCGTCCTCAAAAGCTTCTTCAAGTTTTCCTGTTTTACTCAAATAAACGATTTTTAGGAGACTGTATTCGGGATCTGCACGGCCAGATTCCGGCCAATTCTCGATCATATCATTCATGGTGGTTTTGTCGGCAAACCAGATCGCATAGGCAGCCGATCCATAATAACTAAAAGATCGGTGGGGGAAGTTAATGACAAGGCTGGGCGTGAAGCTCAGCCCACGATTGACTTGATCGGTGGCACCGCTTAACAAGCCGTTCATGATCAAGGCTTCAGCTATCAAAGCTCGATTTTCGGGTTTTTCTTGCTCAGCCTTTGGAAGGGCTGCAATTTGTGAAAGCGTCTCTTGATAAATCTGAGGGTCATCGTTGTACCACCCACTGGGACGCTGAATTTCTGCCGACTTTTCTTCGGATTTTTTGATGCTTTCTTTTGCCACCTCTTTTGGCTGTTTAATGTCGAGATCATCAAGACTTGGACCCGAAAAATACCAATAAGCAAGGCCACCGAACATTAAAAGACCGGCAGCTATTTGAAAAAGCTTCTTAAAAGACGACGATTTACTTCTTGAAGCATTTTGGATCTCAAACAAAGTGGCATCACCAAAAGGTTTAATCTCTTCTTCTGCTGAGCTTGAGTCGTCTGAGCTCAAAATCTCTTGTGGTTCAAGAACTCGAGCAGGATCGTCTTTAACTTTTGATTTTACTTTTATTTTGATAGGAGCTGAATCCATCGTCTCTTCATCCAAACTCCCGGTAGGACTTTCAGCGACCGGAGGAGCTATCGTGGATTTATTTCGCTTGGGGCTCGGAGCTTTAGCTTGAGGCTCGGCGACGGGTTTGGACACCATCGTTTTTTGGTCAAAAACGGAATCAAACTCACTATTTTCAACGACTTCAACTTGGGCTGTGTTTTTGACCGGCGCAGGCGAACGAGGCTTCGAGGCAACAGCTTCTTTTTCTTTAATTTCCTTTTGTTTAATTTTATCAAGAAGATCATCTCGCCGAACAAAAAGTTCGGTATGGTCTGCAATTTCCTCGGGTTCGTGACCTTTTGGATAAACCAAAAACGTATGGCTACATCTGGGACAGCGAACCTTTGTCCCAGAGGCTTTGATCTTTGAATCAGCCAATTGATATTTAGCCGAGCAACTCGGACATGACAAAATCATAAGCGAAACCTAAAAAATCCCCATACTTATGATATCACGGCTCATGACTTTGAGGTTGGGCTTTTTGAGCCAGTAAAGATTCTCGACGCTTGGCCGCTAACTCATACTCTTTTTGCTCCGCATCGGACTCGATCTTTAAAGCAGGGACCACCTTGGGGCGACGCTGCTCGTCAATAGCCACAAATGTCAGATAGGCATCAGCGCATTTACGAGGGGATCTATCTTTCAGATTTTGCGCGGTTACATCTACGTGAATCATGATCGATGTTCGCCCCGTATAGATAACTCTGGCTTTTAGACTGACTGTATCGCCCACGATAGCTGGAGAAAGAAAATTCAAGGCGTCAACGCTCGCAGTGACGCAGATGCTGGAACTATGTCGTTGGGCGCAGATTGCGGCAGTTATGTCGATCCAGCTGATAATCGTGCCTCCGAATGCGGTGCCCAAGGCATTGGCGTGAGAGGGCAGGACCAAATTGACATTTTCAGTTACAGATTCTCGTGAAGATTTTTCAGTTTTCGACATCAAATAAGTCCTCCGTCCAATAGCTCGTCGTAATTGTAACGTCTCCTAGTATCTTTGTCTGACATGAAATGCGCTCATTTTTCTGGAGCGAATTTCTCTCGGCTAAAGCGGTCTCGGTACCGTTGGGTGCTGAGAGATTTTTGACACCTTCCAGTACCGTCAGCTTGCAACTGGCGCACAATCCCTTGCCACCACAGGCATTTCCTACTGGAATTTCGTGATCTAGAAGCGCTCGAAGTAAATTCGATTTTCGAGGGACTTCAATCACCGGGCCTTTAGGCTCTAACTTTAGTTTGGGCATATATGGACTACGAGCCTATTACAGAATGATGAATAGCGCACTCACTTGCTGCGGAGCGGACTGCCGCCTTAGCCGGGCTTGATTTATACTAAAACTAAGTTTGACGGAATAACGGAATTCCATAGTATCAGGAGCTTCTATGAGACGACCTTCTTCAGATGGGAAAAATAAGAAAAAAAATCTCTATGCTGGCGTGTGCAGCAAGTGTGGAGAGGTTTACGAGGCGTCTACGGCCGTCGATGATTTAGAGGGCCTTACATTTAATTGTAAGAAAATGCTTTGTTCGGGTCGAGTTCTGCTGAGTGCGCAACATAAGCTTATAAACGAAAAATCTCTGGCAGCTGTTTCGAGTATTGAGGAGGCGGGTTTAGAAGATTTAGGGCCTCGTCGTTACTGCTGAATCGGGTTCCGGGTGCAACCAGCTAATTTCTAAAACTTCATTGCCTTTCGTCAGGTCAATCGGTCTCATCCTCGGATTTCTTCCCAATCCAGGATGCCACAGCATCAATTCGTAGTGGCCTCGAGGAATTTTGGACATTCTGGCAATTCCTCGCTCGTCGCTTTTTGCAAAAAAAGGATGCTGTTTTACAACCACAAAGGACTGAATCCAGGGATGAAGCTCATCCCTAAGGCTAACGATTTCGGCTTTTTCGAGCGAAAGCAAAACTTCGGCCAAATTGGGTGGGATGATCCAATTTCGAATACGATTTAGGTTTGCCTCAAGATGTATATCAAAGCTTAAGGGGTCTTCCGTTCGAAGTCGGATGTTCTGCCTAGGGGAGATAATTAAAACACGGGGTTCTAGCTGGCAGTGAGATATCTTCAGACTGGCATCAATTTTGTCATCAACGGCTTGTGCGCTTAGATTCTTTCCCTCCAGCCAAACAACAACATCTTTCAATTCTTTAGCGGGACTTAGCTCGACTATATTCTGAGTTGTTGTAAAGCCACAGTATGCGGAGTCAATTCTATTAGGCAAAATAATGGGATTGAATTCGCCATCATATTTGATAATTAGCTCCAGATTTGATAGCTCTCCTTGCGCAAATAATTGACTCGTGCGAGTAGTCTGCAAAAGTACTAGGCAAATACAATTTAAAAGCAAAATACGCATGAATGAAGCAATCTTTAAAATTATACATCAGGATACGGATATCCTCGTCATCCAAAAGCTGGCCTCTTTTCTTTCTCAAAGAGGTGATCACGGCTCCAAAGAAGGGCTAGATGAATTCTTAGCCCGGGTTTTGAAGGTGAAGATATATCCGGTACACCGCCTGGATCGAGAGGTTCTCGGTCTTATGATTTTCGCTCTTAATCCTAAGGCTGCCGAGAGCTTGAGCGAGCAGTTTAAGCGTCGGAAAGTGGAGAAACTCTACTGGGCCCGGGTCAAAGGGAGCCTGAAAAACAAAAAAGCGCACCTTGTCCACTATCTGAAAAAGAATATGCGAAATAATTATGTAACAGTTTTTCCGAGGGAGACTAAGGGGGCAAAGAAGGCCGAATTAACCTATGAAGTCCTCTCGGAATCTGATCATTCTTCGGTAGTTCAAGTTAGATTGGGTACGGGTAGAAGTCATCAAATACGCGCTCAGCTAGCCAAAATCGGGCATCCCATTGTTGGTGATGGTCGCTATGGCGCGCGCCATGAGGATGGACAGAGCAGAGATGAATCGATTCAACTTCAGTCTGTTGTGATCGGCGTCACCCATCCGCAGACTGGGAAATTCTTACGCTGGGAGATCAAGCCCTCTCTAGAAATCGAATGATCTTGAAAAAACAATTTGAACGTCGATCAAAAATCGGTCAGACTTTCTTCTTACAGGAGAAATACTCTTGTAAGCATGCAAAGAATAACCCTTAAAGAAGGAGCGGGACTATGGCTGCTAAGAAGAAAACGAAGAAAAAAGCGAAAGCAAAAAAAACAGCAAAGAAAAAGACTGCTAAAAAGAAAACAGCAAAGAAAAAGACTGCTAAAAAGAAAACAGCAAAGAAAAAGACTGCTAAAAAGAAAACAGCTCGTAAAGCTAATGCAGCTTTTATGAGACCTTTGACTCCCTCATCAGTTTTGGCGGCAATTGTTGGTTCTAAGCCGATACCTCGAACAGAGGTTACAAAAAAACTTTGGACGTACATCAAGAAAAATAAGTTGCAAGATGCTATGGAGCGACGGTTTATCAACGCTGACGCTAAATTGAAGGAAGTATTTGGCGGAAAATCTCGAGTGAATATGTTTGAAATGACCAAGCATGTTGCTAAGCACTTATCTTAATTTCTTAGATTAATATTATGAGATTGTTAAAGGCCCTCAGTACGAGGGCCTTTAATTTTTTGGATCTAGTGTCGAACCATTCCCCAGCCACCAGGCAAGAATTTACCACCTGATTGCATCGCTTGATGGTGGATTTCGAGGCCGGGTAGCATATGGCCGTACTTGGCGTACATATTTCGAGCCTTGGAGTCATTTTCGATAAGATGATTAATATGGAGTCGGATCTCATTCGCGCGTTGTTGATTGCCTATGCCTTCAAAGGCCACCATTCGACCCCACCAACCAAATAGATGGAAGGGATATTCACGAGTGATGCTTTCGAAGAGTCTTTCGGCATGAACAAATTTGCCTTCTCGAAGGTTTACGTTGCCAAGGAAATTCACACGTAAGTTGGCCGTGTAATGAATTTCACAGAGTTCTTCGGCGCCGACTTCTTTGGTGTCGAATTGTCGCGCAATCATTGTAGATATTTCACGATCTTTCCGACTTTTATCAAATTCCTTATCCCACATGACTTCGTCACTCGGTAGAACATCCATCATTTCGAACTGTTCATACATCTCGGAGCCCACCAAAGGTGTTGCGATATTGATATTGGACCAATCGGCATCAATGGCTTCGATATACTTAATCGTCTCTTCGATCATTTCCTTGGTTTCGCCGGGGAAGCCAATGATAAATCCCGTACGAGTGATGATTCCAATCTCTCGCAAATAAGCGATCATCTTTTTGGCCTTATCTAGGTTTACACGTTTCTTAACAATATGCTTTTGTACGTATTCGGATCCGGATTCAATGGCAATATTCACCATTTTCATGCCAGCTTGTTTCATAAGATGAAGAATTTCGTGCGTGCTCGCGTTGACGTTGAGAGCGTTGGGGAAAATAATTTCGAAGCCCTCCACTTCTTCTTTGAATTTGATAAATTCATTCAAAAGATCTTCGGCCTGAGTTCGACTGCAGACAAACATATCATCTTCAAAGGCATAGACGTTAACCCTGAATCGTTCGTGAATTTCACGCATTTCCTGCATGACATTCGCGACGGAGCGATAGCGCATCGTTCGGCCGTGCACCGTGTGAGAGGCGCAAAATGTGCAACGGAAGGGGCAGCCACGTGAGGTCATAAGAATAGCGGCACGCTTTTCGTACAAAACATCCTCATCATATTCAAAACGTCGCATTCGAGTAGCCTGTCGGATGTAGGACTCCATATCGAGCAAATCCCAATCGGGAAGGGGAATCTTATCAAGATCCGCAATATAATCTGTAATAGGCTTGATGCCAGGTTTGGCGATCGTCGCCTTGCTGTAAATGCCTTTGATGGCGCCGCGCTCTTCGGGCGAATGGAAGCTATCAATAAATGTCGTAAAGGCTTCTTCGCCTTCCCCCTTGCAGACATAATCTACACATGGATCACTTAAGAGTCTGTCGGCTGCGTTCGAAGAGTGCATACCTCCAAAAATCGTGATGGCATTGGGCCATTTGCTTTTGAGATGCTTGGCAGCTCGCAGGGCAAAATAATGGCCCGTCGAAAACATCACCGAAAAAGCAATGATATCTGGCACAAAATCTAAGCAACCATCTGCGACCTTGGTAATATAATCATCTGAGTTTTCGAATTTGTAGGATTCGCGCATATGGGTTTGATAATCAATGCAGGCGACTTTGCCTAAGCTGCCATTGGTATATTTTTTGACATATGACGAAAGATAGAGGATCCCAAGAGGCAAGCCAAATGGGATATCCAAAAGCTTACTTTCTTTCGTAATATACTCTTCTTTGTCGATCCATCGCGCCGGCATATTCACAAAGGCAATGTTAACGGGCTTTCTCATTGGTTCAGTTGTCATACGCTTAGGGCCTCCCAGGGATATTGTTTAACCTAATCTGGCGCGTCCGATCCATAGGAGTTGTTATTTGAGCGGCGCATCATGCCCTCTCGCTTGTTGACTAATTGTCGGTCCAGCTGAAAAATCTTCAGATACAGATAGGAAGGATCCGCCATGAAGAAGAGTTCAATTGTACGAGAGAAAAAGGTTGCCAAATCTACAGATCAGAACGAGCTGAGAAGCAAGAACGACCTTCTCTACCAGGACAGGATTGAACAGCACTTTGCGCAGAGTGGAGGCAATTTTTCTCAAAAGATGCAGAGTTTCCCGCGCTTTGTTTCGAGGCAACAGCAGGCAATTTATTTATTCAAATGGGACTTGTTTCAAAAAGTAATCCCAATCCATGGCTCGATTGCCGAGTTTGGCGTGTTTATGGGGTCGGGTATTTTTTCATTTGCATCGTTTAGCGCTATTAGCGAGCCTTTCAATTACCAGCGAAGAATTGTTGGTTTCGATACGTTTGAGGGTTTTGCTGGGATCTCTAAGTACGACACAGTGACCTCGGATCACTCTAGCCTGTTAAAAAAGGGGGGATTTGGCGTTACCAAGAACCTGTACGAGGACTTGCAAGAAGCAGCCGAAGTTTTTGATTTAAACCGACCTATTCCACATATTCCGAAGATTGAATTGGTGAAGGGCGATATTTTTAAGTCTTTGCCGCAGTTTTTAAAAACCAATCCGCATTTTTTACTTTCCCTGCTCTATCTTGATTTAGATCTCTACGAGCCCACGCTGTTTGCTTTGGAGCAACTCTATGATCGCGTGGTTCCTGGCGGGATCGTTGCCTTTGATGAGCTGAATAATCCGCAGTGGCCCGGCGAGACCAAGGCGTATTTGGAATTTTTCAAAGGTAAAGCTGGACGGTTACAAAAGTGTAGTTTCGAACCCCTGCGTTCTTATTTTGTAAAGGAATAGGGCTTGAGTACAGAATTTGAAATAAAGGGTTATCAGGTTTTCAGGGGATACTCCGAAGTTTTTCTCCCGATTCGGAATCGACTTGTTGCCCTGCTTAAAATGAAGTTTCAAGAGCTTCCGTCAATCCAAAATGAAGAAGCTTTCGGGTCTTTTATGGGTAACGCCTATGAAACCGACAAAAAATCTGTTTTAGATCTATATTCTGTCTTTGATCGTACGCCCGAAATGATGTTGGCCTCCTTTCATCCGCGAATCGTGGGGGCGCTGAAGGAATTGGGGCTTCAGTCGCCGATTGTATCGAGCTACCCAACTTGGCGGTTGG
>Ga0210019_1004366_pt1 | contig 12325 bp, 12 predicted proteins | sample CryGeyCG2114_020_2_FD_183969 | JGI IMG/M metagenome (GOLD analysis project Ga0210019, IMG submission 183969) | Groundwater microbial communities from aquifer - Crystal Geyser CG11_big_fil_rev_8/21/14_0.20 (SPAdes) (version 2) | ecosystem: Environmental > Aquatic > Deep subsurface > Groundwater ...
CTGGCAAGGCGGAGGGAATGGAGTTGATAATCTATTAAGCCTCTGTCATCCCCATCATGATTACTTCCATCGGGAGGATAAGAAATATCGATCTAGCAAGCTGGAATCGGTCCCATCTTCGCCGCCACTAGCTTTGCCTTCTTCCACCAGCTTTGCCATCTTCAGTTGGCGCGCCAGCGGTTCCGCTAGCCTCTCGGGGAGACTGCTAGCCTCTCGGAGAGGCTAATGAAGCTCGATGCTCTATTTTAATTTAACGCCCTGCATTCCAATTTTTTTTGGAAAGAACCCGGAACAGCCCCAAAGAGCCCTTAAAAGGCATAAAATATAACCAACAAGTCTTATGAAACCAATGGCTGGCAGCGAAGAACGTCTAACAAAACTTGAGCATAGTCTCGAGCAATTGCGCACGCTTTATGATCAGTATTTTGCTGGCGTCAATAAAGTCCTACCACAGAGCGAACATACGGATATTCAAAAGCAACTACAGATTTTTCCGATATCGGAACTACGATCGACCTCACAAAAGTTTCGCTACACCAACCTAAAGGCTCGATATGCGCAACTCAATACGCTTTGGAATAAAGTTATCAAGCAAATTGAGGAAGGAACCTATGCCAGAGAGCAAAATCTAACTCGACTAAGATCGAAGCTAGAGGATCCCTCATCAACAGCAAGCAATTCTGAGAATCTAAGCTCGACTGTGAGTAAGCAGACAAAAGCTCTTGAAAGTTTGTACGAAAAAATCGCGACTACAAAATCTAAAGCACCAAATAAAGAAAAGTTCATGGCGATGCTAGAAAAACAGATTGAAGTATATAAAACCAAGAACCCAGGGAAAAAATTTCAATTCCGATTGGCCAAGGATAACAAAGGCCAGCTTCAAATTAAAATTGAAGCTAAAAAATAAGGCTTAAGATTCCGTATCGGAAACCTTCGGGCATAGTATCGCAACATTAGAACCCTCAACCTTTAACAAGCCCTCATGAACCCAAACCTTCTTTTGCAGTTGGCCAAGGTTCTTTATCACAATTGGGCCCTTTTCTACAAAAGTAATAAGATCGGCATGTCGGTCCAAAATGTTCAGTTCACCTTTAAAAGCACGAACCACGAGATCATCACAATCTCCTTCAAAAACTATTTTTTCAGGCGTGGCGATTTGCAATTTCACTTATGCCGCTCCCGCCATCTTTCGAGCCTTTTCCACGGCTTCATCGATAGTACCGACAAGATAGAAAGCTTGCTCCGGCAAATCATCATACTTGCCCTCTAGAATCTCTGTAAACCCACGAATCGTATCTTTGAGTTCAACATATTTACCATCAAGACCCGTGAACTGCGCTGCAACAAAAAACGGTTGGCTCAAAAATCTCTGAATTTTTCTAGCTCGAGAAACCGTAATCTTATCTTGTTCAGACAATTCCTCCATCCCCAAGATCGCAATGATATCCTGAAGATCTTTATAGCGCTGCAAGGTTGATTGGATGCGCCGAGCGATTTGATAATGATCTTCTCCAATTACCTGAGGATCCAAGATTCGAGAGGTCGAATCCAGTGGATCTACAGCGGGATAAATCCCAAGCTCAGCAATGGCACGATTCAAAACCGTAGTCGCATCCAAATGTGAAAACGCAGTCGCAGGCGCAGGATCTGTTAAGTCATCTGCCGGGACATAAATCGCTTGAACCGATGTAATCGAACCCTTCTTCGTAGTGGTAATCCGCTCTTGTAGTTCTCCCATTTCTGTCGCCAAGGTCGGTTGGTAACCAACCGCAGATGGAATACGACCCAGAAGCGCCGAAACCTCGGAGCCCGCCTGAGTAAAACGGAAAATATTATCCACAAACAGAAGCACGTCTTGATTCTCTTGATCTCTAAAATACTCCGCGACTGTCAAACCTGATAGCGCAACCCGAGATCTCGCACCTGGGGGTTCATTCATCTGGCCATAAACGAGGGAGGTTTTATCCAAAACTCCAGACTCCTTCATTTCCATCCATAAATCGTTACCTTCTCGAGAACGTTCACCTACTCCAGCGAACACTGAGTAGCCCCCGTGCTTCATGGCAACATTGTTAATCAATTCCATAATTAATACGGTTTTACCAACTCCGGCTCCGCCGAAGAGACCGATTTTTCCACCCTTAGAATACGGCGCCAAAAGATCGATGACCTTAATTCCGGTTTCGAACATTTCGGTTTCAGTTACTTGATCTTCGAAGGACGGCGCTGGCCGGTGAATTTCCCAACGAACATCAGTCTTCACAGGCCCCATTTCATCGACTGGCTCGCCAACCACGTTCAAAATTCGCCCCAAGGCACCTTTCCCAACGGGGACAGTAATCTGCTGGCCACGATACTTGGCTTTCATGCCTCGCGCCAAACCTGCCGTCTCATCCATCGCAATACAACGAACGCTGCGCTCACCAAGATGCTGAGCAACTTCCAAAACAAGATTATCTTCCTCGTCGCCAATAAATTTATTCGACAATGTGACCGCTCCGTAGATCGGCGGCAAATTTCCTTTATCGAACCGAATATCTACGACGGGTCCCGTTACTTGCTCAACGACTCCTTCGTTCGATTCTGCTTTTGTAGTTCGCTTTGACATGGTGTCATCCTTTCTTCCTAACGCAAAGACTCAGCCTTAAGCTGATACCGCCTCTGCACCACCAATAATTTCCATTAACTCTTTTGTAATAGCGGCCTGTCGTGCTCGATTCATATCCAGGGTCAATCGATCAATCATATCTCGTGCATTTCTCGTCGCCGAATCCATGGCCGCCATCCGAGCCGCATGTTCGGAGGCTAGTGACTCAATCACCATTCGATACAATTTAAATCGAACGAGAAGAGGTAAGAGTCTGTCCAACATTTCTCTTCCTGTGGGCTCCATAATGAAATTCGCCAGAACTGCACCCGGTTCCCCAACGATGTTGTCAATGGGGAGGGGAAGCAAACTTTCATGACGAGCATTTTGAACAAGTGCAGACTGAAATTCACTGTAGAAAACTTCAATTCTATCAAATACTTTGGACTCAAAAGAAGTCTTCAAGCCATCAGCGATCGACTCAATATATTCGTAACTACCTATCTTCATCAGATCCAGATGTACCGAATGAACTTTCACACCTCTCTTCGAAAAGAAATCCCTAGCTTTTTTGCCCAGCGCAATGAGTTCGATGCTCTTATGCGAGTTCTCTTTAAGATACTGAGAAACTTTCTTAAATAAATTAGCATTTAAGCTTCCACAAAGCCCTCGATCAGTTGACACGACCACAAGCCCAATTCTAGGACCATCTCGAGCTTCGGTTAATGGAGACTGATAATCTAGATCTTGTAAAATACCCGTGACAATTCCAGAAAGTTGCCTCTCGTATGGCCGCGAACTCTGTGCCCGCTCCTGAGCTCGACGCAGCTTCGCTGCGGAAACCATTTTCATGGCTTTCGTGATCTTCTGCGTATTTTTAACGCTCGAGATCCTCTTTCGAATGAACTTCAACGAAGGCATTCTTATTCACCACTTTTCTTAAACTGGTTTTCTTTAAAATCTTTCAGCGCACCCGTCAGTGTTGATCGTAGGCTGTCATCCAAGATCTTCTTGGTTCGAATATCATCCAAAAGCCCTTGGTGCCGATTTTCTAAGTAAGAGAAAAATTCCGATTCAAATCGCTGAACATCTTTCACTTCGATATCATCTAAGTGTCCATGGATTCCCGCGAATATACTCACCACCTGTTTTTCTACGACTGTCGGCGAGTATTGTCCTTGCTTCAAGAGCTCCACCAAGCGGGCCCCTCGTCGTAACTGCTGTTGCGTGGCCTGATCCAAATCACTACCGAACTGAGCAAAGGATTCCAATTCGCGATACTGAGCTAAGTTCAACCGCAAGCTACCCGCAACGGACTTCATGGCTTTAATTTGCGCATTACCACCAACTCGGGATACTGAAAGACCCACGTTAATCGCCGGTCGGATACCCGAATAAAATAAATCCGTTTCCAAGAAGATCTGTCCATCTGTGATCGAAATCACATTTGTTGGAATATAGGCAGAAACATCCCCCGCTTGCGTCTCAATAATTGGAAGAGCGGTAAGTGATCCTCCACCTCTTTCTTTGTTAAGCTTGCAAGCGCGCTCCAATAATCGAGAGTGAAGATAGAAAACATCTCCAGGATAGGCTTCACGACCTGGTGGCCGTCGCAACAAGAGCGACAACTGGCGATAAGCAACTGCTTGCTTAGAAAGATCGTCATAGATGATTAGAGCGTGTCGCCCAGAATCTCTAAAATATTCTGCCATCGCACATCCAGAATAAGGCGCCAAAAATTGAAGTGGTGCAGAGGCCGCCGCTGGGGCTGAAATGACGGTCGTGTAAGCCATCGCACCATAGCGCTCCAATTTCCCGACCACTTGAGCCACCGTCGATTGTTTTTGTCCAATCGCCACATAGAAACAGAAAACATCTTGGCCTTTTTGATTAATGATCGTATCGATCGCAATGGCAGTTTTCCCAGTCTGTCGATCCCCAATAATGAGTTCGCGCTGGCCACGGCCGATGGGAATCATTCCATCGATCGCCTTGATACCGGTTTGAAGCGGTTCATTTACGCTTTGCCGGGGCACAATTCCAGGCGCCTTGTTTTCGATGGGTCGACGTTTATCGGTCTTTAGTGGACCCTTTCCATCAATCACATTTCCGAGCGCATCCACGACTCGCCCCAGCAAAGCCTCACCCACGGGAACCGAGGCAATTTCACCGGTACGCTTAATGCTATCGCCTTCGGCGATACTTTCATAATCTCCTAGAATCGCAATACCCACGTTCGTACTATCTAAGTTAAGCACCAGGCCTTTCACGCCATTCGAAAACTCAACCAACTCTCCCGCAACAGCGGAGTCCAATCCATACACTCGAGCAATACCATCACTAGCTGATATGACCGTTCCCGTATCCTTTGACTCCAGTACGCGCTCGAATTTCCGGATTTTTGATTTTAAGATTTCACTGATTTCTTCTGCTCGAATTGCCATTTTCAACCTTTCAGTCTCTATTAAAAATTCTTACGCCAAGATTTGTTTTTCTAAAGCTCGAAGTTGCGATCGAACGCTAGCATCGAAAGTCCGGCCGGGAGCCTTCGCTACAAAGCCTCCCAAGATCGCTGGATTTTCTTTGATTTGAATTTTTGCCTTACGCTTCCACTGAGCTTCTAAGAGAATTTTGATATCCTCCAAAACTTTTTCGCTAGGCACTTTTGCACATTCCAAAATAATGCTCATCTCTCCAGAGGCCTCTTCGACAGCCTTACTATATTCTTCGATGATTTCGGCCAAACAACCCATTCTATCTGCCTCCACAAGCAGCTTTAGAAATCGAAAGGTCGACGGAAGTTTTGGCTCCAAATCCTTTAAGATTTCTAATTTTTCTTCTTTGCGAAGACTGGGATTCATAAAAAAATTCTTCAACTCCTTTTCGGAATTCAGAGCGGTTTCAAAAGCTCGCAACTCCAAAACTACCTGCTGAGATTTAATGGGAGTTTCTGCCTCAGTTTCGTGGCTCAACTGAAACAAGCTCTGAGCATAGCGCCTCGCTACCTGCTGATTAAGACGCATAGTTTTTTGTCCCCTCAGCCGCTTCGGCCTGAAGAACCTGGGTAATCCACTGATCACCCTTCTTATCCATACGATCTTCAATCTTCATCTTGGCTTTCGCCATGGCAATCTCCAAGAGCTCGCCTTCAATATCACGCTTGGCCTGATCATAAGATTGATTCATTTTGAGGTCCGTATCCCGACGAAGTTTCTCAATAAATATTTCCGTCGCGCGCTTAACTTTTCTCGCTTCCCGATCAAGGTCCTGGCTGGCATCTTCTCGGAGAGTGCCAATATGAGAACTGAACTGGTCCACCTTTTTGCGAATCATGTCGTATTCCTCTCTTACTTTTGCAAGATCCGCCTCAGCTGACTTCATATTGGATTCAATCTTTTCGCGTTGAATTTGGAAATAGGAATGCAACTTCTTGCGACTCAAAAAGTAAATGATGGCTAGAAGTATAAAAAGATTAATTCCTTTGAGTAAAAGTTCCATACTCTCCTTTACAGACGAACCATTCGCGTGTTGACGATCGCGTCAATAATGTCATCCCCAAGTTTTGAGCCCAAATCCGGAAGGGTTTTTCTAACATTTTCAAGTTGTTCATTGAGCATCTCTTGGTATCGCGCAAACTTTTCTTCGTTTTCTCTTTTTACGTCATGAGTCGTTTTTGCAGCCTGATCTTGAAGATTTTTCATCGCCTTTTGGCGGTTCGTATCTAACTCCAATTTGATAGATTCCGTTTCACGAGCATATCGAGATTTTAGTTGTGCGATTTCCTGAAGCATCTCTGCTGAGGACTGTTGACGACCCAAAGTTAAGGCCTCGCGCCTCCTCAAAAGCTTCAGTACAGGATCGAAGTATAGTTTCTTCAATACGACAATGAGACCTAGGTAGATCGCGAGATGGATCAGAATCAAAATAGGGCTAAAATTCATACGCTGATGGCTTCCAGAGCCAACTTTTCTTAACGAATCCGGCCTTATGAGTCAAAGAAATCGATGCTTAGAATAATTTCATGAAATTGACATAATCCACGTATGTCTCAAAAGCTAAGAAGATTTTCCGAGTTGCGCTTTATCATCCGTGAAATGAACGATATGCGTCTTGGGCGCCTCCAGGCTTGAGTCTCTAAGTGAGCTCATATCAAGCTGGCCATCAATCAGCGCGCCACTTGCCACAACCAGATCCTTGGTCTGAACTTCCCCATGTATTTTGCCGGTGGAATGTACAACCAACTGATCGCGGGCTAGAATTTTACCCTTAAAATCCCCACCCACTTCTAGAATTCCAACTTGAATGGTTGCATCTACACGAGCGCCCTCACCAATTATCAAATGATCGTGGGAGAATATTTCACCCTGAAAGACGCCGTCAATCCGAACGACTCCTTCAAAAGATAGCTTACCCTGAAACTCGCATCCCTTATCGAGAAGCGTGATAGTCTCCGGATGATCGTTAGTTTTTCGTATTGCGGCCATGTCTTATTGTATCAACAATTCGGTTGAAGTCGTCAGGCGTCAAGAAATGAATTGCGATTTGTCCTCGTCCAGAACTATGTGCCTTAACTTCTACTTTAAGATCTAAAAGCTTACAAAGCTCGCCCGCAGCGTCTTTAAATGCCTGATCCTGTCCCTGAGCATCCCCTAGGTTGGCTCTATTAGGACCTTCGCTCAGCATCGAACCATCTTCTTTTACCTTTTTAACGAGGGCCTCGACTTGGCGAACCGAAAGGGCCTTTTCCAAAATTTCATCCATGATGCGGTTTTGTACTGCTTTATCATCTATCGCTATTAAGCAGCGCGCATGTCCAACACTCAATTCTCCCGTGGAAATCTTGTCCCTAACCTCCTTTGTGAGCTTTAGGAGCCGAAGTGCATTGGCAATCGTCGAACGATCCTTACCCACTCGCTTCGAAACTTCCTCCTGAGTCAAACCAAGGTCAATAATCAACCTCTGATAAGCTTCGGCTTCTTCAATCGGAGTTAAATCGTGTCGCTGGATATTTTCAATAAGCGCAACTTCAAGAATCTCATGATCGGACATGTCCTTGAGAACAACGGGGACTTCTTTTTTGCCCGCTATTTGAGAAGCTCTCCATCTGCGTTCTCCAGCAATGATCACATAACCTTTATCGGTCTTCTTTGCGAGAATGGGTTGGAGCACTCCCTTCTCTCGAATGCTCTGAGCAAGTTCTTCCAGTTTTACAGCATCAAAATATTTTCGAGGCTGAGCATGGTTCGGATACAATTCGCCTATAGGGCAAAGAAAGTAACCTCTCTTATTCGCCTCAGGTAGTAGACTTCCAATTCCTCTTCCTAAAACACTTCTATTTTGAGTATTTTGCGTTGTTTCCATTATTCCCTCTCCATCAAACATTTAAATCCTGTGGTTCTTCGGTCTGCGCTGATTCTATCAACACTGCGCTCTCCGCAACTTCTTCCATCACTACTTCAATTTCTGCGTTTCCCTCAGGTGCAATAGAAATCTCCTCAACGCTAGCTTGATTCGTGTGAACTTCCGCTTCAATAGTATTTTCTTCTGGCGCCGGCTTGGCCTGATCTCTTTGAGCCTCTCGCTGAGCACTTATAAATTCTTTCCAATCAGGCTTGGGATAGTGATTTCGGACAAGAATTTCTGACGCAAGATCGAGATACGCATGACAACCCTTGGAATCAATATCATAAAGAACAACCGGACGACCAAAGCTGGGCGCTTCCGACAGCTTGATATTTCGAGGAACTTTTGTTTCCAAGACATCTTTTGGAAAATGCTGATGCATTTCTTTTTCGACTTCATGCGTCAATTTATTACGCGCATCATACATCGTCAGCAAAATGCCTTCGATCTGGAGGTCTTCATTTAAATCTTCTTTTACAATTTGGTAGGTATTTAAAAGTTGGCCCAAACCTTCCAAAGCATAATATTCGCATTGCAAAGGAATCAGCAAACTGTCACTTGCTGTGAAAGCGTTGATTGTCAAAAGCCCTAGGCTCGGCGGACAATCGAATATCACGAAACTATAATCATCCGTTAGTTTTTTGAGGGCCGTCTTGAGCTTTTTTTCTCTCGAAATCGCATTGATTAATTCAACCTCAGCACCAATCAGGTTTTGATTTGCAGGAATAACTTTTAGGTTGGGTAAATAGGAATCTTGAATAGCTTCTTCTAACTCAACTTTTCCGATTAAAACATCATATATAGTATTCGAAACATAACGATCTATACCCAGACCACTTGTCGCATTGCCCTGCGGATCAAGATCAATTAACAAAGTTTTGTAATTCGCCGCGGCTAAACATGCTGCCAAATTGACGGAGCTGGTGGTTTTGCCCACACCGCCCTTTTGATTCGCAACAGAAATTTTTTTCAGACGCGGAGCTTCACTATCCGACATTGTTTCCGCCCTTTCGAATTTGGAATCATCCCCCAATGAGATACCTTAATTTAATCAAAGCTCTACTCATTGACGCAAGCACCTTTATCAGAAGCTTTCGAAAGATGGATAGCAAGAACGGAGATGCTGGCAGGCGTGATTCCAGATATTCGCCCAGCCTGACCAAGTGTTATCGGTCGAATCTGCGTCAATTTTTCTCGAGCCTCCATGGGTAGGGCTTTTAGAGAAGAGAAATCAAATCCGAGAGGTATTTTCAGTCTTTCAAGCCTCTCCACTTGTTTAATCTGAGACTCGCATTGGCGAATGTAGCCTTCATACTTAACATCGCTCATGACGCGCTTCCAATCTTGTCGAGAGTGTTCAGCAAAAAGTAGCGGAACTACCGACTCAATTTCCGAAAGCTCGAAGCCGGGGCGCTTCAAAAGCTCATGGACAGAGACTCCAGACTTTAATTCGTTTTGACCTATTGCGGCTAAACGCGAGTTGATCATCTCGGAGGGCAACACTCGTGTAAGTTTAATTTTAGAGTGAATTTTTTCGCGCTCCTCCAGTAGTACCTCAACCTTTCGTTCGTCTGATAGATTCAAAAGTTTATTTCGCTTTGCGTAAGAATACAGTCTCTGCTCAACATTATCTTCTCTGAGCAGTAGTCGCCATTCCGCCCGTGAACTTAGCATTCGATAGGGTTCGCTCGTAGTTTTGGTAACAAGATCATCAATGAGAACTCCGATATAAGCCTCACTTCTTTTCAGAATAAATGGCTCCTCTTCATAATTCTTTAGGGCTGCATTGATTCCAGCCATAAGGCCTTGGGCGGCGGCCTCTTCGTAGCCAGAAGTTCCATTCACTTGACCTGCAAAATACAAGCCCGGGACTTCTTTCATCTCCAAACTCGGAAGCAATTGTGTAGCATCGATAAAATCGTATTCGATGGCATATCCAGGTCGAATAATTTCAACTTCCTCAAGGCCTTTAATGGTTCTTAAAAACTCTAACTGGCACTCATAGGGTAGGCTTGTAGAAAGCCCCCCAACATAAACTTCATTCGTCCAACGACCTTCTCGCTCTAAAAACAATTGGTGCCGATCCTTATCTGCAAATCTAACGATTTTGTCTTCTACAGAGGGACAATAGCGTGGCCCACGACTTTCAATAATCCCGGAATAAAGAGGGGACTGATCTAAGGAGGCGCGGATTGTTTCGTGAGTTTTGGGGTTTGTATAGGCCAAATAGGCTGGCCTCAGATCCGACCTCAGTTTTTCGGAGAATATAGACAGCGGCGCACAGGAGATTGTACTTTCCTGACTCTCCATTTTTGAAAAATCAATACTCCTGGCATCTACACGAGGAACCGTTCCCGTTTTAAAGCGAGATATTTTAATTCCCAAGGTCCTTAAAAAGTCTGACAAACCCAGAGAAGGTGGCTCGCCGGCTCTGCCAGAAGCAAAGCTCTGTCTTCCTATATGAGCCTTTCCATTCTTAAAGGTTCCCGTCGTAATAATAATCTGACGAGCAAAGAATCTCTGCCCAATAGAAGTCTCAATACCTGTTATTCTCGAGCCTTCAAAGAGAAGGCGCGCTACTTGGGCCTGCTTTAAGAACAGTCCAGCCTGATTTTCCACTCGAAACTTCATTATCTGCCGATATTCGTGCCGATCGACCTGAACCCTTGTCGCCTGAACGGCCGGCCCCTTACTTTCGTTCAAAACTCGATATTGATAAGCAGACTCATCGGCTGCACGAGCCATCCACCCGCCTAGAATATCTATCTCTTTTGCAATTTGGCTTTTGGAAAGCCCCCCGATTGCTGGATTGCAAGACATTGCTGCAATCTGATCCACGTTCATGGTCAAAAGCAAAACCCGGCAACCCATTTGGCTGGCAGCTCGAGCAGCTTCAACCCCCGCGTGACCCGCTCCCACAACTATCAGATCAAAATTCATTTAAATCTTTCGGCCTCGGGCAATGTTTCATGTGAAACACTAGTGCCGTCATAATGTTTCACATGAAACATTTTATTTCCCGATACAGAAACGGCTCAAAATGCTCCGAATAATATCATCGTTCGGAATTTCGCCTAAAATTAGTTCCAATTCTTTTTTAGCTAGGCTCACGGACTCGGAAACAAGCTCTAAATATAGGCCTGATTCGATATCGGCTACCGCCTTTTCTAGATGAATAGCGGCTGCCTCAAGATGCCGTCTCTGCCTTTCCGAGCAAATCCCAATTTCATCAATACCTTCCTTCGGGTTTTTTGGTTTTAGAAGCCTCAACCTCAAATCATCCAGGCCTTCCCCTGTTTCGGTTGATATCTTTAGCGAAGCCTTAAGACAGGGGGCCCCAAGATCCTGCTTTGAGCTTACAATCAGCCATTCTTTATCTGAATGGAGTTTCAATAGCTCCTCTGGAGGTGGCGAGGCAGTGTCCGTTAGCCAGCAAATGATATTAGCCTCCCTAAGGCTCCTCAGAGTTTTCTCAATTCCCATGGCTTCTATTGCTTCATCCGCATCCCTAATTCCAGCTGTATCGACCAAAATCAGGTCAGTATCTTCAAGGCTTAAAGAATCTTCGACCAAATCTCGGGTTGTCCCAGATTTATCGAAGACAATTGACCTTGGATAGCCAAGCAATCGGTTGAACAGAGATGATTTTCCGGAATTGGGTGGGCCTATAATGACCACTTTCCATGAATGGAGGGCTCGGAGGGCTCTTTTATATGAACCAAGGCTGGTTCGAAGCTTGGTTATTAAGCCCCTCAGACTGCCCGCGAGGGCTTTTTCATCAAACTTACCCACTTCATACTCTGGAAAATCCAACTGGGACTGAATATCACCCAGTATTTCCATTAAAGCCCTCTCGATTTCCTTAAGTGGCGCTCCAAGGCTTTCAAGTTTAAGCCTTAATCCGCGCTTAAGCCCTGCTCGACTCCTCGAGTTTAGAATCCAATCCATTGATTCAAGCTGCTCAAGACTCATTTTTCCATTAACAAAGGCTCTCTGGCTGAACTCCCCCGGCTCAGCGAGTCTTGTTTCACGTGAAACAATTTCATCCAATATTCCCTCCACGATGATTGTGTTGCCGTGACAAGAAATCTCGAACATATCTTCACCGGTAAAGCTGTTCGGGGCTGGAAAATAAGTAAGAACAACCTCGTCGAGTGGCTGATTTGCCTTGTCTCGTAAGATCGCATAAGTCGCTCGCCTCGGCTGAAAATCTTTTCGACCACTTAATTCCTGCAAAATAAACAGGGAAGTGGGGCCGCTCAGTCTGATCACAGCAAGCGCAGACTTACCGGGGGCCGTCGAAAGGGCGCAAACGGTGTCTATGACCTCTAATTT
>Ga0210019_1004368_pt1 | contig 12324 bp, 11 predicted proteins | sample CryGeyCG2114_020_2_FD_183969 | JGI IMG/M metagenome (GOLD analysis project Ga0210019, IMG submission 183969) | Groundwater microbial communities from aquifer - Crystal Geyser CG11_big_fil_rev_8/21/14_0.20 (SPAdes) (version 2) | ecosystem: Environmental > Aquatic > Deep subsurface > Groundwater ...
CCCCGTCCCTCTGGGGCGGGGAGCTTCATTGTCCCGCTTATGGTCTCGGATCTAGTTCTATATATCATGCCTCGCCAGCTCCATAGTGGCGAAGCCCTGTGGAGCTTTGATGCTTCTCAATGCACTGCGCTGACTATTATATCCATGAGTGGCATCGAGGCTCCATAGCCCTAAAGGGACTATGGAGCCGGCAAAGATTGTTCCTATAGAAGAAGATTCATGGGAGACAGTAGTAGATTTTACAAAAATCGATAAAAAAGGCGTTTCTTTTGCAGATGTAAAAAAAAGCCGCAGCAGAACTTTTGGCGTAAGTGATATAGATAAGATCATGAAGTTTTTGAAGCGTCTGACTCGAAAAGAATTGAAGAGAGTGCTGAGTGTTATTGACGATATTGAGAAAGGGAGCATTGAACATCTAGACATAAAACGACTCTCGGGTCACAAAAACATTTTTCGAGTACGAGTAGGGGATATTCGTATTCTTTTTATGCAGTCAAAGACTGAGTATAGGTTGGTGAGTATTGAAAGGCGAAGTGATACGACGTACAATCTTTGAAGTTACTCCGTAAGCTGAATAATCCCAACCAGCGCACCACGTTTATTTTTTGGATTCTTGAATATCCATCCATCACTGCGATCACCTTCGTCTTCTCGGCTTGCGTAGGTGAAGTACACTTGTTCGAGTTTGCTCGGTTTGTAGAGGAGGATAAGGTCAATGCGTAGCGGTCTGCCTGATTTTTCTATTTCCCAGTGGTAGAATGGCCAGGTGAACATACTGAATATCTCTGATTCTTGTGCAATAGTATAGTCGAATGCAAAGAAGTCGATGTGTTTTCCTTCGTTATTTTCATATCTGTCACCTTCACGCTGTGGGTCGTATCGATCCCAGCCTTCTGTTTGAATAATGTCAATAAGATCATCAACAGATTTGCCGGGATGGTCTCCTGAGCTCAGGCAACGTACGGCAACGTACTGTCCAAGAAAATGTTCTTTCAAAAAGTCATCGACTTTTTTTCCAATAGCGCCGTGATCCGGCTCCGGTGAGGCGTGGTATTCGGGAAGGGGAAGTGTGTAGAGGGGGATTTGGTTCATAATTTTTTTTCCATATAAAAACGAAGCATTTTCTCTCCATCAATATCTGAAATGACCTCACGGATCACAGCGTATCCTTGATTTTCATAAAAACTTTGTGCGCTGATCGTCGAAAAAACAATACTTTTTGAATATCCTTGTTTTGAAATGAGTTTCTCAATATGTGAAATAAGTTTTGTCCCTACGCCTTCGCCGTGATAGTTCGGATCCACAAAAAAGGTTTTTACTTCATTTTCTTTCATGCCAACAACACCTCGCACCTCGCCTTCAATCAATGCCACGAAATACTCTCGTTCATGCAAGGTCGTGCGAGGTCGATAGGGATCAACACTGAGCATCCGTTCTATGATTGGTTGGCTGTACACTTTTGCATTGATTTCAAGAATGGCGGCTTTTACAAGCTCTTCGACGCATGCGTAGTCAGTTGGTTGTATTGGGCGGATCGTCATATTTTTTATGTACACTCGCCAGCTCCATAGTGGCGAAGCCCTATGGAGCTTTGATGCTTCTCAATGCACTGCGCTTACTATATCTATGAGTGGCATCTGGGCTCCATAGCCCTAAAGGGACTATGGAGCCGGCAAAGCTGTGACTATAGCTTTTTTTGGTGGGTTGTCAATAAGATCATTAGATTTTGTCCTAATTATTTATCTGATAGATATAGCTTGTTCAGATTATTCTTCGAAAATTTTGATTGATCAGATTGATCAGAAATATATTTCTTTATGGATTCTCGCAATATTTTTTCATTTTTTTTATTTCACTGTCCTCAGCTGGCTCCATAGTCCCTTTAGGGCTGTGGAGCCCTACTGCTTTGCATGTTTTTATTATTTTTTATGGCCGAGGATCTAGCTGAATAATATCATGTTTTTCCTTCATCCAATTTCTTGCAGATGAATACTTCCAATCCTCAGGCTGCTCAACATACCCTTTCTTTACAGGATTGAAGTATATGTATTTTATCTTTGTCAAAAGAAATTTGTCCGAAAAAATTACTTCAGGATAATTTTCGCGTTGCCAGATTTGATTTATATACCCTTTCTTACGATTGAAGCTGTTGTTTAAAATATTTGTAATATAATTGCGATTGTCCTTTTCGAGGAGTTGCCATATTTCTCTTGTCGTATGTTTTTTAAAATCGCTGATAACCTGTGAAAGATTGTTTGTTTCAGGAGTGCCGACGATCATGTGAAGATGATTTGTCATGATGACATATTCGTATACCTTCAGTCCTTTGTTTTTTCTACAATAGGTGAGACTGTCAGTTATGACACGAAAATATTCCGGTTTTGTAAAGATGTCTACCCATTCTATCACGGTAATGGTGATAAAGTGGGGCATGTTTTGCATGTCGTTGCTGATGCGAAGTGTTGGCATATGATCCTCCTTAGTATATGGAGCAGTTGGGCTCCATAGCCCTGTGAGACTATGGAGCCAGCAAAGCCCAACTGGATGAAAATCAGTATGAAAAAGGAATTAAGATACCTGACGAAGAATTGAACGCGGTGAAACTGGAGCCGAATAGCTTTCACGGGGAATGGAATTACAGAATTCACCCATGATATTGATTAGATTATTTGGTTACAGTGACTTAGTATATGGAGCAGTTGGGCTCCATAGCCCTGCGGGACTATGGAGCCAGCAAAAACAGCAAGTTATAATTACTCTTTCTCTAGGTCAGCTTTCGCTTTTCTCTCAAATTCTTCTTGCAAACTGTCTAGCGTGTCTCGCTCAGGATCAAATCCATCTTCCTGATTTAACATTTCAATCATTTCGCCATACGTCCAGCCCTTGATACCAGGAACGTCTTGATTCCAGCGCTCATCTTTTTCCATTTCGATGAGTGCTGCGGCAATGCGTACTTCTAGTGGTGTTTCTGTATCCATATAAATAAGATTACATGATTAGCTATATTCAATAACCCCCTGTTTCTGATTCTCCTTCCGATAATACGCCACTGCCAGCCGCAGCTTGTCGTAGTCAAATTTGCCATTGAATCGCTCGAACAGCGGTTTTAATTTTTGCGGGACACCTTTTGTTTTGAGCGACTCGCAGATTTTCTCGAGATCTCCTTTGTCTATAAAGTCTCGGATATTGATGTCATATCCTTTTTCATACAAATCCGCGAGATGACCATAAATCGTGACAGGTTTGAGATTTCGTTCTTTTGCAATCAGGCCGACCGGCATGCCTTGTCGATAATACGCGTATGTCACATCTTGCGTCGTGCCTTGTATGTTCTTTCCTGTCCTGTCTTGTTCCTGGATAAATGCCGTAATTGCATCAATGAACACACTGCCATAGCTGGTATATTTTTTATCTCCCACTCCAGAGATTTTTTTCATCGCAGTCTCATTGGTGGGCATGGAGTGCGCCATTTCGTCGAGCGTCTTGTCAGTAAAGACGTGATATGGTGGGATGTTTGCTTTCTTTGAGAGAGAAAAGCGAAGATCTCGAAGTATGTCAAAGAGAAGCTCTTCAGCATCTTTTCGTTTTGATGATGTTGGTCGTTCTTTACTACTCGTGGAAATCGCGCGCTCTTCGATATAGGCGAGCGAAACGAATTGCACCGTGTCTTCGCCGCGCAAGATGCGTGCTCCAGCCGGCGTAATTTTTAGCGCGTGATGTTGGTCGTAGGCGACATCGACAAGCCCCATGTTGAGCATTTGCAAAATATATTGTTGCCAATCTTCTTGCGAAATATGTTTGCCCGCGCCGTAGGTTTTTATAAGATTGTAGCCTTTATCCATGACATCGTACTTGCCGGATCCTCGAAGAATATCTATGAGCATTCCAACAGCCACATCCTGATTTGTGCGTGCAATGCCAGAGAGGGCGATCTGCGCAATTTCTGTTCCGTTGAATAATTCCGGTGGATTGTCGCAGACATCACAGTTGTTGCAGTCGCTCGTCACCTCGTCGCCAAAGTACGAGAGGAGGATACGTCGTCTACAAATCAGCGCGTCGGCAAATTGTTGCATGCGTTCGAGTTTTGCGAGCTGGAGTGCGGGTTGTCCTGATTCTGTGGCAAATTTTCGAAGCAAGACAACATCGGCAAGAGAATAAAAGAGTAGTGTCTCGCTTGGCAGTCCATCACGTCCGGCACGTCCGATTTCTTGATAATACCCTTCGAGATTTTTTGGAAGATTGTGATGAATGACGTAGCGGACATTACTCTTATCAATTCCCATGCCAAAGGCGACTGTTGCAACAACAATTTGTGTGCGCCCGTGAATAAAATCTTCCTGCGCCTTTGCCCGTTCATGGCTTTGCATGCCTGCATGGTAAAATGATACACGCAATCCTTCTCGGACGAGTGCGTCGGCAACCTTTTCTGTTTGTTTTCGACTGAGGCAATAGATGATGCCAGATTCGTTTTTACGTTTTTTTACAAAGGTAATAATGCGTTCCAGTCGTTTTTGTGCCGGGAGGACATTCAATTCCAAATTTGGTCTATCAAATGAGGAAATGAAAATCTTTGGTTCGTGCAGACCGAGTTGCATCAGAATATCTTTGCGTGTGGTTTTGTCTGCCGTGGCGGTAAGGGCAATGATGGGGATGTCCGGGAAGATTTGCTTCAGATTACGCAGTTGTGTATAGCTTGGCCTGAAGTCATGCCCCCATTGCGATATACAATGTGCTTCGTCTATGGCGAACAGATTGATGTTCAATTTTTTCAACGAATATTGAAAGCTTGGCGACACAAGTTTTTCCGGAGACACATAGAGAATGTCTATCTTGCCTACCTGTACGTCAAGAAATATCTGATCTTGCTCGCTGAACTCTTGGGAGCTATTGATATATGCCGCTTTGATACCATTTTCTACAAGTCCCTCCACCTGATCTTTCATAAGAGCGATAAGCGGGGATACGACCACAGTCAGTCCATCCATGACAGTCGCCGGGAGCTGGTAGCAGAGCGACTTTCCTCCACCTGTTGGCATGAGCACAAGACAATCTTTTTTATCAAGCACAGCCTGAATAATCTCCTCTTGCATAGGGCGAAAGGAGGAGAAGCCGAACGTATGTTCGAGAGATTTTTGTACTTGTTCGAGGGTCATAGTTCAGTTTATCCTGAGGAGCGAAGCGACGAAGGATCCCTGCCTGCCTGCAGGCAGGTTTCCGTCCGACGTTCGTTGGAGAAGGGAGGGTCGTAGCAGTCCGGCAATCCCACCCTAGCCCTCCCTTTAGGAAAGGGAGGGAACTTCTTTGATCAATTTTTCTTTCTTTTGTTTACTCCATTTTTTCACCTCAATCTCCCGCTTCATCGCACTCGATCTATCTTTGTACACTTCAGTATACACCAGTTCAAATGGCAGTCGCCCTCGGACATACTTTGCTCCGGTGCCAGAGCGATGCATAGCAAGGCGTTTTTCGAGATTTTTGGCAATGCCGGTGTAGAGCGTATCGTCGGCACAGCGGAGGATGTAGAGGGTGTACATAGCGGGTGTATTGTAGCACATTTCGTTTTTTGACAATATAAAAAAACAAAAAAATCGCCGAGTGGCGTTTTACATACTTCTCTTTCATCCCGTCCGTTCCCCCCGTCTTTCGCAAAAGACGGGGGGTGGACGAGACACTCTGCGTCATGCCATCAGCACCCCCAGAGCGGGGAGGAGCGACATCACAATCACAAAGAACACAATAGATCGGTCACTCATAACACCTCCAAGGGGGGGAGACATACCCGGACCTTCCGGGCGAAAGAGGGGGGTATAATTCTTCTTATACATCCACTTGTTCGCACTGAAGGATCTCGGGATTATGACGCAGGTTTTGCACTTGAATTTAGCAAAACTGAACAAGTATAGGCACCTTTTTTTATTTTTGCAAGGGTTTTTTTGTGTTTGTCTGTGGACAAGGTATCTTTTATGTGGCACTGACATGTATAAAGTAGAAACTCGCCAGCTCCATAGTGGCGAAGCCCTATGGAGCTTTGGTGCTCCTCAATGTACTGCGCTTACTATATCTATGAGTGGCATCGAGGCTCCACAGCCCTAAAGGGACTATGGAGCCGGCAAAAAAATCGCCGAGTGGCATTTTGAGAACATAATCATAGACACAAAAAAACATTCTCGTTTTGTGAGAATGTTTTTTTGTATATGTTTTTGTTATTCTTCTGTAAATGTAAATGGACCAGATCCCAATTCCTCCAGCATGTTTTTAGCATGTTCAAACTCTGCCATGACTTCTGCGGTGAAATCCACATCAAATTCAGTAACATTGGTGTTGGAATTAATCCAAATAGAAATGCAGTCTTGTTTTGGTTCTTGTTGTCCTTCCATCCATTGTTGTACTGCCACTGACACATATCCATTTCCCTCGCCCGGTACATGGAATTTTTTCATCATTCTGAAATCCGCTGGGTGTCGGCTAGGATCTCCTATGTGATCTTCATACCCTTGTGCTTCAAATGTGGCGCGAGCCTTATCAGGGTCTTCTACTCTGTTGTAATATGTTTTTTCTGCTGTTATATGTACACCGCGTTGTTCCTGTGATGGTGACATATCGTGTATTTTAGGCTGTCCTGGTTCCATATATTGGATATTATGAGTAAATGTACACGAAGTATATATTGTCGCAAAAAAAAACAAGTACCAGTCTTGATGTTGTCCACAGACGGTGATACACTTCCCTTGTTCTTTTATCATCGATTGCCTATACATACTCAGCCCACACAGAGGGCTTTTTGTGGTATGTGCAAAGGCCACAAACGTTGCAAAGGGGGCAAAGGTTTCAAATGTCTTCCATGCCTTTGTTCCCTTTGAACCCTTTACAACCTTTTCATTATGCAAGACAAAATAATCATCCGTGGCGCGCGAGAGCATAATCTCAAAAACATTTCGCTCGAGCTCCCACGCAACAAAATGATCGTGTTTACGGGACTGTCCGGATCAGGCAAGTCCAGTCTTGCATTTGACACGATTTTTGCCGAAGGTCAGAGGCGGTATATCGAGAGTCTTTCAGCATACGCCAGACAATTTCTCGGCAACATGACAAAGCCGGATGTCGACGAGATTCTTGGGCTGTCTCCCGCCATCTCTATAGATCAGCGAGCACATAGCGCCAATCCACGTTCGACCGTCGCGACCATTACAGAAGTGTATGATTATCTACGTGTGCTCTACGCGCGCGTTGGTAAACCACATTGTCCAGTGTGTGGTGCGAAGATTGAGAAGATGACGACGGATGAAATTGGTGAGCGGATCGTTGACCGAGCAACCCACCCCCCAACCCCCTCCCTTAAAAAGGGAGGGGGAGAGATGGTAATTCTTTCTCCGGTCGTGCGTGGGAGAAAGGGGGAGTATTATCAGATGTTGTATGATATGTACAATTCTGGTTTTCTTGAGGTGCGGGTGGATGGGAAGATGAAATCGTTGAAAGACAGAATTGTGTTGTCAAAAAATAATACACATACGATTGAAGTTGTCGTTGATAAAATGCAAGGAGGGACAGGTCGCGACCTGTCCGTACAAGCGCAGGGTATAGAACAGCAGCGTCTCGCTGAAGCAATAGAATCAGCGGTTGATCTGTCAAACGGTCTGTGTGCCGTGATCTATCCCGATGGAGAAGAACAATTATTTTCAACAGAGTATTCCTGCCCAAATGACGGATACAGTTTTCCGGAAATTGAACCGCGCATGTTTAGTTTCAATAGTCCATACGGGTATTGTCAGGCGTGTACCGGTCTTGGAACACGAGAATTGTTCAGTGAAGAGGTCTGTCCTGTGTGTGAGGGAAAGCGGTTGAACGAGAATGCATTGTCGGTAAAAATTGGAAATAAAAATATATGGGAGGTTACTTCGCTTGCGATCGAAGAAGCTAAGCATTTTTTTGACAGCCTGTACGAATCACTCGAATCGAGAGATCTCAATATTGCAGGCGCAGCACTGAATGAAATTACCAATCGAATACAATTTTTGTTCAATGTCGGGCTTCATTATCTGACACTGAATCGAACTGCTGGGACGCTGTCTGGTGGGGAAGCTCAGCGTATCCGTCTTGCCTCACAAGTCGGACAACAGCTCGTGGGTGCATTATACGTTCTTGACGAACCTACGATCGGACTTCATCAACGAGACAATGACTTGCTTGTATCCACACTCCGCAATCTCTGTGATATCGGCAACACCATCATCATCGTGGAGCATGACGAGGATACGATTTTGGTGAGTGATTGGGTTGTGGATATTGGTCCGGGGGCAGGGAAGCATGGGGGGGAGGTCGTTTATAGCGGTACGAGAGAAGACCTCCTTCAAGATACAAAAAACAAGAGACAAACAAGCACCAAATTACAAATCGCGCCTACCGGCAGGCAGGTTGCAAACGTGAAGACCCAAGGGAGTGCGAAGAAATCTTTGACAGGACAGTATCTTCGTGGTGAAAAAAAGATCGATGTGCCGGAAAAACGGCGGAAAGTGGACAGCAGTACACCAAAACTGAAAGTCAAGGGAGCGACTGAAAATAATTTGAAACATATATCAGTCGAAGTGCCACTTCGCAGGATGGTATGCTTGACCGGTGTGTCCGGTTCGGGAAAGTCGACGTTGATGCACGACATTATATACCACGCTGTTGCCAACAAACTGAATCATGTCCATAAACGCATCGGATCTCATGCAGAGATAAAAGGCATTGAATATATTGATAAAATTATTCAGATAGACCAAAAACCGATCGGTCGCACTCCTCGCAGTAACCCGGCGACATATACAAAAGCATACGACGCCATTCGCGATTTGTTTGAATCAACACCGGAAGCAAAAATTCGCGGATACAAAAAAGGCCGATTTAGTTTCAATCGTCCGGGCGGACGCTGTGAAAATTGTGAAGGAAAGGGTGTGCTGACTATTGAGATGCACTTTTTGCCAAGTGTAGAGATTATTTGTGATGTCTGTCGGGGCAAGCGATTTAACAATGAAACATTGCAAGTGCATTATGCCGGAAAAAGTATTGCCGATGTGCTTGAGATGACGATCGAAGACGCGGAAGAATTTTTTCAAGATATTCCGCCGATTCATGACAAATTGCAGGTTTTGAATGAAGTTGGACTTGATTATCTCACACTCGGACAGTCTGCTACGACACTTTCCGGCGGAGAAGCACAGCGGATCAAGCTCTCCCGTGAGCTTGCCAAACGCAATACGACCAAGACACTGTATCTCCTCGATGAGCCGACAACAGGTCTTCATTACGAAGATGTGAAGAAGCTTATAGGTGTATTGCAGTCATTGGTTTCCAAAGGAAATACTGTTATGATTATTGAACACAATCTTGATCTGATCAAATGCGCGGACTGGATTATTGACCTCGGTCCGGAAGGGGGAGACAAGGGTGGCGAGGTGGTGGCAGTCGGAACTCCTGAAGAAGTGGCTAGAAAATCAACTTTCAGTCACACAGGAAAATATTTAAAGAAATATGTGTGAGGAGGACTGCCCGCCGAAGCCTTGGCGTAGGCGGGAGATTGCAAGAAAATCAACGCTTAGTCACACGGGGAGATATCTGAAGAAGTATGTCACACATTAATCCATTATGAACTCCGTTGAACAATACCTTCAATCTCACGACATCACATATATTCCTCATACGCATAGGGCGGTGTTTACATGTGAGGAAGCTGAACAGCATTGCGCAGATATTCCAGGACTTGCCTGCAAAAATTTGTTCCTCCGAAATAAAAAACGGAGCAGATATTTTTTACTTGTCTTGCCGGCGCAGAAGAAGATTGACATAAAAGCATTTGCTGAGATAGTGGGGGAGAAGAACAAACTTACTTTTGCAAGTGCTGATGAGCTAAGAGAGTTGTTGCGTGTAGATCCTGGGTCAGTGTCGGTGTTTGGTATACTGAATGACAAAAATCATGACGTGGAATTATATATTGATAAAGAAGTATATGACGCGGATGTGGTTAGCTTTCATCCGAATGTAAATACCAAGACGTTGGAGTTAGATATAGAAAATTTCCATGCGTTTTTGGAAACCATAAAACAGCAAGCGAATATCGTTCAGTTTTAATTTGAAAATAGGACACAGATTACCAGGATAACCAGGATTCACCATGATCAGTCCTTGGATGAATCCTGGATTATCTCGGTTATCCTGGTGATCTGTGTGTCATATTGTACGTTGCTGTTATATAGAAAACGAATATGAAAGAACATTACGACATCACTATCATCGGAGCCAGCTTCTCAGGTCTGACGCTCGCGCACCATCTTCCAAAAGAGTATCGGGTACTTGTCGTCGATGCAAAACCAACAGCGGGCTCGAGTGTCGAATCAACCGGTCTCATTACATCCCACACACGAGAAGAATTTGCATCGTTTTTTGATATTGATGCCTATATCACCAATCCTATTTCATCCATCTGTGTCGTCGCCCCTGACTACAATGATTATTTCGTTTCAAAAACAGACGACTACTGGATTTATCAGACAGATACAAAAGCGCTTGTCTCGGCTCTTGCTGATACACTTCCTCAAAACGTTACTATCCGAACAGGGGTTGCATTTTATCGAGCGACAGATAGAGAAGACGGAGTAGAGATTGTTCTTAAGAATGGTGGAATCGAAGAAGTAGTATCTGCGAAATTCCTTGTTGGTGCAGACGGAGGTCATTCTTCTGTTGCAGGAGCTATTCCTGGACTCCAGCAAAATGATGCATATCTTTTTGGATATGAAGAAGTGTGGGAAGGAGAAGTGACCCTTGGTCCAAATCCAGCAGAAACAATCTACCATTTTTGGTTTGGTGAATTCTCGCTCGGCTACGGCGGGTGGTTGTCCCCAACAGTAGAACAAGGCAAACCAGCATTTCGTGTAGGATTGGCAAAATTAAAAAAAGATCGGGGCGATGCAAAACGTTTGCTCGAAGCATTTATGCAGACCCTTCGTGAAAAAGGTATTGTCTCAACGCCAGCAGATGTGACAAAACCGATCTATCGATTTGGAAGTTTTATTCCGATTGCTGGAGCGCTGAAAAAAACTTCGGCAAAGCACACCCTTCTCATTGGAGATGCCGCTGGGTATTGTGGCGCATTTGCAGCAGACGGCATCAAGGGGTCTGTGATCTCCGGAAAAGAAGCCGCGTTACTCATCCATCGATATATTTTAGGGGAGCGATGTGACATGGCGCGCGCGCTTCGCAAAAAAATAAATGAGCATCGTTGGCTCATGGAGTATTACAAACGCCAGCTGAGGTATCGGTGGATTTGGAATCGTATGAAACGTGATAGAACCTTTCGAGCCATGTACAATGTGATAAAGGCTGAGCGAGATCATTTTCTCGATCAGTTTTGTGATAATAAAGATAAGCGGAAGAGTCTTACTCGTTCGGTGCTAAAAGTTCGTCATATACCAAAACTTGTGATCTATTCTTGGTATATATTTCTTGATTTTTTTGTTCGAAGATGAAAAAGATCGATACACAACTCAAAAATCTCCCGGATGATCCAGGCATCTACCTGTTTTATAATACAAAAAAAGAGCTTATTTACGTTGGCAAGGCGACGTCGTTGAGGAATCGCGTGTCGTCTTACTTCCGCAACCCCACCCTAGCCCTCCCCTTTGGAAGGGGAGGAAACTTGCGTCCTATAGAGCAGATGATCCATGAAGTGTCAGGTATCAAATGGAAAGTGACAGATTCAGTGCTCGAAGCAATTATTCTCGAGGCGAATTATATAAAAAAATACCAGCCGAAGTATAATGTGCTGGGGCGGGATGACAAATCGTGGAATTACATCGTCATCACAAAAGGTGAATATCCGATTGTGAAGACGATTCGGCAGCACGAAGGGACAGGTCGCGACCTGTCCGTACAATACATCTTTGGGCCATATCCGGGGTTGAATACGAAGGCGACGATGAAATTGCTTCGGAGGATGTTTTTTATATCGACGTGTAAACCACCAAAGCATGCTCATTCGCAGAAAGATTCTTCGGTTTCACCTCAGAATAACTCAAAGCCATGTTTGTACCGTCAAATGGGGTTGTGTTTGGGTGTATGTACCCGAGAAATATCCTCCGCTGAGTATAAAAAGAAAGTCATTCGTCCGCTCGTGCAGTTTTTGCGTGGAGGGAAGAAGCGTTTGATCTCCACGCTCAATACGCGAATGAAAGAGGCGGCGAAGGCAGAGGAATTCGAAGAAGCGGCACGATTGCGCAATCAGATCAGCTCGCTCGAACGGATTCATGATATTGCGCTGTTGAATAGGTCTTTTGTGGACGACGGACGACA
>Ga0210019_1004369_pt1 | contig 12324 bp, 10 predicted proteins | sample CryGeyCG2114_020_2_FD_183969 | JGI IMG/M metagenome (GOLD analysis project Ga0210019, IMG submission 183969) | Groundwater microbial communities from aquifer - Crystal Geyser CG11_big_fil_rev_8/21/14_0.20 (SPAdes) (version 2) | ecosystem: Environmental > Aquatic > Deep subsurface > Groundwater ...
TAACAGGGGTTCAAATCTCCGTCGCCATTAAATTTTTGCGAGTATTTTTTCGCTCAGCGAGGCGTCGCGACCGAGTGACGAAGGCACGTGTTTCAACGACACGTAACAGAGGAATCGAGGGAAGCGCAACAAAGCTGAGCGGAAAAAGACGAAGTAAAAATGGCGACCCCTAGGGGAATTCACGATAAGAAGAAATGCAAATTTCTTAAAACAACAAACAACTTAAACACTTAAAAAATAAACTTTGAGCGAGTCTTAGACTTTCAGTGTTTCGGAGTATTTCTGCATATTTCAAACTTTGGTGGCCATTTGGTAGCCAGTCGGCCAACGAATTACCTCACCTGGCGTCGGATCAATTTTGGATTTCTGCCATTCGTCACGAAAAGCTCTCAAGTAACTCTCCTGCCTGCTTTGGGGAATCTCGATGATCACGACAGCTAGAGAAGGAAACTTTTTCAATGCTCGACCCGCTGACTCACCAAAAAGTTTGTCCCGAGTCAGTATAGCAATGAAGCCCGCTTCAACCGCAATTCCAGCTAGGTCCCCATTATCGAGATCTCGCCACCCTCGCTCTACCGTTGTCTCACTTCGGATACCAAACTCAGTAAGGAGCTCTACGAGACCGTTTGGAAGATTAACATCAAGCAGCCACATTGGGATGATCAGTCACTTCAGAGGCAAACTTTAAAATCTCAGGAATGCTTTCTTTTGGAAAATCAGAATACTGTTGTACGATTTCTTCATATGTCATTCCCTCTGAGAGGCATCCGAGAATGAAAGACACAGAAAATCGAGTTCCTTTAATGGTCGGTTTACCACCGAAGCGCTCAGGGTTTTTCACGATCCATTCATAACCAGGCAACGTATTGTCATTACTAGACATTTTTTTAATATAGCATGTATTGGATGGTTTGAGGAGTGCATGCCAATCAAATATTCCCGGCCAAAACCCTCAAATCTGGTATACGAGCCTTCATGAGCATCAAACTCAACAAACCGAAACCTTCAGAAATCTGTCCTCCAGGCTACCATGTAGTCCGCGGTCATCAGAGAGTCTGTCAATCAGGTACAAAGACTTGGGTCGACACTCATATTCGGAAAAATCCTAAAAAAAAGATTAAGATGCTCCTTCAAGAGAATCTTCTCTATCTCCTCTACTGGAATTCGAAGAAAAAATACCCGAAATTACCAGCCATCAAAGGCTTCAAGCCTTATGATGAATTAACCCAATCATTCAGTTTTGGCTCGCCTATTGGAAAAATGAGGGGCTTTCCTTTCCGAAAATTGATCCTTTGCTCGTTAAAACAATCATCGCTGTCGAATCCAGCTTCCGACCAAAAGCCGATCCAAAGTCTAAGCACAGCTCAGCTTATGGTTTGATGCAGATTACGAATCAATCGAGACGAGTTCTTCGAGGAGATCCTGATAAAAATGGATATCGAGAACTTCGATCTCAATATCTTCGCGTGTCCCGAGAAGATCTCGAAGATCCGGTTGTAAATATTGGAGCTGGAATTCGTGTTTTGGCCCACAAACATCGATTGAGAAAATCCGAAAAAGGTGATCCTCTTTATAATATGGTGAAGGCTTATTACAGCTGGAACAAAGATGGGGATGACTATGCCAAGAAAGTTTTTGAACTTTATAAAGCTTCCAAAAAATCTAACTAAATCGCTTATCACAATTTTTATCGCTTGTTCAGCTCCCTTTAATTCGGACTCTTCTCAAACAAGCTCTGCCTGGGATTTACTGACCGAAGAAGACTGGACCTTGCTTGAAGAAACCGAATATCCAGCTTCTTTAGTTTGGAACTCAGCGACTGAAGAATGGAACACGTATGACGAGGAATGGATATGTATTGAGATGGATGCCTATGAAATATTTTGCGATCCCATCAACTTTGATGGCGAGCCCATTCAAAAAGAAATCCCTACAATAGAGGTGACATATGGAAGCGAGCTTCTCTTACTGACTTTTTCTGATTTTGAACATCGCTCCTATTCACCCATAGTTCAAGGTAACGAAACCCATGGACCTTCATCCTGCATCGAAATCGTGGAAAGTTTTGAACAAGTCTTTGAAAGCATCGATCGTGCTTGCTTTCTTGCAACCCATTTCCCGAAAGGAATCGATGGAGATCGTAGATACCCTGAACGTTGGGAAATATCCTTGATCAAAACGGACAATTACCTATGGGATGGAGTGTTGTTGGATCAGAAACAACTTGATTCTGATGAAGGCGACAGCGCTAGGCTCTAAATTCAGAAAACAGATCTTGCTGAAAAACAAGTCTATCCACTTTCTGCCCAGCAGAGGATTCAACCTCGTACCCCATGTTTCTGTAGGCACTTATACGTTTTTTAAACATAGAAATTGTCAATCCCATTTCCGGATCGAGATAATCATAAACTCGCACACTCTTTTTTCCGTCGTAAGGCCTGTGGAGTCGTCCCACATATTGCTTCAATCGGCCTTTGAACGAAATAGGGGTAGCCAGTATGAGCCGATCAAGCATGGGCAGATCTACTCCTTCGCCAATCAGAGATCCTGTTGAAAGGACATAGAAAGGCTTGCTGTCCGACGTAAAAGCTTCGATTTTCTCAAAAATTGTCTGGCGCTCCTTTTTCCCCATATCGCCAACCAAAAGTAAGGGCTCAGCACGAGTCTTAAGTCTTTTCGAAATTGCATCCACAAGTTTTACAAGATGCTCTTTTCGATCTGAGATAATGAGTGGGAACGCCCCTTCGTTAATACAAGCCTCAACATCACTGGCTATCAACTCTGTCCTCTCAGAACACTCAACCAGCTGATTCCAAATCTCATGAATGGGCAGTTGTTCACTTATGCCCTGATCTAGTCTGAAGTTTGTTTCCCTAACCAAAACTCTCTTTTGCAAATTTTTTGCTCCATAGTCCTCCATCTCATAACGAATCGGACCACACTGCATATAAAGAATGGCCTGAAGTCCGTCTTTTCGGATGGGCGTAGCTGTCAATCCAAGAAAATATTTGGCGGGTATCTTTTTTAATACCTCTTCAAATGAAACAGCTGGAATATGGTGACATTCATCAATAATCACCTGGCCATATTGAGATAGAAAATCAGAAGAATCTTCTAATTTAGAAAGGGTCTGAAGCATGGCAACATCAATTTTGCCTTTTGGTTTCTTACGGACACCTCCGAAACTACCGATTTCCTTCGGATCGATGTCCAAAAAATCACCGATTCGATCAATCCATTGGTCCATCAAGGGTTTTCGGTGAACCAACACGAGTGTAGAAAGCTTTCGCTTTGCAATCATATAACAACCAATGACTGTCTTCCCGACTCCTGGAGGAGCTACTAAAACACCAAAATCATGTTTCACCATTTCCTTTACAGCCTTCTTCTGATCGGTTCGCAACTCTCCTTTGAACTTGATTCTCTTTCTTCTAAACTTTGGTCGGGTGTCGTGAATGATTACCTCTCCGCCAAGCTCTTCTCCCAGATCTTTACAAAAGTCCAAGTTACCACGCGGAAGAACGATTTGATTACCATTTGTACTTCCACAAAAAATATAACGTGGTGTCTTCCAGGTAGAAAATCTCATCTGTTGAAGCTTAAAAAATTCAGGATTTGCAAAAGTTGCAGAACGCTTGAGTGAAGCTACAATATTTGGAGGTAAGTTCTGAGTGTTAACATATAACTGATCATTTAGCTCAATTTCAATGACTCCTTCAAAGTCGTCTTCTTTTGTTTTTGTCAGAACCACGTCCATTATGGAATCCGCACTCGAAAGTTCAAAGTCATCTGAATCTCGTTCCAATAAGTTGGACAAAGGAAGATGACGGGCCAAGATGACATCGATATCCTCAGGACTTAGGCGCCGCCAAAAAAAAACCAATTAGAATTAAGCACTTGGTTTCAGCACCATGCAAAGTTTGCAGTTGGGCCAAACACTAGTCATCGAAGTGATGGCAGTTCATTAAAGTTAGGACTAAGTTCGCAACTTCGGTAGTGCCTTCGTTTTGTACGGGATCTGCCAACTTTCATGAGATCCAGTTAGTCGGATCACTAGGGAATCCACTTCGGCGTATAAACTGAATAATTGTAATTATTTGTTCGGCTGCCCTCAAAAACCTCCGGCCCATAAATAAGAGTCAGGGTATCAGTGGCAATGATATAAACAAAAATAGCGATTCCCTGAACTTCATCCGACTCAGCATCTCTAACCAAAGCATCAAATACAATTTTACTCCCATCTCTCGACCAATCTGCTGAAAGAGCAAAAGTTCCTTGCCCTCCTTGGCCCTCGACCACGGAAGTCGGAACCTCTTCATACCCAAGGGCTTCCAATTGATTCAAGATCGTGGAGTTGGATTTTAAATCATTGATCATACCGATAGCACCAGTCTCGATAGAATAGCTTGTTAAGTTTTGGGGATTTAAAAATTCTGTTCCCTCAGAATTAAAACTCTTATGAGAAAGTGTATCCCCTCCAGGAGAAGGGATTTCTTGTTCGTTGGTCCCGGAAGTCGAAATCGTATGTGCTGTAGAGGTGCCGTCCGTTGAAAAGAACAAGACTAAATCCTCTGTCGGACTAAAATACGGCCACTCTGCATTATTGGAGGTGTTCACATTGGTCAGCTGTTCCGCCACTTCAGAACCATCGACGGCGATTTTATATACATTAATTCCCATTTCTTCCCCTTGTGGAGGCTCTCCTTGATATACGATAGTGTCTGCACTTAAACTGAAATCGACTCGTGTGCCTCCACTCACTAAATCAGTGATTGCTTCTGTCGAGGAATCGTAAATTTTAATGTCATTATTGACGTCATAGCCGATGCGCCACACGCCTGAACTGACTTCTTCAATATCAGGCGTTTCCCCTGTAATATTTAAAGCGGTTTGATTCGAGCCGTCGCTATCAATTGTAAACAGTTCTAAGGCGCCTTCTGGGTCATTCGAATTATGCGCGGAAAAAATAATTTTTCCACTTTGGAGAGCGGAATTACTACTACTTCCCCCCCCTGTACCACATGCAACAACAACAAAAATTAATAATAGGGAAGATATGTCTATAAAATCGGACCTTTTCATCACATAAACTCTTACAGATCTTAATGGTTTCACCAAGAGTAGAATTTGTGCCCGCTGCTTTATCTAGCCTGGGTTGCCGGCCGATTCTATTAATCTAAGGTCACCCAAATGCGCAATATTCGCAAATCGCCTACAATCATGAAAAATATCAATTTGTTAGGGTTGATGGGCTATCGATTGCGGGTGGTTATAGCGGACCGGGTACTTCGAAGCCCTTAGTAACCCCCCTGCAAGGCTCGCGTAAACACTTCTCCCGTCTGAGGATAATGATACCAGCTTCCAATTCGGCCGATGCTCTGAGATTCGAGCAACTCATTTTTAATCTTCTGTGAATTTCGAGCGTGACGAGTGTATTGCGTGATTACCCAAAGACTCAGCAAAAGTAGGCCTAAAAGATTTAAGCCAATCAGAATTTGAAAAGGCGTCAATTCCATTTTAGCAGTCGGTCTAAAACCTTCAGATTGACTACTCCGGACAACCTAAGAGATCAAGGATACAGAACAGCCCTACTAACTTCTACTAAATTGAGGTTTAAAGGTCTCAGTTTCGAGCCAAAGTGAACTGATTGTCGGCGAGGGTACACCCGAGCAAATCGCAAAGTTGAGAACGCCTACTGGCTTGGCGATGAAACAGATTTTGTCTTAGTTCGATGTCGAAGTGACGACTAGATTATGTCTCTTACTACTTCCGATACGAAAGTAGATCGCGGTTCGTAGTTCGGCTCTAAGCTTATTCGATTAACAGAATGTTGTCGATGGAAGTCGAAGCTTCAGCTCGAGAGGATACGTCAAGCAGTTCAATTGGGCCTCGATAGCTTGGGTCGTCGAGTTTAGCGGTAACGGATTTCTTTAGATCATAGAGATGCTGCAATACTTTATTAAACTGGGCAATCTCCTCATTTGTCATATAGCGCGAGTGCCGAGTAAGCCGGCGATTCATTTGATAGGTTAGGTTCCTGATTTCTTTATCGAAACTTTTTAGCTCTAACATCATATGATCAATTCTCTCTTGCGTTGTTTGTGGATCTGTGGAGGTTCTTATTTGCGCTCGATCAACGGCAAGCTCTTCTCTCAAGCGTTGGAAGCGTGCCTGAGCTCGATAGATGCTGTAGTCAAGAAACAGCCTTATGTCTTGAGAGCTAAAAAGATTCGGCTGTGTGAGCTTGAGTTCAGAACTCCAAATTGCGGAAGACTTCGAACCCATCGAATCAGAAATTTGATTGGCCTTTCTATAGGGGCTCACGAGCTGATTATCTAAACCTCTGGCTTCTGACGCGCTTTGGATGCTTTGAAAAATTAAATGGTGAGCAAACTCATGAGGAAGGCTTGATAAATGTTCTTCTCGTACGACAATAAGCGGTTTATCTTGGAAGGCTCGTTCGTTTTTACTATCGGATGATGCCGGTATATAAGCTCCCTTCAAATTATCTCTCGCAAATAAGAGATGGTAATACCAAAACTCCTTGGGATCGGTGTATTCATTTCGCAATACAATAATTCTCACGCCATGCTGTTCTTCAATGTACCTTTTTGCTTTTTCGAATTTCATTCGAGTAATTTTTTCGAGTTCGGCCAAATCTATGCTTCCGGTTGCTTCCCCTATAAAGATTGATCCATCTACCTGTGCCGAACTGACGAGTTGACGAGCCTGAACCCGAACCAGATCCGTCTGATGATTGTTGTTAGCGGCCTTCGCCTTTTGAAGTTCGTTAGAGAAATTTGAAAAATCAAATAAAGCTTTGAAGTTTTCGGCTCCAGAAAGCCTTACATTATTTGACCGGAGATATTTATAGCCGAAGATAGAAACCAGCTTTTCACGGGCCCGACTGGGAATTGAACTGATCAGAAAGGAATGGAGGTCCCCATAGTGAGGAAATTTTAGAATCAGTGATTGAACTCTGGCGACGATCTCGGCGTCATCAACGGAAAAATTTTGAATGGATAGATTGATTAAAGCTCTCAATAGGCGGTCATGTCCCGGCGTGTTGTAATTCTTAGCGCCATTGAGCAGAGCTTTTTGACCTTTCAGTTCAATGAGTTTTTCCAGCGCTTGAAAAGCCGCTTCCTCTTCAGAGATTTGTAGATTTTCCGCAAGTGCGCTAACTGCCGTGCGCGCATAGTAATCGGGAGTATCCCCCATCAGCCGAGATCCTAATCCTTCGGGCCCTGATCTAACCCTATTATAGAAGTTGGTAATCAATTCATCGGGCGTCGAAGGAGTAAATGTATCAAGTCTTTTGTCGATTTGACGGTGCCATTCCTCAACAACATTCTCACTAACCACTTCCAAATAATAGAGTGCATCGATGAAATCGATAATTTTTCCGACTCTTGCAAGCGGAGCTTTGGAAATAATACCGTTCATAGATTGGTGTATGACTTGGCTGCGCAATTGTTGAAAGTAAATGGGATCTGGATGACTCGCTTCATTCCCGAAATCTAAATTTATAAGGAGTTGGTCAATATCAGGCTCTCGCATAATGGGGTCATAGAGCGATCGAAGTGTGAGCAAGAGGTAAATTTTCGTACTAGCTTTTTCAGAGGTCGTATCTACAGCTCGAGCCGATCGAGCCTTGGATTTGGCATCAACCGAAGTTTTTCTGCCTTCGCCGCTCACCAGCCGATCATAAGCTTGGTCAATCAGCCGAAAGGCTTGGTCGAAGACTTCCTTCACGGCAGAGGAAGCGTCTGCGCCAGCTCGGTCGGGATGGTACTGAAGTGCAAGTTTTCGATAGGCGATCTTAATTTCTTCAGGAGTCGCGTTGAAGTCGACTCCGAGCCTCTCAAAATCGTTCCGAAGTTTAAGTTCTTCGACAAGGGCTTCGAGTTCATCGGTTTCGGCTTCACTCGACAAGTCGCGCGCATTGTCCATCAGCGCAGTTCCAGTTATTCGATTCTCGATAATCCAATTTGCCTCTTCTTTAGAAAATCCAGCAGCCATGAGTTGGCGCCGCTCTTCGACTAAGATGCGCGCGGGATATTCGCCGCTGGCACCAAACGCTTCTTTAGGTAAATCTTTGATTTGCTCCAGACCCCATTCATGAACAGAAAGCACTGCTGCAAGACGCTTCCTTAGTTCCTCAGAAGATAAAGCTTGTTGTTCGGCTCGCAAGGTCACTGCAAGCATGCGATTCATTGATTCGACATAGAGTTCGCCGGGCTGAACACCTCTCTCTCCAAGAATCTCCGCCATCGTCTTAAAATTGGTAGTCAATTGATCGCGAGAAATTTTTGTTTCGTCACTTAATCGAATTAATACTTCGTCAAGACTTTGAACGGCCGCATCGACTTCGTTTGGATAGGCTCCTCTATACAATCCGAAACTGGCGATTCTTAATGCTTGTTGACGAAGACTAGGATTTTCAGAGATACCTAGACGATTCAGTGCTCCTGAAAGAACGATGTCTCCGCCCATATCAAGTGTATTGACTAAACCTAAAAGGAGAGCGCCACCAAATCCCTGACTAAAAACACCATCTTCACTCCAAAACTTTGTAAGCTGATCGAAGGTATCTCCAAGACCGTCGCTTCCCTCCAAAACGTCAACACCTTGAGCGAACCGTCGAGCTTGCACGCCTTGACGGGCAAGCATCTGTTGACGTGAGAGGATTTGTGCTGGTGTGAGATTTCCAGTTCCTGCTTTGGGAACTCCTCGATTGGCGATGGCATTTCCCATTTTTGCCAATGCGCCCATGAACAACATACTCCCCGCAGTTCCTTCGAGAGTGTTTGTTAAAATATTTTTTGACCGGTCTAAAATCCCTAGCTCTTGATTGCTTTCAGCAGATGCAATCATTTCATTTCCGATCGCTCCAGCTAGGCTAAACCCTCCAGCCACGGCTGTTGTTCTCAATAATTGCGGGGCAAGTGCGCGAACGCTTTGAGCCAAGGTCATTTGCCGAAGAGCTTCGACGTTTCCAGTGGCCGCCACTAGAGCCGCTCCAAAAAGATATTCCGAAACTTTAAAAGCCCCTCGACCGACCTTTAAAGCCAGGTCTTCATGACGAAAGTGTTCATATTCCTGCCGAGTTAATCCTGAGGCCCAAGCTGCATATTGGGCATAGCCTTCATCTAAGCCCTGAAGGCCCGCGCCAATTCCAGCTCCTACTCGGGCCAAGGGTGTTGAACGCCAAAAAAGTCCGGCAAGCGAAGAAGAAGAAAATTCTTCATCGGATCCGAGATAGGAAGAGCCAAGCCCATGCCATTGACCGTTTCGATCATAGTAGCCAACAAGACCGACTTCATTAAAATTCTGTCGTTGTTGATTGATCCATTCTCCCGTTTTTTCATAATCAAAGCCGCTGGTGATCAGATGGTAATTCCCGACAGTGGCATAGTAGAGCGATTCGCTCAGTTGAGGTACCCAAGTCCAAAGGCTGTTCCAATCAAAACCTTGTGGATTTTCTTTTTGAAGTCGTTTTTTATCTTCAAAGCCCTTCTCGCGCGCAGCACGTTGTTGTTCAAGGATGCGTTCGTAAGAAATTGTATCTGGAAAACGCTCGATAATATTTTTCAAGGATCTCTGGTGGGCCTTGATTGCTAAATTCAAATCTTCTCGTTTCTGATTAAACGCGTTCTCTCCCTGCAAAGTTCCCCATTGATAAGACTTCGATAAGATCGTTTGGATATGATGTTCGGCCTGAAGGTAAGCGTAGCGAGTTCGCATTTCTTCTTCCAATTCCTCGGGAACCAGACCAGTTCTCTTCACCGCCTCCCAATCTTCAAACCGGTTATCGTATGCCCATCGGGCGAATTTCTTGATGTCTTCAAAAAGTTTTTTCTCAGTTTCCGTATTGATCCCAAATTCTGAGAAGTCCTCAGAAAGAAGATTCAGCCGATGCATCGCGACTTTGATTCTGCCTTCCAAGTAAGGAAGTTCTTTCTTCTTGGCTTCTTGTTCGTCTTCGGTACCACGAGAACCCATGGCTTCAAATACTCCCAGTTGCCAAGCATCTTGATGAAGCTGCCGGAGTAAGTTTGTTAACTGATGACTGGCGACAAGATATTTGAGACGTCTTTCGTCTAGCACTCCCTCAGGAATCAAACCGTTTGCTTTAATTTCCTCCCATCTGGCTTCAGGATGACCGGCAAGGTAGATCGCTAATTGCTTCGCTGTATCGTAAGCGGAATGAAGGTCACTACTGGCAATGCCTTGACCGTCTGATAGGTCCAATTCATTTCTGAGCTCTTGGAGACGAGCCTGAGCCTGACTCAACTGATGTTGAGCTCGACCCTCAAGTTCTGAGGGGATTTCACCACGCGCTTTATCCAAGAATCCTGCCTGCCACCCGGCACCGATGGCTTGAACTAAAAGAGCATCTGACTTCTTTGTTAGATAATAAGTCTTAACATGTTCTTCTGAAATATACTCGGTCAATCCCGCCTTTTTAATTTGATCCCATGTCGCTTGTGGATTTTGTTCAAACCAACTATCGGCTGCAAATTGGAGAAGTCTAGCCTGAAGGCTCATCCATATCTGAATCTGTTCCTCAAGAGGAACGCCAAGCTCTTGCCCTCTTTCAAAGGCTGCAGCCAGTTGAGCGGAAACATCATTCATTCGAAGTTTCCCGTCTTCTGGAATTACCAGCTCTCCGTTTTCATTAAATGCAAATAAATCCGCCGCTACTTCCGATAAATTTTGTGCCAGTTGAAGCTGTCTTTCGACACTTAAGATTTCTGATTGAATATTCTCGTTAGGTCCTTGAGCCGGATTTGATTCAGAGTCAGTCGCTTCATTCTGCTGTAGTTGAGGAAACTCTTGAAAAATTTGAAAAAGAGAATCTTCGAGAGTTGAACCACCATAACATTGGTGGGGAAGAGTCGTTTGCGATTCACCATGCGCGGTACCCATTGCCAAAATCAAGGCAACAGCTAAGGCAATAAATTCGGAAGGCGAGCGCTGCCAAAGGTACATATTTCTTAGTCTTTGCTAGCCGCATGCCATGAGACCATTGGATAAGTAATTGAAACTGTTTGCGATTCCTGTGCAGCTTGCCGTGCTAAGAAAAGATTTCGATCGGTATAAGGGTGATTTGCGAGGTTTCTGCTCCAGCGGAGAGCCGATCCTTTTCGCTAGGATCACAATTCGCGACTGGCTTCATGCCATTCTGATTCAGCCTGCTGCGATTAAATTCCTAAATAAGATCTGTCCCAGTCAAAAGCCTGCAATTTACTTGGTGCGGTGATGACTTTACTTCTTGCCGGAGTTATCTCGCAAATCTATTGTATCTATTGTCTCGTTAGATATTGACCCGTTAATCTGAGTGTACTCAGAATTTTGGAGTGAATTTATATTTAAGTCGATACCGTGCTCTTTAGCCTTATCTTTTTGCTCTTCCAAATAAAGAACTGATAAATTTAAATTACCGTCATATTCGCGTACATAACGACGCGTATTCTGTATGGCCTTGAAGGCAGCTCGAATCTCAGCAACGGCATCGCCCGACTTAATTTTTCGTGTATCCGCTTCACTCAATTTTCGAGGGTAGGCATTCAGGAAATTTCCAAGATCATCCGTTGTTGATCTCGTGAATGCATAAGTCTCGACCACTCGGGTTCTTGGAATCTTAACTTCCATGGTATGTGGATTGCCGGGCAAAAAAGTATTTTCCTGACTACTTCGAGTTTCATTCCATAATTCATTTTTCCATTCTGACTTCATTTCCCCTGTCTTTGGGTCGAGCGTGAATTGGCTATATTGATGAAGCACTCCCAGGACCTTATTTTGAAGTGTATCAATTTTTATTGTAACAATGCTGCCGTCTCCTCTTACGATCCGATAATACGCTTCTGGACTTTTGATTAAGGGATCTCGAATAAAAGTCACTCGATCTGAATTTGAGATACTAAAGAGCTTTAAGAAGTCTGCGTCTTGCGAAAGACCTTCTTCAAGTTTTCCGGCAGGAATGTTGATCTTGAATTTTGATGGCAGCGATTCTGAATCCTGTGCGCTAATTGTGTTATACGGAATACAAACTAGATAAAGAATAACCCAGATTTTTTTCATATTTTTTCCTTTTCAAATTTCAGTACACAGTAATTGCCCGTGCGACGGGCTTTGAATTTGTCACTGCAAATTGTACGCCAGAAAAATACAAAGGATATTCTTACCCTTAATTAGTCGTGTCTGAAAAAGTCGTAAGTGCTTGAAGTTTTTAGAGCATTTCTTCAAATGGGGTGATAAAAAAACACCAGGTGATCAGGGAATCCATTAAAAATCTGGAGTTTTTATGCGGCCACAAAG
>Ga0210019_1004374_pt1 | contig 12317 bp, 11 predicted proteins | sample CryGeyCG2114_020_2_FD_183969 | JGI IMG/M metagenome (GOLD analysis project Ga0210019, IMG submission 183969) | Groundwater microbial communities from aquifer - Crystal Geyser CG11_big_fil_rev_8/21/14_0.20 (SPAdes) (version 2) | ecosystem: Environmental > Aquatic > Deep subsurface > Groundwater ...
TGCTATAGCATCGAGAGCTTTTCTATTTTCATTTAAAACTTTTTCAGCTGAAAGAATACCATCATTTATAATTCTTGAAACTTCAGCGTCAATTTTAGTAGAAATCGTTTCTGAATATGCATCTTCACTTCTCTCTCCCCAATTTAATTTACCACCATCATTACCAAATGTCACAGGACCAATGATGTCTGACATTCCCCATCTCGTCACCATAGCACGAGCAAGATTCGTAGCCACCTGTAAATCACTTGAAGGACCTGTAGTAATATCACCAAAGATCATTTTTTCAGCAACATATCCACCGAGAGACATGGCAATGTCATCAATAAATTCTTTCTTAGACTGAAGTCTCCTTTCCTCAAGAGGTAACTTCAAAGTATATCCCCCAGCATTTCCTCGAGCAATAATAGATACTTTATGTACTGGATCAGCATTAGGCAACACAGAAGCAACTAGAGCATGCCCTGCTTCATGATATGCTGTAATTTCTTTTTCTTTTTTAGAAAGCAAATGACTTTTTCTTTCAGGTCCCAACATTACTTTTTCAATAGCACGAATCAAATCAAATTGAAAAACTTTTTTACGATTCTCGCGTGCTGCAAGTATTGCTCCTTCATTCATTAAAGAATATAAATCTGCACCTGAAAATCCAGGAGTTCTCTCTGCAATCAATTTCAAATTAATATCTTCTGCTAGCGGTTTTAATAATGCATGAATATTAAGAATCTCTTCACGATCAATACGATCTGGTAAATCAAGCATAACCTTTCTATCAAATCGTCCCGGACGAATGAGTGCAGGATCAAGTACATCTGGTCTATTTGTTGCAGCCATAACTATCACCTTCTCATTAGGTTCAAAACCATCCATTTCAACTAAAATCTGATTTAATGTCTGTTCACGTTCATCATTTCCTCCTCCAAAACCACCTCCACGAGTACGTCCTATAGCATCTATTTCATCCATAAATATAATAGCTGGCGCAGCCTTTTTTGCCATTTTAAATAAATCACGAACACGAGAAGCACCAACACCAACAAACATTTCCACAAACTCAGAACCTGAAAGATGAAAGAAAGGTACACCTGCTTCCCCTGCTACAGCACGTGCTAGTAATGTTTTACCGGTACCTGGAGCTCCAGTCAAAATAACTCCTTTTGGAATTCTTGCTCCAATATCTAAAAACTTTTTAGGATTCTTTAAGAAATCAACAATTTCTTTTAATTCTTCCTTTGCTTCTTTACATCCAGCAACATCTTTAAAAGTCACTTTATTGTTCTTATCATTCGGATCAGTAATGCGAGCTTTGGATTGTCCAAAGGAAAATGCTTGCATACCTGCACCCTTTACCTGACGTGAAAGATACCAAAAGAAAAATATTATAAAAATAATTGGGAGAAGAAATGGTAATATATTCACAATCCAATACCAGAAACCACTTTCATTTTTAACTTCTATACTAGTTGCAGATAAAGCTTCAGGCTTAACTCCATAATTAAAAAGAGTCTGAGAAAGAGAAGATTCTATTTCTTTTTTAGAAACTTTTACCGTATTATCTTTATATGTGACGGTTAATTTTTCCCCTTCAACTAAAATACTCTTAACTTCCCCTGCTGTGACATTTTTAGCCAAATCTGAAATAAAAACTTCTGTTGTACTTTCAGGAGATCCAGATATCACTAAATAAAGAGCTGTAATAATCATAAAAATCAAAATAGCTCCAAACATACTACCTGAAAATTTAGGTACTTCTTTACTCTTTTTTCCTTTATTCTTTTGATTTAAAAAATTAAAATCCATATGGAGATAATAGCACAAAAAATGCAAAAATAAAAATCGATAAAATAAAATATTGTATCGATTTAAGAATGGTTACTATAAAATTTTATCTTTTCAATAAAATCTTTAAAATTAAAAGGCTTTGCTATAAAATCTGTTGCTCCAAGTTCAAAACACTTTTGTATATGATTGTTTATCACAAGAGTTGTAACCACAATAATAGGCACATCTTTATAAGATGATAATGAACGAATTTTTTTTATCAATTCAAAACCACCTATTCCAGATACCATTAATTCAGTTAGAATTAGATCAAATTGTTGATTTTTAACTTTTTCAAGTACATTAAATCCATTTTCTAAAACAACCAAATACTCAATACCACTTTTCTTAAGGGCATAAGACAAAAAATACCTAGAATGCTCATCACTATCTATCAATAGTGTTTTAACATTTTTCATTGGATTTTTCCTTTTTTCTTTTTATTATAAAAAACTAAATTTATATAAAGACTATCATAAATAAAGAATAAAATCAAATATCCATATGAAATCTTTATATTTTTATATTTATGCTTACTCTACAAAACCAAATAAGTAATAGAATACGAAGCAGTGGAGATGGGGGAAATCGAATCCCCGTGCAGAAGGTTTTTGTAAAAAAATCTACATGTGTGGTACGTTTTTTATTTTAAATCAAAAAATTCTTAAACGAACAAAATATTTTTCAATCGATTCTCTTTAGTTTTCTAAAAAAGTCGAGACCCACTTTCCCCTATTCCGATAATATTATGCCTACTCTTATATATCAGAAATCTATAAGAAAGACACGAGCTTACGCTAAAGCGGAAACTCGAGCAAAAGCAAAGTCATTCATACCGAAGTATGGAGAGACTGCTGCTTTTACTTTAGAAGTCAATTTTGCAATTAACATTTGAACGAATTTTAACGAGATTACGTCCATTCTCGACATGCATTTTTACAAGTAGACCTACTGTCTATGCCTTGCATCCCCATATTTTATTTTCAACGTTCTTTGTATTCGCGTCTAATCTCCCGATCTGTATCACGTTTCTTTAGCATCTCACGTTTATCATATTTTTTCTTCCCTTTAACTAAAGCAATTTCTACTTTAATTTTTCTACCCTTATTATACACTGAAATTGGTATTATTGTCAAACTCTTATTCTTCTCACTGCCAGAAAGAGTGGCTATCTCTTTTTTTGTAAGTAAAAGTTTCTTATTTCTAAGTGGATCATAATCTTTTTCTGTATTATTTACCTGAAAAGGTGGAATATTAGAATTAATTAAAAATATCTCTCCTCCTCTCACAATAACGAAGGTACCCTCAAGAGACATTCTACCACTTCTTATAGACTTGACTTCAATACCCAAAAGCTCAATACCTGCTTCGTACTTTTCTAAAATTTCATAATCAAATTTCGCTTTTCTGTTTTCAGCATAATGAACCATATTTTAATTTTAGCATATATAACTTAAAAGAGCCGACTTTCGCTAAAATATAGTAGTGTTGACCGACCCTTTTTTATAAAAAGTTTTTTATGTTAAAATACAAACATGCCATTAAAGCCTGAATTAAATGTTTCTGGATATAGAGGAATTTGGGGGGAAAGTTTAAATGACGAAATAGTATCAAAATATACTAAAGCTTTTGTTTATTTTACAAAAGAAGAATCAAAAAAAGAAAATCCAACTATCTTAATTGGTAGAGATGGACGTGAAAGTGGTCCCAAAATACGAGAAATAATAATAAGAGAATTAAAAAATCTTGATATTAATTTTGTTGATGGAGATATAATGCCTACACCAACAGTTTTATTTTCCGTACGCAAACATAAATATGATGGTGCTATTATTATTACCGCATCTCATAATCCAATAGAATATAATGGTTTAAAATTTGTTAACAATAAAGCATTTTTTACCATAAAAGAGGAAGTTGAAAAAATAAAAAAATACGCGGAAGAAAATGCTGGAGGAAACTTTAGCAATGCTGTTTTGGAAACCCTTGGTAGGGAGGGCGGCGACGAACAGAGAAAATTTTCAGCAAAAAATTTTAGTGGTGACAAAAATAGCATGCTGAAGTTTCCTCCAACTTACGTTCCTAATTTCACAAAAGAACATGCAGATCAAATTTTAGCTAATGTAAATGTAAAAGCAATCCGTGCCAGAAAATTTAAGATAGCCGTAGATATGATAAATGCTTCTGCTTGTGTAATGGATCCTTATCTCTTTAAAAAACTTGGAGTAGAATTGATACCATTAAATAATATTCCAAATGGAAAATTCAGACATAGACCAGAACCACTAAAGGAAAATTTAAGTGACATAGAAAATCTAGTCAAAGAATCAAAAGCTGACCTTGGTTTTGTTCACGATCCTGATGCAGACAGGCTCGTAATAGTAAATGAAAATGGAGAAATTATTTCAGAAGAATATTCAGTAGTGTTTGGTGTAGAAAATATATTATCTAAAAATCACGGCAAGCCAATAGTAATAAATTTATCAACATCTCAAATGAGTGCTGACATTGCAAAAAAATATGGTAGTGAATGTTTTCGTTCAAAAATTGGTGAAGGATATGTTGTTGAAAAAATAATTTCTCGTAATGCAATTATTGGAGGTGAAGGAAATGGTGGAGTAATATACCCTACCATAAATACAGTACGTGATAGTTTTACAGGCCTATCTCTTATTCTTGAACTTCTTGCAGAAAGAAAACAAACAGTGAATGAATGTATTGCGACATTACCAAAATATTTTATTAAAAAAGACAAATGGCCAATAATAGGAAAAGATTTAAATGATATATATAAAAAATTAAAAACTCACTTTAATAATGCCAAAATAGATGAACAAGATGGCTTACGTCTTGATTTAGCTAATAACTCTTGGCTTCACCTTAGGCCATCAAATACAGAACCTATTATAAGGCTATTTGGTGAAGCTAAGGATAAAGATACAATAGAAGCTTTATTTAATGAAGCAAAGTTGACTTTAAACGATAAATAAGTTAAACTCTTCTTAGTTTAAAGTATTAATATATATCCAATTGCGAGAAAGAATAAACAACCAAATACGAGCAAAAGAACTTCGTCTTTTAGACAGTGAAGGTCAAAATCTAGGTGTTTTAAGTATAAAATATGCACTAGAACTAGCCCAAAGTAAAGGTTTAGATCTAATAGAAGTATCTCCTAATGCTCTCCCACCAATCGCTAAGATAATGAATTTTGGAAAATATCAATATGAGTTAAGTAAGAAATTAAAAAAAGCTAGAGCTGGATCAAAACCAACTGAAACCAAATCAATTCAAATAAAAATAGGCACTGGCGATCACGACCTAGGGCTTAAAGCCAAAGCTGCATCAAAATGGTTAAAAGAAGGACATAGAATTAAAGTTGAACTTTTCCTTGCTGGACGTACAAAATATATGGATGAAAAATTCCTTAAAGAAAGATTAGATAGAGTACTTCATTTGATTACAGAAGATTATAAAATAGCAGATTCCTATAAAAGAAATCCAAAAGGATTATTTATAACAATAGAAAAATCAAAATAGAAAAATATATGAATCCCGTTAGAATTTTACTTTCGGGAAAAGATTATCAAAAATTAATTAAAGTCACCTAATAATATTTAATAACTAAGTAAAATTAGTAAAACTTCTAAACGGGATGAAAGGAATGAAAACAAATAAATCATATTCAAAGAGATTAAAACTTACAAAAAATGGTAAGGTTATAGCTAATAAACCAGGTTTTAACCATTTTAATGCTAAACAATCAAGAAATACACAACTAGCTGGTAAAAAGGGCCAGAGTTTTTTAATAAAAAATAAACCAAAAAGTCACTTATTACCATTTAGTTAAAACTATTTATGACAAGAGTAAAAAAAGGAGTACATGCGTTAAAAAGAAGAAGAAGTGTATTAAAACAAACAAAAAGTTTTAGACATGGAAGAAGCACAAAAGAAAAACAAGCAAAAGAAGCTCTTCTTCATGCTGGAAATTATTCTTTTGCACACAGAAAAGATAAAAAATCACACAATAGGAAACTTTGGAATATCAAAATAAATGCCGGCGCACGTCCTCTTGGAATGTCTTATTCAAAACTTATAGGAGCATTAAAAAAGAAAAAAGTTTTATTAGATAGAAAGATATTATCTGACTTAGCAGAAAATCAACCATTAGTATTTGCTAGAGTTTTAGAAAATATAAAATAAATACAACTCCCTATAATCCCCCTTGTTAGGTGGTTTCTGTTTTGTTCCCCCTAACAAGGAGAGGTCAGAAGAAGTTATTTATTTTCGTTTATTTTATATTTTTTAGTAAGAATTATCAAATTTTCTATAAGCTTTTTAGGATCATCACCAAAAATAACTTTATCATTAGGACGATGACCTTTTGCAATTATATCTTCTAACTCTCCACTCATTTCCCATGGTCCTCTTAAGATACCTATAGGTTTATCATCTTCAAAAGCAACAGTAAATTCATGTATAGTACCTATGCGCCCACAGCCAAAAACAACAGCATCAGAAGAACGAGTAAGAATAAGATCACGTCCCGGATAACCAAAACCTGTATAAATAATCAAATCCATATAATCAAGAGGAAGTTTATATACTTCTACATGCTCTTTCTCAGAAGCTGCAGGAGAAAAACCAATTGATATTCCATTCTCTTCTTTTGCACCCATAGCTGCCCAAAACGGGAAACCAGTAGTCGCACCAGTCACAATAATTGCACCTTGCCGAGCAATCTCTTGCCCAAGTTCTTTTGCTTTATCTAATGTACCTGGACCAGAAAAACTAGTATCAGCTGCACCAGAGACACATATTTTTATTTGACTATGTCCATGTTTATTGTAAGGATTTGATAAATTAACTTCCATAATTTAATTATAACAACAAGCTAGGAGCACAAACAAGTTTACTTTTTATTTGTTTAATGTTTAAGTATTATTAATTAATATAAAATCTTAATATTTTAATCAAAGAGAAAGTAAAACGCTATCTCCTTGTGTAGGTGCAGATGCATCTAAAGCAAGATTATCCCTAATCCTCTGAACTAAAAACATTGAAGATTTCGGTTCACCCATAACTACAAAAACTTTCTTAACACTGTCTTGCATATTTTTTACAAAATTAAACAAACCATCACTATCTTTATGTCCAGAATATCCTAAAATAACTTCAACGTGAGCCTTCACATTCACCTCTTCTCCACCTATACGTATATTTTTTACACCTTCTTCTATTAAACGGCCAAGTGTATGAGTCGCCTGATATCCAGTAAGTAAAATAGTATTTTTAGTATCAGGTAAAAAATGTTTTTCATGATGTATGATACGTCCACCAGAAGACATACCAGACCCAGCAATAATTATTTTTGGATTTGGTGCTTCATTTATCATTTTTGATTCTTCAGAACGTAATGTAGAATGAAGTCCTGGAAAATCAAATAAATATTTATCTTCTGATAAAGCTTTTTTAGCTACATCATTAAAATAATCTTTAAATTGTTTAAAAATTTCAGTCAAACGAATAGCAAGCGGAGAATCAAAAAAAATAGGCATTATCGGTATGCGACTATTTTCAACTAAATCATTAAGCTCAAATAAAAGCTCCTGTGAACGTTCGAGAGAAAATGTAGGTATTATTAAGGTTCCTTTCCTTTTATAATTATCTTCAATAACTTTTTCTAGAAGTTTTTTTCTGTCATTTCTAGTTTCATGATTCCTATCTCCATAAACACTTTCCATTATTAAATAATCTGCGTCAGTAATCTTCTCAGTATTTGGCAATAATGGTGATGGAGAATTACCTAAATCTCCAGTAAAAACAATCTTCTTTCCATTATAAATAAATTCAATCATAGCTGAACCCAAAATATGTCCAGCGTCTTTAAAAGAAACTTCTAGGTTTGGAGTAATATTTATCTTTTCATGATATTCAAAAGATATCCATTGAGAAAATACTATTTTTATATTTTCCTCAGAATACATTTTACTTAAATCAAATTCTCTATTTTTAGATAAAATACCAGCAGTATCTTCCAGCATCGGCAAAGTCAATGCACGAGTAGGTCTAGTAGAATATATTTTTCCACGAAAACCTTCCTCAATTAGTTTTGGAATTCTCCCTATGTGGTCTATGTGAGAATGAGTTATAAAAAGAATATCTATCTCTTTTGGATCATATAAAAATGGTGACCAATTTATTTCATCAGCTAGCTCTGATCCTTGAGTAAGTCCACAATCAATTAAAATTTTCTTACCATCAATCTCAAAAAGAAAATTCGCTCCAGTAACAGAGCCTGTCCCTCCACAAAATGTTATTTTAGTAATACCTGACATTACTTAATTATATAGTATTTTTCTCAATATACATAATATATCTAAGAAAATAGAAAATAGAAAATAACCCACCAGATAAATCAAATAAAATATCAGATATAGTATCCAAAACATTAAAAATATTTTGAGTAGTATAACTATTAACGATATTCTCAAAAAATTCCCATAAAATACCTACCAATAAAACACAAAGAATAATCTTTAAAATTACTTTAATCCTAATCTCATTTAATTTAAAAAACCAGATAAAAATCAAACCAAGCCAAACTCCACCTAAAAAATGCATAGGCATATCAAGATACCATATTGATGAATACCAATAAAATTTCATCGCTAAATAATTTAACAAAAAAATAAAAAATATAAGTGAAACCAATCGTATTAAAAGTCTTTTGAAATCCATAAATTTAGTTTTTAAGATTTATAAAAAAGTTTTTAAAGTATTTTCTTAATAACTTTATGAACTTTATAACTTTCAACTACTATAGTATACGTTTTTAAGAAAAAATCTCCGCACTATGTGGAGAATTTTTCTTAGGGTTATTTCCGATGCATTACCATAGCTTAAAGCTAAGTGGGTACTAGACATAAAAGGCCAAAGCCAAACATGATCGAAGCTCCCATAAGATAGTGTTCTAGGTAATAATCGGAAATAACCCTACTAAAAGTATAGCAAGAGTCAAAAGATAAGCAACTAGACGAGAATGTTTTTTTGTTTTTGAATTATTCATCTACTCCAAAACGCTTATAGTCATAGATAGAATTTGTCCCAAACCAATGTTTAATCTCATGTTCAGCTTCTTCAGGTGTTTCAGAACAATGGACTATATTCATAACTGCACGTTTTTCTTTATTTGCAAGTGCGGGAGAATCTATTGAGAAATCTCCACGAATCGTCCCCATGTCTGCTTTATACGGCATCGTATCACCAGCAATTTTACGGACAACATCAACAGCATGCACTCCTTGAACAATCATCTTCACAACTGGAGCACTCATCATAAAATCAATAACCCACTTACGAACTTCTGGGCCAATTTTTGATGTATCATTTGTACCAAAATCAGAAATTAAATCATAACCATATTTTTCATAAGTCGCTTTTGTCTTTTCTCCTAAACGAGTAATCCACTCTTCTTTCTTAGGATAGTGGTTATCCATTTGATCATATAAAGGTTGGAACATCTCAAGAGCAACAATCTTTAAATCACGTTGTTCAAAACGTTTTATAATTTCTCCTATAAGCCCCTTCCGTATTCCATCTGGTTTTATCATTACATATGTCTGTTCCTCTTTTGGATGTTTCATATTTCTTATTTAAAAAATAAAATTATAATAACCTATCTTAGCAGATTTTAAGAAATTATTCAAATCATTGCATAGAAGAATATCTAGACATTATCTCTGTTTCTACTTCTTCCCTATCACGTCCAAATTTCATATATGAAAGTTGTTTCAAATTATCTACAATTTCTTTATTACCTTCTTCTGGAGCCAATGTTTTTATATTAAAAGGTTTAGTCGGCTGACCATTTACTAACATACTCATATATGCGTTATAATTATCTAATTTACTTATATCTTGAGCATTAAATATAGGTTTAAACTTTGGTTCTAAAAATGTAGCATCCTCGGTTCCCACACGAAACACAGCCATAGAACCAACGTTACCAAAAACTGCATTTTTTATATTTTCTTCAAGCTGGGTGATATATTGGTGCGCAATATTTAAAGAAAGTCTATATTTTCGAGCTTCAGATAAAATAGAAGCGATAGAATCAGTGGTCACATTTTGAAACTCATCAATATAAAGATAAAAATCATTAATGGGTTTACCAAACATATCCACTCTTGAAAGTGCAGCCATCTGTATTTTTCCTACAAGCACGAGACCAATCAAATTTGCATTTATATCTCCAAGTCGTCCTTTCGAAAGATTAACTAGAAGAATTTTTTTCTCATCCATTATTTTCCTAAAATTAAATACAGAATTCTGTTGAAGTACCACAGGACGCATAATATCGTTTGAGATAAAATTATCAAATTTTGAAGAAATATATGGCACAAAGTTTGCAAGAGATTGATCTCCGCTTGTTTGCTCGGCAGAAATCCAAAATTGTTTAATAATAGGGTTCTTACACTTAGCAAGTTTCATATCACGAAATTCTTTATCAGCCAAAACACGAGTAATCTCAAGTAAAGTAGAACCTGATTCTGGATCCTCCATTACTAAAAACGCACTATTCCTAAAATATTGTTCAAACATAGCACCACCTCCCACTTTCATATCAAAAAGTTTATTAAAAATTCCCATCATTTCATTTACAACAAAAGTCTTTTGCTCTGGATATTTTGGGTCATATTCAAGCATATTTAATCCCATTGGTCGCATCGTATAAGCAGGGTCAAAATAAATAACATCATCAATTCTTTCTTTTGGAATACGAGACAAAATAGTTTGAATATCTGTACCATGTGGATCAATATAACAACATCCATCACCATTTTTTATATCTTGCGTAATCATATTTAGCATAATATTTGTCTTACCCGTTCCCGTCTGTCCAATAACATAAAAATGTCTCATACGATCTTCTCTCGACATATGAATCATTGTATCTTTACCTCTGTAACTATTTACCCCTAAAATTATTCCATCTTGGCCTATTTCAAGTGGTGCAGGAGCAATACCAGCTCTCGCCTCTTTTAATTGAGGCTGACTTCCGATACCGACTGGGAAATGAAATACTGAAGAAAGTTCTTTTAAATTCATTGGTAATATTTTATCTTCTGAAAATGTACGATATGAGAAATCATGAAAAAGTCTCTTTAAATCGCTACCATAAAATTTCTCAAAAATAAGAGAATTACTGGCAGGTTCAGTAAATTGATTAAAAGAAGATTCTATATCATCTAAAATAGCATCTGCCCTTTCTTTTGTATTTGCAGAAGCAATAATACGAATGTTTGCTTTCATAATAGTACTCTTCATCTTATTTCCTATCTTTTCTATTGCTCCTTCATCTACTGCCCTCCTACCTTTTACATATTTTTCTTCTGGTTTTTCTTCTTTTTTCTTTACTCCAAAAATTAAACTTTTCGAAACTTTTAAAAATGCACGATTAAATTTATAGAAATTATCTGCGGCATGTTTTACAGATGTACCACTCTTTACATCATCTAAAATAATATGAAATTCATTAATAAACTTTTCTCCAGCTGGAGCCACAACGAGTTGTATAGCTGCACCTTCACCTTGTGTTTTTAATTTAGAAAAAACATTAAGTATTATATTCATTGGATCATGCTCTATTTGGTCATAAGTTTTTATTGGTAAGACTCCACGTTCAGTAAAACTAGCATAAGCACCAGCAGATGCACCTTTTTCATTAAAAATATTATAATCTTCTTTTACTTCATGAACTTTTGCATCATGATAAAAAGAAAGTACTTGTTTTTCAAATAATGAAATATATTTATTTGGTATTGCAGCAAAAATAATCACCTCATCTGACACTACATCGAGTGCTACTTCTAATGTAAAATAATTTTCTTTTTCATTATTTTTTCCTTCTGAAATAGATTGCATACCAGCATAGAATTGTTCCATTGCACCTATAAATTCTTTAAAACCTTTTTCTTTGTCTCCCTCTTCCTTTGGTGGAGGTAACGTAATTTCAAAAAGGGTCATATTAAGAGATTTATATAAAGGAGTTCCTTCTTTTAAATCAAAAACTTGTCCTGTTTTAAAATATTGAATTAATATTCTATGAAAATCATCATCTATGTGTGGATTTGCCATTGCTTCTACTATAGACAATGCATTACGGACACCTTTAGTAATGACAATACCCAAAAGCTCTTCCATTATAGTATCGTGTAATTCTGGTTTTAATTGTAAAACAATAGCATCAGTTTCTTTCTTATTTAAGATATTATCTTTATGTATAACTTGTTCAACAGGCTTCTCTTTGTATTCTCCAATAATATCTCTAACAGCATTTTCATTCGCATGTTCAAAGTGCCCAGTATCAATAAGTTCTTGTTCTTTTTTTGCCACATGTGCACGCAAATAATTAAGCTCCTCTTCTGGAGTCTTAAACTTTGGCATCTCACTTAAAAATGATCCTTCCATGTATTAATATTATACAACAAAAAATT
>Ga0210019_1004377_pt1 | contig 12314 bp, 7 predicted proteins | sample CryGeyCG2114_020_2_FD_183969 | JGI IMG/M metagenome (GOLD analysis project Ga0210019, IMG submission 183969) | Groundwater microbial communities from aquifer - Crystal Geyser CG11_big_fil_rev_8/21/14_0.20 (SPAdes) (version 2) | ecosystem: Environmental > Aquatic > Deep subsurface > Groundwater ...
GCGGTGCACCAACTCGCCGGCGGGCAGTGTCAGCAATTCTTCCGGCTTGAGCGTGTCGGCGATCTGCGTCGCCCGACCCCATGCATCTTCGTCCTGCGCTTCCTGTTCCGGCAGCTTTTGCAGCAGCATGCCGCCGGCGCTCACGCCGTCCGCCGCCAGCCACAGGCGCGTTTCCAGTTGTTCCGAGCGGGTCATGTAGTTCTGCAATATCTCGGCGATGCTGTCGCCTTCCAGCGCGACGATGCCCTGATAGGCCTGGTTGCCGTCCTTGGGATCGAGGGTGATGACGAAGCGGCCGTCTCCCACCAGATCCTGCAGGCTGCCGTGTGTCAGCTCGCCCTCCCACTTGGAGGTGGCGCGCAGTTCCAGATCACCGGAGCATTCCACCACCAGCAATTTGACCGCGCCCTTGCCGTGGATCTGCAGCACAAGAGAGCCTTTCAGCTTGAGCGTGGCCGCCAGCAGCACGGCGGCGGCGCACAGCTCGCCCATCATGTCGCGCAATATTTGGGGGTAGTCGTGGCGTTCGATCACGTTCAGCCAGACACGGTCGAGACGCACGATCTCGCCGCGCAGAGGCAGGTGTTCAAACAGGAAACGGCGCAGGGAATCGGTCGGTGTATTCATGGCGGGCGATGATAGCACGCGACCGCAACCGCCTTATCGCGCGGGGCACAGACGGCCGGCGCGATCCTGCGTCGGCGGATGGCTGGCGAGGTAATCCAGCACGCTGCCGCCTTCCGCCTTGGCGGCAGACTGCCGGGCGGCATGGGACGCTTCCAGCTTGTCCAGCATGTCGGTCAGCAGGCAGGGCGACAAGCCGTTCAGGCGCAGTGTGCGCGCGGCGTATTCGTCGGATTCGCGTTCCATGTCGCGCGAATAACTGGCCTGCACCACCATTGCCGGCACCGTTGCCAGAATGGTGCTGATATCGCCCATGTACCAGGTCATCACCAGACCGACCGCCGAGCTTTGCAGCGCCATGCGCAGCGCGTGGCGCTGCTCGACATGGCCGCGCTCGTGCGCCAGCACCGCCAGGATCTCGTTGTCGTTCCGCGTCAGCGCCACCAGTTCGTCCAGTATGACGATGCTGCCGTCGGGCAGGGCAAAGGCGTTCGCGCCGATCTTTGGCGCGCTGAAGAGGCCGGCAATCGCTGCCGCGCCGAGCAGCACGCCGAGCGCCTTCAGATACAGGCTGTAGAACGCGCCGGCGGTGGCGTCGAAACGGAAGAAGGTGTCGCCGAAGCGGCTGTTGTTGTGCTGGTACTGTTTGATCTTGTAGTGCGTGAACGGCGCCAGCAGGTACAGGGTCAGCACGGTCAGGATCGGCAGCAGCAGGAACACCGTGTAAGCCGCGCCGTCGCCGCCGGCAAAGCCGAAACGCAAACCGCGGTAGCTGCTGTTGTACAGCTTGAAACGCAGCGAGCGCACGATCAGCCAGGGCATCACCGCGGCAATCAGAAAAGCGATCAGGATACCGAGCAGCGGATTGGCGTGCCCGCCAGGGTATAGACCAGGAACAGGGCAAACGCGATCAGGCGCCCCTTCAAAATCGCGATGGGTGTGCCGTGGTATTCAAAACTCGCCCCGGCCAGAAGCGTGTTGCGGTAGAAATAGTGCAGCCGGCGCACCTTGGCCCAGGCGCTGTAGATGCCCAGCGTGAGGATGGTCAGCAGCAGATTGACGATCCATATCCTGAAATATTCCCAGCCCTCGCCGGTGAACTCGAATGGGTGTTCCTGTGCTTGTGGTTGCATGACCTCTCCTGTTCGGAATCGCACCTCCTCCGCGGAAGGCACGCGCACTATAACGACGATGGAGGGAAATGCAAAACCGGCGGCGGGCCGCCATGTCGGGTTCAAACCCGATCCACACCGCTCTGCGTGGGTCGGACTTCAGTCCGACAAAAGAACAGGGCAGCCGGAGCTGCCCTTTCTCCATCGCCTGATTGATGCCGATCAGTCATCCCATTCCGGGAAGTTGGGGATGCGCACGGTGTCCTCGTCATACACGCCCTCCTTCGCCCGCGTGTGGCAGGCATCGCAGTAGCTCAACGATTTCACATCCCGGTTGCCCTTGATCATCTTCTCTGGAATTTCGTGGTGCTTGCGCTGGATGTAGCGCACCTCGGTGATGCGCAACGGCGCTTCGTTTTCAGTTGCCACAGCGATCTTGCGCGCGCGTTTGTAATATGACTTGTCCGCCGCATTCTCCAGCGCAAAGGTTCGGACTTCTTTCAGCGTGTTGGCATCCAGTTCGGCGTTATCGCCGAAGTGATCGGCCAGCGCTTTTTCGTTCAGCAGTTTTTCCCACGACTTGCCCGGCAACAGGCCGGGTTGGTAAGCGAAGTGGCAAGCGCCGCATTCTTCCTGCCAGGTTTGATTGCTGACCGGATTGATTTCCTTCTGGCGCAGGGGATTGGCCAGCCAGCTCCAGAAATCTTCCTCCGCCTGCGCCGGACTCACCACCACGGCCAGCACAGCCAGCAACAGCATCGCATTGAATTTAATTTGCATCGTTCTTCTCCCGAATCATTGCGCCAGCAGGAACGTGAGGAAATCCGCCTTTTCCTGTGCCGTGCATTCACGCCCCCACGCATCAAGGCAGTTGCGCTTGAACCATTTCTCCATCTTTTTCACGCTGGTGAAACGCTCCGGATTGACGCGCGCCGACATCGGGCCGATGGTCTTGCCGGTGACATGGTGCTTGCCCTCCCTTGAAAGATCGCTGGTGTGGCAGGTCGAACAGGACATCTTTTCATCCTTCACCAGCACTTCGCGGTTCCAATCCTGTTTGGCCTTGGCCGGGTCGGCCTTGCCCGCACCGTCCGTCTGATATTTTTGCAGCAGTGCGTCGCTCTCGGGCGAGGCGAATACCGCCGGCGACAGCAGTATGCCCAGCGCACAACCCATCACAAGAATCTTTTTCATCTGTTTTCCTTTTACCAGGTCAGTTTGATGCCGACGATCATGCCGAGCGCACCCAGTTCGGCGATGCCGGCATGGCTCACCGGCGTGCTTGAATGGGCGGATTTGTTCACCGCATAGGCCATCAGCGCCGCCCCCGTCACACCAAGGAGGATATGCAGATTATCGGGATCGGTCAGTCCGTCTTCCAGCGCGAAGTCATCCCAGTGGGTGATCAGACCGGAAGCGATGGTCGCCGCTGCCAGCGCGACAGTAGCCTTGGCCAGTTTGGCATGCGTGCCGTTGGTCTCGCGCGGCGTGCCGGGTGCTGCATGCTCATCCTCCGGTGCGGTCATCGCCGTCAGTGCCGCCGTGGCGATGGTCGCCAGACCCAGCGTCAGGTGGACGTTGCTGCCCGAGAACAGGGGCGGATCGAACGGCTCCTGTTTGGCGGGCGCGGCGGCGGCAGCTTGCTCACGTGTCACCCCGCTGTCGTTCGCGGCCAGCAGCAGTGGCTGCGCGCGCTGTGCGTAAGCCTGTGCCGGGGTGGCCAAATCGAATGCCACTTCCTGCGCGGCTGCCAGTCCTGCACAAGCCAGCAGGGCCAAACCCGCCAAAATCCTTTTTGTACATCGATCCATCTGCAATCTGCCTCCCCGAAAAAATCCAGACCCGCCGGGCTGAAGCCCGACCCACACATCACCCCGCGCATACCAGGCCGGGCTCCGATTCGCATCCGGCGCCAAAGTTCAACCACCCATCGACTTTTCGTCAACCGCCTTTTTCATGCCCGTCACCATCGCGCGCACCAGATTTTCCTGGTGCCGGATACTGCCCTGCAGCACCCCCAACAGATGCAGCGAAATCAGCACCAATGCGACATTGACCAGCCAGTCGTGTGCGTGCCGAAAAAAATAGGCCGTGTCATCGCTCACCGCATTGGCCAGGAACAGCAACGGGCCGTCGAAATCGATCGCCGCCTGCACGAGCAGGCCGCTGATGAAAATGGCAACGAGCACTGCCAGCAGGGCGAACACCATCAGCGCCCCGGCCGGATTGTGGCCGTAATAATGCAGCGGCCGACCGCCGCGCAGCGAGCGGACATAGACCAGTGTCTCGGGCACGGAAAAGATGAACGAGCGGAAGCGCGCGTAGGGTGTGCCAACAAAGCCCCAGACGACGCGGAAAAGCAACAGCGCGATCAGCGCATAGCCGAGCCAGACATGAATGACGGCCAGATGCACTTCGGCCGTGAGATACGCCAGCGCAAAGCCGGTCACCAGCAGCCAGTGAAACAGCCTCACCGGCACATCCCATACCCTGACTTGCGCGATTGCAGTGTTCATCGTTTGCCACCGGAAAAAACGGGCGCGATTGTATCCGGTATTGGCGACTTGCCAAGTTGACAGGGGGATGAATCTGCACTAGGGGCCATGGCTATCCAATGGCGAAATCCATCCGCAGGAAGGAAGCAAACAAGGGAAAGCAAAAACTGGGGAGCAGTCAACCCCGGCTACACACCGGGTTCCAGCGCAGTCCCCTGCGGCAACAGCGCCTCGAATTCAGCCAGCGGCACCGGCTTGCTGAACAGATAACCCTGAAAACTGCCGCAGCCGAAACGATGCAGCAACTGGAATTGAGCCTCGGTTTCCACCCCCTCCGCGATGATATCCAGCTCGAAGTTCATGGCGAGATCGACGATGGCCATCACCATCACCCGGTCCGCCTGGTCATTGCTGATCTGGCGCACAAAAGACTGGTCGATCTTGAGCTGATCCAGCGGCAGGCGTTTCAGATAAGTGAGCGAGGAATAACCGGTACCGAAATCGTCCATTGCAAAGCGCACGCCAAAGTCCTTCAGCGCCCGCATCTTGCAGATCGACTCCTCAATATCTTCCAGCACCACGCTTTCGGTGAGTTCGAGTTTGAGCAGCAGCGGGTTGATGGCATGGTGCCGCACCGCCAGCATGACCTTTTCGACGAAATCGGTCTGCGCAAACTGTCTGGCGCTGACATTCACCGACAGGGTCAAATCGCGCAAGACAGGATGGGGCTGCCACGCCTTGATCTGGGCGCAGGCCGTCTCCAGCACCCATTGCCCGATGGGCAGGATCATGCCGGTCTCCTCCGCCAGCGTGATGAATTCTCCGGGCGCCACCAACCCGCGCCGCGGATGTTGCCAGCGCAACAAGACCTCTGCGCCCTGCACCTTCCTGCCGGCATCGACTTGCACCTGATAGAAAAGTCGAAGTTGGCCCGACTCGACCGCGCTGCGCAACTCGTTCTCCAGACCGGCGCGTTGCTCGATAGCGGCCTGCATCGCGGGGTCAAAGAAACGGATCGTGTCACGCCCGGCCTGCTTGGCCTCATACATCGCCATATAGGCCCGCTTGAGCAGGATATCGATATCCTGCTGGCGGTCGCAGAACACCGTCACCCCGATGCTGGAGGAGCAATGATGCTCGATCACCTCGCCACCGTCTCCGGTGAGCAGATAGGGCTCTGCCAGCGCCGAACGAATCTTTTCAGCCACCATCTCGGCCTGGATGACAGCCGTTTCCAGGCTGTCCGACAAGGTCTCCAGCATGACGAGAAACTCGTCGCCCCCCAGGCGGGCCGCTGTATCCTGCTGGCGGATGCTGGACAGGATGCGGCGCGCGACTTCGCACAACAACTGGTCGCCCTTCGCGTGGCCGTGCAGATCGTTGAGTTTTTTGAAATTATCAAGGTCAAGGAAGATCAGCGCGCCGCATTGACCGCTGCGCACGTTGGCAAGCAGCGCCTGGCGCAGGCGGTCGAGCATCAGCCGCCGGTTGGCCAGATGGGTTAGCGGGTCATAGAAAGCCATATCCTGCAATCGTGATTCCAGCTCCTGACGCTCGGTGATGTCGTGCACGATGGAAAACAGCAGGGTGCGACCAGCCATCACCACCGGCGACGAATGGACCTCCACCGTGCGCACGCCGCCGTCGGCAAGCCGGTGCGGGAACACAAAATAGTTGCGCTCCTCGTGCATCGCCTTGCTGCGTTCAGCGGAAATCTCCTGCGGCGACATCATGTTGATTTCGGCGATATTCATGCTGCGCAAACGCGCTTCCGGATAACCATAGAAGGCGGCTGCCGCGTGGTTGGCATTGACGATGGCGCCCTCTGCCGGTTCGATCAGCAACATGGGCGAGGCATGATGCTCGAACATCGAACGGAACCGGTTTTCGCTCTGCTGCAACTCGCGCGTGCGCACCTCAACCTTGCGTTCCAACCGTTCATTGCTGCGTGCCATCACGCGCGCCATCCGTTCACGCCTGTGCTGGAGCAGGAGCAGATTACGATTCACCCGGCGGAGATGGACCAGGACGGCGATTACCAGCAACAGAATCAGCAACGCAGCGGCGATCAGTTCCAGCGCGTATTGGCGCGCCACATCGCGCAGTCTGAATTCCCGGTTGGGCTGATCCAGGTATTGCAGGCGCTGCATGATCGCCTCCGCCGCCGCGTAGTTGCCGGCGGGCGCGAAGGCGTAATAATTTCCCTGCACGGCAGCCCGCTCATCCGGGTGAATCTGCAACAAGGCCAGTGTTACTTTTTTCACCACAGCCTCGCTGACGCGTGCGGTCGCCACAAACGGCCACTCCGGATAAAGATCGGTCGAGACCCTCTGCGGAAAGACACCGGCCGGCTGCGGATTGAGCAGCTTGATCCGCGCCAGATCGAGCTTGCCTTCGCGCGCCATGCTTTCCAGAATGCCGCTGCGCACGAATCCCGCATCGGCCCTGCCCGCAAGCACTTCCCGCACCACTTTGTCTTGCGGCATGCCGGTGTAGGGGGTGCCCGCCAGTTCGCCAATATCGATGCCGGTTTGATACAGTTCCCAGCGCTGCATCAGAAATCCGCCGAACGATTCGGCGAAAGGGGCGGCGACTGTCTTGCCGCGCAGATCTTGCAGTTCATCGATGTCCGCACGGTCGGCGCGGGTGAAGATGACACCGCCGAACTGGCTCACCGGATGTCCCTCGGCCAGCGGCATCAAGGTGGCGATGGCAGACAATCTTTGGTCGAGCCGGCGGGCAAGGTAGAACTCCGGATTGACCAGCACGAAATCGAAGCGCTGCTTTTTCATCGCCTGCAGGAAGTCGTCGTAAAACATCGCGTCGAGACTGAAATGTGCGCCGCTTACTTTGCGGTTCAACTGATCGACCGTTGGTTGCCACTGCCGGCGCGTCTGTTCGAGATCGCGGAAGGCCAGCACGCCGACGCGCAATTCCCGAACCTGTGCCAGCGCGTGAGACACCGCACCGGTCAACAACAGGGCAGCCAGCAACGAGACGAACAAACGGTGCCAGTTCATCCGGCAACTCTCCCCGTTTTCTGCAGAAACTGCGCCGCCTCATCCGCCGGCACCGGTTGACTGAACAGATAGCCCTGGTATTCCTCGCAGCGCAGTTCGCGAATGAATTCGAGTTGTTCCATCGTCTCCACCCCTTCGGCCACCACTTTCATGCCGAGCGCATGCGCCATCGCGGCGGTCGCAGTGACGATGCTGCGGTCGTTCAGGTCGGTGGCGATATCGCGCACGAAGGACTGGTCGATCTTCAGGGTCTGCATCGGCAATTGCTTGAGACGGCTCAAAGACGAATAGCCGGTGCCGAAATCGTCCAGCGCCAGATTGAACCCGGCCGCATGCAAACGTCCAAGCAGGGCCGCGCTGTCGGTTTCCGCCTGCATCAGCAAACTCTCGGTCAGTTCCAGCTCAATGTGGCGGGTATCCAGCCCGGCCTCTTGCAAGATGCGCTCGATCTGTCCGATGAATCCGGGTTCGCGGAATTGGGCGGCGGAAAGATTCACCGCCACCGGCACGATGCGGTAGCCCTGCGATTGCCACATGCGCTGTTGCAGCACGGCCTGGCGCAACACCCAATCGCCGATGCGATGGATCAGACCGCACTGTTCGGCCACCGGAATGAACACCGCCGGAGAGATGAAACCGAATTTCGGATGATGCCAGCGCAACAGCGCCTCCAACCCCACCACACGTTCTTCCGCCAGCGCGACCTTGGGCTGGTAATACAGTATGAATTGCTGCTGCTCGATGGCACCGCGCAGGTCGTTTTCCAGCCGCTGCCGTTCCACCGCCTTGTGATTCATCGCTTCTTCGTAAAAAGCAAAACGGTTGCGCCCGCTATCCTTGGCGCGATACATCGCCAGGTCGGCGTTGCGCATCAACTCGACCTTGTTCGCGCCGTCATGCGGGAACAGGCTGATGCCGATGCTGGCGGCGATATGCACGACATGGCCGCCAACCTCGAAACCGTCGGCCAGCACGGCAAGCATTTTTTCCGCCACGAAACTGGCTTCGGCCTCGCCGCTGATCTCGGTGAGCAGGGCGATGAATTCATCCCCGCCCAGACGCGCAATCGTGTCGGTGCGGCGCAGACAGAGTTTGAGCCGCTCCGCCACCTGTTGCAGTAAACCGTCGCCGACATCATGCCCGAGCGAATCGTTGATGTTCTTGAAATGATCGAGATCGATGAACAGCATCGCCAGCAGGCTCTGATGCCGCTGCGCCTGTGCAATGCCCTGCTCGATGCGGTCGGCCAACAGATTGCGGTTGGGCAAGCCGGTCAGCGTGTCGTAACTCGCCAGCCGCTCCATCTGCGCTTCTTCCTGCTTGCGTTCGGTGATGTCGATGAAGAGGGCAATGTGGTGGGTCAGTTTGCCCTGCGCGTCGGTCACATTGCTGATCGAGAGCCATTCGGGAAACACCTCGCCGCTTTTGCGCCGGTTCCAGATCTCGCCGCGCCAACGGTTGTTCGCCAGCAATTGTTGCCACATCCCGTGGTAGAACTGCGGCGACTGCCGCCCGCTGCTCAGCAGGCGCGGATTGTGTCCGAGCACCTCTTCGCTTTGATAACCGGTGATCCGGGTGAAGGCGGCGTTAACCTGCAAAATGCGGTTTTCCGCGTCGGTGATCATGATCGCCTCATTGCTCTGCCCGAACACCTGGGCCGCCAGTTGCAAGCCCGCCTCCGCCTCCCGCCGTTGTGCAATCTCGCCGGTCAGGCTGGCCACCATCGCGTGGATGGCGCGGCTCAAATGCGCCACTTCGTCGTCGCCCGGTTGCGAGGGCACAGCATATTTCAGATCGCCCGCGGCGATGCGGTCAGCAGCCAGGCTGATGCGCCGGATTGGCAGGGCAATGCGTCCTGCCAGAAACCAGGAGAGCCAGGCGAAAAACAGGCCGACCAGCGCGCCGGCAATCAGAATGTGGCGCTGCAAGGCGCGCGCCGGGGCGAAGGCGGTGGCGATGTCCTCGCGCACCACCGTCGTCCAGCCAAACCCCGCGTAGTCGCGGTAACCCGAGGAACTGGCATGACCCACCAGATAGGTCTTGCCGTCGCTGAAGCGCTCGATGTGGTAACCCGTTTGATTTCCGGCGCGATAGTGGCGCATCATTTTCGGCGCCAATTGATCAAACTCGCTCCAGGCAGGCGCATCACCCGACAATACCTTGCCGTCGCGGCTCAACAGGAAGATGTCCTGCCCCGGCGTGCGCGCGCTGTCGAGCGCTTCAGCCGCCCAACTCCAGTAGATGTGCCCGCACAGCACGCCCAGCAGATTGTTCTGGTGGTCGAACACAGGGGAAGCAACATCCACCAGATAAAAGGTCTCACCGCTCGGGTTCGGCAACAGCTTGGCCAGCAGCATGGCATCGTGCACGTCGCCGATGTAGTCGCCCTTGCGCCCTTCGGTGCACCACGGTCGCTTGGACAGGTTCTTGCCTTCCAGATAGCCGCCGGTGCCGACCAGCCCGATCCCGTTGGTGTCGCAAAATCCGATCCATGCGTAGGCGTCGAAATTGGTCTGCAGGCGTTCCATGAGTTCGCGCTTGCGCGCCACCGCCACATTGGGATCGCGCATCTCGTCCAACCGTGCCGCATTGCGGATCTCGCGGCTGCGTTCGTACATGCCGCGGTCCAGTACATCCAGCGCATTCTGCGCGCGGCGCACGAAGGCCTCGCCCTCGCGCTGTTCGATCTGCTGGCGGCTGGCCTCTGCCGCATAAAAACTAATCGCGGTGGTCACTAGCAACACGATGGCACCGGTGGCGAGGCCGATCTCGGCACGCAGACTGCGGCGCGGATCAACGCGTTTGAGACAGTGTTTCATTTTGCCTCCCGCAGGCGGCTTTCAAAATCAACCAGCGGCATCGGCTTGCCAAAAAAATAACCCTGATACGCATGGCAGCCGCGCAGGTTGAGGAATTGTTCCTGCTCCACCGTCTCCACGCCCTCGGCAATCACGTTCAGGCCCAGCGCTTCGGTCATGGCGATGATGGTCTGCACGATGGCGACATCATTGGGGTCGCTGGCGATATCGCGCACAAAACTCTGGTCGATCTTGATCTGGTCCAGCGGCAGGCGCTTCAGGTATTGCAGCGAGGAATAGCCGGTGCCGAAATCGTCCATCGAGAAACTGATGCCGAGCAGTTTCAGCTCGCGCATTTTCTCAATGGTTTCTTCGACGTTCTCCAGCACCGTGCTTTCGGTCAGCTCCAGCTTCAGGCGGGACGGCTTGACGCCGGTCTCGAGCAGAATGCGCTGCACAAGCGGCACGAATTCGGCGGTGCGGAACTGGCGCGCGCTGACGTTCACGGCCAGGGTCAGATCACAGGTCTGCGCATCCTGCTGCCAGGCTTTGAGTTGCAGGCAAGCCTCGCGCAGCGCCCAACTGCCCATCGCCACGATCTGCCCCGTCTCTTCGGCCAGCGGAATGAACTCGGCGGGGGACACCAGCCCGCGCTGCGGGTGCTGCCAGCGCATCAGCACTTCGGCACCGAGTGGGCGGTGCCGGGCATCCACCTGCAACTGGTAATACAGACGCAGTTGATCGCCGGCCAGGGCGCGCTCCAGCTCGTTCTCCAGTTCGAGCCGTGCATCGATGATCGCCTGCATCCCGGGATCATAGAAACGGATGGTGTTGCGTCCCGCCTGTTTGGCCTGATACATGGCGATATCCGCGTATTTGAACAGCGACTCGATATTCTCGCCATGCCCGCGCAGCATCACGACCCCGATGCTGGGTGAAATGTGATGCGCATATTCGCCGAGCTGATAGGGTTCGTTCAGCGCGCTGCGGATCTTTTCCGCCACCGATTCGGCTCGTTCCGCCGCCTCCTGCGGCGAAGTACTCAAACCGTCCAACATCAGCACGAATTCGTCGCCCCCCCAGCGCGCCACGGTATCGCCTTCGCGCACGCAGGTCTGCAAGCGGCGCGCCACTTCGCGCAACAACCGGTCGCCGGCATCATGCCCCTTGGAGTCGTTGAGTTTCTTGAAATTGTCCAGATCGAGCAGGATCAGCGCCGCGTGCTGCCCGCTGCGCGCGCTGACCGCCATCGATTGCAGCACCCGCTCCTGCAACAGACGCCGATTCGGCAGATGGGTCAGCACGTCGTAAAACGCCAGTCGATGGATGTGCCGTTCTTTTTCGCGGCGCTCGGAGATGTCGAGGAAGGTGGCCACCGCACCGACGACTGTTCCATCCTTGAGGGTGGCATGCGACCAGTATTCGACCGGCAACGCCACGCCATCCTTGCGCCAAAAGACTTCGTTATCAGAATGCGCGGAGCGGTTCAGCCTGAACGCCTGATACATGAGGCATTCGGAAGCCGGATAGGGTTTGCCGTCGGCATGCGAATGATGGATCAGGGTGTGGATATGCTTTCCCAGCACCTCTTCCGGGCGATCAAAACCCAGGATGCGCAGGAACGCGGCGTTGACAAAGGTGCAGTTGCCCTGCATGTCCACGCCGTACATGCCTTCCGCCATCGAATCGAGCAGCCGTTGCAGGTGATCCTGCGAATCTTGCAGCGCCTGCTGCGCCGCGCGGCGCTCGCGGATGTCGCGGCAGGAACCAAAGACGCGGGCGTTGGGCAACAGCGCCGCGTTCAGCTCGAACGGAATCTTGTCGCCGTCGCGGGTCAGCAGGCGAATCTCGAACACATGCCGCCCGGGAACGCTCACGATCTGCTTGCCAACCTCGCGGTAGCGTTCGCGCCAATCCGCCGGCACCAGGTCGAAAGCAGACATCGCGTACAGTTCACTGCGCTCATAACCGAGCAACGCGACCACATTGTCGTTGACATACACGATGCGTCCATTCTGCTCGGTGATGAACACCGCATCGGGCGCACTTTGCAAAGTCATGCGCAAGCGCTCTTCGCTTTCGCGCATCGCCTCGATCATGCCGCGCGACACTTCTTCCGACTTTTGCAACAACTGCGTGTGCCGGTGCTCCAGATCTTCCAGTTCATCTGCGTTCTTGCGCGCCATGCGCTGGTCGAACAGGCTGGCCAGCAGGCCGCCACCGAACCAGAACAACGCGGTCAGCGCCACCATGACGGCCAATACA